>JAAUYE010050113.1_pt1 | contig 12076 bp, 7 predicted proteins | sample 7278081 | NCBI WGS metagenome assembly JAAUYE01 (sample SAMN14350131, study PRJNA611818) | marine sediment metagenome | isolation source: surface marine sediment (0.6m) | place: French Polynesia: Moorea | collected 2018-08
CGCCGGCGCCAGGCGACTGCCGCTGATGCCATAGACAACGGCACGACAGAAATTGGTTAGAAAATATTCGGCGTGACCGCGCAGAGCCTTATCGAAAGCGGCCTCGGCAGCCGAGAAGTCCTCCAGCGTTGCGGCCTCCATCTCGCGCACCAGGTAGGGGTGACAACGTATCGCGCCCTGACCGAAAATAATCATGCTGCGGGTCAGAATATTGGCGCCCTCCACGGTTATCCCCACCGGTATAGTCTGATAGGCGCGCGCGATATAGTTCGAGGGGCCGATACAGATGCCGCGTCCACCATGCACATCCATCGCGTCGTTGACGACCTGCCGCATTTGCTCGGTGTTGCAACATGTGAGAATCGCGGTAATGACCGAGGGTTTTTCGCCACTATCGAGACCGCTCAGGGTCAGCAATCGTCCAGCCTCCATCATGTAGGTGTGCCCGCCAATGCGCGCCAGGGCTTCTTCGACGCCCTCGAACTTGCCGATCGAGGTATTGAACTGTTTGCGCAGGTGGGCGTAGGCGCCGGTGGTGCGGGTGCAGGCCTTGCCGGCGGCGACACCTACCGCCGGCAGCGAGATACCGCGCCCGACTGACAGGGATTCGACCAGCATGCGCCAGCCCTTGCCGATGTTTTCCTGGCCGCCGATGATGAATTCCATCGGGATGAATACGTCCTTGCCGCTATTGGGACCGTTCTGAAAAGCGGCATTCAGCGGGAAATGACGATTTCCGATTTCGATGCCCGGCGTATCTGCCGGGATCAGCGCGCAGGTAATACCCAGTTCCTCCTCGCCGCCGAGCAAACCGTCGGGGTCGAACACCTTGAAGGCCAGACCCAGCACCGTGGCGACCGGGCCGAGAGTGATATAGCGTTTATCCCAGTTCAGGCGTAATCCCAGCATGCGCTCGCCCTGATACTCGCCCTCGCATACCACGCCCGTATCCGGAATCGCGCCCGCATCGGAACCGGCAAACGGTCCGGTCAGCGCAAAACAGGGAATTTCTCGACCGTCGGCCAGGCGCGGCAGGTAGTGATCCTTCTGTGCGTCGGTACCATAATGCAGCAACAGTTCCGCTGGCCCCAGCGAATTCGGCACCATCACCGTAACCCCGGCCGAAATGCTGCGCGCGGCAATCTTGGTCACGACGCAGGAATGCCCGTGGGCGCTAAACTCGAGCCCACCATAGCGCCTGGGGATAATCATGCCGAAAAATCCATGCTGCTTCAGAAAGTCCCAGACGTCGGGGGGTAAATCCATGCGATTGTGGGTAATATCCCAGTCGTCGAGCATCGCGCAGAGCTGTTCTACCGGGCCATCGATAAAAGCCTGCTCCTCCGCACTCAGTTCGGGTAAGCGGTAGCCCTGCAACAGGTTCCAGTCCGGGTTACCACGAAACAACTCCGCCTCCCACCATACGCTGCCTGCCTCGATGGCGGCGCGCTCGGTGTCGGACATCGGTGGCAGCACCTTGCGGATGCGCCGTAGCAGCGGCCGCGAAAGCCACTGCAACCGCAGCTGCGGCGAACCCAGTAGCAGCGCGGGTACCAGGAATGCGGTCCAGAACAGCAACCCCCAGAACAGGTTAAAGCCACCGCCCAGCGTGAATAGAACCAGGAACAGGCCAGTGACTAGCGCAAGGGTGCGGAACGGGATTCGGTGGCGCGCAATCGCGTAAAACAACGCGAACAGGGCAACCAGCAAGAGCAGGATATTCATCGGACTATTTCAGATAATTTGGAATCGCGAAAACAGGGGCTAACATTATATGAAATTGACATTGCCAGCAATATAAAGTTTCAAATTGAAACTATTATCACATACCGGAGCCTGCCCTCGATTCCAGGTGCTTGCTCGCCAGTTTCAGACTTGCACTTGATCTGGCGACAGGCGACACGACCGGTTTCTGCTCTTTTTGAGGCATTAGCTATCAATTAGTTTCTTTCAATAGACTATAGTTGATAGCACCCGCGCTCGCGCCGGTTGCAGAATGAATTTCTCGCGCGCCGGGCAAGTTGTCGCGTGGTAGCGGTAAAAGCTTAATTTTTTATCGATTACGCCGATAAAGGGCGTTGTAGAGCGCCACCAAGGCCGGGCCACGTCCGGTTAGGCCATTCGTATGGAACACAAAACGACCGATGCCCGAAGCCAAAATTCTAGTCGTCGACGACACCAGGGCTAACCTGGTTGCACTCAAAGTGCTGCTAAAGCCGATCAAAGCGGACATTATTACCGCCGAGTCCGGTGAACAGGCATTGCTCGCGGTCGAGCAAAACGAAGATCATATTGCGCTGATTCTGCTCGACGTTCAGATGCCGGTCATGGATGGGTTCGAGGTCGCCAGGCTACTGCACGAAAATGAAAAAACGCGCTCGCTGCCTGTTATTTTCATCACCGCGAACCAGGAAGAGGACCACATCGAGGAAGCCTACCTGACGGGCGCCGTCGACTACATTCAGAAACCGATTCGAAAAACCGCGCTGTTGTCGAAAGTGAGCGTCTTCCTCGACCTGTGGTCGCTACGTTTCGGTCTCGAGCAGGAAATAGAGCAGCGCCGTGCGGCGGAGCTTCGCGTCGAGCACCTGGCGACCCATGACCCCCTTACCAACCTGCCCAACCGTCGCGGTCTCTACGAGGAATTGAGTGAACTGATCTATCGTTCGCGACGCTACAAATACTCCAGCGCGGTAATCTACGTCGACCTCGACGGCTTCAAGCATGTCAACGATCAATTCGGCCACGAGGCTGGCGATCGGCTGTTGACCCAGGTCGCCGCCAATTTCAAGAAGATCGTGCGTCAAACCGACTCGGTGGCGCGCATCGGTGGTGACGAATTCATCGTGCTGATTACCGACATCGACCGCGAAACAACACTGATCACCAAGATAGAGAGCCTGCTGCGAGAAGCCTCCAGCGGACTGGAGTTCGAGGGGCACCGGGTAAAGGTCAGCGCCAGTATCGGCGTCGCGCTCTATCCCGAACACGGCGACAATGCGGAAACCCTGTTGCATCACGCTGACCAGGCGATGTACCAGGCGAAGCATCATGGCAAGAATACCTTTCGTTTTTTCACCGAGGATATCAATGCCAAGGCCCATAGACAGCGCGAACTGCAGGACAATCTGCGGCGCGCTATGCCCAACGACGAATTTACAGTTTTTTATCAGCCCATCGTCGATGGTCGCAGCGGCCGGGTGTCCTCGGCAGAGGCCCTGTTGCGCTGGTATAGCGCCCGCCTCGGACAAGTCTTTCCAGATGAATTCATCCCCGCCGCCGAGAGTGCCGGATTGATCCCCGAGATGGGCTGCTGGGTGCTGAAGAAGGCGCTTGAAACCGGCGTGGACTGGAACCGACAGTTCGATATCGGCCTGCGTATCGCGGTCAACGCCTCGACCATTCAGTTCCGCAACAGCCTGCTATTCGACACCATCAGACAACAGCTCGCAAGGCATAACTGGGACCCGGATCTGCTCGAAGTGGAAATTACCGAGGGGCTACTGCTCGACGACTCGCCCGAGGTCAACAAGTATATCAGCGAGATCAGCAACTGCGGGGTGAGGCTATCGGTGGACGACTTCGGTACCGGTTTCTCCGCGCTCAGCTACCTGAAAAATTACCCGGTCAACACGGTAAAAATCGATCGCAGTTTCATCATGGATCTGCCCGGCGACAAGGAAAACGAAGTCCTGGTGCAGGCAATAATCGCGATGGCACACGGCCTGCGCCTGGAAGTGATCGCCGAGGGTGTCGAAACCGCGGAGCAGTGGGAGTTTCTGCGCAACCTAGATTGCGACTTCGCGCAGGGGTACTATTTTGGTAAACCCATGCCCAGGGAAGAGTTCGAGGAGTTCTTGCTAATCCAGCAGGCCAAACCGTTCGTAGCTCAGTCCTGAGGTACTCGCCGGGCTAGGCGTTACTGGCCGCTGCCAGCGCCTGGCGCGTCAGCAGAAATTCCGCAAACCAGTTAGCCATCATTTCCGTATCGGCCCGCTGCCCGGCACGCATGTCGGCCAGTGCCGCGTCGGATACTTCAGCGGGCACGACGCTGCCGCCATAGGCCTCGAGCAGCGCGACTTCATAATCTTCCTCGAATTCGGGGTGCGCCTGAACGCTAATAATCGAGTCGCCATAGCTAAGCCCGGCGTAGGGACAAAAATCCGAACTCAGAAATACCTCGGCGGTTTCAGGCAGTTTAACCACCTGGTCCTGGTGGAAGGCATACATCTTCGCCTGCCGGGAACCCGTTTGCATCCACGAATGAACCCGGTCGATCCGGTAATCATGCACTCCGACTCCCCAGCCCTTATCCGATTTGACGACCTCGCCACCCAGCGCCTGGGCAATAATCTGATGCCCGAAGCAAACTCCGACCAGGGGCACACGGGCCGTGGCCAGCTCACGGATAAAGCCCTCTAAGGGCGGCATCCATTCGAGCTTATCGTACACCCCGTGCCTGGATCCGGTAATCAGCCAGCCATCACACTCGTCAACCGACGAAGGGATTTCGCCACGCACCACGCTCACCGTCGCAAACTCGAAATCGCGATGCGCGAGCCCGAGCAGATCGGCGAACATGACTGGATAGGGATTGAAACGCGGCACCATTCTATCGCGCAACAGCCCAACCTCGAGGATTCCGATTTTCATAAGGTCTACCCTGAAACAAGCGCGCGCAATATACCATTGTCCGGTTCGAATCTGGTAGCCGCCCGCGGATTCGCATTATCAATGTGATCATATTCTATCGGCTATCGATCGGTCCCGGCAATGGCGCAGTTGGTGATGCGCGAGCTTTTGTGATTAAATATTTCGCTTAGCCGCCCGCGGATAAGAACCCATGAAATCGAGTGCTTCAGCAGATCTCGAACTGCTGATGATCAAGAAGACGGATGACCTGAAAACCCATCAATGGGTTTATCAATTGCTGCGCAACAACCTGCTATGCGGCCGGATCGAACCCGGGAAATCTTTGACTATCCGCGGACTCGCGGAAATCCTGCACGTCAGCCCGATGCCGGTGCGGGAAGCACTGCATCGATTGACATGTGAAGGGGCGGTCGAGGTTAAAAACAACCGCCGGGTAATCGTACCCGTAATGACGGCGGAGAAGTTTACCGAGCTCTGCGATCTGCGCATACTGCTGGAAACTCACGCCGCGGAAGGCGCATTACCCTATATAAAAGAATCAGATATCGAAGCGCTCGAGCAACTCGATGCCAACATCGACAAGGCCGTCGAGCGGGATGACGCCGATCACATCAGTCTCTGTAACCAGGCGTTTCATCGCTATTTGTATAGCGCGAATCCATTTCAGATCGCGGTGCCGCTGATCGAGAGTCTGTGGCTGCAGCTCGGCCCGTTTTCGCGTATCGCGATCGACAAGCTGGAAAAAGTATACCTGGTCGATCGACACGCCGAAGCCCTGGAAGCGCTCAGGAGTCGCAATCAGTTTGGCCTGCGGCGTGCAATCGAGGCCGATATACGGGACGGCATTGCGTCGATCAATACCGTCGACGGGATCCACGATTATTTCAAGGGAGTCGCCTGACAAAACGATTCCCGCCATATTTAGTGATCACGTTAAACCGGTTCGGTCCACAGCTACGAGTTAGGCCAACCCCGGTTCTGCGGCAAATCTGTGATCACAAAGGCCGCGACTAACAGGTAACCCGTTCCCGACATATGACAGAAAAAAACAATAAACGACTGGCCGGCGAAATCGACTCGTTTCTGAGCGCCAACCCGGATATCAAGCAGGTCGAGGTACTGGCGACCGATATCTGCGGGCATTTCTTCGGCAAGCGCTACCCGATTTCCAAGCTGGCCGCGTTTGCGCAGGAGGGCCTGGCGATGCCAGCCAGCATGTTCGTCCTGAACACGCTGGGGGAGCCGCTCGAGGGCATTCGCTACGGCGTAGACGACGGCGATCCCGATGCGCACTTTTACCTGGTCCCGGGTAGCCTGTGCCTGAACAACTGGGGCAACAAGCCCCGCGCCCAGATGCTGGCCACCACCTGTGAGGACACTCAACCGGCCTACTTCGAGCCGCGCTACGTGCTGCAGCGGTCGATCGAGGGCTTCGCCGCCAGGGGCTGGCACCCCATGGTTGCCTTCGAACTCGAGTTTTACCTGTTCGACGCGCAACGTGACGCGGACGGGTTGCTGCAGATCGTGCGCAATCCCAAGACGGGGCGCAAAGATACGGCCACGGTGCTGTCCAGCACGCGTGTCGGCGACTTCGAGGACATCATCGACGATATCATTCACGCCTGCCAGCTGCAGAGCATAGATACCGGCGCCATCTCTTCCGAGCTCGGGCCGGGGCAGTTCGAGATCAACTTCAACCATCACAGCGACGTGCTGCGGGCGGCCGACGAGACCAGCCTGTTCAAACGCACCGTCATCGAAATCGCGAAGAAACACGGCATGTGCGCCAGCTTCATAGCAAAACCGATGCTGGCGCATGCCGGCAACGGCCTGCACATGCACATCAGCGTCGTCGATGACAATGGCGATAACATTTTCGACCAGGGCGACCGAGCCCATCCGCGTTTACATCATGCAATCGGCGGCCTGCTCGACACCATGCCGGCGGCCATGTCTTTCTGGGCGCCGAGCGTCAACTCGTACCGGCGCTACCGGGGCGGCATTAGCTGCGCACCGGTTAGCCTGACCTGGGGCGACGAGAACCGCACGGTCGCCTTTCGCATTCCGCTCGCCAAGCAGGGCGCCTGGCGGGTCGAAAACCGGGTACCCGGGGCCGATGCCAACCCCTACCTGGCGATGGCGGTCACGCTGGCCGGGATGCTGCACGGTATCGACAATGAAATCGACCCGGGTGCGGCCACCACCGAGGCGGTCGAGGGTCGCGATGAAAACCTGCCGCTCAGGATGACCGCCGCGCTGGCCGCAACCCGCTCCAGTGCAGCCCTGAAAGCGACCATGGGCGAGGAATTCATCGATCTGTACTGCCAGCATCGTGCCGCAGAAGCCGCAGCCTTCGAAAATCACATCAGCTCACGGGAGTATGACTGGTACTTGTAATGAACAGTGAAGACATTACCAACAGTTACTCGATCTTTGCCAACGTCTACAGCTACATGGGCCGCCCCCTGACGCGCAACCCGGACGACGCAGACGTGTTTGTAGTCGGCCTGCCCTACGACCTGGGCACCAGCGGCCGTTCCGGAACTCGCGGCGGCCCCGGCGGCATACGCAGTGCCAGCGCCAACCTGCGCTGGGAAGAAAAACGCTGGCCCTGGGATTTCAACGTATTCGAACGACTGCGGGTTGCCGACTACGGCGACCTGGAATTTCCAACCGGCAATCACGACGCGCTGTTCGACGCCGTGGAATCGCATTACGGCCGGCTACTCGCCGCCGGCAAGAAAATCCTCAGTTTCGGCGGCGATCATTTTGTCACGCTGCCGCTGTTGCGCGCGCACCATAAGCAATTCGGTAAACTGGCGATGATTCACTTCGACGCGCATACCGATACCTACCAGCAAGACGAGGCGGTCTATAACCATGGTTGTATGTTTTACCACGCGCCGCGCGAAGGCATTATCGATGCCGGTAAGAGCATACAGATCGGTATTCGCACCGAATACACCGAGGATCGTCACGAGTACGAGGTGATCAGCGCGGCGGTCGCCAACGATATCGGCGTCGACGAAATCGTCGAACGCGTAAAGCAGCGAGTCGGCGACAGCCCCTGCTACCTGACCTTCGATATCGATTGCCTCGACCCGGCCTACGCGCCCGGCACCGGCACACCGGTTGCAGGCGGCCTGACTTCGGATCGGGCGCTTAAAATCATTCGCGGCCTGCAGGGCATCGACCTGGTCGGGATGGACCTGGTCGAGGTGGCGCCCAGTTACGATCACGCCGAGATCACGTCACTCGCCGGCGCCACGCTGGGCCTCGAAATGCTCTACCTGCTCGGCGCCGACGCGGGCTAGCTGCCACCGGAGGCCGGGCTCGAAGCAACAAACCGACGATTCTTAGCCCAACCCGATTTATTCGAGAGCGGGCAGGTCCCGGGTAAACAACGGCGCATAGATATCCTCGCCGGACTCCAGCTGCCGCGCCGCCGAATGTCCGTCGTAGACCGCTGCCGCCACCGTCCCGGGCGCATGGCAATCGCCGATCGCGCGCAGGGATTTGAAGCGATCCTCGAAGGCCAGCAATTCCTGGTACAGCTCATCGCGCGGGAGGCGCGCGGTCACAATGATCAAGCTATCGAAATCGACTTGTCGCTGCTGGGCCTCGCTGTAGACGTTGGCTATTGTTGCCTTAGTCTCGGCCAGTTCGACCAGCTCGTGCGAGACGATAACCTCCACGCCGAGCGCCAGCATCCGATGCTGGATCTTGTGCTGCTCGAGCGTGTTCTCGGTCCACACCGAAACCATGGATGCCGGAGTCACCAGGCAAACCTCGAGTCCCCGGTCACGACAGCGTTCGGCGATGGTGCTGCCCATGAAGTAATGATCGTCATCGTATATCAGCACCCTGCCGCTAAGCGGCGCGCCGTCCAGCACGTCATCCGGGGTGATTACCGTCAATCGATCGATGCCCGGTATCGGGAAGTGGTGCTGGCGACCTATCCCGTCACGGCGCCAGCGAGCCCCGGTGGCCACCAGTACATGGGCTATCTCGAGATCGACCACGTCCTGCGCGGTGAGTCGATTCTCCAGGTAAATATCGACATTGGGTCTCTGCCGCAGCAGGTTTTCGCGGTAATCGCGCACCCGTGCGTAGCTCGACATACCCGGCAGCGCGCTCTCGCGCGACACCCGGCCGCCGAGCGCATCGGTGGCTTCCGCCAGCGTCACCGGGTAACCGCGATTGGCGAGCTGCAACGCACACTCGAGACCGGCCGGTCCGCCACCGATCACCAGCACTGCGTCATCGCTGGCGGCAGCTGCGATGCGCTCCGGGTGCCAGCCCTGCTTCCACTCTTCACCCTGGGTCGGATTCTGGGTGCATCGAATCGGCGCTGACAGCATGTCCTGGGCGACGCAGATGTTGCAGCCGATACATTCGCGAATTTCCTCGATACGGCCCTCGTCGATCTTGCGCGGTAAAAACGGATCGGCGATCGACGGGCGCGCGGCGCCGATCAGGTCCAGCACACCCCGCCTGATCTGCGACACCATCGCATCGGCTGAAGTGAAACGGCCCACGCCAACCACCGGCTTGCTGGTCAGGGTTTTGACAAACGCGGTATAGGGCTCCTGGTAACCTTCGTTGGGCTCGAAACGCGCGCTCGAGGAATCGTTGCCCCAATCGCTGATATTGACATCCCACAGGTCCGGCAGCTCGGCCAGCATCGCAACGATATCGCGACCTTCAGACTCGGCCTGTAAACCGTCGGCACCCTTCAGCTCGTCGGTGGCAAACCGAAACGCGACCGCGCACTCGTGGCCCACGGCCTCCTTGACCTCGAGCAGTATTTCCCGAGTGAGTCTGACCCTGTTTTCCAGGCTGCCGCCGTATTCATCGCTGCGCTGGTTGTACTGGGGCTTGAGAAAATGCTGCAGTACGGTCATATCGTGCCCGGCATAGACGTAAACGATATCGTAGCCCGCCTGCCGGGCGCGCCTGGCCGCCTCCACGTACCAGCGCCGCAGGTCGGCGATATCGCGCTTGCTCATGGCACGCGCCTGGATCGGGTTTATCCCGTGGGCCGGAATCGAGCTCGGCGCCATCGGCGCGATGCGGCTGTAGAGATTGGGCGCATGAAACGCGTTGTAGCAAAGTTCGATCCCGGCAAGCGCGCCATGTTCGTGCACCCCATCGGTCATCAGCCGGTGTTGTGGAATATCTCGATCGTCCCACAGCCGGCCCTCGATGAAAGGAGTAAGCTCTGAACTCGGATGAATCTCGACTTCCTGGGTGCAGATCACGCCCCAGCCACCCTCGGCCTTAACCGCCCGATTGGCCGCTTCGGCATGCGGCCGCCCGTGCCCCAACACGTTACAGTGCGGCACCTGGTAAAAGCGATTCGGCGCGGTTACCGGACCTATCTTTATCGGCTCGAACAGCAGGTCATACTGCGGGTCGCGCGACATCAGCTGGCCGCCGCGACCTTACGCTGGGCGCGCAGGCGCTCGTTCTCCTGCTGCAGCGTTCCCGACTCGGGCGCCTGCGCCAGCTCCAGCACCGGCAATACATCGCGCAACGCATTATGAAAAGAGGCGACACCGAGCTCGATGTCGGACAGCATCAGGCCGTCGAACGCGCTGGAACGCATGCCCTCGGCCACCCACTCGATCAGCTGGATATCTTCGTTGCCGACGCCGGTGTTGATCGCCTGGTTGAGTTCGCGCGCGCGCTGCATTTGCGGGCGCTCGTCCGGCAGCGCGTAACACTTGCCCTGCATGATGCTCTGCTGCGGGCCGCTCGGAAAAAACTGGTAAATCTCGACCTGGTCCGGAAACAGCGTCAGCACGAAAGTGGGAAACATCCCCCAGTAAATCCAGATATGACGGTGCGATTCGGGCAGGTAACTTTCCGCCGGCAGCGCATCGACATACTCGCGATTACGCTCGAACTTGAACTTACGATCCTTGAAGCTGCCGTAAGAGCGCCCGAGACCGCCCTCGAGGCGCTCATCGACGTAGCTGCTGCCCATCAGGTCGAATAGCTCGGGATGACCGATCGGCACGTGATAGCCCTCGTTATCGACATCGACCACGGCCTTCCAGTCGAGATCGAAGCGGTAGTCATAGCTGCGGCCGAGACTCTGCATGTCCTCGATGCGGTACAGGCTGACCTCTTCCTCCGCCGGCGCCAGCGTTTGCGCCACGGACGGACCATCGCCGCCGAAGCGAATGAAAATCAGGCCATGCCAGACTTCGCAGTCCAGCGGCTTGAGTCCATACTGGCTGCGATCGAGGTCCGGGAAGGTATCGGCCCGTGGAATATTCCTCAGGCTGCCGTCGAGGTTGTAGGACCAGCCGTGAAACGGGCAGATAAAGGACTTGCCGCAATGACCGCTTTCCTCGGCGACCACGCGCGATGCGCGATGCCGACAAACGTTGTAGAAGGCGCGAATCTCAGCTTCGCCGTCGCGCACCACGACGGCGCGTTCGTCGCCCATACTAAAGCACTGGTAATCGCCGCTGTTGGGGAGCTCGGCGACATGCCCGACAAACAGCCAGTTACGCAAAAACACCTGTTCGATTTCGAGGCTGGTCAGTTCCGCGTTGTCATAAGTCCAGGCCGGTAAGCCGCTGCGACTACCCGGGCGCTGATAGATTTTCTCGGCCGATAAAGTCTTCATATCCGTAGCGCTCCCATTTCAAGCGGCCGGTGACGGCTGATGATGGCCGGCCTCGCCGGATTCTGCTTCGCCGGATTCGATTTCTTCGATCGCCAGCAGAATGCCCTGGCGCAGGATTGAAACCATCTCGTCGATCTGGGCTTTGGTAATCGTCAGCGGCGGCGACATCACGCACATGTTGATGATCGGCCTGACGATCAAGCCGAGCCGCTGGCAATGCTTGTCGATCAGGTTACCGATCTCGTAATCCATCGCCAGATCGTTGCTGCCCTGCTTGATCTCGCACTCGACACAGGCCATCAGGCCCTTGCCGCGCACGTCGCTGACCACCGGCAGATCGCGCAGGGTCTGCATCTGCTGTTGCATGTAAGGCCCGGTTTCCTGTGCCTGCTCGAACAGCTTTTCGCGCAGCATGATTTCAAGGTTCTTGATGCCGGCCGCGGCCGCCACCGGGTGCCCGGAATAGGTGAAACCGTTGGAGAACACGGCTGAATCGCCGCCCCTGTCCTTGATCTCCTGCACCAGTCGATCCGACACCAGGAACGCGCCCATCGGAATATAGCCCGAGGTCAGGCCCTTGGCCGTGGTAATGATGTCGGGCGTAATGCCGAATACCGCTTCAGAGGCAAAACAGTGGCCCAGGCGGCCTTCGGCCGCCTGGGCCACTGTTTTGCCTCTGAAGCGGTATTCGGCATTACGCCCGACATCATTACCACGGCCAAGGGCCCGACCTCGGGCTATATTCCGATGGGCGCGTTCCTGGTGTCGGATCGACTGGTGCAG
>JAAUYE010159817.1_pt1 | contig 12075 bp, 10 predicted proteins | sample 7278081 | NCBI WGS metagenome assembly JAAUYE01 (sample SAMN14350131, study PRJNA611818) | marine sediment metagenome | isolation source: surface marine sediment (0.6m) | place: French Polynesia: Moorea | collected 2018-08
CCTCTTCCACACGGCGCTTCCACTGATCACGATCTTCCTCCTTCACCGCCTCGGCTACGACCGCCGCGCCTTGGTGGCGCAAACGCTCCTGATTTGGATCGTGCTGCCGGTGACCTTTCTCGTGACCGATCCTGCGGCAAACGTCAACATGGTATTCGGTTTCGCGAGAGAGCCTCAAACGGCGATGCACCCACTGCTGCACCTCGGCCTGGAGATGATTCTCGTGCCGGTCGTCGTCTGCTGGCCAGCGCACCTGTTGTTTCAGAGGCTCTTCGGTCGGCGGTGACCGTCTGGGGCGCTCTCATCGTCCAGTCACCGAATGGAGACCGTCTGGATGCCGTGTGCCGGCCAGGCCGTTCCGGGTCTACGATTCTACCGAGGTGCTGGTGTGGGTCACTCAGGCGGTCCGATGGTGATGCGCTCGCCCACCCGGACGTAGCGGTACGCTTCGCCGAAAGCCCCTGCGAACATCTCGATGACCTCGTCGCTGCTGTCGTGGCCCCCCACGCCGATGAGTCCAAGCCTCCGTTCCTGCAGCTGGGACAGCTGCTCCTTCACGTCGGCCATGGTGAGCACCGAGAAGAGCCCTTCGCCCGACGCGCCCAGGCGCTGGCCGTCCAGCCCGAGCAACTTCATCCGACCTTCGGGTACCGGGAGGTGGAGTCCGCCCACGATTCCGTACAGGGGCTCGTCGAAGAGCTGGTCGTAGCGCCTCAGCAGGTTCGGGATCGGCTGGTGGCCGCAGCCCACCACAAGCACCACGCCCCGTCCCTCAACGTTGACCGCAAGCGACTGCTCGTCGATCCAACCGATGACGAGCTGCCGCGGAATCGTGCCGGTTGTCGCCACTCCCTTGCCAATCCGCATCGGCTCGTCTGCGTGGATGGGATTCATGTCGGGATAGGTCATCGGTATCGGGACGAAAACTCGCGCCTTGGGGTGGGAAAGGGCGACCTGATCGAGCCCGATGGAGAAGGTGCGGTCCAGCTGCCGTCGCAGGCCGCCGACGTGATCGAGGTGGTTGTGAGAGATGACGAGGGTATCGATGTCGTCCAGGTCGATGCCGAGCGTACGCATGTTGTGCTCGAGGGGAGAGGGCGACTCCCGCTCGGCGTTGTGGGCCACGTCGAAGAGGATCCGGTGTTCGTCCGTCTCGATCAGATACGAGAGCCCCAGCTCCCCGCGCAGCTCCGGACGCGCGACGTGCCAATCCACGAGCGGCAGGATCGAGAGTGTCTTCGTCGTATCGATGTCGGTCATGCGCGGGGGCAGGTACGAGGCGAACTCGGCAGCCGCCTCGCGGTTGCCGCGCCGCTGGCGGAGCTCGATGAAGGCGACGCCGAGCAGCAGCAAGGCGACCAGGATCAAGCATCCCCCGGCGAAGACACGTTTCATCCAGGCTCCTGGAGCAGCTCCGTGTTTCTCCGACACGTGAGGGCATCACCCCCCCCGGAACGAGGGGGGCAGCCACCCGACTCCTCCCCGTAGTCTGGAAGACCTGACACCCGAATACCCGTGGGCAGAATCGGAACGACCGCTCTGTCCCAGAGTAGACGCCGTGAGCTCACCCTGGAGATACTGTCAAGAGTTGTGGATTGGCGTCCAGTTTTCTTCCCAAGCAATCGCGCGCGACGTCGGCTGTAGCGCCTTGTGGGCCCCCGGGGCTCATCTCTTGTCGAGTTCTAGTTCGCAATCGACGAACTAGCGGAATGCTGGGTCGACGACCTGCCGGAGCGTTAGGCTTCGAGACGCTTGGAGTCGCCATTCGATTCCGCGACCCGAACGGCGCGGGGCTGCTTTCGATTCCCACCTTGCCTTCTACGCGCCGCGCGGCGGCGCGTAGCCCGTCGATCCCTCCGCCGGGTAGTCGAGAACGTCCGTCCTCTCGCGGCGCATCGCCTCGTCGAACTCGGGGAAGGGAAGCTGTCCTTCGGACCGCCACTGCTGGACTCTCGTCTCCGCTCTCCTTCCGCGCTCCGCGTCCACGCCCCCGTCGTGACCGACGTAGGTCGTTTGGGACGGGAAGGCGAAGCCCGTGCCGGACTCGTTCACGATGTCGATCATGCGCAGCAGGAGGTCTTCCTGGATAGCGAGAAACGCGTTCTGATCCTGGCAGCGCAGATAGGCGAAGATCTCGACGTCGAGCGAGTACGTGCCCATGCCGACGAAGCGGACCCGGGCGGGATCGGGCGTGACTTTCGGGTGCCCGAGGAGCAGCGTCCGCAGCTCCGCGAGGATGTAGCGCAGCTGATCCGGGGTGGTCTCGTAGCGGAGGTTCAGCACCGTCTTGAACAGCCGTCGGTCGCGCGCCATGAAGTTGTCGAGCTGCATTTCGGAGAACTGGGCATTCGGCACGGTCACGAGCGTCCGCTCCAGCGAGCGGATTCGTGTCGCGATCAACCCGATCTCCTCGACGGTGCCGATCTGGTCCCCGTAGCGGCAGAAGTCGCCCTCGCGAACCGGCCTGTTGACGAACAGGATCATGCTGCCGATGAAGTTCGCGATCGTCTTCTGCGCCGCAAGGGCGACGGCGAGGCCGCCGACGCCGAGTCCAGCAATCAGCGGGAGCATGTCGACACCCAGCTCCCGGACGCCCGCGACGACGATTCCAGCGGCGATCACGATTCCCAGGACACGCGCACCGATCCGCATGAGACTGGCATCGATCCCCCGATCCGGGGTCCGCGGCGACGCGATCCATGTCTCCGCAAGGGCCGTGAAGAGAACGAGGACAGCCCAGGCCGAGAGCGCCAGCACGATGACCTCGCCCCCGGTCCTGGAGGCGGCGAGGACATCGCCGGTGATATTGAGCTCGGTGTCTACGAAGTCGACGATGACGATGACGAGGATGGCGACGATGACGGGCGGCAGGATCGGCAGCCAGCGGTCCAGCGGTGGCTGCCGGCCCTCGGCCAGCAATCGGAAGACGCGGAAGACGACGGCGGCGCCCACGAACACCACCAGCAGGCACAGCAGCAGCCCGATCCACTGCCAGAGCGTCTGCTCGCCGTACAAGACCTTCAACCCGTCGGGCAGGTCATCGATGACTCCTCCTAGGAAATAGGCGCGCGGAATCAAGTGGCCGGGCGTGGAGATGTAGTACTCGTAGAAGCCCGGCGAGAGCTCCGGCGATTGATACTCGAGCTCGGTACCACCGAACCGGGTAGGACGATAGGGAAGCCTCCGAACCTGCTCGTAGTAGTCGCTCATCTCGCGAACGGATGCCGTGCTGAAGAGGAACTGGCCTGCCCGCTCGCCTTCCTGGATCTCCTGGATCTCGATCGCGGTGTTCGACAATCTCCAGCGAAGCGGTCCGGCGACCCGAAAGAAGGACCCCAGGGGCGCTGTCCTCGCCGCCGCCACCATCTGGGCGTTGGGAATGGCGTCCAGCGGTGGAGGCAGCATGCGGTCGAGGATTTCCTTCAGCTGGAGGGCCGTTTCCATGCCGACGTCGTGACGGAGCGCTTCGGGCACCTGGCTGAGGTCGAGGGCGGACGCGGCGCGCTGGAGCAGATTGGCGGCCTTCGCCTCGATCTCGCGGGCCTCGTCCCGCGTCAGCGTCGGCGGGGTCGCCTTCAGCGCCGCATCGGCTTCCATGACCAGCGCGTAGGAGCTGTTGACGGCCAACAGGAAGCCCTCGAATGTGGACCGCGGGTTCGAGACGTCGACGGGCCTCAGGCGCTTGCGCAGCTCCGCCTCCTGGGTCACCGCGCCGGTGGTGGAGCGGCGCTGTTCCTCGTAGACGCCGACGATGGCGCCGGGCTGGTACGGCAGATGTTTCGCCTGCCGGTAGAAGCCGTCGATCTGCTCGAGGGTCTCGGCCGAGAACAGGAACTCGCCTTCCCGCGGCCCGTGCTCGATCCGCGCGATCGTGATGCGGCTATTCGGAATGGTCCACCGCACGAGATTGCCTTCGGCCACCTCCCGATCGCCCGGGATCTGCTCGTAGGGCGGAAGCGCGACGCGAGCGAGGACCTCTTGGAGGAGCGCGGCGCGCAGGTTCCGAACGGTCCATGAATCGCCATCGGGGGTCGTGCTGAAGTCGAGCGTCGCGACGGCGCGGCGGAAGGCGCGAAAGTCCGCGGCGCTGAGCATACCCTTGCGCCGGGCTTCGATGGTCTGGTTGGCGTTCGTCAGAAAGCTCCTCAGCGTGTCGCGCGGGCTCGAGGTGTCGGCGGGACTCAGCGGCTTGGGGTCGAAATCGCCCTGCGGGTTGGGACCTTGCTGCGCCGCCGACTGCATCGGCAGCAGGATCAGGAGCAAGAGGATCAGCTCACGCATTTGGACCTCCCACCGGCAACGTTAGCGCCGGCTTCACTTCCTCCACGTCGCCGGCCTGGAGCGTGAACAGCTGACCGAGCAGTAGGAAAGTCGACCCCGTGGTCTGGTCGCCATCGGCGATGTGGAACCAGCGCCCCGGTGCCGGACCGCGAGCGCTTGCGGCATGGGTAGCAGCGGCTCTCTGCCCAACTGGCCTCGATTCCTCTCGAGGAGAGTCAACGGCGTCTCTCGATCTGGGAGCCGTCGCGACGATGCGGTAACGCTGCCGATCCTGCAGCCTATCCGAAGGCTCACTCCTCGTGGACTCTCACTCGGTCGCACGTCAGGCGGCATTTCGCTTTTCCGACTGAACGCCGTCGCGGAACTGAACGCCGGCCCGCACGAGCGGGACCAGATGAGCCGCGTTGATTCGCCTCCAGCGACGCTCCGACATCGCTAGGAGCTGGAAGGCCATGAGAAGGCTCTTCTGACGGGAGCCCGCCCCTTTGGTCACGCGCTGGTGCAGGCGCACCGTGGCGAAGGGCGACTCGATCACGTTTCCCGTCCGCAGGTGCAGCCAGTGCTCGGCCGGGAAGTCGAAGAAGGCAAGCAATTCGGCCTCGTCGCGGCGCAGCGAGGCCACAGCCTTCGGGTACTTGGCCTCGTAGTCGGCCTCGAAGCGCGCGATGGCCTGCTGAGCCGCCTTGCGCATCTCGGCGCGCATGATCTCGTGGAGCGCAGCCTTGGCCTTCGCCTGGAGACGCTTCGGCAGCTTGTCGAGGACGTTGGCGATGCGGTGGACCCAGCAGCGTTGTTCCCGGGTCTTGGGCCATACGTCGCGCAGCGCCTTCCAGAAGCCGAGGGCTCCGTCTCCCACGGCCAGGACCGGAGCGCGCATCCCACGGCGCTTGAGGCCGCGCAGCACACCGGCCCAGCTCTCGGTGCTCTCCCGGTAGGCGTCCTCGATGGCGATCAGCTCCTTCGTGTCGTCCGGGCGCACCCCAATCATGACGAGAGCGCAGAGGCGGTCGTCCGCCAGGCGGATGCGGAGGTGGACGCCGTCCGCCCAGACGTACACCTAGTCGCGGTCGGAGAGGTCCCGCTTCTGGAAGGCATCATAGTCGGTCTGCCACGCCGCCGTGAGCCGGGTGATGGCGGTCGGCGAGAGGCCGGAAGCTTCTTCTCCGAGCAACGCGGCCAGGCCCTCCTCGAAGTCGCCGGTCGAGAGGCCGCGCAGGTAGAGGACCGGCAGCACCTCGGCCACCTTGGGCGAGCGGCGCATGTAGGGCGGGAGGATCTGGCTGCTGAAGCGGCGGCGACTCCCGTCCCTCGTCTCCCGGCGGTCGTCGACGCGCGGAGCCCGCACCTCGATGGTGCCCGAGCCGAGCGTGACCTTCCTGGGGCGTGCCTTGCCGTTGCGGACCACCAAGGCGCGGCCATCGGCGTCCCGCTCCTGGTGGCGGGCGATGTAGTCGGCGACCTCGGCCTCGAGGGCCTGCGCGAGCATCAGGCGGGCTCCCTCGCGCGCGATCTCGTCGAGATCCCAGCTGAAGTCCTTAGGCTGGAGACGGGTCACGTCAGGCATTCGAGGCTCCTCCTTCCGTGAAATCCTACGGAGGGGAGCCCGCCGTCACCCCGTCACGCCAGGACTCCGACCGCCGAATCCACGCCTTCCGGTGATACCTCCTCACCCTGCTCCAGCTGGCCGAGGTGCTCTGAACCGCCCCGGAGGCCGTGGCCGTCCAGGTCCCCCCTTCGCGAGGTCGAGGCACGTGGCGGCACGCGCGTCTGGGAGGTCCTGCGGGGCAGAAGCGGCCCGGACCCGCCTCCGACCCGGAGCGCCGCTCAAGCGGAACCCGCGGCCGGTCGATCGCTCGGCCGGGGGACCCGTCCATGACCCACTTCCCGCGACCCGCACCGCTCGTCGCCGGCGCCCTGTCGCTGCTCGTGGTGACCGCGTGCGGCGGCATCTCGCCCTCCGTGGCGACCTTCGCCAACACCACCCGGCCCGTGACCGTCGGCCCCGTCCCGCACATGGGCGCCAAGAAGACCGGCCCGGCAGGAGACCAGGTCGAGGCGTTCAGTTTGGAAGCCACCAACTTCTACAGTTTCAACGCCAGCCCGGGGGGCGGCGGGACCAGCCACCACCAGGAAGAAGGTCCCACCAAGTACGACGTCCAGGTGGAGAAGGCCCTCGACGAGTGCCGGAGCTGCGCCGTCCGCGTGGACTCGCTCCGCGTGGGCAGCCGCGCCTCCGTCCTGCTCGGGGTCGGGAACGAGAGGCACTGGACCAAGGCCGAAGTCGAGCTGCACCGCGCCCGCAAGGGCCGCAGGTAGGTGGGGGAGAACGGCATGAGTCGCAAGCTGCTTCGCCTGGGCGCTCTCATCGCGTTGGCGCTGGCCCTGCTGCTGACGCAGTCGGGCTGTACCGGGGGACGGGGCACCGTCCGCTTCGACGACCTCGAGTATCCCGCGTCGATGAGCGGCTACCTCTACGGGCCGGACCAGCGGTCCCTCTCACCCAAGAAGCTCGAGGTGGTGGGCGAGTTCAGCCAAGACGCCCGCTTCTGGGGGATGCTCTTCTCGATGGTTCCCTTGAACGGCTCCCTTGACCTGTCCGACGAGATCAACCGCGAGATCGCGGAAGCGGACGGCGACGGCGTGATCAACCTGAGTGTCCGCAGCGACGGCTGCGGCCTCAACTACATTCCGGCGCTGAGCCTGCTGCCCTTCTGGCCCGGCTGCGCCGACGTGACGGTCGAGGGCCAGATCGTGAAGCGCAAGCGCGTCCGGCGCGCCGCCCGGCGCCGCTAGAGCCGTGCGCCGCCTCGCCCTGCTGCTGCCGCTCGTCCTGGCGGCCCTCTCGTGCGTCTCGATGATGGAGGCCTCGCACCCGCTCACGCCCGAGGCGAAGCGGGTGGAGCTGGCCTCCGGCGGGCAGGACGTCAGCGTCGAGCTCGCGGAGAACTGTCGGCGCGTGGGCCAGATGAAGCAAGTGGTGAGCGAGCACTTCGCGAAGCTCGAGGCCGTCGAGCAGGACGCCAACGTGGCCCAGGTGCTGAGCGTCACGACCATGAACGGCAGACCCTACCGCCTCGACGTGCGCTTCTGGTCCTGCCCCCGGAGCTTCGCCCGGCCCTGAACGCCCCGGCGCGGGCTGCACACCGGGCCGGCCAACCGATTCGCGCGCCACGGGAACTCGCCGCTTCGATCTCGACGAGGCCGCTCGATTCGCACCTCCTTGCGCGGGTGGGCCCAAGCAGCTGCACGCCATCCGTAGCGATTCAGCCGGACTCCGGCGCGACTTTGCGCCTCAGCCAGGCGCCGCACATGACCAGGAAAGCGTCGTGGGCTCTTTACCGCGGTGCGGCGGGTCTTCTTGGTTGCCTGCAACGATGGGGAGATTCCGCTCCCTGACATGGAAGCGAAACGCTTCGCTCGAGTGGCACGGGCCTTGCTCTGGAACGAGGCCCGATGAACTCGGCTCGCTTGCGCCGCGGGAAGAACATGCCTTCGAAGGCCTTCATTGCCGTCGTCGCGACCTTGTCCTTGCTCGCGCACGGGGGCGCGCATGCTGCCGATGACTGCCCGAACAGCGTTGACGACCCGCGTCTGGACACGCTTGGGGCAGTGGGCCCCCTTGTGAGACTTCAGGCGACGGCTCCCTCCCTCGCCGGTTCGTTCAAGATCCTGATCCTCGGCGACTCCGTTGCGGCGGGCACGCAGGGTCGGCCGGTCGGGGCCCCGTTCCACCAGATTCTCGAGGACCGCCTCGTAACGGAGGTCGACCCGGAGATCGTCGTCGTCAATGGCGCATGCGGAGGCACCTCGACCCACGACTGGGCCTCGCACGAGCCCTCTTGCTGTCCCCAGGATCCCACCGGCTTCGCGGTTCCGAACCTCCTCGAGGCGCGGGCCGAGCCGCATCTTCCGGCCGACGTCGTCGTCCTCATCATCGGCGGCAACGACGCCTCCGGCTTCGGGGAGCCCCACCCGCGCACGCCCGAGGAGTACGCCGACGCTCTGACGGCGGTGATCGGCGAGCTCTTGGACACCGGGGTGCGAAGGGTCGTCAAGGCGGGCTCGCCGAAGCTCCATCCCCTCGAGGAGGTGTGCCGCCGTGCCAAGAAGAATGCCCGCCTGGCGCTTCTGCGCGAGGTCGACCACGAGGTTTGCGACGCCGACCCGCGAGTCGACTGCGCTCCCGAGTTCTTCCACCTCTTGGACGCGTCGGACTACGCGCTCTGCAACCCCCATCCCAACGTGAGCGGGCAGCAGAAGATGGCCGATGCCCTCTTCGAGACCCTGGTCGAGGTCTACCTGCAGCTCAATCCCATACCCGTCGAACTCGACCTGCTCCCCAGGAGCCACCTCGATCGCCTCCGGCTGAACCGGCGGAGCGTGCCCCTGCGTCGTCGGGTACCCCTGGTCATCTCAGGGGTTCCGGATTGGGACATCGCCGAGGAGCTCGATCTCGCGACGCTCCGCTTCGGAGTCAACGGCGACGAGAATTCGGTCGCGCTGCGCCGCCGCCGCGGCGCTTCGGACGAACTCCTTCCCCTCTGCTTCCGGCGGCTTCACGGCCGGGATCGCCGCCGCGATCTCGTCTGCCTCATCCATACGCGCCGGCTCGGGCTCGCGGGCCTCGGCCGTCAGCCGCTTGTGCTGACAGGCCGCACGCACGATGGCCGCTACGTGCGCGGCGAGACGACCGTCACGGTGGTTGGCCACGGCGGCGATCGGGGCCTCTGGGGTCTCTCGTGGGGCCGGGCTGGCTGAGATCGGCCCCCAGAGGAGACCCCCAGACGCGATGGGTCTCCTGGCTCGCGTCGTGGCTCAGTCGGCGCGCGGAGACCAGCGTCTCGTCGCCTGCATTCCGGTTTTGTCGATGACCCGGAGCCCGATGTTCAGCTGCCTGTGCACGGCCGTGCGAGCTCCGTCGAGACGGAGTCTGGGGCTGGGGCTGAGCGTCGCTTCACCCACGCGTTCAGCGGGCCGCTTGCCAGGAACTCGCAGAAGCTCTTCGCCAGCTGATCTACGCCAAGCTGCGTATAGTGAATGTAGTCGACGAAATGCTCGTCCCTGCCAGCTAGCGCGGGATCATTGTCCAGGAAGTAGGCGCCTGTCTCTTCTGCAACCTCCCGGAGGATCTCGTTGAACGCAATATGGTGCTGCACGAATTCGTCGTGCAGCGGGAACACCATGAGCGAGTTGGCCCGGGATCCGGCCATCAAGCGACGAAAGTAGTCTTCCGAGCGGTGCAGCGGCTGGGACGCGAGAACGACCCGGATTCCGCCGCTTCTTGCAAGCGAGACGAAACTGCGAAGGTTCCGGACAAAGACATCGGACCCGGCAGTCGGGGGAGTCCGGCCGTAGGATTCTCTGCGAATGGTCGTTCGAGCGAATATCGTGTCGAGCAGAATCCCGAGCCGCTTCTTGACGATCCAGTAGATCTGAAGGTGTTGGAACAGCACGTTCGTGACCGTGAAATGCGAGGCGTGATAAGGAACGAAGGGCTCGGAAGAGTACATGTTGGAGTAGTCGAGCTGGAAGTCGGGCCAGTACATCGCGAAGCGGTCGTTGTTGTTGTGGCTGAGGATGAGATGGACCTGGTGTGATCCAGTTCGCGATACAGCCGAGACCCGAAGGTCCGGAAGGGAAAGACGGGCTTCTTGGTGCTCCGCGCGATCAGATTCCTGCCACCGAACAGGAAACCGCGGCCGCTGAGGTCGTCGTAGATCCGGACGCCCAGCTCGAGCGCTGCGATCAGGAAGATGAGGGCGAGAAGAGCCACTCCGAAACGCATTCCGAGCGGCGGGACTCCGGCGAGCCTCGATTTCATGGCGACCTGTCGACTCTCAGCGCGGGAGGGCTCGGTCGTCGATGATCGTAGCTTACGGTCGCGGAAGGACTGGAACGCGGCTTCGGGAGGCCGCAGAGAGCAGCCCTCGCCGACCAGCTGGGCCACCCCGACCCGGCGCTGACGCTCGGAGTCTACACTCACGACGCGCGAAGAGGAGCCGGACGTCTCGTTCGCGGAGGTCTGGAGGCTCCGAACGGCTCCATCCGGCCCCGGGCCAGCTGGGCGACCACACCCAACTCGGCAACCCCGCGACTTCACTGGTGGGCCGTCAGGGACTCGAACCCTGGTCCCTCGTGTGAAGAGAAGTTGCCCCCGCTGGCTGCGCAGGGAAAAGCTCTTCCGTCGAGCTCCGCATGTTTTCCCTCGTTCCGGGAGCCGTTCGCCCGTCGAACGATCCTGGGATCGCGACCGCTCGGGGTTTCACGCGGTGGAACGGGGGCTTTCGGCTCGGGGCACTCCCCGCCGAGACGGTAGTCGGGTCGGGTGCGAAAATTGCATCAACTTCTTCGCTGGAGGAGGGGATTCGGCCGTACCGCGGTGGCGTGGTCTGCCCCCTTCTCAGCCACTCAGCTGGGTAGGAGGAACCATGGTGCTGGGTCAACCCGGCGCGGCACGCATCTCGTATGGCGTGCTCATCGGACTCGCCACTCTGGCGTTGGTCACGGCGGGGCCGGCCTCGGCTGTCCCGACCGGGGTGAGCCATGTCAATCTGCCCAGCTGCGACTTCCTCGCGGTGCCGGGCGTGGTCGACGAGCTCGGGGACACCCCCGCCTTCCCGCCCGACGAGCGGATCACCGCCGTGGACCTGGGGGAGACCTTCACCTCTGCGTGCCCCGCGAACGACACGGCGGCGCCGAATGTGCTGGTCAGCATCACCAACCTCACTGCCCTGGACTTCGTCGAGGTGTGGTACGTCGGGGATCCCGAGACCGGTTTCGGCAACATCGACGGGCTTGTCAACGGTGAGGAGGCCTTCCGCATCGATGCGATCGGCCTGAACCGCCCCCTGCTATTCGAGAGCATCACCGTGGACGGCATCTTCGAGGCCGGCGAAACCTGGGACTTCGTCATCGACGACTACTTCAACGTCCTGGGACTGGCCGCCGACGATTTCTTCTCGATCGGCGTGGGCGGCGGGTCGCCCGGCGGGCCGTCTTCTGGGAGCATCATCGCGATCGTTCCAGAGCCATCGACCGGGCTCATGGTCGGCTTGGGGCTTGCGGCGCTGGTAGGGCGAAGGCGCCGGTTGCAGTGACCCGAAGCCCGGGCTCGCCTTCGACGCGCCCCGCTACTTCCGGCTCGTCGTTGCGTGAGCTCCTCGAGCCGATCGCCGATCTTCGGTGGCAGACTACCCGGCTCCTCCTCGCCCACGCGGGCGGCGCGATCCCGCGCAATCTCCCACGCAGTCAGCGGAGCCCTACGGGCTCGTCCGGAGAGCGCGGGCGGGACGTGGTGAGGTCGTGTCCACTGACCTCGGTTCGTGCCGAGGGCTGGAGATCGCTCACCGCTTTCAGCCCGAGGCGGGAAGTCACCGTGGGTGTGCGACGAGCGAGAGCCCTATCGACAACAGGAGAGCGGTTCCCAACGCCGCGAGGCCCCAGAGTGACGTTGCTGGAATTGGGCGCGCCGCTTCCGCGACGCGGAAGGCGCCGAGTGCGCCCAGGGATCCCTGCCAGCTGCCACCGTTTGTGCGAACACCCCGGACGCCGGTGATGGCGAGGTCGTTCTGGTGCCAGACGGCACTGGTGTCGCCGGTGACGGGCTCTGCTTCGACCACGATCCAGTAGCTGCTCCCGCCGCTGAGCAGGCTGGCTCCGCTGAAGATGGCCGTCACGATGGAGCCGCCCGGATCACTGGTCATCTCGTCGAGCAGGGTGGTCGATTCGACAACGGTGCTGCTCGGTAGCCCACTGCTGTCCTCGACTACCGTGATGCGCAGCGCGTTCGTGCCA
>JAAUYE010086073.1_pt1 | contig 12072 bp, 15 predicted proteins | sample 7278081 | NCBI WGS metagenome assembly JAAUYE01 (sample SAMN14350131, study PRJNA611818) | marine sediment metagenome | isolation source: surface marine sediment (0.6m) | place: French Polynesia: Moorea | collected 2018-08
AGGGTCAACTGCCGGGTCCGCGCGCGGCGTTTCTTATATAGGCAAAATAGCCAGATAGTACAACGAACAAAAGTTTGAAAATGTTTTTTTAAGTTTTATTGGGTGTGTGGGAGCGTTGGACCGTTTTTATTGTTTTTAAATAAAAATTCAACGAATAGGAGAAAACCCAAATGACAATAAGTATGCATAGGCAGAAAAAAGTTTTCGACAACCTTGATATATTTATCGATGGTTATATCAATGCCAAGGGTCGCCGACCTATGGTTTATCACGTATTGCCATCTGAATATCAAAAGCTTCAACAAATGTTCATGAGCAAGAAATCAGCCGAGTTCCATGATCAGCGTATTAAGCATTTAAACGACTCGCGTGAATTAGCTGTTCTCCGGGTTGAATCCGATGATTATCTCTATGGTCAATACATCACGAATGGGCTGTTTTATAGAAACGTGTTAATCATCGCCCGTACAGCACAAATTCTTGAACTGGAGATGAAACGAGATGAATGATGAGCAAATGAAGATGGCCGCCTTGCTTGTCATGAAGGACGCATTCAAGGCGGTATACGAAGGTGACGATCGTGCCGTTATCACTATCTGTGGCGATCTGATCGATCAAATAAGCGAAGCCAAGGCCGAGTTAATGTCCGAATGCTTGCGCGTGATCGTCGGTGACCTATCAACTTATCTGGATGCAGAGGAACGTTTTAATGGGTGATTGGATATCGGTTGATGATGCGATGCCAGAATCGGGTAAAAACGTATTAGCCTATTATGTTAACAGGCTTGGGAAATATCGAATTGTTAAGGCGTATTATGCCGGAAAGTATTCGATTGAATCCGCGTTTAGCGAATGGACGTCGGATGAAATTAATGACGAATACTCGGAGGAGAAAGAACAGTACTACTTAAAAGTGGGCTGGTATGAATGTCTCGATAACTGGGAGGATTATTCATCAATTGTTATAAGTAATGGAGAAGTAACACATTGGATGCCGTTGCCCAATCCTCCGCTACAAAAGAATGCTTAGCATGTATCTGGATAAGCGCCTTATATGGTTAACTTTGTTTCTCATTGGCGCGATGGTATTGGAATATTTCGTGATGTCGTTTTGATGTATGGCAGTAAAAAGAGGAAAAGCAAAGACACCGGTCTCGACATGCTGCGAACTGGTTAAAACCCAAGAGCTGGCACGCATCCTGGGCTTATCTACGTCGATGATTCATGCCTTGGTCAAAGAAGGCTTGCCCAAGGTTTCACACGGAACATTTGATACAGCGGTCGCGGTGCAATGGTATATTCAGACGTGGCGCGACAGGGCAGAGGGCGGCCGCGAGGGTAACTTGTGGGATGAGAAGAAAAAACAGATCATCGCGCAAACCAAGAAAACCGAACTTGAAAACGCTAAACTACGAGAAGAACACCTTGAGGTGACGGCGGTCTCTCATGTGTTGAACGAAGTCGCGGTCATTGTCTCGACCCAGCTCGATGGTTTAGGCGCCCGCACTTCCGGTATATTGGCTGGCATCAGCGAACCGGCAAAAATACAGAGCATATTGTTTGATGAGACTCGTACAATCCGGGCAGCCATCGCCCGATCAATTGAAGATTTCGCAGCTATTGCAGACGATGGCGAAGATAGTCCGCCCCCCGCCAAAAAGAAACGCCGCACAGTGGGCAAACCAAAACCGGATTCTACCGCCGGAAAGCCCAGAACCAGGGCCGTATCGCAGTGAGCGCACACCGTACATTATCCCCATATTAGCCGCCGTCGACGATCCCGAAATCTCGACGATATCGGTCGTGATGGGCGCGCAGATGGGCAAAACCGAAATGATCTTTAATGTCATCGGTCACCGCTTTGATGATGGGCCGTATGTGCCTGCCTTGTATATCGGCCCAACACAGAAACAAGTGAAATCGATTTCGAAAGATCGTATTCATAAAATGATTCGCTTAACCCCGTCATTATGGGAAAAGCTCGAAAAAGGCCAGCGTGACGGCATCACCGAAAAATGGATCGCTGGCGTACGTCTGGGCTTTGGCTGGGCGGGTTCGGCGACCGAATTATCGAGTCACCCGGCGGGCATTGTCTTAATTGATGAGTATGACCGGATGGATGCCGATGTCAGCGGCGAGGGTGATCCCTATACCTTGGCCAAGGCGCGCACCAAGAACTATCCGGCCGGGGTGGTGCTCGCGGTCTCGACACCAACCATCGAAGGCGGATCGCCGATCTTTTCTTTGTATGACGACGGAGTAATGAAGGTCTGGACCTGGGCATGCACACAATGCGACGATCGTTTTATCCCGCAATTGGAGTTGCTGCGCTGGCCACAGGGTGCCACGGCCAACGATGCGCGCAAACATGCCGTTGTGGTGTGTCCGCATTGTGGTAGTGAGTTACAAACCCGCGATCGTCATCATATGAATGAGACCGGGGAATACCTGATCGCCAAGAAAACCACCGACGGGCATTATATTATCGATGAAGACCAAACCCACACCGGCGCCTCGGTCGGCTTTTGGGTGTCTGGTCTGGCCAGTCCTTGGCAAAGTTTCGGTGAGATTGCCGAAATGTTAGTTAGTGCCTATCACAGCAAAAGCTCCGAACGCATTCAGGCGGTGATCAATACCTACGGCGGTGAGCTGTTTAAAGTACGTGGCGATGCACCAAAGTGGGAAGATGTCGAACGCAAGAAAGGCGACTATCCGCGCGAAAAGCTGCCCGACTGGGTTCAGCTGATCACCCTCGGCATGGATGTCCAACGCGATGGCCTGTATTACGTGGTGCGGGGCTGGGGGTTTAATCAGGAATCGGTGTTAATTGATAATGGCTATATTGCCGGATCTACTGAATATGATGACGTGTGGATATTAGCTCAGCGTCAAATCGAAAAGAGCTACGATGGTATGCCCATCAATCGGGCCTTTATCGACTCGGGTTATCGCCCAGGGGACAAATTTAAACGCCCGGACAATCAGATCTATTTGTTTTGTCGGCGCCTCATGGGTAAGGCATTCCCCACTAAAGGCCATGACGCCCAGGACCGGCCTTTGAAAACGGCTAAGATTGATGTGAATGTCGCGGGGCGTGTGGTCAAGCACGGCCTGAACCTGTGGCACATTGACACCGACTTCTATAAAACCTGGATTTACTCGCGGATCCGTTGGCCAGACGGACAATCAGGGGATTGGCATTTGCACCGCGAGACCGATCAGGACTATTGCAAACAAATGGTTTCAGAGGAATTGATCATCAAGGCCAGTGGTCGTCGCGTCTGGGTGCGCCGTAACAAGGATAATCACTACCTTGATGCCGAGGTGAATGCCACGGCGGCGGCCTTTGCTGCCCAGGTCCATACCTTGCCACCTAAGACCGATCCGACACCGACACCCCCGGCGCCCTCATCGGGCGATAATTTTATAAAATCTCGTAAAGGTTTGTTTTAACAGGCTATACTATGTCCAAGTAACCACCTTGGACGAATCATGGCTATTACTTTACAGACAGCGGAGGCCCACCTTGACCTATGGCTGAAAGCGAATGAGGCTGTAGCAAGCGGCCAATCGTACTCCATTGGCAATCGCACCCTGACCCGCGCCGATGTAAATCATATTCGTAATGAGATCAATTACTGGTCTCGTACCGTGAATAACATCAGGGCGGAGCTAAACGGGCATACCTGTAATGCGGGGGTCAAAGTTGCCGTATGGCGGTAATTGAAAACATCATTAAGGCGATCTCTCCCTCGTGGGCCTTACGGCGCTTAGTCGCACGCAAGCAACACGAGCGCCTTTATGATGCCGCCAAACCAAGCAACCATTATCGTCGCGTCAAGGGCGTACAATCCCCAGATGGGGTGATGGACCATGCGCGCGATAAACTCCGCGCCATCGCCCGGCATCTTGACGAAAACCATGATATCGCCATCGGTGTTCTTGATTCCCTGGTCAATAACACCGTGGGCGCGAAGGGCATCACCCTAGAGCCGCAGATCAAGACACGCGGCGGCAAGCTCAATCAGCGCGCTAATGAAATTGTGCGTAATGCCTGGGCAAATTGGACCAAGCAAGCGGAAGTATCACAGCACGTGCCTTGGGGCGAATTACAGCGCCTTGTATGCCGCACTTGGCTGCGTGATGGTGAGGTGCTCGTGCAGCACGTCCAGGGCAATGTGCTTTATCAGTTCCCCACCAATATTCCCTATGCGCTGGAAACCATTGAGGCCGACTATCTGCCCTTTGATTTGAGCGAGGATAATCGCCAAGGCCCGCGCGTTGTCCATGGTATTGAAATGAACCAATGGCGCCAGCCGATCGGCTATCACCTGTATAAGGGTCACCCGGATGATCGCTTTTTTAATATCAATACGAACCGTGACACCAAGCGTGTTCCTGCTGAGCTAATCAGTCATATCAAGTTTACCCGCCGACTCAATCAGGCGCGCGGGATCTCGGTATTGCATGGGGTGATCAACCGCCTCGAAGACATCAAAGATTATGAAGAATCCGAGCGCATCGCGGCACGGGTGGCGGCGTCATTTACCGCGTACATCCGTAAAAACATGGATTCAGGACCCAGTGCGACCGGCGCCGCTGGCGAACGCAGCTTTTGCATGGAACCGGGTATGGTATGGGACAATCTTATGCCGGGCGAAGAAGTCGGGACCATTGAAGCCAATCGGCCTAACAGTGGGTTAGAGGCTTTCCGTGATTCACAGGTCCGTGCCGTGGCATCCGGTACCGGCTCGACTTACAGCACGATTGCGAAGAATTATAACGGCACCTATTCCTCACAGCGCCAGGAATTGGTCGAAGCGCAACCCGGTTATGAGCGCCTACGTAATTATTTTATTTCCGCCTTCATCGATCCTGTTTACCAGAACTTTATTCAAATCGGCATTGCCAGCGGGTCTATCCAGTTACCGCGCAATATCGATCGCGATACGCTGTTGAATTATGAGGCGCGCGGGCAGGGTATGCCCTGGATTGATCCCAAGAAAGAAAGCGAAGCCGATGAGCTTGCGGTGCAGAATCGCTTTAAGTCACGCCATCAAGTGATTCGTGACCGTGGCGGGGATCCGGCGATGGTGGATCAACAAATTCAACTCGAACTTGAGTATGATCAAGCTAATGGGCTAACGGCGCCAACCCAGGAAGCGCCAAACCCGCCGAGCACACAAGACTTGATTGATAATGCGATTGAGGAGGCCGCCAGCGCATGAGCCAAGAAACTATAACCCGCGAACGCATGATCACCTTTGATCGTAAGTTAGCAAATGACGAAGCGCGTACCGTCCCGGCCAGTTTAAGTAGTGACGCCCCTGTGCGTATGCCCTGGGGTAATGAGGTGCTGGTCCACAGTAAAGACGCGATTGATTTAACCCGCGCCAAAGAGAACGGGCTACCGATGTTGTTCAATCATGACCGCGATCAACCGATCGGCCGGGTCAAAGATGTCACGATTGAAGACGGCAAGCTACGCGGTATCATGCACTTTAGTAACAACAGCCGCGCGCAAGAGGTGTATCGCGATATTGTCGACGGCATGTTAAGTGATACCTCAATCACCTACGAGGTGCACGATTACGACGAGCGTGACGAAACGATTTATGTAAACCGATGGGCTGTCACCGAGGCCTCGGTTGTAACTATTCCCGCCGATATCAGTGTCGGCATTAACCGCAGCAAAGAGGATCCAATTATGGATAAAGATGACGACACAAAAACCCCGGCCGCCGAGCCCAAGGTAGTTGATTTCAGTCAGGCTCGCCAACTGGCGATTCAGGAAGGCAGGGCGGAAGGCCAGCGCCAAGAGCGCGAGCGCATTGACGGCATTCGCGCGTTATTCGCCATGCAGAAATTCACCGCGCCGATTTACAAGCAATTCGAATCGGACGCTATTACACGCGGGTTAAGCTTGGCGGAAGTGCAAAGTAAGTTAATCGACATGATCGGCGAAGGTGTCGCCCCCATCACCGATCCCGGTCAACGTGATGACGCCCGCGCCCCCGATGTCAGTCACGGTCGCTCACAAAATGAAAAGTTCCTGGATATTGCTGAGCGCACTCTGAGTGTACGCGGCGGCTTGGAAGAAGACGAAACCATTATCAAAGAAGTGAATGAGTCAGGTTATCGCACCCTGTCATTGATGGAATTGGCGCGCGAATATCTGCGTTCTATCGATGTGAACACTTCGAAGATGCAGCGCCAAGAATTGGCCGGTTCTGTGTTCACCCGCTCGCTGATCTCCCATGGCACCGATGATTTTGTCAACATCTTGGCCAATGTCGCGAACAAAGCGGCGTTACGTGGTTGGACTGAGGCGCCCGAAACCTGGAATGTGTGGACACGCCAAGGCAGCTTGCCCGATTTCAAGCAGGCAGATCGGTCTGGTTTGGGTGAGTTCGAAGATCTGGAAATCGTTTACGAAAATGGTAAGTACCAATACGCCAAAATGACCGACCGCAAAGAGTCTTTGAAGTTGGTCACCTGGGGTAAAATGTTCTCGATTTCTCGTCAAGCGATCATTAATGACGATTTAAGCGAGTTCACGACTGTGCCGCGTAAAATGGGGCGTGCCGCGAATCGCAAAGTGGGCGATGTGGTTTATGAAGTCTTGACCACGAACCCAACCCTGAATCAAACCGGTAACGCATTGTTCCATACGTCACACAATAACCTCGTTACACCGGGCGCCGAGCCAAGCGTGAATACGTTGAACGAAGCCAAGGCCGCGATGAAGTTGCAGCAAGATAATGACAAGATCGTGCGCGCCTTGAATATCATCCCGGAATTTATTCTATCGCCGGTCGCCTTGGAGGCAACAGTTCGATCATTGTTGATTAATCAGTACGATCCAGCGGGTACGGCAGGTACCTTGCCACGCAATCCACACCAAAACACGTTAACGCCGGTTATCGAGCCACGCCTTGATTTACACAACAACAAGTCGTGGTACTTGGCCGCTAATCCGAACACATATGATACGGTTGAGGTGGCATTCCTGGATGGCAATTCAGCGCCTTACCTTGAAGAACAACAAGGCTTTTCAATGGACGGCGTGACTTTCAAAGTACGCATCGATGCGGTTGCTGCTGCATTGGCGTATCAATCACTATTCAAGAACGAAGGCGGCGCGTAAGCCTGAACCAACCATTTAAGGAGACAAGACCATGACGACACTATACAGGGGTGAAGATGATGTCATTAACTACCCTAATTCAGGCGCCGACATCGCAGTAAACGCCATCGTGGAGATGGGCGCCAAAACCATCGGTGTGGCGATGCAAAACATTGCATCGGGTGCCACGGGGCCGGTCGCGATTAAGGGGCGTTTTACTGTTCCCAAGGCGGCGGGTACCGACTGGGCGGTCGGTGATCGCGTCGACTGGGATACCTCCGCAGGCAACTTTGGCAAAGGCATCACAGCCGCCGCCGGTGATATTGTTGGCGCGGCCATTTGCACGAAGACTGCTGCCACTGCTGACACAACCGGCGAAGTGGCCTTCATGCCCGGTAATGCGGTCACTTAATGTTTACCGAAAACCTCAGCGCGTTTTTCAACGAACACGCCGATCCATTGACTTATACCCCGCCGGGCTACGCCGTCAACGGGGTGCAAACCACCGCCTTCATGGGTATCTTTGATGCCAACGCGATTGAGGTGGAGTTAAGCGGACAGGTCAATGTGCGCGGAGTGCAATCGGTCATGATGTGCGACAAGACAGACGTACCCGGCATCGATGAAGGGGCGCGCATTGGTTATGGCAATAAAACGTATTATGTAAATGGCACGGAAGAGGATCAAACCAGCCGGATTGTGACCGCCTATTTAACCTTGGAGCTGTAAGTGGCCGATCATCGCGCAGAACAAATAGCTGAACGCCTCGCGGTGATTCTCAATAATTTACCCACCACGGGTGAAAACATCTTTAAGGGTCGGGTGCATGCGCTCGATGATTCGAAGATCCCTGCTTTGGCGTTTTATGCCGATAGCGAGACGCCGATTGATGAGTATTCCAATACGCTCACCGATCGCTTATTGATGTTCATCATTGAAGGCTTTGTCAAAACCACTGACGCGGCTATCGATACGCAACTTAATCAGATTCGTAAAGAAGTCACCATCGCGATCAATGCCGATCGCAAACTGGGCTTACCTGACTTTGTCATTGATACATTGCAAGGGGAGGCGAATTATGTTCTCGATGGCGAGGGTGATCGGGCCATCGGCGTTATATCCACACAATGGGCCGTACAGTATCGGCACAGCACGCTCGATCCGAGCAAATAGGGGCTTGTTATGGACAAAATGACTGTCAAAACCAAAACCGCCGAGACCAAACAGGCCGACAAGGCCCCGGAACCGGAAAAAGCCAAGAGTAAGGAGGACCCGAAAAAATGAGCTTAATTACTTTACGCGAGATCATCCTTGCCAAAATTGAGATCAGCTATGGTGTGGATGCCAATCCCGTTGGCGCCTCCGATGCGGTACTTGTGAATAATCCCTCATGGGCGCTCGAAGGTTCGCGCATGAATGAACGCCCGGCCGTACGCTCCAGCCTGGGTAAATTGCCCCAAGTCTACGGCGGGTCCTTGAAGGCGATCACCTTTGAGGTCGAGGTCAAAGGCAGTGGCACGGCGGGAACTGCGCCGGAAATGGGTCCCTTGCTGCGTGCTTGTGGCATGGGTGAGACCATCGTGCCATCCACCAGCGTGGCGTATACCCCAGCATCAAGCGGGCATCCGTCCTTGACGATTTATTACTATCAAGATGGCGTGGTGCATAAGTTGCTGGGTTGTCGTGGCAATGTCAGTTTCACCATGGAGGCGGGCGGCCTCATGATGGCCAGCTTCACGTTTACCGGCCATTCAGCGGTCGCGACCGATGAAGCGTTACCCACGCCAACCTACAGCGCCGTTACGCCGCAGCCTTATCTGAATGCCAACTTCACGATTAATTCCTTTGCTGCGGTGATTGCATCGTTTAATTTCGATTTAGGCAATCAAGTCTCATTCCCACCGGATGTGCGTACCGCCGACGGGTACGGCGAGATCCAGATTGTGGGCCGGGACGTGAACGGCAGCTTCGATCCCGAATACACGCTCATTGCAACGAACGACTGGGAAACCGATTTTCGTAGCGGTACCTTAATGGCGATCGATGGGGGAACCGTGGGACCGGTCGGCAATCAATTGAAAGTTTCCATGCCCGAGGTGTATTACCGTGAAATCGGGCCGGAAGATCGCGAAGGGATCCGCGTGTTGTCTTTACCCTTTGGATCGTCCGACGTAACCAACGCCGATTCAGAGGTTTCACTTACATTCACCTAAAGGGGAAACTATGCCGACGGCTATCACGAAGATCGCACCATCCTGGTATGTCTTGGAAGAAGAACGAGACAAAGAAAACCCGACCCGCTTTAAAGTCGAACCCTTGACCAGTTTACAGTACCTGGAATTGACGCCCGAGGGGCGCCTTGACGGTAACGGTAACATGATTCTAAGCGGGTTAGGGATGCGTATCGCGCTCGATTATGGGCTGGTTGATTGGGAAAATTTCAACGATGCACAAGGCAATGCCGTGCCATTCGTGTCCGGCGATCAAAAATTCAATTACCTAAGCCCGAATAATTTAGCTGAGTTAGTCGGGCATATCATGGAAATTTCGAGCGCGAGCGATCAGGAAAAAAAGCCGTAATCATCGCAATACAGGTCATTAATAATCCGTCTGCATTTAATTGTGAGACCTGTAAGCACCGAAATTGTGATGACAGTAACCCAGCACCCTTTGATCGCTGGGTGATTAAAGGCGTGATCGAAACAAACACATGCCTAAAACCGCGTGTCACCGATCATCACTACTGGTTGCATCGTTTGTACAAGTTCTATCAGCGCGGTATCTTGTTGAATAATGAGGGACTTTTGAATCAAAGCAACTATTATTTAACCATGATGGAATTGATTGAAATGTTTGACGTTCGCGAGGAAAAACCGCATGGCCGGACCTAGCGCCACCTATACCATTCGTGGTCGCGACAAGACCAAAAAAACATTTCAGTCTGTTAAATCCGGTCTGAAGTCGGTCAGTAAAAGCGTTTTCAATATGAAATCCGCCGTAGTCAGTCTCGCTGGCGTGGGCGGCTTTGGCTTGTTAATCGGGAATGCCATCAAGGCGGGCGACGCCCTGGCCAAAACCTCGGACAAGCTCGGCATCGCGACTGAGAAATTACAGGGCTTACGCCATGCAGCCAAGTTAAGCGGCGTGGAGACCCGCACCATGGACATGGCCTTGCAGCGCATGACCCGCCGGGTCAGTGAAGCGGCTCAAGGCACGGGTGAGGCGCGCGGCGCGCTCGAAGAGCTGGGTATCTCGGCGCAACGCCTCGCCGCCATGTCTCCCGATCAGCAATTCATTGAACTGAGCAAAGCCATGGCGGAAGTCACCAATCAGGGTGATCGGGTCCGGCTGGCAATGCGCTTGTTTGATTCTGAAGGTGTGGCGCTGGTCAATACAATGGCGCTGGGTGCAGAGGGGATCCGCGCGGCCAGCCAAGAGATTGAAGACTTGGGTGTCGCATTAAACCGTGTCGAGGCGGCCAAGCTGGAGGCGGCGAGTGACGCCATGATGCGCGCCGGACTGGTGTTCAAGGGCGTGTTCCAGCAAATCGCCGTCAACCTGGCGCCATGGATCACTGAACTGGCAACGCGCTTTGCCGATCTCTCGAAACGCACCGGCGGCTTTAAGGAGGTCGTTGATGCAACCTTCCGCGCCGTGATCACCTTTGTGGCCCGCACGGCCGATGTGGTGACCTCATTACAAGAGGCCTGGAGCTCTGCCGGGTTGGCGTTCGAGAAATTCAAAAAGTTTCATCTCGAAGGCTTGACCGCCGTTCTCAATGCGTACGTGAAAATCAGGCAGTTTTTTGAAGAAGACTTCGAACCGCCGAAATTTATCACCAACCTAAACGCCCAAGTTGTTGTTGCCAGCAAGAATATCGAAGCGCTTCAGATGCGTTTACAGGAATTGGCCGAGCGCGCTCCATTATCTGAGGGTTTGCAAGAGCTCTTTGACAGCATTATTGCTAAATCCAATGAGACCGCCGAAGTGGTGGCGGCCAATGCGGTCAAGTTCACCATGCCCATAGCGCCAGAGGTCATTGACGAACGCATTCAGCAACAACAGGAAATGGAAACGCTCGTGCGCAATCACCTAAAGCGCATGCACAATATGGAGCGCAATGCACAAGCCCGATCGATTGCCTTGTGGCGTAGTGGATGGCAGGGGCGGTTCCAGATTACCAGCGGTATCCTGAAAAACCTGGGCGGGCTGATGCAGTCCGAAAACCGCAAGCAATTTGAGTTTGGTAAAAAGGCGGCCATTGCGGACACATTAATTAACACTTACTCGATGGCCGTGAAGGCTTATCAAGCGCTGGCAGGCATTCCGATTGTCGGGCCTGCACTGGGCATCGCGGCTGCTGTCGCCGCGACCGCCTACGGTAAAGCGCAGGTCGACGCGATACGCAGCCAGCAATTTGGTGGTGGCGCCACCGGGGCAACACCTTACACACCAGTCAATACCGCCAGTGTGGGTGGGGGTGCGCCAGCCGGTGTTGCAACGCCCGTCACTGAAAACGCATTACCCGCGACCGCCGGCCCCGTGGCACCGACGCGAGTGTTCAATATCACATTGGTCGGGCCGAGCCATGACGCCAATGAGGTGAGGGACTTAATGATGGCGATTAACGAAGAAATCGGTAATGACGTGCATATGAACACGAGGATCGAGCTATGACCGCCGTAATCGGCTATGAGTCCGCGATACCGGCGGCCAGCAATATTACAGCGAGCGCCGAGACGGCGGGCTTTGAGAAAGAAAACGCTTACGACTGGATCGAGGCGACCCAATGGAAACCGGGGAATACCGGATCTCAATGGCTGGAATTTGATTTTGCCGTCGCCGGGTACGTGAACTATTTCGGTGTGGCCGCGCATAATCTGGGCTCGGAAGGCTGCACGGTGTCCTTCCAGTATGAGCAAGCGGGATGGCAAACGATCTGGACA
>JAAUYE010075996.1_pt1 | contig 12063 bp, 12 predicted proteins | sample 7278081 | NCBI WGS metagenome assembly JAAUYE01 (sample SAMN14350131, study PRJNA611818) | marine sediment metagenome | isolation source: surface marine sediment (0.6m) | place: French Polynesia: Moorea | collected 2018-08
ACCGGACTTAAGTCCGGTACCTTTTTGTTTCTGCCGTCCCGTCGAGATCGAACTGAACAGCCCGTGGGGCTTCTTGTTCTTATTCAGTTACACGACTCGAATATTCTCGGACAGCCATCTGGCGTACTCGCTCTCTTCAATTTCTGATGCCGCCAGCGACATTGTCATCGCTGTCGCAGAGAGTTCGTCGGCCACAAGTGTTGCACCGTTGAGATCGAGGAACATGTACGCGGCCATGAACCCGATTCGTTTGTTGCCGTCGACGAACGGATGGTTCTGAATCAGCCCAGCCGCGTAGGCAGCTGCTAGTGCAGCGACATCCGTACCGTCATCGTAATGATAAATATTGACGGGTCGGCTGAGGGCCGAGGCCAGGAGACCTTCGTCGCGGATACCGTCCGCCCCGCCGAAACGGTCAATCAACATGCCGTGTACCGCGATGACGGCTGGCTTCAGAAGCCAGACCGGTTCTTTCATTTCGCGAGTTCGCGAAGCGTATTGCGGTAGAGGTCCATACCCTTCCGGGCGCTCTCGAGCTGCTTCTCGAAGTTCGGGTCGTATGGCGTTACCTGGTAACCGTCGGGTCGCTCGACGAGGTACAGTTCGTCACCTTCGCGGACACCAAGGTGTGTGAGGGCCTCTTTAGGCAAGATCACGCCTGCAGAAGAACCAACCGCTCGAATCTTGAGTTTCACCATCTGGAAATACCAATCGGTAGAAAATTATAATAATTATTATAATTTCAGGCGACCAGATGTCAAGGCTGTAACCGGCTGTATTAATGAGGGTTTTGACCGAGAGGTCGTGCTGCTCGAGCTAACCAATCATCCCGCCGCATCCATCTCCAACATCTCACGGATCGACTTCTCGATCTGGCCGCCACAGTAGAGCTTGCCGTATTTTTCTTCCTCGCCAGCGACATAACTTGCGAGCGACGGCTGAGAGCCAATTCTCTCGCAGAGGGCATGGATGCCGGGCGCGTGCTCGAGAAGGTCGGCATCGAGTTCCGGAAGGCATCGGGTCATGTTCCCGAACAACGCGAAGACGCCGATGTCGGCGAAACTGGCCGATTCCTTGCCGATGAACCCGCGCTGCAGAGATTCCTCGAATATCTGCATCCAGCGGGGCAGCCGCTGTGACCGAAATGGAATCCATTCCTCGCGCGTCCACATGCTCGAGCCGTTGTATCGACAGACCTCCATCAGCACGTCGTTGCAGTCCATGAGTATCTTCACGCACATCGCCACATCAAATGGATCGTCGGGCATGAAATCGAGCTCGCCGGAAACATACAAAACGATGGCTGGCATCTGGCTCAGCGTGCGATCGGAATCGAGGTCGCGGAGCACCGGCGGGCCCATAAAGGGGACGTCCTGCTCACCGGGGTGCCGGCTCATCAAGCCTCTCATGTCTTCGAAACTCGTGTCTTCAAGCAGCGCAACATCGCGATAGGCAAAGAGATAACTGACGAAACAGCCTCTGAACGGAATCGGCCAGTAGTAGAGTTGGAACCTGGGTTGGGGCATCTTCGATGCCATTTTCTGGCCTCCGTCAACGGTCGCACTTGCAGTAAGGATATAGGAACGTAGCGAAGCCGCAGCGCCCGGGGCGAGCCCCGGCGAGTCTCTGCGGAACGAAGCGGCAGCTCGGCCTTGCTGATAACGAAACGGCCCCTTCCGGGGCCGTTTCTCATTGCCTAGCCCGTACCGTCGCCGACCGGCACGAGGTCCTGTTTCTCCTCGTCGGTGAACAGCCGCGACTTCGTCACGAAGCGTACCCCGAGGGGTATCTCGAGCGAGAAGCTCGCGCCGCGACCGGGCGTGACGTCGATCGTCAGGTGCGTGTCCTGCCAGTGCTCGAACTGGGCCTTCGAGATATAGAAGCGGCAGCCGTGAATCTCCCCGATCTGGATGTCGCTGGCACCGACCCGGAATTCACCGTCCTGGAAACACATGGGCGACGATCCATCGCAGCAGCCGCCGCTCTGATGGAACATCAACGGCCCATGTGCCTCCCTCAGCCGGTCGATGACCTGTCGGGCCTCGTCCGTCACATCTACGCGTGAGTACATAGCCTTACTCAGAAGAAACCCATCGCGTTCTTGTCGTAGGACGTCAAGATGTTCTTGGTGTGACGGTAGTGATCGAGCATCATCTTGTGGGTCTCGCGACCGATGCCCGACTGCTTGTAGCCACCGAATGACGCGTGCGCCGGATACAGGTGATAGCAATTCACCCAGACACGTCCGGCCTGGATACCGCCGGCGAACTCGTTGACCTGGTGAACGTCGCGTGACCAGACGCCCGAGCCCAGGCCGTAGAGCGTGTCATTGGCGATTTCCATGGCTTCGTCTTCGTCCTTGAACGTCGTGACACTGACCACCGGGCCGAAAATCTCTTCCTGGAAGATCCGCATCTTGTTGTTGCCGCGGAACACGGTCGGCTCGATGTAGTAGCCGTCAGGGAACTCGGCGATCTCGGCGGGCTTGCCACCGGCCAGCACCTCGGCGCCTTCGTCACGGCCGATGTCCAGGTAGTTGAGGATCTTCTCGTACTGATCATTCGATGCCTGGGCACCCATCATCGTCGAGGTGTCGAGCGGGCTGCCCATCTTGATCGCGGCGACGCGATCAAGCGCCATGTCCATGAACTGATCGTAGATCGATTCCTGGATGAGTGCGCGCGACGGGCACGTGCAAACCTCGCCCTGGTTCAACGCGAACATCACGAAACCCTCGATGGCTTTATTCAGGAACTCGTCATTCTTCGCGGCGACACTTTCGAAGAAGATGTTCGGCGACTTGCCGCCCAGTTCGAGGGTGACGGGGATGATGTTCTCCGAGGCGTACTGCATGATCAGCCGCCCGGTGGTCGTTTCACCGGTAAATGCGATCTTGCCGATCCGTGACGAACTGGCGAGCGGCTTGCCGGCTTCCGGACCGAACCCGTTGACGATATTGATCACGCCCGGCGGCAACAGGTCTTCGATGAGTTCCGCGAGTACCAGGATGGACGCCGGCGTCTGTTCCGCGGGCTTCAGCACCACGCAGTTTCCGGCGGCCAGTGCAGGCGCCAGCTTCCAGGTGGCCATCAGGATCGGGAAGTTCCACGGGATGATCTGGCCGACGACGCCCAGCGGCTCGTGAACCTCCTGCGTCACGGTGTTCGCGTCGATATTGCTTACTTCGCCGGCTTCGGCGCGAATGACGCCCGCGAAGTAGCGGAAGTGGTCGATCGCCAGCGGCAGGTCAGCCGCCATTGTCTCGCGGATGCTCTTGCCGTTGTCCCAGGTCTCCACGGTCGCCAGCATCTCGAGGTTTTCTTCCATTCGGTCGGCGATTTTCAGCAATATCGCGCTGCGTTCGGTCACCGAGGTCTTGCCCCAGGCGGGCGCCGCCTCGTGTGCCGCGTCCAGCGCGAGTTCTATGTCCGCTGCCTGCGATCTCGGGACCATGGTCATCGCTTTGCCGTTGACCGGTGAAATGTTTTCGAAATACTCGCCGTCCGTTGGCGTAACCCACTTGCCTCCGATGTAGTTCTCGTATTTCTTCTTCAAGCCGTAATCAGGTTCGCTGATTGGTTGTACGCTGCTCATCGTTTCGCTCCTCCACGATATGCCAGCGCCGAACGGCGGCGGTAACCGGCACCGGCAAGTTCATCAAAGTGCATCCGTCCTTTATCCTCCTCGTGTTCACTGAATGCAAATCCCGTCACCCGCAACGGCCTGGCAGTTCAACGCGCCTCGCGAAGTCGCGTAGAAGTCTCAGATTTTTCGTCGAAATTCTTTTGTTGGCCCAGCAACGCGGTGGGTGCCCGGGGAGTCCCGTGCGCATTGCGGCGCATCATGAGGGCAGGGGGGGCTAACGGGCGACTCGCTCGTTCGGATTCACTCCGAGACGAACGTGTGTTGCGCCATGGTAGTCATTCGCCGGATATATTCACTGCGCGACCAGCCGCACTCGATCGTCAGGTATTCCCAGTTGGGCACCTGCAGCATGGCCATCAGCGCGTCCGTCGCTTTCGACCGGGTCCATTCTTCTGCCAGCATCCCGTCGGCGTGCAGTGCATCGATCGCGGCGCGGCAGCCGTCGCGCATCGCGAGCATCCGGTCCCGCCACGCCGCGGCGGCGTCGTCGTCGGTGTCCTGAACCATCATCAGGGCTTTCGCCACGCCGTAGAACTCGGGGATGAAGTTGCCCCAGAACTCGATATAGAGTTGCAGTCGCTCCACGCCCGTCTTCGCCGCCCTCGACGGCGCCAGCCGGTCTTTGACCCCGAGCATGTCGCCCCGGTAGAGCGTCGCTGCGATCAGGAGGTCCGTGCGCGTCGCGAAATGCAGGTATACCGCCTGGCGCGAGATGCCGGTCTCCTTGGCGATATCTCCCATCCGTACACCGCGTCCGCCGGACTCCTCGAGTTTGCGTACCGCGGCCTGGAGAATTCGTTCTCGCGTTTCGATCTTTTTACTTGACATAGTGTAAAGCATGCCCTAAGGTTGACAGGGTGTCAATTGACACAGTGTCAAGTACCGAATGGAGATACTGCTATGAAATCGAAAGTCATCGCCTTTTTCGGCGGCTCGGCCGCAACCCGGGTGGTCCTGTTCCTCAGCGCGTTCGTCGCCGTCGCAATTGCCGCCACGATCCTGGTCGCACCGGACGCGTTCTATGCGGGCTACGGCATCGAAGTAGGCGGCAACGCGACGCTGGCCAACGAATTGAAAGCGCCCGCCGGCGCGCTGCTCGTGGCCGGGCTGCTGATGTTCGCCGGTGTGTTCCGGTCGAGTCTTGCCGTCATATCGCTGGCCACCGCGACGGCGGTTTACCTGTCCTACGGCCTGGGTCGTGTGATGAGCATCGCCATCGACGGGCTTCCGCACAGCGGCATGGTCAGCGCCGCAGTCATCGAACTCGTGATCGGTGCGGTATGCCTTGTAACCCTGCTGCACGTTCGCCGTGCGAACGCAGCCTGATAGAGATTGGCCTAATTCCGGATCTCAACCGAGGGCAGGAAGGGCTTCACGCCGACGGCTTCGTAAAGTTCGTCCGGGCGGTACACCGTATCGCCCTTCATGACCAGCACGCCGCGACGGACCGCGCTGATGTCCTCCAGCGGGTTACCGTCGACGAGCACAAGGTCCGAATCCTTGCCGACCTCGATGGATCCCTTGCGGTCGTCGACCCCGACGACACGTGCGGAATCGAGCGTCGCGATCCGAAGTACGTCTGCGTCAGGGATACCCGCTTCGGCATAGACCTCCAGTTCACGGTGCAGCGTAAATGCCGCAATGTAGTCGCTGCCGGGCACGAGCTGAATGCCGTTGTCGTGTAACGCTTTGAGCATCGCCGCCTGGGCGACTGCCGACCGTCCCCAGGCCTCGACGCGATCGCCGATCTCGAACTCGGGACTGTAAAGCCGGCGCGCCACGCTCGGCGGAAGATGGTCGATCACCGCCGCAAAGGTCGGATCGGGATCGCCGGGGAGGTGCACGAGCTGCGTCTCGAAGATCGCGGCCGTCGCGTCGACGACGACGTCCTTCTCGCGGAGCAATTCGAAGAAAGCTTTTACCTCATCGCTTTCGAGGTCCAGGTTGCCGGCTTCGTCCCCATAGAGGGTGAAGCGAATCTGCTGGCGGGTATCCTCGCGATCGCCGGCCAGGAAATTCAGGAACACCATGTTGATGTGCTGGTTCTCGTTGTAGCCGGCATTGACAGCCTGTTCGGCCGACATGAACGCCGGTATGTGACCGCTCAGCCGCATGCCGTGCGAACGCGCGCGTTCGGCGATCGGCGCGACCCAGCCAGGCTCGATGGAGCTGTATAGCTTGATCTGCAGGTAGCCGTGTTCCGCAAAGAAATCGACGCGCTCGAGCGCATCCTCGAGCGACTCGGCTGCCCAGCCCGAGGCGTACGGCCCCGCCTTGTCCATGAACCCGGAACGGTAGGTGTTCGGTCCGACGACCTCGCCCGAGTCGAACCTGGACACGGCATCCATGATCGTTTCGTGTTCGTTGCCGATATCGCGTACGTTGGTTATACCCCCCGCGATATTGAGGACCCCGTCGGCGAGCCCGAAGTGCCCGTGCATGTCCCACAGTCCCGGGATCAGGGTCTTCCCGCTTGCATCGATGCGCAGCGCGGCATCATCGTCTATTGGCTCGGCCGAAACCGCCACGATCTTGCCGCTGGCGACATGCACATGGCGATCTTCGAGCAGCTCACCCGCATGGACATCCGCAATGTCGACGTTCTCGAACACGACCGATGTCTGCAGGCGCCTGGCGAGATCACCGGCGATCGCCTTGATCTGCTTCGCGTCCTCTTCACTCTGGATCTTGTCCAGCGTTTCCAGGATCGCCGGATCCCAGCCCTCGGGCACCATGCCGAGCCAGCCGCCGCCGCTCGCGGCCAGTTCCAGGTCCTTGTCGAACCAGGCGTAGACAGGCGTAAACCCGATATCGTGGAGGGCGTAGAGCGACAGCGTCTGCGCTCCGTCCGGCGCCTCAACCTCGACTTCGGTCAGCTTTTCGACCCGCGCGCTGCCGGCCGGGAACAGCGGAATCGTGTTGTCGAGGCTGTTCTCCGCCGCCCGGACGAACGCGCCGAGCGCACCGATGGACGCCCACTCATTGGGCATGTAGAACGCGGGTTCCTCGGTCGTGGTCGAGCCGCTGTTGCCAACCGTGCGCCACGTTGCGACGCCGTCAACGTAGGAGAAGCTCTCGTCGATCGGTGAGCCGAACGGTGAGATACCCGTGATCGTCTGCGCGACGATAAAGCCGTCCTCATCCAGCTGGATTTCCGAGTTCAACGAGTACTCGCGGTTGTTCCAGTGCACGAATGACTCGTTGGTGACGCGGCCGTCGCCCGTGCGCACGACCGTCGACCGGCCGGCCGGGGTCGTGCGCTCCAGGTACCAGTCGTAGCGGGCGGTCATGCCGACCTCGGGCTCGCGGCTGGCAGCGTCGCCGGCGGGCGCGGTACCGCCGTCGTCGGACGACTGGCCGCAGCCGGCGATCGATAGAACAAGCCAGGCGACCAGCGCCGATTTACGCTGAGATCCAGTCAATGCGGGATTCCTTCTGTCTCTTGTAAGCGGCTATTCTTCCGCCTCGCCCCCGGCCAGCGCCTCGTCGAGCAGGGCAACCAGCTCGTCACGCGTATAGCTGTACGGTCCCCACTGGTTGAGCTGCACGAGTTCGTTGATCTGCGTGCGGATGGTCCAGCCCTGTTCTTCTGCATTCGGGACGACCATGTAGCGGAGCAGCGGCTCGTCATTGAACAGCGCGTGCATGAAGGCCTCGGACACCTCGTCCGGCTCCTTGTACGACAGCTCGCGCTCGGCCGTCGCGTCGTAGTTCTTCTGCATCTCCTCGGTAACTTCGCCGCCGGCCTCCTTGACCTGCTCCAGCCGACGCTCGACGCTCGAGCGTCGGATTCTCGACTTGTAGTTGCCGGGCTCGACGACACTGACGCGCACGCCAGCCGGTTCCATCTCGGCGGCCAGTGCGTCCGTAAACGCTTCGATCCAGTGCTTGCTGCCGGCGTAGGCGCTGCCGCCCGGCCACGACAGCGTGCCCGCAATCGAACCCGTCGTGACAATGCGGCCCTTGGAGTCCACGATGAATGGCGCGAACGCCTTGGTTGTCCGGTACACGCCCTCGACATTGACGTCGTACACGAATGTCTGGTCCTCGATCGCCGTCTCCGCCACCGCGCCGCCGCCGCCGATGCCGGCGTTGTTGACAAGGCCCCAGAGCCCCGTGCCTTTCTCCTCGATCAGCGCCACTACGGCGTCGATCTGGTCCTGCTTCGTGACGTCGAGCCGCACGGCGGTGATGTTCTCGATCGCGTCCAGTTCCGCGAGATCCTCGTCTTTCCGTGCACCCGCATACACGTGGTAGCCCTCTGCCGCGAGCGTTTCGGCCAGGTTACGGCCGATGCCGGTGCTGGCGCCGGTGATCAGTATGGATTTGCCGTCTCCGGCGGCTGCAGGCTGCGGTGCTGCCAGCAACACGGCCACAGACACGACCAAGCTTACGAACGACAGGAGCTGTCTCATATTGTTTTCCTTGTTGTTGTCAGGAGCGGGGACATTAGCACAGATCTACCCCGGCATCGGCCGGCGCACGAAGGGGCCCGGGTCGCGAAACACTAGCTGTCGGAGGCGGCCGAATACACACGCTGCAGTGGCCGCTCATTGATTGGCGCGTGCAGCAGTGCGGCCACCACCGATAACACCACGCCGGTCCACCACACCACGTCGTAGGTGCCCGTACGGTCGAACAGGAATCCGCCGAGCCAGACGCCGAGGAAGCTGCCGAGCTGGTGGCTGAGGAACACGATCCCGAACAGCGTCGCCATGAACCGCAGGCCGAAGACCTGCGCGACGATGCCGGAAGTCAGCGGCACCGTCGACAGCCACAGGAAGCCCATAACCGCGGCAAACAGATAGATCGAGGTCGCCGTCTTGTCGGAGAGCAACAGCGCCGCGATCGCGACCGCCCGCAGCGAGTAAATGACGACCAGGCCGTTCTTCTTGGGCCAGCGCTGGCCGGCGAGCCCGGACAGGAATGAACCCACGATATTGCAGAGGCCGATTATCGCGATCGCGTACGCGCCGACCTGCGGCGCAAGTCCGAGGTCCTTTACGTATGCCGGGAAGTGCACGGTGATGAACGCGACGTGGAACCCGCACACGAAGAAACCCAGCGTCAGCAGCACGTAGCCGCGATGCCGGATGGCTTCGAGAATCGCTTCGCCGAGGCGTTGCTCGATCTTCGTCTCACCGCTCACCGGGGCGTTGCCCGGCAACACGAACGCGAGCGGCACGATAAAGAGCACGGATGCGGCGAGAAAGAACAGGGCCGAATCCCAGCCGTACTCCGCGATCACGAGCTGGCTGAGCGGCGAGAACAGCACCTGCCCGAACGAACCCGCCGACGTCCCGATGCCGAGCACCAGGGACTGGCGGCCGGGCTCCACCACTTTCGCCATTGCCGCGAGCGCGATCGAGAAGGAGGTGAGGGCGATGCCGAGACCGGTCAGGACCCCGCCAAACAGCGTCAGGCTGGCGCCGGTGGTCGCCGTCGCCATGCCCGCCGTGCCGGCTGCGTAGACGATCGCACCGACCGCGAGCACCCGTGATGGCCCGTAGCGGTCCGCGAGCATGCTCGCGAACGGAACCCCGAAGCCCCAGACCAGGTTCTGTATCGCGAGCGCCACCGCAAAGGTCTCTCGGCCCCAGCCGCGGGCGCTGGTCATCGGTTCGAGCAGCAGGCCGTAGGCCGAACGTGCGCCGAATCCGAGCAGGGCGATCAGGCAGCCCGCCGCGATGACGAGCAGCGGCGTCCGCCAGCCCGCAATGGGGCTCGCGTTGGAGACACGGGAATCCGCCATAAGCCCCGAATCCTATACCCAAAGTGTGTCGCAGTTCCCGGATTATGTCCGCTTGGCTGCCTTATCCTGTCGTTGCTTGGGTAACAACGCGGCCCGCGAGGCCGCGCGATCGACAGCAGGTATCGAGATGCGAAACAAATCAGCCGTTCTCGCCGCCGTCCTGGCGTGCTTCGCCACGACCGGCGCAATGGGTCAATCAGCCAGCAGCGGGGCGACAACCCCCAATGGCCTGGAGATTGAGATCCAGTCACCGACAGCGGATTTTGTCGCCAGTTCCGGCGAGAAAGTCGTCGAGGTCGAAGGCGTCGCGTCGACCATCGGCGGCGTGAAATATCTCGACATGATGTTCGTCATGGATACTTCGACGAGCCTGCGCAGCACCGACCCGAAGGACTACCGGTCCGCGGGCGCGATCGGCCTGGTCGAGAACCTGTCGCCGCGCAGCGATATCAAGATAGGCGTCGTCGGCTTCGATGCGCGCGGCGAACTCGTGCAGCCGATGACCTCCGACCGCAAGCTGGTTGCCAGGGCGTTGCGCGACATGCCGCGCTCCGGCAGCACGAACCTCGCCGCCGGCATCAAGGCGGCGCTGAAAGAACTCAAGATACACGGGCGACCGAACTCGTCGCGCGTCATCATGTTATTTACCGACGGCCAATCGAACCGCCGCCAGGCGCACGCTTCCGCGGTCGAGGCGCACGGACATGGCGTCACGATCCAGACGCTGCTGCTCGGCACGAGCCGCAAGGGCACGGAGATCCTCGACGAGATCTCCTGGGCCACTGGCGGCAGCCTGGTGCGCGTGGAAGACCCGTCGATGCTGCCGCAGGCTTTCCTCGACCTGCGCACCACCGGCGTCGACACCGTCATGCTCAGCGTCAACGGCTCCGCGCCGGTGGCGGCGAAACTGGCCGGCGGCACGTTCATCGGCGAGCTGCCGCTCGAGACCGGTGACAATCACATCGTCGCGCTCGCCACCAGCATCGACGGCCGAAAGCGGGAAACATCCATCAACGTCACGGTACGCGATGCGAGCTGCGCCGCCCTCGAGGTGGCCGCGGTGAAATCGGGCCGCGACGTCGTGTCACTGGAGGACAAGTCCGTCGAGATCGTCGTCGATGCGTCGCGCAGCATGTGGGGACGCATGGGTGGCGAACCCAAGATGTCCGTTGCCAAGGAGATCTTGTGGGACGTGTCCTACTGGTTCCCGGAAGACCTCGACCTCGCGCTGCGGGCCTATGGCAGCACCAGCCCGAGCGAGAGCGCCGACTGCGGTGACTCGGCGCTGCTCGTGCCTTTCTCCGACCAGAACCGCGGGCCCATCCGTGCCGCTATCGAAAGCCTGCGGCCGCTCGGCCAGACGCCCATAGCCTATGCGCTGGACCAGGCCGGCCGGGATTTCGGTATGCGTACCGACGACCGGGCCGTGGTGCTGGTCACCGACGGCATCGAGAGCTGTGGCGGAGACCCGGTAAGGGCGGCGCGCGAACTGCGCGAGCAGGGGATCGTCGTGCACGTGATCGGCTTCGGCCTCGGCAACGTCGCCGATGAGGATTCGGCGAGTCTGCAGAATATCGCCTGGGCCTCGGGCGGACAGTACGTGACGGCCGGCAGCGCCGAGGAACTCAAGGCCGCGCTCGCGCAGACGGTCGCGACGTCCTACAGCGTTTACAAGGGCGGCACCGAGGTCGCCAGCGGGTCGCTGGGCTCCGGCGGTCCCCTGTACCTGCCCGAGGGCGACTACCGCGTCGAGCTCCACAGTTCGCCGCCGCAGACCCTGCCGGTCAGCCTGGCGGCGCGGGACAGCGTGACCCTGACGCTGGAGAAATCCCGCGGCGTCGTGTCGCACTTCGAGCGCCGTAACCGGATCGAGTATCGATCCTGCGAAGACATGGTCGCGAGGATCGAGCGCCTCGAATCGGGTCAGCAGTCGCTGCATTCGGCGACCGAGGAAGCGCTCCCCAGCAACGCCGACTGATCGGCTATTGGTAGGTGCCCCGGATCGGGTAGTTATTCTCCGGCGCGCGTATCCACTCCAGCCCCGATACGAAGACCTCCAGGTCGGGCCGGGCGAACGGGTTGTTCGAGATATCGATGACCTGTGCCTTGCCGTCCGTGTTGATCACGAACAGCCCCGGCTCCGGGAAGTTGTGGTCGGTCTCCTCCGGCGATCGCGGCAGGGAGATGTAAAGGCCGAGGTCCTGCATCTGCTCGACCGTGAGGCCGTGGTAGAACGGGAAGTTCACGTCCATCCGCGACAGGTGCTCCTCCATCTGCTCCCTGCTGTCTGCCGATACCGCGGCGATGTCGATGCCGATATCCAGTAGCCGCTGCCGGTACCCGGCCAGATTGTTGAGGAACTTCGTGCACAGCGGGCAGTGCCGGCCCCGGTAAACGGCGACCATCTGCCAGTCAGCGTCGCCGGTCGGTTTGCTGATGTCGACGCGCGCGTCGTTGCCGTCCAGGACCTCCAGCGGCTGGAACTCGGCGCCGGCGTGCAGCTTGGCTGTTTTCATGGATGTATCCTCGAATTGGTTACGATTGTGCCTCCGACATTGTAACCGGGTGTTCGTTCGCACAGCCGAGATCTGCCGGCTCAGGTAAACCCCTTATTTCAATTTCCTGCGCACAGGCGTAGCGTCCTTTCCTGCGACCGCAGATCCGCG
>JAAUYE010086145.1_pt1 | contig 12063 bp, 7 predicted proteins | sample 7278081 | NCBI WGS metagenome assembly JAAUYE01 (sample SAMN14350131, study PRJNA611818) | marine sediment metagenome | isolation source: surface marine sediment (0.6m) | place: French Polynesia: Moorea | collected 2018-08
ACCATGAACATGACGATCGTGACGCGGCGCTCGGTAGCGATTTCAATCAGGCGACGCATCCTCATTCTCCCTCGACGACGTCAGCCGTGCGAATCTCGCCCTCGTCGGCGACGTCCTCATCACCGGGCTGCTGCTCGTCATCCGGACGATTGATCACGGTCACCTTGCTGTCTTCCTTCAGGCCGACCTGGCCGACCGCGATGATCTCGTCGCCATCCTCGAGGCCGGTCAGGATTTCGACCATGCCGCGATCCGAGTAGCCGGTCTCGACCTGGCGGCGCTTCGCGACGTCCTCCTCGACGACGAACACACTCGTCCCGGCGGCATCCTCGATCAGAGCCGTCCGTGGGATCTTCAGCGCGTCGCTGCGCTGGTCATAGACGATCGCGATGCGGCCGAACATGCCTGGCTTCACGCGTTGCGCCTGGTCGCTGATCTCGATCGATATCTTGAACGTACCGGTGTCCGGGTCGACGATCGGGCTGACGCGCGTAACGCTGGCAACGATGCGTTCGCCGGGCAGCGCGTCGATCTCGATACCGACCGGCTGGCCGCCCTTGATGCTGCGATACTCCCGCTCGGGGACGAACAGGTAGGCAACCAGCGGGTCGAGGCTGGTCACACGGAACAGCGCCTCACTTTCCTCGATCGTATTGCCGAGCTTGACCATGCGCTCCGATACGACGCCATCGATCGGCGCGCGGATATAGGTGTAGTCCAGTTCGAGCTTCGCGAGGTTGAACTGGGCTTCGAGCGCTTCCATCTCGAACTGGATCTTCTCGAAGTCACCTTCCGACAGGAGGCCTTTCTCGCGCAGATCCTTGTTGCGCTCGAAATCGCGCTGCAGCTTGCGCAGGTTGGCCTCGGACTGGCTCAGTTCGAGGCGCAGCCTGTCACCGTCGAGCTGTGCCAGCACCTGGCCTTCCGTCACCAGGTCTCCTTCTTCGACGTTGAGGTAGCGTACCTCGCCGGCGACTTTTGCGACGACGTCGGCTTCGGCGAAGGCTTCGATCGGTGCTGTGCCGGTGTAGACGGCGTAAATATCCCCGCGCTCCGGAAACACCGTCTCGACCGGAACCGGTGGCGCTTCGTCTTTCTGTTCGGTCTCGGTGGCAGAATCTTCCGCGACGGTTTCCGGCGCATCCGATTTGCTGCAGGCGGCCAATGCGATGCACAGCAGAGCCAGGAGGCCAGTGCGAATCGGCGTCATGTGCTTATCCTCTTGCGCAACCCGCCTGGACAGCGGCGGGCAGTCTTGATTATTTGCCCCTTCCCGGCGTCGCTGAACCCGTCAACGAGCGCGAGCGGGCTTTTCGTCAAAGCACGTCGTTCGCAGAACGCTCGACCATGCTTCCCCTTATGCTGTGGGCCGGTCTCCCTCTCCGGTCCACCCGACAGCCGGTCGATCAGGAAAAGAGATCCGGGCCGGCGGTGGGTGCCGACCCGGACCAGGGCCTAACCGATAAAGCTGTCCCTGGCGGCTGTGCTGGCCAGGACCTTGCTGCCTTCGCGAAGTGATGACTGGCCAACGACAACGATTTCCTCGTTGCCGGCGAGGCCTTGCAGCACCTCTACACGCCCATTCGACTGGACGCCTGTTTCGATAATACGTTTGTCGACTGCGCCGTCGGCGACGACGTAGACCGATACCTCGCTGTCCTCGACGACAAGCGCCCGCGACGGGATGATGACGACGTCTTCGTGTTTTTCGTAAGCAATCGTGAAGCGCGCGAACATGCCTGGCGCAAGCAGGCCGTCACCGTTGTCAACGATCGCCGTGGCGCGGAACGTGCCGTTCCGGGTGTCGATCGTCGGGCTGATCCGCACGATGGCTGCGTCGAATTCCGCACCCGGCATCGAATCGACCCGGAGCGTCGCCGTGTGGCCCGTCTGGAACTTCGACAGCTCGGTCTGCGGGATCTGCAGGTGAGCGAGGAGCTCGCTCGTGTCGGTAATCCGGAACGTGACGTCGCCGGCCGCTACGTTCTGGCCGAGCTTGATGCCGCGTTCGGACACGACGCCGCTGATCGGTGCCCGGATCGCTGCGTATTCGTAGTTGAGTTTTGCCAGGCGGTACGTGGCTTCGAGCGCTTCGACGTCGTAGCGCAGGCCGTCGTACATGGCAGCACTGACCAGGTCGCGCTCGTACAGGTCCTTGAGGCGCTCGTATTCGCCGCGCACCCGCTCGAGGTTGGCTTTTGCCGCCAGCATCTCGAGTCGCAGGCGCTCACCGTCGAGGCGCGCAAGGACATCGCCGGTCGCAACGATGTCGCCTTCCTCGACGACGATCTCGACGACGTCACCGTCCACGCGCGCCGGCACCGGCGCGTCGGTGTCGCTCGCCATCGTCGACGTGGCCACGTAGGTCGCGTAGATATCGCCGCGGTCGGCCAGTGTCGTTTCGACAGGCACCGGCGCGGCGGCATCGCGTTCCGCGGCCGACGGCGTGCTGGCTTCGCCAATGCCACAGCCGGCGAGGGCGGCGGCAGCGCCGGCGATCGCGGTCATGCTGAGGAGTCTTGAGATCTGCATCGTAGCAACCCGGTATAGTTAGGTAGTGTTGTAGTTAAGTATAACACTAGAAAAGTATAACGCAATCCTTCGGTTCTCGAATCCAGCAAAAAAACCGAAACTGTTTATCTTTTCAGTAGGTTACATCTCGCCCAAGGCGCCAGCGGCGTTCGGCTCAGGCTTCCGGAGCCGCGATTCTGCGTCCCGGGAGCCCTGCGGAAGGCCGCCGCAACGGCCTTTCATACCTTAGATGCGCCGCGGCGGAATTTGGATTCATACCGAAACGGAATAAGTTGCCGGCCGCCCCGGCCGGATCGCCGGGCTAGAGGAAATACTGGGCGAGAAAGGGGTTCAGGAGCCGGTTGTCGGGGTCGAGTTGGCGGCGGATCCGGTTGAACATGTCGCGACGCTGGCCGTAGACCTGCCGTGCGTGATCGACTGATGCCGACCGCGTCAGGTTGAACATCGGCGTTCCGCCCCAGTGCTCGGCGAACTCCGCCAGGTCGATCACGAAGTCTTCCCAGCCCTTCTCGATCGTCGACATGGTTTGCAGTGCGACCATCGCCTCGTCCGACGATGGCGACAGGAGGGCGTTCGGATCCCGCGCCAGCCGATACCCGATCGCGGGCAGGTCGCAGCGATAGCCGTGTTGCTCGAAGGACTGCAGGCAGAAGTCCCGGTAGGCCTGCAGCACGACGCCGAAGTCGGTTGCGGGAAAACACCAGGTCGAATAGCGGATGCGATCGGCGCCGATCGCGCGATAGCGTCCCGACTCCGACGTGGCGTTACTGCCGCGCTTCACGAAGCGGGTATTCACCATGTCATGGGTCGCGACGCTAATGCTGTCAATGAGCCCGAACCGGACGCCGCGCAGCGGCACGACCTTGTTCAGCGAATTGAAAACGCGCGGCAGCACCGTGCTTTCACCCCAGTCCTTGATGGCCCAGGGCGTCTTCGCGCCGGCCTTCGATTCGCTCGAGAAGCTGCGAATATCGAGATACGCCCGGTCCTTGTACGGCATGAGGTAAAACTGCAGGCCGACCTCGGCATCGGCGAGGGACCCGGCAGCGCGGGCAAAGTCGTCAATCGTGACGCGGCGATGATCCGCCTTGAATACCGTCGCCGGACGCACCTTGAGCGTCGCTTCGACGATCACGCCGAGAAGCCCGTAGCTCATGCGCACGGCCGCCAGCAGGTTGCGCTGCGCTGCCGTGATATTGAGCAGCCGGCCGTTGGCGAGCGCGAGTTTCAGGTGCTTGACCGAGCTCGACAGGTAGGCGGTCTTGCGGCCAATGGTCGGCCCGAAGCAGGGGGACGCAATGGCGCCGCCCAATGTCCGGCCGGTCAGTTCGAAGGACCCGGGGAGCTCCAGTCCTTCTTCGGCCAGTGCCCGGTTGAGTGTGTCGAGCGGCACGCCGGCCTGGGCCGTGACCGTCATGGCCGAGTGATCGATATCGAGAATCTGGCTCAGGCCAGCCATCCCGACGGAGGTGCCCATGGAACTCGTGTAGCAATCCGTCGCCGAGCTTTGTCCGCCCGACGGGCGGATCGGCTTCGGATACCGCTTTTGCGGGTCGAGGATGTCGAGCAGCGCGTCGCTGCTGTCGGGCTCGATCGTCGTCGTGCTCTGCGACGACAGGTACTGGTAGCGGCCTGTATCGCGCAGGCGGGCCTGGTTCATGCGGTGTCTCCGGCGAATTGCGTAAGCCATAACGCTTAACCAGAAGACACACCGTCCGCGGTCGGGACAAACCGGTGCCGGGCGCAGTGAGACTGCACCCTGGCGTCTGGCGGCTCCGCTGTCCCGTCCGGGACCGGTGGCTTTGCGACCCTGCCTTGCGACAGGTGTGCCTTTGTCAAACGTGTCACGAGCGTTGCACAGGATTCGGCGGACTGTCAACGAAGTGCGGACCGTTTTCGATGCCTGCCCGCAGTATGTAAAGTCAGGCGCCTGTAACTGGTCGATTATTCACGCTGGGGGCTTCCAACCCGGGCCCCGTGGCGGCGTGACGGCGCCCATGCCGGCTGCTAACCTCTACGGGATATTCGAGGGGAGACGAGCTGTGTACATACCGCGATTCCGGACAGTGCTGCTGGCCATGGCGGCGGCATCGGTCATTGCAGGCTGTGCGTCGACGCCTCGCCCTATCACTAACTCGGACCCGTCGGTCGACTTCACGCGCTACGAGACTTTCGGCTACATCGAGAATCCTTCGACAAACCGCGGCGCCTACGAATCACTGGTGACGTCCTTTCTCAAGGCGGCGATCGCACAGGAAATGGACAAGCGCGGCCTGGGTTACGCCGAAAACCCGGATCTCATCGTGAACTTCTACGTACACACGAAGGAGAAGATCCGCTCGCGCAGTGTGCCGACCTCCAATGTCTACTATGGCTGGCGCGATCCGTTCTACGATACCTGGGGCGGCTATGGCGGTTACGAGACGCGTATCGATCAGTACACAGAGGGCACACTGCACATCGACGTCGTCGACTCGAGCACGAACACGCTGGTCTGGGAAGGCAGCGTGGCGGGTCGCATCACCGAAGATGTCATCGCGAATCTCGAGAAGTCGATCGACAAGGGCGTAAAGATAATCCTGTCGGAGTTTCCCGTTACTCCGGGTAGCTGATCAGGGCGGTAAGGTCGGCAGCCCCGAAAGGGCTGCGTAACAGGCGACTCGCTTGGCCATTCTAAAAGCGCTGGTTGGTACCCGGCTTCCGGAAAAGTACCGAAAATTCCTTGACCTGCCGGAACGTCGGCCGTCGTTCCGCTACGCCGACACGCGCAACACGGCGCTCGGCGCCATGTCGGCCCTGGTCAGTGAATCCGGGTCCATGCGCTCCGGTGTGTATCGACTGAAGTCCGGCCGCGAGGCGCTCGGCGCGCGCCTGGCCCTGATCGACGCGGCCGAGACCAGCATCGACATTCAGAGTTACCTCATACGTTACGACATTGCCGGCAACCTGTTATCGCAGCGCCTGGTTGCCGCGGCGCGCCGTGGCGTCAGGGTCCGCCTCCTGATGGATGATGCGCTTACGCTCGGCAGCGATGACGGCCTGACCGTGCTGGACGGTCACGAGGGCATCGAGGTGCGGGTGTTCAACCCGTTTCCGCGTCACCGGTCGCGGATCCTGAGCTTCCTGTTGAATTTCAACCTGCTCAACCGGCGCATGCACAACAAGTCGTTCACGGTCGATAACGCCGTCACGATCGTGGGCGGCCGCAACATCGCCGACGAGTACTACCAGACGAGCGAAACCGCCGAGTTCCTCGACGAGGATCTGCTCGCTGCCGGCGACGTCGTTGACGCGGTCAGCCGGAGCTTCGATGAGTACTGGAATGCACGCGAGGCCTGCCCGGTGCATTTCCTGCGGCCTGCGCTGCCCGAAGCGGAGGCCGAGGCCGTGGTGAAGGACGGACTGAGCCTGATATCCGAGCCACGCACCCAGCAGTACATACAATCGCTCGACGTCAATTTCGCGGCGCGGCTCCTGCGCGGCGACGTGCCGCTCGGCAAGGCCAACGCCGAAGCGGTCTACGACGACCCGGCAAAGATCCGCAGTCTCGTGCGTAACCGGGCCAGCCGGATGAGCATCTACCTGCGTCAGCTCGTTTCCGACGCGGAGGATGAAGTCATTATCGTCTCGCCGTACTTCGTGCCGCGCCGCCAGGGCGTCGACTTCCTCACGGCGCTGGTAAGCAAGGGCGTCCGCGTGGTCGTCGTCACGAACTCGCTGGCGTCAACCAATCACTCGAGCGTGCATGCGGTGTACGCACGCTACCGCAAGCGGCTCCTGCGCCAGGGCGTCGAGTTGTACGAGCTCTCGTCCCAGCACCCGGAGTCCGGCAGTGTTCCCGGCGTCGTCCAGAAGCTGACGCTGCACTCAAAAGTCGTGATCGTCGACCAGCGCAAGGCGTTTGTGGGCTCGTTCAACCTCGATCCCCGCTCCCTGTTCCTGAATACCGAGATGGGCCTCGGCGTGGAATGCACACCGCTCGCCGTGGAGATCGCTGACGCCATCATGCAGGCAATCCCCAGGCTTGGTTACCGGCTGAGCCTGACCGACCGGTCCCGACTCAACTGGTCGCGCGAGGGTGAAAACGCCCGCCTGGTGTACCGCACCGAGCCTGAAACCCGTTTCGCCCGCCGCTGGTGGACCTGGATGATGGGCCTCCTGCCTATCGAGAGCCAGATGTAGCAGAGCCGCCGCCCCGGCAGCCGTTGAGGACGTGGTCGAACTTCGCCCGTTCCTGCTCGCGTTCCTGGAGCAGGTGATAGCCGACAAAGTACTTGTAGATGTTGCTGACGTAGGTCACGGTCTCACGCCCGATACGGCGCCCGGCGATGATCTCGACGTTGTTGAACCACAGGTTCCTGTCGTAGCCCTCCGCAGCCGCTTCCCGGCGCAGGCGATTGATCCGGGCGGGCCCGGCGTTGTACGCCGCCAGGCCGAAGAACCACCGGTTGAGCTCGTCCATGTCGTCGCCCGAGAAGTACCGATCAATCACGAAGCGCAGGTACTTGCTGCCCGCGCGAACGTTGTCGTCGATCGTGCTGATGTCCGGGATACCGACGTTGCGGTCGGCAGCTGTGGACGGCTTGATCTGCATCACGCCGACGGCACCCGCCGGGCTGCGCCGGCTTTGCCGGAAACGCGACTCCTGGAACGCCTGCGCGGCAATCATCAGCCAGTCGAAATCGAACTCTTCCGCGCTCTTCTGAAAGGCCGCCTCGAGTTCCAGTGCCCGCGTCTCGTCTCGCCCGCGCGGGGCACAGTGCACGCGTTCCGCGTTGGACAGGTAGCGCGCATAGGTATCGTTGCCGACGAGGGTGCCCTTGCCGAACTTGCGCATGAAGCTCGTCAGCAGCGCGGCGAACTCCGGGCTGTCCTTGCGGTACGCCCAGGAGACCTGGCCGTCAGCGTGGACAGCAAGTTCGCGGTGCAGCGTCAGGTCCGTGAACACCGAGCTCCAGAATTCGGCTTTGTAGTCGTCGACGACGGTCAGGTCCACGAGGCCGGCATTGACCATCTCGAGGATATCGTGAGCTTCGAGCAACTCATCGGCGAGCACGATTTTCGGTGGCTCCATGCCCCGTTGCCTGAAGTCGACGACGAGCTGGATCAGGTGCTCGTGGTAGCTGCTCGACGCACGCACGAATATCTCGCGGCCCGCGAGGTCATCGAGGCTGGCGAGGGGCGCCGACGCCGGACCGGAGACCACGATTTCGTCAATATCGGTCAGGAGCGGCCGCGTGAAATCGGCAAGCAGGTTCCGCTGTTCGGTTTCGGTCAGGTCGGCGGCAACGAGGTCGGCGTTGCCGCCGAGCAGGGCCGGGATCAGCAGGTGTCGACTCACCGGGATCGTCGCAACGTGAACCCGGATATTGCGCCGCCCCAGCTGCTCGTTGAGATGCGTCTCGAGCTTCTTGAGGAGCTCGTACACGGCCCCCTTCGGCACCCCCTGGTCGTAATAGAACTGGTAACCGCCGTAGGGGACGACTACGCGAACGACACGTCGCTCCACCATGCCCGGCAGGTCGCCCGTCCAGGGCTTCCAGAGCTGTTCGAAGGGCAACGCGAACGGACTGTTGCCTGTTGCCGGGGCGGGCGGAGTCTGGGCATCCGCCGACGCCGTGGGCGAGCCGATCACGAGGCCACTCACCATAATCAGGCAGGCGTGCAGCACAGGCCCGGCTCGAAAGCGGCGAACCCGTCCGGGCCGGAGCAGTCGGACTACATTGGTGAAACGCATAATCTCCAGATGTACAGTGCTCAGTGAGCTACCATGCCGGTAAAGGCTGGAATCAGCCGCATTCTAACGTTTCGCCGGCCGGATTCGCGCGTGCGCCTGTCACCAAAGCTACTTTCTCTCGCGGGCCTGTTGCTGCTCTGGACAGCGACCGCCACGGCGAACGAACTGACGATCGAGGTGCGCGGCGTCGACGATCCGCTGCGCTCGAATATCCTTGCGCATATCGGCTCGATCCGGCCCGGCCGGCGCGACGAGCTGTCGGAAGCGACCCGGCGCGACATTATTGCCAACGGGACGCGCAAGGCGCGTGAAGCCCTGCGGCCGTTCGGCTACTACCAGCCGGTGATCGAGGCCAGCGTTCGCACGGGCACAGACGGCATTCACGTGCTCGACCTCAGGGTCAGTCCCGGCGAGCCGGTCATCATCGCGGAGGCCGACATCGAGGTTACGGGCGAGGGCAGCGAGCACGAGCGGGCTCGACGCTGGGCCAGTGGCTGGCCGCTCGGACCGGGGCAGCGGCTCGACCAGGTGAGCTGGGAATCATGGAAACAGGCCGGGCTCGAGAGCCTGGCGGCCGCAGGCTTTCTGAGCGCCCGCTTCGAACGCCAGGAAATCGCGCTGGACCTGACCGACAACACGGCCGTACTCACGCTGGTGCTCGACACCGGGCCGCGCTGGGTCATGGGCACGATCGACTTCGGCGAGCACGTTCTCCGCCCGGGCATACTCGAATCGATACCGCGCTTCGAAGCCGGCGACTTTTACCGCGCTTCGGTCATGGATAACTTCCGACTCGACCTGCAGCGCACCGGCTACTTCACCGAGGTCGAGGTGCTGGAGCGGCGCAACGAGTCCACCGACCCGCCCTCCGTGGATCTCGATGTCACGCTGGAAACCGCAACGCGCAACCGCTACCAGGGCGCTATTGGCTTCGGTTCGGATACCGGGCTCCGGTTGCAGACGAACTACAGCCGGCACCCGATGTCATCCCGGGGTGATCGCATTGATATCGGCATCGGCTGGCGCGAGACCGACGAGGAGCTTGCGGTTCGCTCGACGTACCGTATCCCGCGTCGTGGCGTGCGCCGGCACTACTGGCTGCTCGACGCAACGGCGCGCTCGGAGAACCGCGACCTCGAAGTCAAACGTGATGACGAGGATGAAGACTTCATTCCGTTGGCCAACGGCAACATCGAGGATCTGCACGTCCGCATGGGTGAACTCGGCATCCGCAACCTGGCGGCCGGTGACCGCCAGGTCTTCACGACCTATTTTGTGCAGTCGCTCCTGAACCGGAACGACTTTGCAGCCTATGGCCTCATCGACGGCGTCCGTATCGTCGACGATGACATCTCCCCCCTGCTTCGGCCGAATGACCGCGCCGTGTCCGTCGGCGCCGAGCTGCGGCTCGTCGACGTGCAAGGCAAAGGCTACGAAATCCAGGGGCGCCGTGACGAGTTCTGGGCGTTCACTTCCCTCTACAGCCGGACGGCGGATTCCGGGTTTACGCAGCTCTACGCCGCTACCCGCCGCGTTTACCAGCTGAGCGACCGCTTCAAGTTCCTGATGCGCGCTGAGCTCGGTTACACGGACAGCAAGGTCGATCGCGTTACGCTCGACGTCCAGGGTATCCCGCTCGACCTGTCGGTGACGCGCCTGCCGAGCTTCTACCGGTTCCGGGCCGGCGGCAGCGCCAGCGTGCGTGGTTACGGCTTCGAGCAGCTCAGCAACAACAACGTCGGCAGCAACCACATCGCTACGGGCAGCCTGGAAATCGAAATGAAGGTCCGGCCGAACTGGTCAGTCGCGGCCTTCATCGATGCCGGCAACGCCTTCAATGACTGGTCTGACCCGGACATCAAGAAGGGCATCGGTGCAGGGATACGCTGGTACTCGATCGCCGGGCCGATCTCCGTCGACGTTGCGCAGGCTGTGGATTTCAACGGCCGGCCATGGCGCCTTCACTTCACGATCGGGACGGCGCTGCTGTGAGCCGCCGCCGATTCATCGTCGCGACCGTCCTGTCGCTGTTGACGCTGCCCGCCGTCCTGGCGTGGTTCGTCTTGTACACGGAAGCCGGCGCGCGCTGGGTGCTGGGCCTGGCCCGGGACGCTACGGGTGACGCATTGGCCTGGCAGCGTATCGACGGTTCGATCGCCGGCGGCCTGACTCTCGGCGAGCTGACATTCGTCACCGACGGGGTCGAGATTGCCGTGGTGGAGATCGCTGCGGCCGCGAGCCCGTCGCTGTTCCCGCCTGCCGTCGCGGTGGGGCCGGTTGATATCCGCGATTTACGGGTCAGCCTGGACGGTGGCGACCAGCCGCCCGATTCGGCGAGCGATACCGCGGCGCTGCTCGAGTCGCTCCGCTTGCCGTTGCCGGTCAGCATCGAATCGCTCGAGGCTACCGGGGTCACCGTTGCCAGCGACGGCGCGACGCTCACGACGCTCGATCGCGTTCAGCTGGCGCTGCGCTGGCATGAAACGCTCGAACTCGAATCATTCACGGTCGACGGCGGGCCTGTGCTGGCGGCATCCGGCAGCGCGGTGCTCGGCCTCGACGCGCCGTTTTCACTCGATGCCCGGCTAGGCGCAAGGGCCGACACCGCGCTGCCGACGCCCGTCGACGGCAGCCTGGTACTGAGTGGGTCGCTGGCGTCGCTGGACGTGACCCTGGCTGAGTCCGTTAGCGGCCTCGAGCTGACCGGTACGGCGAGCACGCTGCTCGATAATCCGCGCTGGGACCTGGAGGCGACGGTCGCTGCGCTCGAGCTCGATGCCGAGGCGGGCATCGGCATCCGGGACGCCGCGCTCAGGAGTGCCGGAAGCCTCGACGCGTACCAGCTCGAAGCCGCACTGGGTATCACGAGTCTCATTGACGCGACACCGCTGCGCGTGGCTCTGCGCGCCACGGGCTCCGGCGACGGTCTCGACGTCGAGCTGCTGGAACTCGGTCACCCGACGGCCAGGCTGTCAGCCAGTGGGCGTCTCGACTTCCCGGCGGCATTTGCCGGAGCCGTGGAGATACGGGACGTCCGGCTGGACCGCTGGCTACCCGCCCTCGACGGAGCGCAGGTGCTGAGCGGCACGGTTGATACGACGGTCACAACAGAACGCCTCGCCCTGCAGAATGGCCGCTTCGTCGTCGATGGGACGAGCATTGGCGTCGACGTTGGCGGCACGGTCGATCTTGCGTCGGGCGACGTCGATGCGCGCCTCGAATGGCAGGCCCTCGAGTGGCCACTGGTCGACGCGGCGCCGCGCATCCGGAGTCGAGAAGGCAAGGCGCAAATCTCTGGCACGCTCGACGCCTGGTCAGCCGAGATCAGCGCTACCGTGTCGGCACCCGACATCGCCGAGGGCCGGCTCGTGACGACCGGCGCCGGTAGCCGCTCCGCCGCGGCGTTCGAGATCGTCGACGGCGATGTCTTCGGCGGCGCGGTCACCGGTTCGGCAGAAGTCGACTGGTCGGAGGAGCTGCGCTGGTCCGCGGAGCTGTTTATCCGTGGCCTGCGAACGGGCGCCGTATTGCCGAGCTACCCGGGGATACTCACGACGCACCTCCGGGCCTCGGCTGACGGAGTCACTGATGGCGTCGACATCGAGCTCGTGGACCTGCGCGGCAACGTTCTCGATGAGTCCCTGTCGGGTGGCGGGGAATTGTCGCTGGCGCCCGGCGCAGTGATCGCCAGTGACTTCCGGATCGCGCACGGCGATGCGCGGCTGGCGCTCGACGGCTCCCTGTTCGCAGCTTCCGGGCTGGACTTCGAATTCGCCGTGCCCGAGCTTGGCCTG
>JAAUYE010058538.1_pt1 | contig 12062 bp, 8 predicted proteins | sample 7278081 | NCBI WGS metagenome assembly JAAUYE01 (sample SAMN14350131, study PRJNA611818) | marine sediment metagenome | isolation source: surface marine sediment (0.6m) | place: French Polynesia: Moorea | collected 2018-08
ACAGAATGGCGTCGACGTGATCGACGATATTCGTCAGCGTCAGTGGCCGACCGGCCAGGATCACGGCGACGACAGGCTTGCCCGTCTCCCTGATGCGCCTCACCAGTTCCGCCTGCGCGCCCGGAAGACTGATATCGGCGCGCGAGTGAGCCTCGCCCGAGAGGATCGATTCTTCACCGAGGAACAGGACGACGGCGTCTGCTTCGCCCGCCAGCTCGGCGGCTTCGTCGAAGTTCGCGTTATCCCTGCTGCGCGAGGTTTCGAGCGCGCGCAGGTAGCGAACGTCCACGTATTCGCCAACGAGATCGCGAATGGCCTCGAGTGGCGTGACGCTGTATTGCGGATCGCCGTCGAAGATCCACGTGCCCAGCTGCTCGTAGGGCGTGTCGGCCAGCGGACCGATCAGGGCAACCGACGTCAGCTCCTTTGCCGATAGTGGCAACACGTGGTGCTCGTTAGTCAGCATGACGACGCTCTGCAGCGCCGCTTGCCGCGCCACCGCCAGCGCGTCCGCATTCACGAGAGGCGGCAATGCCTCCGGGTCGGTATAGGGATTGTCGAACAGGCCCAGCTCGAACTTGACGCGCAGGATTCCGGCAACGGCCTCGTCCACGAGGGAGATGTCGATCTCGCCGTCCTGCACGAGGTCGGCCAGATGATTCGTGTAGGCATCGCCGTGCATTTCCATGTTGACGCCGGCAACGGCGGCCTCGTAAGCGGACTCCCTGTCATCGGCTGTCAGGCCGTGAATCTGCAGCTGGCGGATCGAGTCCCAGTCACTGACGACAAAGCCGTCAAAGCCCCACTCATCGCGCAGCACCTGCCGCAGCAGGAACTCGTTGCCCGTAGCCGGAACGCCGTCGATGTCGCTGAACGAGGTCATCAGCGTCCGCACGCCCGCATCCACCGCAGCCCTGAACGGCGGCAGGTAGACATTGCGCAGCTCGTTCTCGGGGATGTTCGTCGTCGCGTAATCACGGCCGCTCTCCGCGGCGCCGTAGCCGGCAAAATGTTTCGCACAGGCCGCTATCGTGCCCGCCGCCGCCAGGTCGTCGCCCTGGAAGCCCTCGACCATCGCCGCACCGAGTACGCTCGCCAGGTGGGGGTCTTCACCGAGGCTCTCGGCGATCCGGCCCCAGCGCGGGTCCCGCGAGATGTCGATCATCGGTGCAAACGTCCAGTTCACACCTGTCGTCGCCGCCTCGCGCGCCGCCACCCGTGCGCCATCGCGCAGGACGGCCGGGTTCCACGACGCCGCCTGGCCCAGCGGGATCGGCATGATCGTTTTGAAACCGTGTATGACGTCGCGGCCGACGATCAGCGGAATCCCGAGGCGGGTTTCCTCGACGGCGATCCGTTGCAGCTCGTTCGTGACTTCGACATCGACGACGTTGAGTACCGACCCGACGCCGCCCGTGCGAATACCGTCAGCGAGATAATCGTGGATGTAGCTGTCGCCGACATTGACCTGGCTCATCTGGCCGATCTTCTCGGCGAGAGTCATTTGCTCCAGCATCGCCCGGACGCGTTTTTCGGTATTTTCTGAAGACGCCAGCGGTCCTGCCATCGAAATAATCACGTGAGTCATGAACACCAGGCCGCAGAGCGCCGCCATCCCGGAAGACCCTGCGATGGTGGCGGCAACACGCCGAACCCGGATTAGTGTAGCGATCTTGGCTATTATTCGTTGACTACAAAGATAAGCATAAATTGTTGTAGCAACATTTGACAGCGCTGTCAATTTGTTACACGATCGTTCTAATCAGGGCGCAATAATAAAGAACTCGGGGACGCGCTATGGCCGATCAACAACACTTCGAAACAGCTCCCGCGGACCGCATACCGTTTGCTCTCAAGGTCGTCTACGGATTCGGCGCCTTCGTAAACAACACGCTCGCGGCGGCTGTCGGCGGCATGATCATCGTCCTGAACCTCGGACTCGGCATGAGCCCTGCGCTCGTCGGATTGCTCGGCGCACTGCCCCGGCTTACCGACGCCATCACCGACCCGCTCATGGGTTACATCTCCGACAACACGCGCTCGCGCTGGGGCCGTCGGCGACCATACATGCTCGTCGGCGCCATAGCGGCGGGCATCATCTACGCCCTGCTCTGGCAGCTTCCAGCTGACAAGACTACGACATTCTATTTCGGGTACTTCCTCGGCGGATCCCTGATCTTCTACCTCGCGTACACCATCTACGCGACGCCCTGGGTAGCCCTCGGTTACGAACTCACGCCCGACTACCATGAACGCACCCGCCTGATGGGCGTCCAGAACTTCATCGGCAACATCGCGTACATGATCTCGCCCTATTTCCTCGCGATCATGTACCTGCCGATTTTCGGTGACGTGGTTACGGGCGCCGGTTACCTCGCATTGATCATTGCGGTCGTCGTCATCGGCTTCGGCATACTCCCTGCGATTTTCCTGCGTGAGCGCTTCAAGGACGTCGCCTCGGACGAAGGCGCCGAAAAAGGCAGCAGTGGTATCGGCCATGTGGTCATGGACTTTTTCCGCGGCTTCGGCAAGACGCTCAAGTTCAAGCCGTTCCTCAAGTTGTGCCTGGCCACGTTCCTCGTGTTCAACGGCTTCATCCTGATCGCGTCGTTCCAGCCCTACGTCATCATCTACTACGTATTCGGTGGCGACCAGGAAGCCGGATCGGTGTTCGTCGGCCATTCCGGACTGATCCAGGCCATTACCGCGCTGCTGGTCATCGCGTTCGTCACGTGGCTCGCGACCAAGATCGGAAAACGCCGAGCCTTCTATGTCTCGACGGGCGTTTCGATGGTCGGCTACGCGCTCAAGTGGTTCTGCTACACGCCCGATAATCCGTGGCTCGTGATGATTCCGGCCCCGCTGATGGCGTTCGGTCTCGCCGGCCTGTTTACGCTGATGCCGTCGATGATCTGCGACGTCGTCGACATGGACGAGCTCAACACGCACGAACGACGTGAAGGCATGTACGGGTCGATCTTCTGGTGGGTCGTGAAACTCGGCCAGTCGATCGCCATCTTCGGCGGCGGCCTGCTCCTCGTCTGGACCGGCTTCAATGTCGATCTCGGCGGCAGCCAGACGGCGGAGACGATTACGCTGATGCGACTCTGTGACGCCTTCATACCGTGTATCGCGTCGGGCATCGCCATCTGGTCCATCGCCAGCTACACCATTACCGAAGAAAAGGCGCACGAGGTTCGCATGGAACTCGAGGCGCGACGCGGTACCGTCTGAAGCGGTACCGATCAAGATAAGGAATAGTTAAGGGGGAGCATCGTGGAAGATAGTGCGCAAAAACTGAAGTTCACGGAGAAGCTCGGCTACGGCCTGGGCGACACGGCCTCGAACTTCTTTTTCCAGGTCTTCAATATCTTCCTGCTCTACTACTACACCGACGTCTTCGGCCTCCCGGCAGCGGCTGTCGGCACGATGTTCCTGGTCACGAAGATCGTCGATGCGGCCAGCGATCCCGTCATGGGACTCATTGCCGATCGCACCAATTCACGATGGGGCAAATTTCGGCCCTACCTCCTGTGGGCAGCCATTCCCTACGGCCTCCTGGGGTATGCGATGTTCGCCGGCCCCGACCTGTCGGACACCGGTAAGCTCATCTACGCTTACGTTACCTACACGCTGATGATGCTGGCCTACACGGCGATCAACGTGCCCTATTCCGCGTTGATGGGCGTGATCTCCTCGTCATCGGTCGAACGCACGCGGGTCGCCAGCTACCGCTTCTTCTGCGCTTTCGCGGCTGCGTGGCTGATTGCCACGTTCGTCCCGCCACTCAAGAACATCCTGGGTGGCGGAAACGAGGCCCTCGGGTTCAAGCTGACGATGGCGATATTCGCCGTCGTATCTGTCGCGCTGTTCTTGATTTGCTTCGCGACGACGAGGGAGCGCGTCCAGCCCGTCCAGGAAGACACCAAGATGCGTCGGGACTTTCGCGCGATGCTGTCCAATGGGCCGTGGATCGCGCTGTTCGCTGCAGCGATCTTCACGTTGATGAACGTCGCGGTCCGCAACGGATCGTTGCTTTACTACTTCAAGTACTACGTCGGCGACGACGGCACGCGGATCTTCCTGAACTTCTTTGACAAGACGTCCATCTTCATGTCGCTCGGCTTGCTGACTATGCTGATCGGCATCTCGCTTACGAAGACCCTGTGCGACTACCTCGAGAAGCGAACCCTGCTCATTACGCTGACCATCCTTAACGCGCTGACGATGGCCGCGTTCTACGTCACCCCGCCCGACCAGTACTGGCTGATGGTGGTCATCAACTGTATCGGGACGTTCGTGATCGGCCCGACACCCGCCCTCGTCTGGGCGATGTATACGGACTGCGCCGACTACGGCGAGTGGAAGACCGGGCGCCGCACGACCGGGCTTGTATTCTCCAGCTTGCTGTTTGCACAGAAGCTCGGCCTCGCCGTCGGTGCGGGCCTCGCCGGCGTCATCCTCGGCTGGTTCGGCTTCGTCGCCAACGAGGTGCAGACGGACTCCGCGCTGGCCGGTATTCGTTTCCTCTTCAGCATCCTGCCGGCCGCACTTGCCATTGGCGGCGCCGCCGCGATCTTCTTCTACCGCATCGATTCGAAGACGATTCGCCAGTTCGAAAAGGAACTCGCGGAACGACACGCGACCGCCTAAAAAAGTCGGGCCCGACCATCGCTGGCCGGGCCCCGGGCACTCCAGGAGAGCGCAGAGAAGAAACTAGTTGCCGGCGAACAGCGCCTGGTGAGTCTGCACCCACGTCTCGACGAGTTTGTCGCCTTCAGCGACCTGGTCGGCTGTCATACGCGTCGCCATGAACTCGCGCTTTTCGAGCGCACCGTAATCACCGAGCATTTCGGCCAGCTTGAACCACTTGTAGGCCTCCACCGGGTTGTAGGTATCCAGGAAGTCCATTGCGAAGTAACGGCCGAGAGCCATCTGGGCTTCGGTATTGCCCTTGTCCGCCGCGACGCGGTACCACGAGTTGGCTGTCGTGTCGTCCTGGGGGACGCCCCAGCCGTTCTGGTACATCACGGCCAGGTTGAATGCCGCGTCTCCGTGGCCCTGCTCGGCAGCAATACCGTAGTACTTCAGGGCAAGTTCGTCGTTCATATCGACGCCGAAACCGTTGCCGTACAGGAGGCCCATGCCATAGGAAGCATCGACGTCGCCTGAATCGGCCAACGCCTGCCATTCACTCAATGCAGTTGCGTAGTCGGCGGAATTGTAGGCATCCCATCCTTTCTGGAAGTCACCCGGGTAGGCGGCTGTCGAGAGCAGGACCAGGGAAGCGGCAACAATGACGCGTGAGAACGTACGCATAGGCATTACCCTCCCGAAGTATCCACGGCGCAGCATTCGCTGCGCCGGGATAATGATCACCGGAATTATAGCAGGGCAATATTCGGGCAATTACCTAGAACCCCCGTGGAAACAGGGGATTGGCTGATCCGAACTTACTGTCCGCCCGCCGCGAGCTCGTCGAGACGTGTCCTGAGCAGGTTGGCCCACCACCTGGCCATGCGCCGGACTTCAGCCCTGTTCCTCACCCGGTCCGAGACCGAGACGCCCACGGCAGCCTCGGCGGCACGCCGATCGACCACGCGTGCGAGAATCGCCTGCGTTATCGAGTCGCGAATCTCCAGCACCAGGGTCGCTTCGCCGACGCGGTCCAGATAGATGTCCACCCTGCCGACCGGTTCCGGGGGCACATACGACACAACGTCCAGCAGGCCACCCGTGATCAGCAGCACGTCCGGACCGTTCTCTTCGACGATCGTGAAACGCTCGCTCCGGGCAAGCTCATCACGGAACGCTTCACGCACCACCTGCTCGAAACTCGCGCGCTGCTTTTCCGTAACCTCGAAATGCGACTGATTGTTCCGCGCTGCATACGTGCGCCCGGATGCGCCGCCCGGACGGTATTCGATGCCGACGCCCTGCAGGCGAATCTTGCTGTACTGGGAGAGATCCACGCCGGGCCTTGCCCAGGCCGCGTCAGCCTGGCTGCCCGAAATCGGGTACAGGCCGTCGAATGTCGCCTCGGCCTCATCGCTGGTATCGATCGTCGGCGTCGGCGTGGCACAACCCGCCATGACGACAAGTGACGATGCGACGGCGACGAGACCCGGGAACCTGTTGACTTTGTTGATCTTCATGCGGTTTTTCCCTTTCAAGAACGTTCTTTGGATATCGGTTGTTTCATGACTGTATCACCCTGGTATCGTACGACACCCGATTCACCCTCATGTTCCGTGATCTTCAAGGCGGTGAGCGAGCCTGCGCAGGTGTATTTTTTGCCCCCGATGGCGTATGTTCGGGAGACCAAAAACGAAAAGAAAATCGCTGCCTGATCTCATGAGTTCCGCCTCGCTGAGCATTGCTGAAAACACCCCGGGGTCGCTCGTCGTATCACTTTCCGGGGACTGGCTTCTGGGCCACGAGCGGCCGTCTCCCGATGCGGTTCTTGAAAGGCTGCGCCAGTCACCCGCACCTGAGTCGGTTTCATTCGAGACCGCTTCGCTGGGAGACTGGGACACGGGTCTCGTCAAGGCCCTCGTCGCCATTCACCGCGAAGCGGCAGACCACGAAATTACGATCGACGAAGCGGGCCTGCCGGAAGGCGCACGGCAGCTCATCAATCTCGCATTCGCCGTCGCCGAACGCGAAGGGGCGCGGCGCGTATTCAGGCAGAAGGGCATCCTCGAAAGGCTCGGTGAGAAGACGATCGCGACGAGTTCCCAGGGCCGCGAGATGCTGACGTTCACGGGCGAGCTGCTGCTGTCCATCAAACGCTTTTTTAGGCGCAAGGCGACGTTCCAGCGCTCGGACGTCACTCAGTACATCCAGGAGGCCGGCGCCGAGGCGTTGCCGATCGTGACCTTGATCACCTTTTTGATCGGCATGATCTTCGCGTTCGTCGGCGTCATGCAGCTGCGCCTGTTCGGTGCCGGCATTTTTACAGCCGATCTCGTCGCGATCGCGATGGTCAGGGACATGTCGGCGATCATGACCGCAATCATCATGGCGGGCAGGACCGGCGCGTCTTACGCTGCCCAGATCGGCACGATGAAGGTCAACGAAGAGATCGACGCACTGACGACGCTGGGCGTCGATCCCATGGACTTCCTCGTGACGCCGCGTGTGTTCGCGCTGATCATCATGATGCCGCTGCTGACGATGTATGCCAGCCTGATGGGCATCCTGGGCGGAATGGTCGTCGGCCTGTCGATGCTGGACGCCACCCTGTCTCAGTACGTTACACAAACGATCAACGCCGTCGGTTTGAATTCGCTGTTCGGTGGCCTGTTCAAGAGCATCGTGTACGGTTGCCTGGTCGCGCTGGCCGGTTGCCAGCAGGGCATGGCCTGCGGCAACAGTGCACTCGCCGTTGGTGAGAGCACGACCAAGGCAGTCGTAAACGGGATCGTATTCATCGTCGTCGCCGCCGCAGTGCTCACGGTGATCTACATCAACCTGGGAATCTGACATGGCAGACACCCGGACTCACATCACCGCGACGGACCTGACCATGGCCTATGGCGATTTCCTGATCCAGAAAGACCTGAATTTCGAAATCAAGCGCGGCGACGTTTTCATCATCATGGGCGGCTCCGGTTGCGGCAAGAGCACACTGCTCAAGATCATGATCGGGCTCAAGAGCCCGGCATCCGGTGACGTCTACTACGACGGTGAGGCGTTCTGGGCCACGAGCGAAGCAGAACGAGAAGCAGCAAAAAGAAAATTCGGCACCCTGTTCCAGTCAGGTGCGTTATGGAGTTCGATGACGCTGGCCGAGAACATCGGCCTCGCGCTGCGCATGTACACCGATCTCAATGAGGCAGAGATCCGCGAGGTCGCATCTTACAAGCTGATGCTCGTGGGACTTGCCGGGTTCGAAGACTACTACCCAAACGAAATCTCGGGCGGCATGAAAAAACGCGCCGGCCTGGCGCGCGCCATGGCGCTCGATCCGGAGATCCTGTTTTTTGACGAACCCTCGGCGGGACTTGACCCGATCAGCGCCAAGTTACTCGACGACCTGATCCTGGAGTTGCGCGACAGCCTCGGCACAACGGTTGTCGTGGTTACCCACGAGCTCGCGAGCATTTTTGCAATCGGCAATAATTCGGTCTTCCTCGATCCGGTAACCAAGACACAACTTGCCACAGGCGATCCCAAAGAGCTCCGGGATCATCACCCGAACTTTGAAGTCCGCAACTTCTTGCAGCGCGGCGCCGCGGAAGGACATAAGCATGAGCAAGAAATCGAACCCTACCCTGATCGGCGGTTGTGTCGTCGGAGCAGTCGTGCTTTTTGCCGTCGGAGTTGCTGTTTTCGGCGCCTCCGAGCTGTTCAAGGAAAGACAGGCCTACGTCGCCTACTTCGTCGAGAACACAGGCGGCCTGCGGGTCGGATCCAATGCGGTCGTCAATGGTGTCCGGGTCGGAGAAGTCGAGAGCATCTCGCTGCTCGTGAATGAACGTACATTCGAGTACATGACTGAAGTAATCATCGAGATCACGCCGGATTCCTTCATAAGCACCCGAGACGGTGTCAAGTTGTCGCGAGAAGCCGCCGAACACGCCGACGTCGATCAACTGGTCGACGAGGCTGGCCTGCGGGCGACGCTCGACGTGGAGAGTTTCATCACGGGGCAGTTGATGATCGAATTCGTGCTCCGACCGGACACACCCGCTGTGCACCGTGGGGGCGGTGACCTGGGGTTTCCGGAGATACCTACGATCCCCTCGCGCGCCCAGGAAATCCTGACCAAGGTCCAGGAGACCATCGCCACACTGAGCGACTCGTTCGACATCGATGAGATCTCCGAACGCATCAGTGGCATCCTGGATGGTACCGAGGAGCTGGTGAATTCACCGGATGTGCGCGAATCGCTGTCCGGTATCAACACCATCATCAACAAGGAAGATACGCAAGAGCTGACTACGTCACTGCGCGCGGCACTCGACGAAGTCCGCGTTGCTGCCAGCGACGCGAGCAGCCTGATCCGGAATGCCGACGGCAAGGTGGACGAATTGCAGCCCGCGATCGAGAACCTGGCTGGCGCGCTGGAAGAGTTGCAGGGAGCGCTCGGCGCGGCGAAGGCAACGTTGCAGGGTGAGTCCGCCGAGGGGCATCAACTCACCGTGGCACTGAGCGAAATCGAACGCGCGGCTCGCTCGCTGCGCGAATTCCTCGACTACCTGGAACGGCATCCCGAAGCGCTCCTGCGCGGCAAGAATTAAACGGAAGGAAGCAACATTATGCTGGTTACTGTCAGAACACTGAGCCTGGTCCTCGCCGCAGTACTGGTCGTTTCCGCCTGCGGTTCGTCGCCACCGGTGCGTTATTACGCGCTGTCCACCACCGCTGTCGCGATGCCTGATGACCCCGCGGACGCGGATATCCTCGGGCTCGGGCCGTTAAACGTCCCCGAGTACCTGAATCGCTCGCAAATCGTAACGCGTGGCAGCGGTGCGGAAATCGTCGTGGATGAATTCAGTCACTGGGCGGAACCACTCGGAGTGGCGCTGCACCGTGTCGTGGCCGCGGACATCGACAGCATGCTGTCGGACCTGGTGGTGATCCCGTTCCCCTACGATTCCGTCATCCGCAACGACGTCGATTACCGGCTGTTGGGCGAAGTGGACCGCTTCGACGCTGACGGATCCGGCAATGTTACGTTCGACATCCAGTGGACCGTCATTAGACCCGGAGACCGCATGCTTCTGCCGCCGCGCCGCAGCAGGTACCAGGCCCAGGCTGCGCGGCCGGACGATCCCGGTAGCGTAGTAGCAGCGATGAATGACACGCTGCGGCAATTCAGCCGGGACGTGGCCGATCACGTGGCAACGGTGTTGCGCGAGCAGTGAGTCTTCGTAGCTCAGGTCCCCTGTTTGCAGTCCTTCTCGCGGCACTGCTGCTGACATCCTGCGAGACAAGGCATCACGAGCTGCGGATGATCGCTCCGTTTGCTCCGGCCGAAAAACCGATCGTCGAAGACCTGGCAGAGCTTCTCGAAGACACAGGCACCACGTCACTCAGCATAGTCGGCACCGCGGAGTCGGGCGAAGCCGCGCTCGATGCCGTGGAGTCCGGAGCGGTTGACCTCGCGCTGATCTCGAACAACCTGCCGTTTCGCGACACCATCGCGACCGTAATGCCCCTCTATCAGACCGCTCTGCATATAGCCTACCGGGCAGATCTCGACGCGTCATCGAGCACTGCGCTGCTGACAGGCTCGCGTGTGTTCGCCGGCCCGGTCGGGTCCTCCTCGCGGATAATCTTCGAGCGCCTCGTCAAGAGACTGGAACTCGATCCAGGTGCGTACGAATACACAACGGACCTGGAAGACGATCCGGATGTCCTGATCCTGTTCGCGCCGATATCCCGCGACAGGATGGCCGGGCATCCGGACTACCGGCTGTACAGCCTGGCGCCGCCTGAGGAGCTTCATGACGGCTCGATCGTCGATGCGGCGGTGCTCCTCAACCCGCACTTTCGCGATTTTGTGATACCGGAAGGTACTTACGGGGTGTCAACTCCGGATCCGGTCGTTACGATTGCCGTCGACAAGTTGCTTGTGACGCGCAGTGACCTTGATACCTCGGTCGTTTACGACCTGATCAACGACCTTTTGCGGCTGCGGCCCGCGCTGGCGGCCCGGCATCCGGGGCTCTTCCAGGAGATGACCGAGGACTTCGACGCCAGCCACTCGCGTTTCGTGTTGCATGCCGGAACGCAGGCCTATCTGCTGCGCGACACGCCTACTGTGTTGGAGCGTTACTCAGGGGTCGCCGAAGTTGTCGCCACCCTGCTCGTCGGGCTGATCAGCGCGTGTTTCGCCGCGTATCGCGTACTGATTGTGCGACGCAAGAACCGCATCGACACGTTCTATGCGCGGGCGCGCGACCTCCGATACTCCATAGACGATGCATCGACCGCCGAGGACAGGCAGCGCGTAGCCGAGGCCATCCACGACCTCCAGTCCGAGGCCTTCGATATGCTGATCGACGAGAAACTGGCGGCCGACGAGAGCTTCAGGATCTTTATCACTCTGTCGAACGACGTCCTGCGCGAAATGGGCGCTGCGGGCGCCGACCGACGCCTGTCGGACACCTGACCGCCGGCAATCTAGCGGCGGCGGCGTCCTCCCATCGGACGGCTACCCATGCGCCGCGAACCCATGCTGCGGTTGTTGTAGCGATCATAGCCTCGTGACCTGGCCGAGCGGCTTCGGTCAAGTTCGCGACTGCGCGTAGAGTCGAAGGAGCTGCGGTTGCGCGAACTGTCGTAGGTGCGGTCTGACCACCCGGCGCGATCGCCCGACCGGAACGAGTCAGACAGGTTATCCCTGCGCTCCGTCGCCGTACCGCGCCTTTCCTCGAATTGCGCCGCTCGCTCGTCGGGTACATCGACGGGATTCCAGCCGTCACCCGTGTTCTGGTGCCAGCCGTTCTCGTCGCGCCTGTAAGCGACACCATCCTTGCCGGCGTAGAAATCGCCTTCCGCCGAGCGGCCAATCACACCCTGCTCACCGGTTCCAGTCCGGCCCGCGATTACCGTGCCCTGCTCGTTGCGCATGGAACGCGTTTCGAGGCTCTGGTCGCCTCGCTGGAATTCACCGGAACCATAGGTCGTGTCTCCCTGCCGTTCACGGGTAATCGATCCGCTGCCACCTTCCGACGTCCGGAAGTCCGTGGTCATCGAATTGCCGCTCCACTCGCGCTGCGTTTCCATCCATTTGTCGTTGTGCGTGATCAGGGACTCGCGCCACCCGCCGTCTTCGTTGGCATAGCGGTGCGTCGCGACTCCGGTACCTGTGCGCGGGTTATAGGCAACGCCCCTTCCGGCGATTTCATTGCTGTCCCAAACGGCCTCGCCGCGTCCGTACGTGCCCGTTCGCGGGTTGTAGGCCGCCGCACGCCCGTAACCGCCGTAGGGACCGTAGGCAGCCGCTGCCCGGCCGTAGGTGCCCGTATTCGGGTTGTACCAGGCGCCCGCACCGTAGCTGTAGGGATACGGGTAGTAATAGGGGTAATACGGGTAACCGTAGTACGGGT
>JAAUYE010076112.1_pt1 | contig 12061 bp, 9 predicted proteins | sample 7278081 | NCBI WGS metagenome assembly JAAUYE01 (sample SAMN14350131, study PRJNA611818) | marine sediment metagenome | isolation source: surface marine sediment (0.6m) | place: French Polynesia: Moorea | collected 2018-08
CGGCGATGGTCGCGGGGACTACAGCCACTCTTCAATCTCCGCGGCCGACTGCAAACGATCTTCCGGCAGTTTGGCCAGCATCATGTTCAGCAACGCCTGGTATTTCGCGAAACGCGGCCGCAACAACGGAATCGGCGCCTGGGCGTGCTTGTAGATGATGCCCATCGCGGAGTCCGCACGGTACGGTTTCTCGCCCGTCAGCATCTCGTAAAAGATCACGCCGAGGCTGTATATGTCACTGCGGTGGTCGACGCCATTACCGTGCCCCTGCTCCGGACTCATGTAATACGGCGTGCCGAAGATCTCGCCTTCGTCGGTGAGTTCCATGCGCAGCCGCATGCGCTTGGCGAGACCGAAATCGATCAGCGCAATCGAGTCGTCGCTGCGCAGCATGATGTTGCCGGGCTTGAGGTCCCGGTGCAGGATGCCGACGCGATGAATCTCGGCCAGTGCGCTCGCTATCTGGCGCAGGTAGCGGACCGCGTCGGGCTCCGCGATGCCCGCCGATATGCGGCGTTTCAGGTCGCCCGCGTCGATGTACTCCATGGCGATGTGCGCATGTTCGTCGCTGACCCCGAGGTCGTAAATCTTCACGATGTTCGGATGATCGATCTCGGCGATCATCTCGTACTCCTGCAGGAATCGATCGAAAGCGCCGATATTGTCGGCAACGTCCGGCAGCTGTTGCAGCACCTTGAGCACGACCTTGACGCCGGTCGACTCCCGCTCGGCCAGGTAGATCGACGAATGCGACGTGGCGCCGAGCTTCTCGAGGAAGTTGTAGCCGCGGATCAGCGGGTGGATACCGATGCGCTCGTCGCCGACGAACAACGAGCCGGTGGACGCCACGCGCCGTCGCGACACCAGGATATCGCTGAGCTTCACGGTCAGCGCGTCGTGGCGCACCTCGAGCCTCGGGAAGAACGCCGCGGCGCCGGCGTGCAATGCCGCCCGCTCGTCGCTCTTTGGCCCGAAATATACGATGGCCGGGAATGCCGGGGTCTTGTTGAACTGACTGAGCACTTTCATCGCATCGCGTTCGCCATGCTCGCTACCCAGCAGAATAATGTCGTTGCCCGCACCGGAAAATTCGTCCGGCAAATAACCGGCCTCGGTCGGGTCGTACGCGGAGATGATGGCGTCAGGCCAGTGCGTGGTGACGTGATGCATGAGCAGGCTGCGGAAATCCGCCTGCCCGTCGATGATCATCATCCTGATACTCATCGGTCTGCGCCCTGACGCGGCGCGCGACTACATGCCGACAGCGGTGTCGGTGCTCTTTGCGCTCGGCGCGTCCATGGCCGCCCGGCCCTTGCGCCTCGCTTCTTGCCGCTGCTTGGCGGAATCGTTGCGACGCCGCTCGACTTCATCGAGATACTCGTCCGTAACATCACCCGTGACATATTCGCCGGAGAAACAGGAAGTATCAAACTCCGTGATGTCGGAGTTGTCGTGTCGAACCGATCGAATGAGGCCGTGCAGGTCCTGGTAGATCAGCCTGTCTGCCCCGATCAGTTCCTGGATCTCTTCCACCGACCGTCCATTGGCGATCAGCTCGGAGGCGGCCGGCATGTCGATGCCGTAGACGTTCGGGTAGCGCACCGGCGGCGCCGCCGACGCGAAATAGACCTTCCTGGCTCCCGCCTCGCGCGCCAGCTTGATGATCTGCCGTGACGTCGTGCCACGCACGATCGAGTCGTCGACGAGCAACACGTTCTTGCCGCGAAACTCGAGGTCGATGGCATTCAGCTTGTGGCGCACCGACTTCGCACGCTCGGCCTGCCCGGGCATGATGAAGGTGCGGCCGATGTAGCGGTTCTTGATGAAACCCTCGCGGTACTTGGTACCGAGGTGATGCGCGACCTGCACGGCCGACGTGCGGCTCGTGTCGGGAATCGGGATGACGACATCGATGTCGTGATCGGGTAAGTCGCGGACGATCTTGCCGGCAAGCTGCTCTCCCATGCGCAGGCGCGTCTTGTAGACCGACAGGTTGTCGAGGATCGAGTCGGGCCGCGCGAAGTAAACGAACTCGAAAATGCACGGCGTGTGTGCCGTCTTGCTGCGATGCTCGCGCGTGTGCAGCGTGCCGTCGTTCTCGATGAAGATCGTCTCGCCAGGCTTGACGTCGCGCAGCCGCTTGAACTGCAGGACGTCCAGCGCCACGCTCTCGGAAGCGACCATGTATTCCTGTCCGTTCTCCGACGCGCGCTCGCCCAGCACCAGTGGCCGGATGCCGTTGGGGTCGCGAAACGCGACGATGCCAATGCCGACGATCAGCGCCACAACCGCGTAACCGCCCTTGCAGCGCTCGTGCACGGCCTCCACCGCATCCCAGACCTGGTCGGGCGTGGGCTTGCCGTTGGCGCGATTCTGCAGCTCATGGGCAAACACGTTGAGCAGTACTTCCGAGTCGGAACCCGTGCTCAGGTGGCGACGATCCTCCTTGGTCAGGAGTTCAGCCAGTTCGTCGTAGTTGGTCAGGTTGCCGTTGTGGCCCAGGCAAATGCCATACGGTGAGTTGACGTAGAACGGCTGTGCCTCCGACGCCCGCGATCCGCCGGCGGTCGGGTAACGGATGTGGCCGATGCCCACATTGCCCGACAGGCGCAGCATGTGGCGGTGACGAAATACGTCCCGGACGAGGCCGTTGCTCTTGCGCTTCCGCAGGCCGTTTTCACCCCAGGTTACGATGCCCGCCGCATCCTGGCCGCGATGCTGCAACACCGTCAGCGCGTCATAAATGGCCTGGTTGACAGGTGAATGGGAGACTATGCCGACGACACCGCACATAACTCAGATCAACTCCTCTTCCGGCACCAGGATTTCATACCCCTGCGGCGCCATAACCTCTATCCAGTCCGCCACCTCTTCGAGGTACGGTATTAACAGCGACCGCTGCCACCATTCATCATTGCTGAAGCCCGCGAACTCGCCAGCCAGCACCAGCAGGGCCACGAGCAGAATGCCGCGGCCGGCGCCAAAGATCGCACCCGCGAGCCTGTCCATGCCGCTCAGGATCGACAGCCGCACAAGCTTTGAAATGCCCCATCCCAGCAATCCGCCAATCGACAGGATCACCGCGAAAACCAGGATGCGCCCGAACCACATTTGCAGATCTTTCGAGGCGATCCAGCTCTCCGACACCTGCCCGACCGAGGGACCGAAATACAGAGCAGCCCAGATCGCGACGAGCAGCGCGGCAATCGAAATGGCTTCCTTAACGAATCCCCGGACGATACCGACGATGACGGAGATGGTAACGGCAACGATGATGACAATGTCGATGATCGGCATCAGGGATGGCGGGTCGGCGGCCGGTTGGAATGGAACGAGATTCTAACAGAGTCCCGAGCAGCCACAACTACGGGTGCGGCAGCACTTTTACGTCGTGGCCAGCCTCGCGCAGCTTGGCCGCGACGGCCTCGGCCGCTGCCCGGTCCTTTTGTGGTCCGATTCGCACACGATGGCGCTGACCCGCCGAGGTCGAGACCTGGCTCAGGAAAGCAGCGTGTCCCTCGCTGCGCAGATCGGCGGCCAGCCGCTCCGCATTGTCCGCATTGCCGAAGCTGCCCAGCTGCACCGCCCACATGCCCGTCGAGGAAGCGTCAGCAGCGGTTTGCGCCGCTGGTTCTTCCGCGACCGGGGCCGGCGCTGTTCGCGTTTGCGTCGACTCGGGCTCGGGTTCCGGCTGCGTTGCCGCCCGCACTGGCGCCGGCTGGGGCCGTGGCGTCGTCTCGGCGGGCTGGTTGCTATCGTTGGCCGGCACCGGGGTGCTGCGGTCGCGGTCAAGCACCACGGTCCGTGTCTCCTGATCGGCCTGGCCCGGCAGCGGTACCCGTTCGCTGACGACCGCACCCTCCTCGGGGGGGCCATCCAGGAATACGGGAACCACCAGCACGACAACCAGTACCAGCACGGCGGCGCCGATGATGCGTTCTTTCAAGGCTCGATCCATCATGATTTGCGACGCGAGTATAGCTGGTCGAGCGCGGGTCCAACCAGATAAAAAGAGCCCGTGACCAGTACGCGGTCCGAGTCGCCGGCGAGCGTTTCTGCGAGCTGCATTGCGTCAATTAACGTGGCGGCGACCTGGCATCGGCCGCTGGCCACGGCACCGATCCGCTCCCCGAGTTCCGCGGCGTCGATGGCGCGCGGGCTGTCAGCCGTCACGGCGATCCATTCGTCGACGCGGCCATCGATGTGCCGCACGACGCTCTCGACATCCTTGTCGTCGAGCATGCCGACGATCGCGATGGTCCTGCCGGAGAATCCGCCCAGGCCCTGCGCCAGGGCCTCCGCCGCATCGGGGTTATGGGCGACGTCGACGACCCAGTGCGTGTCGAGCGCGATTGACTGGATTCGGCCGTCGAGCTGCACATCGTCCAGGGCCGCGTTGACGGCCTCGCGAGTCAGTGCGTCCCCGAACCCGCAGACCTCGAGCAGCGCGAGCACGCCGGCGGCATTGGCGACCTGGTGGTCGCCGACGAGAACCGGGCGATGCAGGTTGTCGAGCTCCATGCCGGCGCCGCGCCAGGACCAGCTGTCATCAGCCAGCTGCCAGTCGTAGTCGCGTCCCGCGACAAGTAGCCGGGCGCCGATCTCCTGTGCATGTGCGGCGATCGTGCCGGGCATTTCATGCGAACCGAACACCACGGGTTTCCCCGTGCGCATGATGCCGGCCTTCTCGAACGCGATGGATTCGATGTCCTCACCGAGCCAGGCACAGTGATCGAGCCCGATATTCGTGATCAGCCCGGCGCTCGGCTCAACGGCGTTAACCGCGTCGAGTCGCCCGCCCAGCCCGATTTCGAGCAACAGGGTGTCGGCCCCGGCATCAGCAAACACGACGAGCGCCGCAAGGGTGCCGAATTCGAAGTAGGTCAACTCCTCCCCGTCGCGCACGGACTCGACCCGCTCGAAGGCCGCGACGACTTCGCCGTCGTCCGCTTCCCTGCCGTCGACGCAGATGCGCTCGTTGTAGCGCAGGATGTGCGGCGAAGTGTAGCTGCCCACCCGGGCGCCGGTCGGGCGCAGCAGCGACTCGAGCATCGCGACGCTGGAGCCCTTGCCGTTCGTTCCCGCCACGTGCAGCACCGTTTCGGCAGGTGGAAGCTCAAGACGCTCGAGGACCCGGGACACGCGTTCAAGCCCGAGGTCGATTTCGCGGGACGAAACTGTCTCCAGCCTCGCCAGCCATTGGGACAAAGGCGTCGCAGCGGTATCCACGGAAATTACTTGGTAACGGGGCTCGGGCGGTTTTCGAACTTGGCGAGCAGGTCGGCCACCTGTTCACGCATCTCACGGCGATCGACGATCATGTCGATAGCGCCATGATCGAGCAGAAACTCGCTGCGCTGAAAGCCTTCGGGGAGTTTCTGCCGAACGGTCTGTTCGATGACGCGGGGCCCTGCAAAACCGATCAGCGCGTTGGGTTCTGCAATGTTCACATCGCCGAGCATGGCGAGGCTCGCAGACACGCCGCCAGTCGTCGGGTCGGTCAGTACGGACACGAAAGGCACGCGCTCTTCGCCAAGTTTGGCGAGCGCCGCGGACGTCTTCGCCATCTGCAACAGCGAGAACAGGGCCTCCTGCATGCGTGCGCCGCCGCTCGCGGCAAACGATACGAGTGGCATCCCGTTCTCCGCCGCGTGGTTCGCCGCGCGGGCAAAGCGCTCCCCGACGACAGAACCCATCGACCCGCCCATGAACGCGAACTCGAACGCACACGCAACGACGGGACGTCCCAGCAAGGTACCCGTGACGGACACGAGTGCGTCTTTCTCGCCGGTATTTCTCTGCGCCTGCACGATGCGATCGCGATAACGCTTGCTATCGCGGAACTTGAGCGGATCCTGCGGCTCCAGTTGCCCCGACAGTTCCTGCTGCGAGTCCGGATCGAGGAAGAAATCGAGACGCTGGCGAGCACCGATGCGCATGTGATGATCGCACTTCGGGCACACCTGCATATTGCGCTCCAGTTCGTTGCGGTACAGCTGCGCATCGCACTTGGGGCACTTTATCCAGACGCCTTCTGGCACGGAGCGGGTACGCTTCTCCGTGCTGATGCGTGATGGCATTAGTTTCTCGAACCAACTCATGGGCGCATCTTATCTCAATTTGAGGTTGGGGTTGGCCGGCAATTCGTACCCGTCCGGGTACGTGACATCGGTCAATGTCAGGCCGTGCGGTGGGGCGGCCACGCCGGCCCGGGTCCGGTCGCGGCTCTCCAGGACCTCGCCGGCCCAGCTTTCGGCTTCATCGCCGCAACCGATAGCAACGAGCGTCCCGGTAATGTTGCGGACCATGTGCATCAGGAACGCGTTCGCCGTGACCTCGACTTCCAGCCAGTCGGCATCGCGAGTGACCGCAATGGAGGTGATGTTGCGCATCGGCGTCCTGGCCTGACAGCCCGCGGCCCTGAACGCCGAAAAATCGTGCTCGCCGACCAGCGCCTGCGCCGCGCGATGCATGCGCTGAGCGTCGAGTTCCGCATAAACCCACCACGCCCTCCGCCGATAGAGCGCAGAGCGCTGCAGGCGATTGAGGATCAGGTAGCGGTAGCTGCGCGAATCCGCGGAGTAGCGGGCGTGAAACTCGTCGCTGACGGCGTGTGCCCACGTCAGGTTGATGTCGTCGGGAAGGTTGCTGTTTGCCCCGAGCAACCAGCTACGCGGCTCGCGTTCGCTGTCGGTGTCGAAATGCGCGACCTGACCGGACGCGTGCACGCCCGTGTCGGTACGGCCCGCACAAACGACTTCCACCTCGTGATTCGCAACCGTTTCGAGCGCTTTTTCAACGCAAGCCTGGACACCATGGCCGGTCCGCTGGGTCTGCCAGCCGTTGTACGCCGTTCCGTCGTACTCCAGGCCGATTGCGATGCGCACTTAGGGGCAGATCGGCTCTTAGCTGGGCAATGAATCCAGCAGTTGTTGCGCTTGCTGGCGCTGTCCGTCGTCGCCTTCGTCGAGAACTTCCTCGAGGATCGAGCGAGCGCCCGCAGGGTCACCCATGTCGACATAGGCGCGCGCCAGGTCGAGCTTAGTGCCGACCTCGGTCATCGTGCGCGCCTCGGACAGCTCGTCGCTCATGTCGTCGGAGCCGAGCGATACCGTGCCCGTTGCATCGAAATCCTCCGGTGCCGGGCGCGGCTGCTCAACCGTCGCATCATCGCGTGGCTGTTCAACCGTATCGCCGCCGTCGCTGACTTCGAGTGCCGCCGTCAGGTCGTCGAGATCGAGCTCCACATCGGTGCTGGCAACCGCCGGCATCTCGCCCGTCTCGTCCATGTTGATGTCGCCCGTGAACGCGTCCTTCGGGAGCGCTTCCGTCTTGGCGAAATCAAAGTCGCTCGCGTCATCATCGTCATCGAGACTGGCAAGCAGGGTCTCGGCATCGTCCGGCAGGCTCTCGTCGAGCGGTTCCGTGCCCAGCGTGGTCGCGAGCATGGTCGAGTCCTGCTCGGCCGCTGCGTCAGCCTCAGCATCGGTCGTCGTCTCGACCGCGAGGTCGCCGCTGAGAACCTGGGTCACGCCCGTGGCGTCGAGCAGGCTGTCGTCGGGCTCGTGCAGACCTGTGTCGCTCAGGGATTCGTTCACGCCGGTATCTTCGACGTCGTCGAGCGCCTCCTGGAGACCGGTTGCATCGGGATCAAGTTCAAGATTCTTGCCCGTGACCGCGGCCGGGTCGTCCACAGCCGTCTCGATACCCGTATCAGCGAGTTGCTCCATCTTGCCGGTGGAGTCGAGGTCGTCGAGCGACGCCAGCTCCGTTTCGGCCATGCTGTCGATCTCGAGATCCAGCTCGTCGAGGTTGATCTCCGCCGTTGCATCAGCCGACTGGCCGCTGCTCTCGATGGCGTCGCCGATCGTATCGTCCAGAGATGGCAATTCGGCAGTTCCCGATAGAACGTCGAACTGCTCTTCGATGGTCGGTGTGCTCCTGGTCTCATCGGCGAGCGATGCATCGACCGTGGGGCTCTCGGCCGTTTCCTCGACTTCGACTTCCGGCATCTCCGTCGTAATATCAAAGTCGACTGCCTCGACCTCGACCTCCGGACTCTCGGCCGTCTCGTCCAGATCGGCCAGTTCGGTGACCTCGGACTCGCCCGTCGTGTCCAGCGTAAAGTCGATGCCGGCATCCGCATCGACGGGGGCCGTCTCTTCGTCGTCAACGGCGCCGATATCCAGCACGTCGGCCGACTCGTCGCCCTCGGTGCCGAAGTCCATGTCCAGTGCGCCCGTATCGTCACCGCCCTCGTCGAACGCGAGGTCGACGGCCTTGGTCGCGCCCGCGGCGCTGGCGCCGGCAAACAGTGCGTCGTCGGCGGCAATCTGTTGCCCCATGATGACGATCTTGTCCCAGTCGGCGCTTTCGCCGTCACCGACGACACCCTTCAGGCGTCCGGCGGCGTCGATGAATGCGTCGCGGTTACCCCATACGAAGTAAATTTCGCAGAGCTTGGTCAGCAGGTCGGAGCGCTCCGGTTCGATCTGCAGCGCGCCGTTGACCAGGTCGGCTGCCTGGTCGTAAAGGCCGTAAGCCATGTGGAAGTCGGCTTCCGCTATCGGGTCCGACTGGTCGAGATTGATCGCAGTTTCAGAACTGAACGTGTCCTCGAGCGAAGCCAGCTGGCTTGCGTCGCCGGTGGAATCGGTCAGGTCGGGCGCCACCGAGATCGGCGCCTCCTCGGTCGGCTCCTCGGCAATGGCGGGCGCCTGCGCGTCGATCGTTTCATCGAGCGATCCCACGGCTTCTTCTTCGACGACGACGAAAGACTCTTCGCCCGTCGGCGCCGCCAGTGTCTCGGTTGCATCGATGGCACCGGCTGCCATTTCGTCCTTGTCGATCGGCTGCCAGTCCTCGATGTCATCGTCGCCGCCGCGGCGCATGAACCAGATCAGCGCACCGACGACCAGAATGATGGCGGCCGCGATGATGCCGTAGATGCCGGTCGCGAACTCGATGATGCGATCGACGATGCTCGGCTCCGCCGCACGCGTCGGTGACCGAATGACGTCGGGCGCCGGCGCTTCGTCCGCAGCCTCGTCGGCGACGGCGTCTTCCGCGACATCCTCGACAAGGTCGTCAGCCAGCGCGTCGGCATCTTCGTCGGCAACGAACGGGTCTTCAGGCACCGGCTCGTAGGACTCGCCGCGTATGCGGGCCAGCTCCTCGCGAAGCTGAGCAAGTTCGTTGTCCCGAATTTCGATCAGAGACTGCTGCTGCGGCACATCGGCGCCCTCGAGTTCGGCGATGCGATCGAGGATCTCCTGCTCTCGCGGCGACATGTCGTCGGCCAACGGTTCCGCCTCGGGCTCGAACTCGGGCTCCGGCTCCGCTTCCGGGACGAAGGTATCGGCGCTCTCGCCAATGTCCTCGTCAGGCGGAACGAGCGTCAGGCTCGGTCGCGTCGTCGGGTCGGCAACGGTCGTGTCGGCAACGACCGGCGGCGCCGTGCCGCCGCCCCACTCGGCATGCTGGCGCTGGGCCTCGGCCAGCGCGTCGGCGCGGTTGATCTGGAAAATCTCGTCAGCGCTCGGGATACGCAGGGAAGCCCCGGCGCGCAGGATATTGATATTGCCGCCGAAGGCCTCGGGATTGGCCTCGAAGATGGCCAGCATCGTCTGGTTCATCGACAGGCGCGAGTCAGGACGAACACGCGATGCAACACCCCAAAGCGTGTCGCCGCGTTCAACAATCATGTCGCCGCCAACGGAAGAGCTATACGGCGTGTCGTCGACGACCGGCTGCGGCGGGGCCTGCGGCGCCGGTTGCGTCTGGGCCGGTTGTGTCTGAGCCGGACGCGGCGCGGGCGCGGGCGCTGGCGCAGGACGCGGCGTTGCGGCCGGCGGCGGCGTGCGGTCAATACGGCCGCTATCCGACGGCGCGACGCGCGTCGGCGCCTGTACAGCGGGCGCGGTGTCGGCAGCAGGTGGCGCAAACGTCGGCGGATCGAGGAAAACCGTGTACTCGCGAAGCAACCGGCCGCGCGACCAGGACGCCTCCACGAGGAATGTGAGGAATGGTTCCGCCATTGGCGATAGCGACGTGACCTGCACGTAGTTGCCGTCGGCGCGGCCGCTGCGCACGATCGAGAACTGCATGTCGCCAAGGAAGGAGGGGCGATCAATGCCATAGCGTGCAAACGTATCGCCCGATGCCAGGGCAATCGTCAGGTCGTCGAGTTCTTCGGGTGTGGCGGACAGCAGTTCGATGCGGGCGTTGAGCGGCTCGTTGAGCGCCGAATTCATCGTGATGTCTCCCAGGCCCAGGGCCCAGACCTCGCCTGACAGCATCAGGACAAGCGCAAGCGAGATTCGAGAGAGTCGTCTCGACATAATATTATTCTCCAGCTCCCCAATGTACCGCTGCGACAACCCCGCACGAGGCCGCAGCACGGCACGCAGACCGCTTTAACATATGATGGTGGGACTATAGCTTATAAATGGTTTTTCGCCAATATTTCAGCAATTTGGACGCTATTTAGAGCCGCGCCCTTACGTATGTTGTCGGACACTACCCAGAGGTTTAGTCCACGTGGGTGAGAAATGTCCTCGCGCACACGTCCTACGTATACAGGGTCGGAACCCGAGCTGTCGGTGACGGCCGTCGGATATTGGCCGGTTTCCTGGCCGTCGATCAGGGTGACCCCGGGAGCATTGCTGAGCAATTCGCGGGCTTTTTCGGCTGAAATCTTGTCCTTCGTCTCGATGTGCACGGCCTCCGAGTGTCCATAGAACACCGGGATACGCACCGCCGTGGGATTCACGAGAATGTCGTCGTCGCCGAAGATCTTGCGGGTCTCCCACACCATTTTCATTTCTTCCCTGGTGTAGGCGTTGTCCTGGAAACTGTCGATGTGCGGCACCGCGTTGAACGCGATCTGCTTTGCATCACCTTCGATTTCGAGCGGCCGGCCGTTCATCAGCAGGGATGTCTGGCGAACCAGCTCGTCCATGGCGTCGCGGCCCGCGCCCGACACGGCCTGGTACGTCGCGACGTTGATGCGCTCGATACCCACGGCGTCGTAAATCGGCTTGAGCGCGACCACCATCTGGATCGTCGAGCAATTCGGGTTCGCAATGATGCCGCGCGCTGTGTGATCGGCGATAGCGTCCGGGTTGACCTCGGGCACGACGAGCGGGATGTCGTCGTCGTAACGAAAATGCGAGGTGTTGTCGATGACGACGCAACCGGCCGCGGCTGCTTGGGGGGCGAACTCGGCCGAGATCGATCCGCCGGCCGAGAACAGGCCTATCTGCACCGTGGAGAAATCGAACCCGGCCAGGTCGCTTACGCTGAGTTCGCGATTGCCGAACTCGACCTTCTTGCCGACCGACCGTTCGCTCGCCAGCGCGTGCACGTGCCCGACCGGGAACTTGCGCTCGGCGAGAATCTCGAGCATCGCTTCGCCGACCACGCCGGTAGCCCCGACGACGGCGACATCATATTTCGTGGTCATACTGTGGGGGTTTCCGATTTGACGTCTGCGTTTTGCGCGCGGTGGCGCAGGTAGTGATCCATGAGCACGAGCGCGACCATGGCCTCGGCGATCGGCGTCGCGCGTAAACCGACACAGGGGTCGTGGCGTCCCTTGGTCACGATCTCCGTCTCCTTGCCCTGCTTGTCGATCGTCTTGCCGGGTTTGGTAATGCTCGATGTCGGCTTGAGCGCGATGCTCGCGAGCAGGTCCTGGCCTGAAGAAATGCCGCCCAGCGTGCCGCCCGCATCGTTCTTGGCAAAGCCGTCAGGGCCGATTTCGTCACGGTGTTCGCTGCCGTGCTGGGTCACCGACCGGAACCCGGCCCCGAATTCGACGCCCTTGACCGCCGGAATACTCATCAGGCCATGCGCCAGGGCAGCTTCGAGCTTGTCGAAGACGGGTTCGCCGAGGCCGGGCGGCAGATTCCTGGCCAGCACGCTGATCTTCGCACCAATCGAATCCTGCGCCCTGCGCAACTCGATCCTGTAGGCCTCGAGCTTGTCGACCTGCTCGGGATCCGCGCAAAAGAACGGGTTGTCGATCGTCAACGACAACCCGTTCTTTTGCGCGGATCCC
>JAAUYE010217883.1_pt1 | contig 12055 bp, 13 predicted proteins | sample 7278081 | NCBI WGS metagenome assembly JAAUYE01 (sample SAMN14350131, study PRJNA611818) | marine sediment metagenome | isolation source: surface marine sediment (0.6m) | place: French Polynesia: Moorea | collected 2018-08
ACGCTCTTTCCCGGCGAGGGCCCGCGCTGCATCGTCGACCAGCTCTCGCGCGAGCCCGAGTCGCTGGCGCGCAGCTTCGCGGTGAACCTCCGCACGCTGCACCATCCCAAGCTCGTGCTGGCCTTCGACGCGATCCTCGCGGTGGGCCCCGAGCACAGCCGCATCTTCCGCGAGGCGGGCTGGAGCAAGCGGCAGCTCACCGACCGCCTGCACGAGCTGCTCCAGATCCCGGGCAGCGAGCTGGTGCGCGGCGCCGGCGGGATCGCCGAGGGTCTGCCCGAATCGGTGCGGGACGCGACGCTCCCGAAGTTCCGGCCCGACGGCATCCTGCTGGTGCACTGTGGTGGCAGCGCGGGGCTCTTCTCTGCGATGATCGGCGGGTGGGCCGGCGGTCAGATCGGCAGCCAGCCCGTGCTGAAGGAGGTCGGCTCGTGACGCGTGTGCTCCTCGACCCCACCAGCGAGCGACGCCCGGCGAAGCGCGAGCGCCTGCCCCGGCTCGACTCGCTCGACGGTCGCACGGTCGGGCTGCTCGACATCAGCAAGCCGCGCGGCGACCTCTTCCTCGACCGGCTCGAGGCCCGGCTCCGCGAGCAGGGCGCCGAGGTGCTGCGCTTCCGCAAGCCCACCTTCACGAAGCCCGCGCCCGTCGACCTGCGTCAGGAGATCGCCAGCCGCTGCGACGCGGTGATCGAAGCCCTCGCCGATTGAGGGAGCTGCACGTCGTGCAGTGTGCACGACACGGTGGACCTCGAGGCCCGCGGCGTGCCGAGCGCCTTCGTGGCCACGGTGGAGTTCGCGGACGGAGCCGAAGGCCAGGCCCGCGCGCTCGGCGCCGACCCCGCCGCGGTGTACGTGGAGCACCCGATCCAGGACCGCCGCGACGACGAGATGCTCGCCATCGCCGACGCCGCCTTCGACGAGGTGATGGCGAACCTGGTGGCCGCCGGCTGAGGCCGCGACTCGCCCCCTCATCCCCGGCCGGGGATGTGGAAGCGGGCGGGGAGAATGTCGTCGCTCCGGCACTTCGGGCAGCGTCCCGGCGGGTGGAAGTGCTTCGGCTCGCGGTTGCGGAAGACGAAGCCGCAGGCCTCGCAGCGGTTGGGCTCGATGCGCAGCCGACCCGGGCCGCGGCGGGCGCTGCGCTCCACGTGGCGGAGGTCGTCCTCGAGCTCGCGGACGCCGCACTGGAAGGCGTGGCGGAGCCCCTCGAAGGTCCACTCCCGGTCGGCCAGGGCCTCGAGGATCTCCTGCCGGCGGGTTCGTCCTGTCGCTACGTCGTCCGGCACGGACGCCTCCCCGGGCCAGTGTCGCAGGAAGCCCGGCCTCGTGCAGCCGTGGGCCGGCGGGTTATGCTGGTGCGCCCGTGAGCATGCCGCGCGCCCGAGTCCTCGTGCTCCTCGCCTACGTCGTGGCGTTCGTCGTCGCCCTGGTGGTGGGGCACCGCACGAGCGCCGAGCACCCGATCTGGGTGGCCTTCCAGGCCGACGTGGCGGCCACCGTGGCGATCTTCGCCTTCAGCCTCGCCTTCCGGAACTCGAGCTTCTACGACGCCTACTGGAGCGTGGCTCCGCTGCCGATCGCCATCTACTGGGCGCTGCGGCCCGAGCTCGTGGGCGTGAACCCGATCCGGATCGCCGTGGTGATCGCGCTGGTGGCGCTCTGGGGCGCCAGGCTCACCTGGAACTGGCTGCGGGGCTGGCACGGGCTCGGCCACGAGGACTGGCGCTACGTCGACATCCGCGAGAAGACGGGAGCCCTCTACTGGCTGGTGAGCTTCGCGGGCATCCACATGATGCCGACCCTGTGGGTCTTCCTGGGCATGCTCCCGGTCTACGCCGCCGTCGCCGCCGGTCGCGAGGTGTTCGGCTATCTCGACCTGCTGGCCGCAGTCGTCACCTTCGGGTCGATCTGGCTGGAGGCGCGCGCCGACAAGCAGCTCAAGCGTTTCCGCGACGCCCGCCCGGCGCCCGAGGAGTTCCTCAACACGGGCGTCTGGTCCCGCTCGCGCCACCCGAACTACCTCGGCGAGATGGGCTTCTGGTGGGGGCTGTGGCTGTTCGCCATGGCGGCGAACCCGGGCTGGTGGTGGACGGTCGTGGGCCCGCTCTCGATCACGCTGATGTTCCGCTTCGTGAGCCTGCCCATGATCGAGACGCGCATGCTGGCCCGGCGCCCGGCCTACGCCGAGTGGGTGCAGCGTTCGTCGCTGGTGCTCCCCTGGCCGGGGCGGGCCTGAACCCGACGCGACGCCTTCGCGGGTCCAACACGGGTGGTGCACGCATAGACACGAGAGAGTGTCGTTTCCGCGCGATCGCTCCGCTCGTCACTCGCCCGCGCTGACCCCGTCGGACGCAGAGAGCCCCCGGGGCGCCGGACGCCTCGGGCCGCGCGGCCTCGGGACCACACCCGGCCGGGTGAGGCGCGATTCCCGCCCCCAAATGGGGGTTTCCGGTGACGCACGAACGTTTCATCGTGCCCGCGACAAGACGCGCCCGAGCGTGTGGCGGCGCGGCACTTTTCCGGTGGGTCGGAGGTTCCGGCCCCCACTTTTCCACCAACGGCCATTCGAAACGTGTCGCGTCGCCACCAGGCGTTGGGCTCCCGCCCGTAGGCGTCCGCTCCTCTCAGCCCCGACCTCCCAGACCGTGCTTTCGCATGCGATGGCGCAGCGTGCTGCGCGGCATCTTCAGCCGTCTGGCCGCTCCCGTGACGTTGCCGCCGCTCCACTCGAGCGCCGCCAGGATCTCGCGACGCTCCTGGGCGTCGACCTCGACGAGGATCTGCGAGAGCGTGCGCGGGGCGGCGTCCGGACGCGACGCGCGCGCGTCGCTCCACGGCTCGAGCAGGCCCTCGAGGTGGCCCGCGTGCAGCGGGCGTCCGGGATGCCGGGCGGCGAGCCGCTCGAGCACGTTCAGCAGCTCGCGGACGTTGCCCGGCCACGAGTGCTCCATCAGCCGCGCGCAGAGGCCCTCCGTGACCGTCGGCGGCGCGAGCCCCAGCTGGCCGGCCACCCGCGCGAGCCCGTGCTCGGCGAGGAGCGGCAGGTCGCCGAGCCTCTCGCGGAGCGAGGGAAGCTCGAGGTGGAAGACCGCGAGCCGGAAGTACAGATCGGGCCGGAAGCGCTGCTCCCGCACGGCCCGGCGCAGGTCGCGGCTGGTGGCGGCGACCACGCGGGCCCGCATCCGCAGCGTGGTGACGCCCCCGATGCGCTCGAACTCGCGGTCGTCGAGCACCCGCAGCAGCTTCGACTGGAGCCTCGCCTCGAGATCCCCGATCTCGTCGAGGAAGATGGTGCCCTGGCCGGCCAGCTCGAAGCGACCGATGCGGCGGCTCTCGGCGCCGGTGAAGGCTCCCTTCTCGTGGCCGAACAGCTCGCTCTCGATCAGGGTGGAGGACAGCGCCGCGCAGTCGACGTGCACGAAGGGGTTCCCCCGCCGGGCCGACAGGCGGTGGAGCACCCGGGCGACCCGCCCCTTGCCGGTGCCCGTCTCGCCGGTGAGGAGCACCGTGGAGTCGACCGGGGCCACCGCGCGGATCTCCTTGCGCAGCCGCCGCATGGAGCCGCTCGTTCCCACGATCTCGTCGAGGAGCCCCTCCGCGCTCGCGTGGGTCGCGCCGTTCGCCGCCCCGCTGTTCGCTGCCCCACTGTTCGCTGTCCTGACCAGCATCCTGCCCACCTCCAACCACCTCCGACGCCAGGGTGCCCGGGGGCGCCGCCGCGCTTCAACGCACCGAGCCGGTGTCGCCCGCCCGCGGCGTTCGCCCCCGTCCGGGGCTGGTCGCCCCGCCGCCACCGCGGCGGGGCGACTAGCAGCGAGCCGCAGGCGAGCGGAGTTCGCTGAGCAAGGAGGCCCGGAGGGCCGACGCGCAGCGAGCCGCAGGCGAGCGGAGTTCGCTGAGCCCTCAACCGCCCAGCTTGAGGTGGAAGGACTTGGGTCGGGTGAGGCTCTCGTATCCCACCCGCGACAGTGTGCAGCCGCGGCCCGAGTCCTTCACGCCGGTCCAGGCCAGGGCGGGATCGAGATGGTCGCAGCGGTTCATGAACCAGGTTCCGGTCTCGACGCGCTCGCCGAGCGCCACCGCCGCCTCGAGGTCGCGCGTCCAGACGCTCGCGGTGAGCCCGAAGGCGCTGTCGTTCATCAGCCGCACCGCCTCGTCGTCGTCGCGAACGGTCATGATGCCGACCACGGGGCCGAAGCTCTCCTCGGTCATCACGCGCATGGAGTGGTCGACGTCCACCAGCACCTGCGGCGCGAGGTAGGCGGTGCCCGGGGCGTCGGCCGGGAACCCGGTCGGATCCACCAGGGCGCGGGCGCCGGCCGCGACGGCCTCCGCGGTCTGCGCGCGCACGAGCTCCGCGGCCTCGGCCTTCACCAGGGGGCCGAGGGTCACGTCGCGGTCGAGCGGGTTCCCGAGGCGGTAGCCGCGCACCTCCTCGACGGCGGCCTCCACGAAGCGGCCGGCCACGTCGGCGTGCACGTAGATGCGCTCGATGCCGCAGCACGACTGCCCCGCGTTGAAGAAGGCCCCGTCGACGATGCCGGCCACGGCGGCGGGCAGGTCGGCGTCGGGGCGCACGTAGGCCGGATCCTTGCCGCCGAGCTCGAGGCCCGACCCGATGAAGCGGGCGGCCGCCGCGCGCTGCACGGCGTGGCCGGCCGGCACGGAGCCGGTGAAGGCGACGAAGTCCACGCCGCCCTCGCCGCCGGTGCCCGCCACGAGCCGCTCCACCTCGGCGTGGCCGCAGTGCAGGGCCTGGAAGACGCCGTCGGGGAGGCCGGCCTCGACGAAGGCCTCGGCGAAGCGCTCCGCGCAGAGCGGGGTCTGCGCCGAGTGCCGCAGCACCACCGCGTTGCCCGCGAGGATCGCCGGAACCACCGAGTTCACGGCGGTGAGGTACGGATAGTTCCAGGGCGCGACCGTCAGCACCACGCCCAGGGGCTCCCGGCGGATGAAGCGCTCGAAGCCCGGCTTCGCCTCCGGCCGGATCTCGGCGAGGCTCGACGCCGCGATCTCGATCATGTGTCGGGCGCGCTCCTCGAGGCCGCCGACCTCGCCCGGGCTGTGCGCCAGCGGACGTCCCATCTGCCAGGTGATCTGCTCGGCGATCTCGTCGCGCCGGGCGACGAAGGCGTCCACCATGCGCGAGCAGCGCTCCGCGCGCTCGGCGAGGGGCGTGCGCCGCCACTCGCGCTGCGCGCGCCGGGCGCGCGCCAGGGTGGCGTCCACCTCCTGCGCGTCGGCCAACGGGCGCTCGGCCACCACGCGGCCGTCCACCGGCGACAGCGTGCGCAGAATCGGCTGGGACCTGGCCACGGCGGCAGGGTATCATGGCCCTTGCGACGGCCGGCCCGAGCTCGCCGGGCCCGAGGTGGCATGGAGCGAACGACGCAGCCCGAGGATCTGCCGTACCACAGCGAGGGCGAGCTTCCCCTCCAGCTGCGGCCGCGCGACGGCGACGACGCGGCCCGCGACGTGGGCGCCCTCTGCCAGTGGCTGAAGGACAACGCCGACTGGGTCCAGCAGCGCCTCTGCGAGCACGGCGCGCTGCTCTTCCGGGGCTTCGACGTGCACGACGCCCGCGACTTCGAGCGCATCGCGCGCGCCGTCGACGACGACCTCCAGAACGAGTACCTCGGCACCTCGCCGCGAGACGCCATCACCGACTACGTCTTCTCGGCCAGCGAGCTGCCCGGCTTCTACCCGATCCCGCAGCACTGCGAGATGAGCTTCACCGCCCACCCGCCGCGGCGCGTCTTCTTCGGCTGCCTCGTGGCGCCCGCCCGGGGCAGCGGCGAGACGCCGCTCTGCGACTTCCGCAAGGTGTGGCACGACCTCGACCCCGAGCTCCGCGAACGCTTCGTGAAGGGCGGCCTGCGCATCGTGCGCAACTACAGCGGACCCTCGGGCGGCGGGCGCCTCGACCCGTGGAAGCTCAAGCGCTGGGACGAGATGTTTCTCACCACCGACCGGGCCGCGGTGGAGAAGACCTGCCGTGCCGAGGGCTTCGAGCCGATCTGGACAGAGGGCGACGGGCTCCGTCTGGTGAGCACGCAGCCCGTCTATCGCGACCACCCCGTCACCGGAGAGCGCGTCTGGCACAACCACGCGACGACCTTCCACCTCTCCACGGCACGAGGGGAGTACCGTCGCATCGCCGAGCTGCGTCCGACGCTCAAGAACCAGCTGCTGGTCGGCGCCACCCGGCTGCTCACGGCGCTCCAGCGGCGTACGCCGGCCGACGAGCGGTCGATGCACTGCACCGCTCTCGACGGCAGCGAGATTCCCGACGAGGACATGGAGGCCGTGCGCGACGTCGTCTGGCAGCACATGGTGATCGAGCCCTGGCGGCGGGGCGACGTGGTGGCGATCGACAACCACTCGGTGTCGCACGGCCGCATGCCCTACTCGGGTCCGCGCGAGATCGCCGTCTGCTGGGCCTGACGGGCCCTCGTGGCGAAGGCCGGCGAGCAGCTCGGGCTCTTCGGGGAGGAGGCGCCGACGGTCGAGCGCGGCGGCGTGCGCCCGGCGACGCCGGCGCCCGACCTGGCGGAGCTCGCCGCGCGTCTGCCGCGCGGGCTCCATCTGGGCACGTCGTCGTGGTCCTTCCCCGGCTGGCAGGGCCTGGTCTGGTCGCGCGAGGGCCGTCCGCCGAGCCAGCAGCGCCTCGCGCGGTCGGGCCTGGCCGCCTACGCGCGCCATCCGCTCTTCCGCTCCGTCGGTCTCGACCGCAGCTACTACGGCCCGCTCCCGCGCAGCGCCTTCGAGCGCTACGCGACCGACGTGCCCGACGACTTCCGCTTCCTGGTGAAGGCGCACGACGCCCTGGTCGCGGCGACGTCGCCGCTCTTCCTCGACGTCGAGCACGCCGCCGCGCAGGTCGTGGAGCCCTGCGTGGAGGGGCTCGGCGAGAAGGCCGGCCCCCTGGTCTTCCAGTTCCCGCCCCTCCACCTCGCGCCGCTCGGCGGCGTGGCGGGCTTCGCCGAGCGCCTGCACGGCTTCCTGACCCGCCTTCCCCGGGGTCCCCTCTACGCGGTGGAGCTGCGGAACCGGGAGCTGGCGTGCCGCGAGGTGTACGCGGCGCTCGGCGAGGCGGGGGCGGTGCCGTGCTTCAACGTGCACCCGCGTACGCCGCCGCTCGGCGAGCAGCTGGCCCGGCACGGACGTCCGCTGCCGCGCGCGGTGGTGGTGCGCTGGATGCTGCACCGGAGCTTCCGCTACGAGGCGGCCCGCACGCGCTACGCGCCGTTCGACCGGCTGGTCGACCCCGACCCGGCGAGCCGCGAGGCGGTGGCGGCGCTCGCGCTCGAGGCCGGCCGGCAGGGTCGCCCCGTGTTCGTCATCGCCAACAACAAGGCCGAGGGCTCGGCGCCGCTCACCCTCGAGGCCCTCGCCCGTCACCTCGTGCCGACCGGCGGGAACGTCCCCGGTGCTCCCGGCGCTACTCGTCGGCGAAGATCTTGACGACGGGCTCCCCGTCCGCGGCGATCCAGCCGCGATAGAGCGCACGGGTGGTGAAGGGAGTGGCGAAGCGGCCCTCGCGATCGATCGCGATGAGCCCGCCTCGTCCCCCGAGCCTCTTCGCACGCTCGAGCGCGCGCGACGCGGCCTGCTCCAGCGCCAGCCCTCGCAGGCGCACCAGCGCGTCCACCTCGTGCGCGACGGCGGCGCGAATGATGCTCTCGCCCTGACCCGTCAGCGAGACGGCGCAGCCGTCGTCGTCGGCCCACGTGCCGGCTCCGGGAATGGGCGTGTCACCGACGCGACCCGGCAGCTTGTTCACCAGCCCCCCGGTGGAGGTCGCGGCGGCCAGGTGGCCGTCCCGGTCGCGGGCGACCGCGCCGACGGTGCCGTGCTCGTCGTCGTCGTCGTCCTTGGCGTCCTCGCTCGGGTCGTCGTGGTCGAGGCCGAACTCCCCCCGCTCGCGCGCCCGCTCGAGCTGCTCGCGGCGTTCGTGCGTGATCAGGGCGGCCGGATCCGTCTCCTCGGCCCCCGCGGCCAGGGCGAAGGCCTCCGCTCCGGCGCTCGCCATCAGCACGTGCCTGCTGCGCTCCATCACCAGACGCGCCGCCGAGATCGGGTGCAGGAGTCGGCTGACGGCGCAGACCGCCCCGGCGCTGCGATCGGCTCCGCTCATGAGCGACGCGTCCATCTGCACGCGCTCGTCGGACGTCAGCACCGAGCCGTGACCCGCGTTGAAGAGCGGGTGCGCCTCGAGCCTGCGCACGGCGTGCTCCACGGCGTCGACCGCACTCCGGCCCTCCCTCAGCAGCTCGCGCCCCTCTTCGAGGGCCGTCCGCAGCCCCTGGCGACGGCCCAGCTCCCCGTCCTTGCCACGGCGAGGGCTCCCCGAGCCTCCGTGCACCAGCATCACGACGCCCCTCACGGCCGGACCGGCTCCGCGATCATCACGTCCTTCACGGCTCGACCGGCTCGGCGATCACCAGGCGCCTCACCGCTGGACCGGCTCCATCGTCACGAAGCCCGTCACCGATCGGCGGGCTCCACGATGAGTACCAGACCCTCGACGGCGACCACGCGCACCCAGCCGGTGCCGTCGAAGGCCAGGCTCTCCTCCTGCACCGTGCCGATCCGGCCCACCAGGGCCGGAGCCCCGTGCGAGTCGACGCCCTTCTCGTAGCCCACGCGGAGGAAGGGGAACATGCACAGGTCCTTCAGCACCCAGAAGCCGAAGAGCGCCCAGGCCAGCCCCGGCGTGATGTGCTCCCAGTGCAGCAGGAGCAGCAGCACCGTGGCCGCGACGAAGGTGCCCGGGATCTGGAAGGCCATGTAGCGGGCGAACACGGAGGCGGTGGGCTCGCGCTGGTGCGTCGCGGCGTGCCTGGGCTCGGACATCTCCTGACTCTAACATCCGCTCCGGTCCTATCATGGCCGCTCGGCAAGAGGAGCCCCCGTGCGTCTCGTCCCGCTGCTGACCGCTCTGCTCTGTGCCGCTGGTGTGGCCCGCGCGGAGCCCGCGGCGTCGCTGCTCCTGGCCACCACGACGAGCGTTCGCGACTCGGGCCTGCTCGAGGCCCTCCTGCCCGACTTCACCGGCGAGACGGGGGTGCGCGTGCGCGTCGTCGCCGTCGGCAGCGGCGCGGCCCTGCGCATGGGCGCCGAGGGCAACGCCGACGTCCTGCTCACCCACGCGCCCCCCGGCGAGGAGGAGCTCGTGGCCTCGGGGGCCGTCGTGGCGCGGACCCCGTTCATGGAGAACCACTTCGTGATCGCCGGGCCCGAGCAGGACCCGGCCGGCGTCCGCGCGGCCAGCGGTCCGTCGGACGCCTACCGGCGGCTCGCGGAGTCCTCGGCTCCCTACGTGAGCCGCGGCGACGACTCGGGCACCCACCGTCGCGAGCAGGCGCTGATGCGGGGGGCCGGCCTCGACCCGGCCGGCGGCTGGCCCGGCTTCCGGCGCACCGGCTCGGGAATGGGCCTCACGCTCCAGGTTGCCGGGGAGAAGCGCGCCTACGTCCTGTCCGACATCGGCACCTTTCTCGCGTTCCGCGACCGCACCGGCCTCGTGGCGCTGTCGAAGCCCGATCCGGAGCTCCGCAACGTCTACTCGTTCCTCCGCGTGAGCCCGCAGCGCTTCCCTGCCGTGAAGGCCGACGCCGGCCTGGCGCTCGAGGCCTTCCTGCTGCGCCGCTCGACCCGGGAGCGCATCGCAGCCTTCGGTCGCGAGAGGTTCGGACGGGAGCTGTTTCGGCCGCTGGGGCCGGGCGACGCCGAGGGCCGCGCCGATGCGTCCAGAGCGGAGCGGAGCGGGCCGTGACGTCGCCGCGCGAGCCGGTCGTGACCGCGTCGTTCGGGGGGGCCGTGAAGTCGCTCGGCGTGGAGCGGTCGTGACGTCGCCCGAGCTGGCCAGCGTGGTGGAGATCACCGCGCGCACGCTCGGGGTGTGCGGGGCGGCGCTCGTGCTCGCGTTGGCGCTCGGTCTGCCCGTCGGCATCTGGCTCGGCCGAGGCCGCTTCCGTGGTCGTCTGCTCGGTGTGAGCCTGGTGAACTCGGGCATGGGGGCGCCCCCGGTGGTGGTGGGGCTGGTGGTGTCGCTGCTGCTGTGGCGCAGCGGTCCCTTCGGCCGGCTCGACCTGATGTACACCCCGACGGCCATGGTGCTGGCGCAGGTCGTGATCGCGCTGCCGCTGGTGGTGGGGATCACGCTGGCGGCCGTCGGTGCGCTGGACCCCGACTGGGAGCTGCAGGCGCGGACCCTCGGCATCCCGAGGCTGCGGCGGCTCTGGCTGCTGGTGCGCGAGATCCGGCTCGGCCTGCTGGCCGCGGTCATCGCGGCGCTGGGCGGGATCCTGTCCGAGGTGGGCGCCGTACTCGCGGTGGGCGGCAACCTGGAGGGCGAGACCCGGGTGCTGACCACCGCCATCCTCATGTACACGCAGATGGGTGCCTTCGAGCTGGCCCTGGCCCTGGCGGCCGTCCTCACGGGCATCACGCTGCTCCTGGCCGCTGTGCTGACGGCCGTGCAGCAGGGCGGTCGATCGTGAACGATTCCGCGGCGCTCGCGGCTCGCGATCTGGTGGTGCGCCGCGTGTCGCGGCGATCGAGCTTCGAGCTGCGGGTCGACGCGCTCGACCTGCACCCCGGCAGCGTCCTGGCGGTGCTCGGGCCGAACGGAGCCGGCAAGAGCACGCTGATGCGTACCCTGGCCGGGCTCGAGCGTCCGGCGGCGGGGCGGATCGAGCGGCGCGTCGACGGTCCGGTCACCATGGTGTTCCAGCGTCCGGTTGCGTTCTCGGGCAGCGTCGCTCACAACGTGGCGGTTGCGCTCTCGGGTCGGTCCCTCTCGCGCGACGAGCGAGAACGTCGCGTCGGCGATGCGCTCGAGCGCTTCGACATCGCGCGCCTGGCGCGCCGGCGCGCGTCGACCCTGTCGGGCGGCGAGCTGCGGCGGCTGGCCTTGGCCCGGGCGTTCGCCCTGCGGCCCGCCGTGCTCCTGCTGGACGAGCCCTTCGACGACCTCGATCCGTCCGGTCAGGAGGCGCTGTCGCTCGATCTGCGGCGCGCCATCGGCACCACGCGCGTCGCGCTCGCGGTGGTGACGCACGACCTGCGTCGGGCGCTGCTGCTGGCGGACCGCGTCGCCGTGCTGATCGACGGCCGGCTGGCGCAGGAGGGAGCGCGTGACGAGGTGCTCTCCCGGCCGCGCGATCTGGCGGTGGCCCGGCTCGTGGGCATGACCAATCTCATCGCAGGCGTGGTGGCGCGGGGCGGCTTTCACGGGGATCCGGAGCTCGCTCGCGTGGAGGTCGACGCGGCGCATCGGCTTCCCGTCGCGACGCGCGCCGAGCCGGGGACGGACGTGTGGGCGGGGATTCGCCCGGAGCGGCTGAAGGTCGACGTGGGCCGGGGCGAGGGCATGGCCATCGGCAAGGCCGTCGTCGAATCGGTGATCTCCGACGGCGTCGCCGTCACCGTCCACGTCCGCTGGGCGGGAAGGGAGCTGCGCACCCACCTGCTCGCCGGCCGCGGCCTGGCCCATACCCTCGCGCCCGGCGACTCCGTCACGCTCTCCCTCCGCCCCGAAGACGTCCACCTCCTCCCCCGAGCGAGCGGGGACCTCCCCGCTGTCCCGGCGCCGCTGTCTCGCGGCTAGAGGCGGCGGGTGGCGGTGAGGATCTCCTTGCGGAGCTTGCGGGTGAGGGGGACGTAGCTCCGGGCCTGCTCGTCACGGAAGAAGAGCGGGTCGGAGCTGCGCCGCGGATCGAAGCCCTCCTCGACCAGCTCGACCTTGCGCAGCTTGAGGGTGCCCGTGACGTCGAGCTCCTTCACCAGCCGCAGGAACAGGGGAGCTGCGTAGGCGGGCAGTTGCTCCGACGTGAAGCGGTAGAAGTCCTCCGGGTCGAAATCCTCCGGGTCGTCCAGCGCCAGGGCCACCATGCCCGCCCGTCCCTCGTTGCCCTCCACCTCGACGCCGTACACGTTGGCCAGGGCGACGCCGGGGAAGGCACTGATCGCCTCGGCCACCTCCTGGGTCGAGACGTTCTCGCCCTTCCAGCGGAAGGTGTCCCCCATGCGGTCGACGAAGCTGAACC
>JAAUYE010162272.1_pt1 | contig 12039 bp, 11 predicted proteins | sample 7278081 | NCBI WGS metagenome assembly JAAUYE01 (sample SAMN14350131, study PRJNA611818) | marine sediment metagenome | isolation source: surface marine sediment (0.6m) | place: French Polynesia: Moorea | collected 2018-08
GAAGAAGCTGCGCAGCAGGAACAGCAGATGGCGCAGCAACAGCTGACGCCCGAGGAGCTCGAAGCGCTGCGACGGGAGCAAGAGCAGCAACAGGCTATGGAACAGTGGCTGCGGCGCATACCGAACGATCCGGGCGGCTTGCTGCGGCGCAAGTTCCGTTACCAGTATCAGAAAACCGGCAAGGACCAGGACGGCAACAACACCTGGCCCGATGATGAGGTACAACCGTGGTAGAACTGAGCAAGCGCAGCGGTGCGTGGATCGCCGTGATGTTGCTTTTGGTCGGCTCGCAGGCCGGCGCGGCCGTCGTCACGCGAGTGGATCGCGCGGATATCGAGCTCAACGAGTCGTTTACGCTCGAAGTGATCACCGACGAGAACATCGACGTGCAGCCCGATATCTCGGTGCTCGAAGCAGAGTTCTACATCGGCCAGGGCAGCCAGCTCAGCAACACGACGATCGTTAACGGCCAGATTCGGCGCAGCAAGACCTGGACCTACGTGCTGATGCCGCGGCGCGCAGGCGAAATTACGATCCCGGCGATCAGTATCGGGAATCAGCAAAGCCAGCCGCTGACGATCACCGTGAGCGAACCAACCTATGCTCCGCCCGGCGAGGCCGAAGTTTTCCTGACCAGCGAGGTGGACTTCGACGAAACCAATGTGCAGGCGCAGGTGTTGTTGTCGATCAAGATTTACCGGTCGGTCCCGACGCGCCAGCCTGCGCTGCGTGACCCGACCGTCAGCGGCGTAGAAGTGCTAAGTGAGTTGGCCGGGGACGACCGCAGCTACGAAGCAGTGATCGACGGCACGGCATACAACGTCGTCGAGCGCGTGTACGCGTTGTATCCGCAGGAAAGCGGCACGATCGAGATTTCTTCGGCGCGTTTCGAAGCGCGTGTGCTGCGGAATGGCCGCATCACGGGCCGCAAGGTTTTCGAGTCGGAACCGCTCACCGTAAACGTGCTGCCTATACCGGATCGACCGGCCGGCTTTCCCGACGCAACCTGGCTTCCCGCGCGCGACCTGCAGTTGAGCGAGGACTGGTCGCGGGATACTGCCGAGGTGAAGGCCGGCGAGCCGCTGACTCGGCGGGTCACGATCAGCGCGCTAGGCCAGCTCGAAACGCAGATCCCGGCGCTGGAGCCGCCGTCTACGCCGGGCATCAATGTCTACCCTGACAAACCAGAGCTGACCCGGACGGTTGAGGCAGGCGGTATCAGAGGCATGCGCAGCGACCAGTACGCAATGATCGGAGTCGCGCCTGGCCCTGTCGTGTTGCCAGCGCTGGAAGTGCCCTGGTGGAACACGCGTACCGCGCAGTGGGAAGTGGCGACGCTGCCCGAGAGGACCATTACTGTGCTGCCGTCGGGTGAGGCGCCACCTTCGCCCGCCGAGCCGGAGGCTGAGTTGGAGGGGGTAGGCGATGCGGACGAGTCTGCCGAGACCCAGACGGCCCTGCCCGCGATGTTCTGGCGCCGCGCCGCCGAGCTGCTGGCGGCAGTCTGGCTCATTACGCTGCTTGCCTGGTGGTGGAGTTCGCGCCCCGTCCGGCACGAGCCGCGTGAGCCCGCACCGGTCCCATTGCACAAGCAGCAGTCGCGGCTCCTGAAAGACGCGCGAAAGGCGGCGCGCGCCGGAGACAGCGATGGCGTGAAGCATGCGCTGCTGCAATGGGCGTCGATCGAATGGCCGAACGATGCGCCGCGTAGTCTCGGAGCGTTGGCGGATCGGGTGACACCGGATCTCGCCGACGAGCTCAGGCGCTTTTCCAGCCTCAGCTACGGGCCGCAGCCCGGCGATATCGATGGCGAAGCGCTGGCAAACGCGATTCGGAGTTTCTCCGTGCTGAAGCCCGAAGATGAATCGAATGACCAGTCGTTGCCGCCGTTGATGCCGGCGGGCTGATCCGGCTACCAGCTGCCCGAGTTCTCCATCGACGCCCATGGCTCCTGTGGGGGCAGGGCCTCGCCTTTCTGCAGTAGTTCGATGGAGATGTTGTCGGGCGAACGCACGAACGCCATGCGGCCGTCGCGCGGTGGCCGGCTGATCGTCACACCACTGTCCATCAGCTCCTGGCACAGGGCATAAATGTCATCGACCTGGTAGGCAAGGTGGCCGAAATTGCGGCCCTCGCCGTATTCTTCGGGATCCCAGTTGTAAGTGAGTTCAACCTGAGCGTCCTCGTCGCCAGGTGCGGCGAGGAAAACGAGCGTGAAACGCCCCTGCTCATTGTCGTAACGACGCAGTTCGGTGAGGCCCAGCTTGTTGCAATAGAAGTCGAGCGACTCGTCGATGTTCGTGACACGAACCATTGTGTGCAGATATTTCATGACACAATAGTGTCCCATGCAGGGCATTCGCACAATAACGCTCGACCTCGACGATACGTTGTGGCCGATCCACCCCGTGATCTTGCGCGCCGAACAGGCGCTGTATGCGTGGCTCGACGAGCACTACCCGAGGATCACTGCGCGATTCTCCGAGCGCGACCTGTTGCAGCAGCGCCTCGATGTGGTCGATGAGTTTCCCGACAAGGGTCACGACTTCACGTTTATGCGCCGCAAAGTCCTGGCGCGTGTCGCGGAGGCCGCAGGCTATACCGCGGACTATGTGGATGATGCGATGAACGTCTTCATGGCTCATCGTAATGACGTCGAGATGTTCCCGGAGGTGCGCACGGCGCTGGAAGTTCTCGGGCAGCGCTACACGGTGGTCGCTGTCACCAACGGCAATGCAAGCCTCGAACGCATCGGAATCCGCGAGCTCTTTGACGGCGTCGTATCCGCATCGAGCGCTGGTGCCGCCAAGCCCGACCCGCAGATCTTCGATGTTGCCGTCGAGGTCGGTGGCGCCGAACCGCACGAGACGCTGCACGTCGGTGATCATCCCGAGTGCGACGTGGCCGGCGCGAGCAACGCGGGACTCAGGACGGCATGGGTCAACCGCGACGGCGCGGAGTGGCCGGACCACCTGCAGCGTCCGGACGTGATCGTCAGGGACATGGCCGAATTGCTGAAGTTGCTTGGTACGGGCGAGTGATCGACCTGCCGCTTGTTCTTTACGTCCCGGGACTGTTCCCGAAACCCGAACCCAAGGCTCATCGTGACGCGCTGTTCCGCTGCCTGCTCGCGGGCGTTCGCCGCGTCGACGAGCAGGTGGCCCTGGATATTGCGTCGAACCTGCACTGTTTCGACCTCGTATCGTGGACCTTCGATTTCTATGGCGAGCACCGTGACATCGGGATCGATCTTGCCGCGATCGAAGACGTGATCCAGCAACCCGGACCGACCGATGAAGACCTGGCCGAAGCCGTCCACTGGCGCCGCCGGCTGGCGCGCTGGGCGTTCTCGGTAGCCGACCTTATGCCGTTCCTGATTCCGCACGTCGCAGATGAGCGGATCGAACTGCACCTGAATGACTTGCAGCGCTACCTGCGCAATCGAAACGACATTGCCGACCATGCGCGGCAGATGCTCAAGATACCGCTGCGCGCGGCGGCCGAGGCCGGTCGGCCCGTGCTGCTTATCGGGCACAGCATGGGATCGGTGATTGTTTGGGACGGCCTGTGGCAGATGTCGCGCCGCGATGGCGACGAGGTTCATATCGACACACTGCTGACGATGGGCAGCCCACTAGGGCAGCGCTATATCCAGAAACGGCTGCAGGGATTTGCGGAGGAGGGCGACCGGCGTTACCCGGCGGGAATTGGCCGCTGGATCAACCTGTCCGCGTTCGGCGACCTGACGTCTGTGGATCCCTACCTCGCCGGCGACTTCGGCGCCATGGCCGAACTCGGCCTGGTCGATTCAATCGAGGATCATCGGTTATACAACTGGTTCCGGCTCGACGGCGTACTCAACGCCCACGCCGAGTATGGCTATTTCGTCAATGACGTAACGGCGAGAATCGTAGCGGACTGGTGGAGAAGCCACAGAGCTTAGCCCGGTAGGCCTTCACCTTCATGGCTCGCTGCGCTGCGCTTTACTTCCGGTGAAGGCCTCCCCGACTAAGCTCTGTACCTATCGCACCTATTGCTGCGTATCGAGGTTAGGGCGGATGACGATGTCGATGCGACGGTTACGCTTGCGTCCGGAATCGGTTTCGTTGGACGCGACCGGGCGGGTTTCGCCGTAACCTGTTGCGATCAGCCGGTAGGTCGGGATACGCATCGCGTTGATCATGTATTGCTGCACCGACTCGGCCCGTTCCTGAGAAAGCTTCTGGTTGAAGTCGTCGCCGCCGAATGAGTCGGTATGGCCTTCGATGATCAATTCGCTGCGCGGGAAGACGTCGATTGCTTTTTCGACCTTGGCCAGCAGGTCGAAGCTCTCCGGCTTGATCTGCGCTTTGCCGCTGTCGAATGTCAGCCCGGTTAAGCGCAGGATGATGCTATCGCCTTCGCGGAACACTCGCGCCTCCGACGGCAGGAACATCTTCTCGACCTGCTCGAACTGTTCCTTGACCCGTGCCTGCGCCTCCAGCCGCTGGACTAGCGCGGCGCGCTCGGCTGTAGCGCCACCGAGACGCTCGTCGAGGGCGGCCATCTCTTCCGCCATTTCGGACAGGCGCATCTCGTTCTCGGCGTTCTGCTGGCCGAGGGCCTGGTTCTGGCTGTTCAGTGACTCGATGTAGGCGACCAGTTCCTGCGCGAGACGGTTGGGGCCATCTTCCATGTCGGGCACGACATCCGCGGCGCCCGCAATATTGCGCATTGGCTCTTCCCACTGCAGGACGAGTTCTTCAGCCGTCATGTCTCGGTCGCGGATCTTGCGAACGATCTCCGACAGGTAAATCGCGTGCTTGGCCTCATAGTTGGCCTGGCGCGCAAGGCTGCGCGGCAGGTCGGTGTCGTAGCGGTTTTCATTGAGTTCACGTTCCGCGTCGGCCAGCAGCTGCTTGGCCTTGCCGAGCGTGATCGGCGCATAGCGCCCGACGCGCGCCCGGTCGGCCTGGGCCAGCAACTGCCGGGTTTCGCTCAGGTATTGCGCCTTGATTGCGACCAGCTCCGCGTCGCGGTAGAGGCTGGTGGCCTCGACGTCGCGCCTCTTCGACCCCTTGAGGTCGCCGCGTTCGAGCAGGCGGATTGCGTCGGCGAACTTGCGCTGCGCCTCAGCCCAGATTTCCGGAGCGAGTTCCGGCGCGCGGGCGTTAGCGGCGTCCTGACGGCTTTTCATGACCTGGGCCAGCGCGGTCGAAGCGAGCCCGGCAGCCGTGGTCGCAGTCTGGAAATGACGGGTCGCGTCGGCGGCGTTCGAGCGCACGGTTTCGATGTTGCGGCCACGCTCGAGCGCATACTCGGCGTCCCGGTACTCGTCCATGCCGCGGGCATAGCTACGCGGGGCAAGCAGCTTGGCGTCCACGGCGTCAGCAGCCGCCCTGGCGGCGTCTGCCTCCCTGAAGAAGGTCTTGCGAAGTTCGTCGTCCTGGGCGAAAACGCCGGCCGCAGCCAATAGCAGCCCTGCAAAGAGCGCCCAGCGAACGATGGATTTGTGGTCGGTCATGTGTCCCGTTCCTGCAGTGGTTCTGAAACAAAACGCCCAAGCGATAGGCAGTTGCGGTTCGATGTTACAAATGCCACGACACCAAAACTGTGCGCCGCGTCGCCGAATAGCGCGAATCTTACGCTCGTGCCGTAACTTGCGCGACCAAAGAATTGCTGCAGCGCAGCATTTTCCTGGATCAAGATTATGTGAAGCACGAAATTTGTGCTCTGTATCACAGATGGGGAACGAGGTCGCGCGTAATCTTGAACTATGTCCGCGAAGTACTACACACAGTTCATCTTGACTGACGCGCAGTATCGCGGCTGCAACGAATTCAGCGGTGTGATCGAACTGAGTCACCCGATGGACTCGAATACGGACACGGCTGACATTGAGGAAATATTGGCCCGCAATTTCGACCTGCGCCGCAATGCGGTGAAGCTCGTAAGCTGGTCGCGATTGCACTGAACACTTCTGGCGCGACACCAGTTCCCCCTGACTCTCCCGGCCTCGGCCGGGATTTTTTTTTGCGTTACAATGCTCGGCCGCCCGCGCAGATTCAGCAAACACATGAGCACCGACAAACGCTTTCGCGGTATCCCTATCGTCCAGAGCGGTACCAAGTACAAGACCGAAGAGGGCTTCTCGGCCATCAAGAACGGCGTCAAGACGCGCCGCGACGCCGAGCCCCTGGTCCATGGCCAGAAGCCCAAGTGGCTACGGGCCAAGATGCCGACCGGCAAGGGTTACTCGTCAGTCAATCAGATTGTGAACGAGCATCGGCTGAGCACGGTGTGCGAGGAAAGCATGTGCCCCAACATCGGGGAATGCTGGAACGCCGGCACCGCGACGATCATGGTGATGGGTTCTGTCTGCACCCGGGCATGCCGTTTCTGCGCCGTCGACACCGGTAACCCGAAAGGCTGGCTCGATCCCGAGGAACCGGCCAACACCGGCCGTGCCGTCGCCCTGATGGGCCTGCAGTACGTGGTGATAACGTCGGTGGATCGCGACGATCTCGAGGACGGTGGCGCAGCGCACTACGCAGCCTGCGTGCGTGAGATCAAGCGCCAGAATCCCAGCACGGCCGTGGAAGCCCTGACGCCGGATTTCGACGGTGTCGAGGCGCACGTCGAGACGGTCGTTGATTCCGGCCTCGAAGTGTTTGCGCAGAATGTGGAGACCGTGCGCCGGCTAACACACCCGGTGCGGGACCCGCGGGCCGGCTACGAGCAGACGATCAAGGTCCTGCGCTACGCCAAGCAGCACCGCCCGGACGTGCTCACCAAGACCAGCCTGATGCTGGGGCTCGGTGAGCGGGACAACGAGATCATGCAGACGATGGATGATCTGCGCGAAGCGGGCGTCGACATACTGACGCTTGGCCAGTACCTGCGGCCGACGCCGAATCACCTGGCAGTGGAGCGCTACGTGACGCCGGAAGAATTCGACGTCTACCGCCGCGAGGGACTGGAAAAGGGGTTCCTCGAGGTTGTGGCAGGGCCCATGGTGCGCTCGAGCTATCGCGCAGAGCAGGTGCTGCAGAAGAACAACGTCGGTCTGGCCGTATGAGCGAGTTCTTTTTCAACTACGGACTGTTCCTGGCCAAGGTGGTGACGGTCGTCGTCGGCATTGTCGTCATCATCGTCGTGGCCACCGCCGCGGGGCGCAAGGCACACCAGGAAGGACTCGAGGTTGAGAACCTCAACAAAAAGTACAAGAACCTTGCTGGTGTCCTGCGCAAGGCGGTGCTCAACAAGGAAGAGCGCAAGAAAGAGGCCAAGGAGGAAAAAAGGCGCGATAAGGCCGAGGCCAAGGAGCCGTCGGTCAAACCACGCAGTTTCGTGCTCAATTTCAAAGGTGACCTCAAGGCCAGCGCACTGCCATCGCTGCGGGAGGAGGTCAGCGCAGTGCTCGACGTCGCGACCGCCAACGACGAAGTCATCGTCTGTCTCGAGAATCATGGCGGAATGGTGCACGAGCATGGTCTGGCCGCGTCGCAGCTGGTGCGAATCCGGGAGAAGGGTATACCGCTAATCGTCTGCGTGGACAAAGTAGCTGCGAGCGGCGGTTATCTGATGGCCTGCGTTGCGTCGAAGATCTACGCGGCGCCGTTTGCAATCCTGGGATCGATCGGCGTGCTGGCGCAGATCCCCAACTTCAACCGCATGCTCGACAGTCACGGCGTGGACTTCGAACAGATCACGGCGGGCAAGTACAAGCGCACGGTTACGATGTTCGGCGAGAACACGGACGAGGACCGCGCCAAGCTCAAGGAAGAGCTCGAAGACGTGCACACGCTGTTCAAGGCCGCGGTCAGTGAGTACCGGCCTGACCTCGATCTGGACAAGGTCGCCACGGGCGAGCACTGGTATGGGACGCGTGCGCTGGAGCTTGGCTTGGCCGATGAAATCCGGACCAGCGACGAACTGCTCACGGAGCGGGTTACCGAGCGTGACCTGTACGCCGTTACCTATCGCGTTAAGCAGCCCTTCCAGAAGCGGCTTATGTCGAACGTGGATGGCGCCCTTGAGAAGGCTGACGCGGCCCGCTGGCGGCACAAGTTCGAGTCGCGGCTGCCGCGTTAGGAACCGCCCGCGCTGGAAATTGTCGTAAACTGAAGAAGTCAGTTACCGCGACATTTCGGGGAAATCCGATGATCAGCAGGCCATTCAACTCTTTCGTGCACAATGCGCTTCTCGCGGGGGCGGTTATCGGCTTGTCTATGGGCAGTGCGGCAGCATCCGACGCCGAGTTGGAAGCCGAGGCAGCGCGCGAATTTGCCCGGTACAAGGCCACGTTCCCGCTAACCACCGACCAGGACATCATCGACTACGTGGCCTGCGTGGCTAACGCTGTGGTCACATCTCTCGAGCCCCCCGACAGTGAGCTGAACTGGGAAATGGCGATCCTCGAGACCAACGAACTGAACGCTTTTGTAATGCCCGGCGGCAAGATCGTCATCTTCGAAGGCATCATGCGGGCCGCCCGTGACCAGCACCAACTTGCCGCGGTCATCGGCCACGAAATCGCCCACGTCACGGCCGAGCACACCAAGCGCAAGCTGCTACAAGGCGGCAAGGGCATGGAGATCGGTATCCAGGTCGCGGCGGTTCTTCTTGGCGGCGGCAACTATGGCGCCCAGTACACTGCCCACGAGATGTTGAACCAGGGTGCGATGTACGGGCTGCTTCTACCGTACAAGCGCGGCCAGGAAACCGAGGCCGATGTAATCGGTCTCGAATTCATGGCCAAAGCCGGCTTCGATCCCCGCGCCGCGGTGCCGCTGTGGCAAAACATGGAAGAGGAGTCTGGAGGTGAAGGCCCGGCCGAGTTTGCGTCGACTCACCCGTCGCCCGAAAACCGCATCGAGTCGCTGATCTCGCAGTGGGTCGAAGTGCTGCCTCTGTATAATCAGGCTCATGCTGAAGGCCGCATCCCTGATTGCCCGACGCCGCAGGTCATCCTCAACCGCTACGCGGAGTAAGTCCTTATAGAAGCAAGGCTCGCATTGCTGCTGCCGCTGGCCCTCGTTGGCGGCTGTTCCTCGCTGCAGGATTTTTTCGGCACGCCGCCGAATGAGCGCCCGGCCGAGGTCGTTGTACCACTGGCAGAGCGGCCCATCCAGGAACCGCTACGGGCCAATCACTTCGTGCTGGAGTCGCCCGACCAGTCGGTCGTCGGCGATCCTCAGGTCGTATACACGAATGAGACTGACACACTGTCCGATCTGGCGCGCGCCTACGGTCTCGGCTATGACGAACTAATCGCCGCCAACCCGGACGTCAACCCGTGGCTGCCTGGCGAGAACACCCCGGTGCTATTGCCTACCCAGTTCGTGATCCCCGACGTGCCGCGCGAGGGTGTCGTTTTAAACATGGCCAGCAAGCGGTTGTTCTATTTCCCGCAGGTTGCGGACGGCCAGCCCGTGCTGGTGAAGACGTTTCCGATCGGCATCGGGCGAGTGGGCTGGGAGACGCCGCTTGGCGAAGCCACGGTGGTCGCGAAAGCGCGGGACCCGCACTGGTACGTGCCGAGGTCGGTGCGCCAGGAGCATGCGGAGATGGGTGACCCGTTACCGTCAGTCGTCCCTCCCGGGCCTGACAATCCGCTGGGGCACCGGGTCCTCAAACTCGATATGCCCGGCTACCTGATTCACGGCACCAACCAGCCTTACGGCGTGGGCATGCGTGTCAGCCACGGCTGCGTGCGTCTTTACCCCGAGAATATCGAGTATCTCTACGAACTCGTCGAGATCGGGGAGTCCGTCACGATAATTAACGAGCCCTACCTGTTCGGGCGACGCGACGGGGTGCTCTACTTCGAGAGTCACACACCGCTGGAAGACGACGACGTCGATCCGGCGGAACGGCTGGACCTGATTCTGGAGCGGTGGAACGGATCGCTGCCCGCAGGTTTCTCTGACGATCAGCTTGCAGGCATCCATGAGCTAGCCGATCGCGCATCCGGGGCCCCGGTCAGGATTGATGCGGCGCAGTATGATGACCCTATGGATCGCGCGCGCGTGGTGCGCAATACGGTCGAAGTGGATCCGGAGGCGCCGACGCTGGCGGAGGTGCGGGAGATGATCGACGAAGCCGTGCGCGAAGCCGACCAGGAGGTTGAAGACGAGGTGAGCGACGGGGCGTCAGCGCCGTCGGATCTGGCCTCGGGCCAACTCTGATGGCACGTCCTGCGTATAGACCGCAAGGTACAGGTTTCCGCCTGTCAGGGCGGCCAGGTCCTCGTTGCGAATGGCCACCGATCCTTCCAGGCTACTCCCCAGCAGTTCGATAACCGGGCCGTTCCTTCCACCGCCGCCACGGTGCAGCCGAAGTTCCTCGATGTTCGCGGTATCAACCGCAGAGATGTCCAGCGCGTAATGCAGAGTCTGGGTCGGTCGGTCCAGACGTAACTCGCCCTTGATTTGCTGCGACTCGATGTCGAATTCGTAAGACAGCACATCGCTAACCAGGGATGGCGTCCGTTCCGGTGCGCGCCGCGGGTCTGCTACCTGCTCCCAGGCATAGCCGAAGGCGATCAGCCGGCTATCGGCATAGGGGCGAGCCAGCAGCTCCACGCCGACCGGCATGCCGTCTGCCGTAAACCCGGCCGGCAGCGAGATGGCCGGCAGTCCGGAATGGGCAGACGGCCGGCACATGCTTGCGTACTGGTCCTCGCCAACGAACACGGGTTTGACGCGCAGAGTCGGGTAGACGAGCGCATCGAGGTCGTTTGCTTCCAGCGTTTCGACGAGTAGTTCTGCCAGCACGGCGCGATTCGCGAGCCGTCTCTGGTATTCCTCGGTATTGCCCGCGCTCTCCAGTGAACTCTGGTAACGCGACTCGAGCGCCTCGTGGTACAGGCCACTCTCGAGTAACTCATCAATCGAGCTAATCGGCGCGCCGGACTCAAGCAGATAGGCTCCGACGTGCGTCGTGAATTCGAAACCGATGACGCTGGTGTTCCGGAGCAGTTCCTCGAGCCCCTCGACCTCCAGTTCGACAACCTCGGCGCCGTGCTCCTGCATCGTGTCAATTGCCGCCCGAATCACGTTGGTTACCTCGGCGAATGGTGCCGAAGTCACCATGTAGTCGGTCAACACGCCCAGGCGGGCGCCCTGCAGCGCATCCGCGTCGAGGAATTCGGCGAAGCTGCCAGGCCGATGATCGTCGGCGTCGACCGTCTGCGGGTCGGCGGAGTCCGGGCCGACCGTGGCGTCGAGCACGGTGACGAGGTCGACCATGCTGCGGGCCAGCGGCCCGCCGACATCCTGCGTCAGAGCCAGGGGAATAATGCCGTCACGACTCGACAGGCCCTGGGTCACGCGCAGGCCGAACAGGTTGTTGTTAGCCGCCGGGATGCGGATCGAGCCACAGGTATCGCTACCCATGCCGACTGCCGCGAAGTTAGCGGCGACGGCGGCAGCGGTGCCGCCACTGGAGCCTCCTGCGTTCCGGCGAGGATCATAAGGGTTGCGGGTCGGGCCGCCGAGCGAGCTGATTGTCTCGATTCCGCGCGCGAACTCGTGCAGGTTCGCTTTGCCGATGAAGACGGCGCCGGCCTCGCGCAGTTTGCGCACCTGGGTGCCGTCATCCGGGGGCACGAATCCTGCCATTGCGACGGCGCTCGCCGTCGTCGGCATGTCATAGGTGTCGTAGTTGTCTTTCAGCACGACCGGGATGCCATGCAGTGGTCCGCGAGGACCGGATTCCTCGCGTTCCCGATCCAGCGCGGCGGCTTCTTCGAGCGCGCGAGGGTTGACCATGATCATTGCTCGCAGCTTCGGCCCACCGCGGTCAAAAGCTTCGATTCGATCAAGGTACTGGCGCACAAGCGCCTCGGACGTTGTTTGGCCTGCCGCCATGGCGGATTGAAGTTCGGGGATGGTCAGTTCAAAAGCATCCATTTCCTGGATCTCCGCTCTGGCGCATATCGCGAGGACAACGGCCGAGGACAACATCAACAGTGTGCGAGTCATTCTTGTTCCATTGCTACGAGTCGCCCCGGTTGCTGCGAATGCCGAATCGGCCCGCCTTGAAAACGAACCACAA
>JAAUYE010101364.1_pt1 | contig 12032 bp, 9 predicted proteins | sample 7278081 | NCBI WGS metagenome assembly JAAUYE01 (sample SAMN14350131, study PRJNA611818) | marine sediment metagenome | isolation source: surface marine sediment (0.6m) | place: French Polynesia: Moorea | collected 2018-08
CCCTGAGCGGGTCGGCCTCGTCCTGCGCCTTCGCAAACTCGAGAGTCGGTTCGTACCGCATGCTAGTCAGCGTCCCGGCCCGGCAGCGACACCCAGCCATCCGGAACGTCCTTGCCCGGGTGCATCGTCCCGCAGTCGGGGCAGGTCCGGGCGTCCTCGTCCGCGTAGAACGCCTGGTACAGCGGCGGCAGGTCGTCGACGATGGATTGCAGAAGCACTTCGACACGGTGCACGAGGCTGCCGCATTCGAAGCAATACCACTCGAATGCGTCCTTTGCCCCCGGCGGCCGTTTCGGCTCGATGACCAGCCCGACGCTGCCTTCCATCGGGCGCTGCGGAGAGTGGCGGACGTGGGCCGGGAGGAGGAAGACCTCTCCCTCGCGGATGACGACGTCGTAGAACTCGCCCTGGTCGAAGACCTTGAGCACCATGTCACCTTCCAGCTGGTAGAAGAACTCCTCGACCGGGTCGTCATGGTAGTCGGTGCGCCGGTTCGGACCGCCAACGACGAAGGCCATCATGTCGGCGTCCTCCCAGATCTGCTTGTTGCCGACCGGCGGCTTCAGCAGGTGGCGATGCTCGTCGATCCACGCCTGGAAATTGAATGCGGCCAGCCTGGTCATGTCTTCCCTGCCCTCTCGTAAAGCCGAAACGAATAATCGTACTCGTTCTTTTCGTCCGCCGCGTGACGTTCGTCGCTGACGAGTTGCCAGGCCTGCGCATCGATCGCCGGCAGGAACGCATCGCCGTCGACGTCTGCGTGCACGCGAGTCAGGTAGAGGCGTTCGGCGGCTGGAAGAAACAGCGCATAGATCTCGCTGCCGCCGATGATCATGATCTCCGCCGCATCACCGGCAACGGCAATGGCATCATCTCCGGACGCAACGACGTCGCAGCCTTCGGCCGCAAACCCGGCCTGGCGGGTAACGACGATGTTCTGCCTTCCCGGCAGCGGCCTGCCAATCGACTCCCAGGTCCTGCGGCCCATGACGATGGGCTTGCCCATCGTGACTGCCTTGAAGTACCTGAGGTCGCCCGAAAGACGCCACGGCAATTCGCCTTGCCTGCCTATGACGCCATTTTCAGCAGCCGCGACAATAACGCTGATCATGGCTCAAACAGCTACAGCGGCCTTGATGTGCGGATGGGCTTCGTAGTTGAGGATCTCGAAATCCTCGTACACGTAGTCGAAGATGCTCGGCGGGCGCCGCCTTATCGCCAGCGTCGGCAACGGCAGCGGCTCGCGCGACAGCTGCTCGTCAGCCTGATCCAGGTGATTCAGGTAGAGGTGGCAGTCACCGCCGGTCCAGATGAACTCGCCGACCTTGAGGTCCGCCTGCTGCGCCAGCATGTGCGTCAGCAACGAGTACGACGCGATATTGAACGGCACGCCGAGGAAGATGTCGCAGCTGCGCTGGTAAAGCTGGCAGCTGAGCTTGCCGTCCGCGACGAAGAACTGGAACAGGCAATGACACGGCGGCAGGGCCATGTTGTCGATTTCGGCGACATTCCAGGCCGACAGGATGATGCGCCGCGAGTCCGGGTCGTTCTTCAGCTGATCGATGACCTGGGCGATCTGGTCGACCTTGCGCCCGTCGGGCGTCGGCCAGCTGCGCCACTGCACACCGTAGACGGGCCCGAGTTCGCCGTTCTCATCGGCCCACTCGTCCCAGATCGAGACGCCGTTTTCTTTCAGGTAGCGGATATTGCTGTCACCGGACAGGAACCAGAGGAGTTCGTGGATGATCGAGCGCAGGTGCAGCTTCTTGGTCGTGACGAGCGGGAACCCCTTCGCGAGATCGAAGCGCATCTGGTGCCCGAAGATGCTGAGAGTACCTGTTCCAGTGCGGTCCTCCTTGCGCGCGCCTGTGTCGCGAACGAGTCGCATCATGTCCAGGTATTGCTGCATCTCAGTGCGATACTCCCGAGGCTCTGCGGTGCCCCATGTATAGCATAATCGCCGCGGCGACGATCATCGGCACGCTCAGGATCTGGCCCATCGTCACCCAGCCGAGCGAGAGATAACCGAGATGCGCGTCCGGGACGCGGTAGAACTCGACGAAGAACCGGAACACGCCGTACAGCAGGAAGAACATGGCCGTGACCGCCATGTAGGGCCGCGGCCTGGCCGAATACCACCAGAGAATCGCGAACATCAGGAACCCCTCGAGGACCGATTCGTACAGCTGCGACGGGTGCAGGACCTGGCCGTCGACCAGGAAGCCCCACGGCACGTCCGTCGGCTTGCCCCAGAGTTCGCCGTTGATGAAATTGCCGATGCGCCCGAAGCCGAGCCCGAGCGGAACGAACGGCACCATGAAATCGGTCATGCGGAACATCGTGTGGCCGAGCTTGCGGCCGTACAGCCACATGGCGAGCAGCACACCGACGAGACCGCCATGGAAGGACATGCCGCCCTCGGTGATCTTGAAGAGATACAGCGGGTCCGAGAACATCTGCTCGGTGCCGTAGATGAGCCCGTAGCCGACGCGACCGCCGACGATGACGCCGAGCATGCAATAGAACACGAGATCGTCGACCTGCTCCCTCGTGACGGGCGAATCCGGACGCTTCGAGCGAATCGCGGCGAGCCACCAGCCGAGCAGGAAGCCGACCACGTACATCAGGCCGTACCAGCGGACCGCGAGGGGGCCGATCGAGAATATGATCGGGTCAATCTCGGGGTATGTCAGCATGTAACCGGGCTCGCTTGAATCACCAAGCCGGTATGATAGTGCAATCCATGACGAATCGCCTCGCCAAAGAAACCAGTCCCTACCTGCTGCAGCACGCCGACAATCCTGTCGACTGGTACCCGTGGGGTGACGAGGCGTTTGCGCTCGCGCGCGAGACGGGCAAGCCGGTGCTCCTGTCGATCGGCTACTCGGCCTGCCACTGGTGCCACGTCATGGCCCACGAGTCCTTCGAGGACGACGCCACTGGCAAGCTCATGAACGAGTTGTTCGTCAACGTCAAGGTGGACCGCGAGGAGCGGCCGGACGTGGACAAGATCTACCAGACGGCGCAACAGCTGATCACACAGCGCGCCGGCGGCTGGCCACTGACGATGTTCCTTGATGCGGACGACAGGCGCCCGTTCTTCGGCGGTACCTACTTCCCGAAAGAAGCGCGCTACGGCATGCCGGCTTTCGGCGACCTGTTGCGGAACATCGCGACCTATTACGCCGACAAGCGTGACGAAATCTGCCGGCAGAACGAGCGCCTCCTCGATGTGTTCGCGACGCTCACGCCCGACTCGGTCGCTGCCGGACACGAACTCTCCGCTGCGCCGCTGCAGGCTGCGCGCGATCATTTCGAGAAGAGTCTCGACCGCGAATTCGGTGGCTTCGGGGACGCACCCAAGTTCCCGCACCCGACCTCGATCGACCGGCTGCTCCGGCACTGGCGGAGTACGGCCGGCGACGCCGAGCCGGACGTCGAAGCCCTGTTCATGGTCGCACTCTCGCTGGCACGCATGGCAGAGGGCGGCCTGTTCGATCACGCCGGCGGAGGTTTTTACCGCTACTCGGTCGATCGCTACTGGCAGATCCCGCATTTCGAGAAGATGCTGTACGACAACGGCCCATTGCTCGCCATCTATGCGCAGGCCGCGGTCGCGACCGGCGAGCGACTGTTCTCGGACGCGGCCAACGCGACCGCCGACTGGATGCTGGCCGACATGCGGGACGCCAACGGCGGTTTCTATGCGACACGCGACGCCGACTCGGAAGGCCACGAGGGCCTTTATTACCTCTGGGAGCCCGACGAGGTTCGCGAGCTCCTGGGCGACGACTATGACCTGTTCGCGCGTCGCTTCGGCCTCGATCAGGACGCGAATTTCGAACGGCGCTGGCACCTGACGGTGCGTGAGAAGGTGACCGACGACGAAGCCGTCGTCATAGAATATGCGAAGAAGGTCCTGCTGAAGCATCGCGAGCTGCGCACCCCGCCGGGCCGCGACGAAAAGCAGCTGACGTCGTGGAACGCACTGGCGATCCGCGGACTCGCCATCGCTGGTCGCGCACTCGAAAGGCCCGATCTCGTCGATGCCGCGGCGGAGGCCGTCGATTTCCTGCGCTCGACGCTCGTCGTAAACGGCAGGTTGCTGGCCAGCTTCAAGGACGGGACGGCACGCTTCGCTGCCTACCTCGACGACCACGCGTTCCTGCTCGATGCGCTGCTCGAATTGCTGCAGGCCCGCTGGTCGGGCGAACACCTCGCGTTTGCCCAACAGATTGCCGAGTTGCTCCTCGAGCGCTTCGAGGACGGGGATGACGGCGGCTTCTGGTTTACGGCGGACGACGCAGAGAAACTGATTCATCGCTCGAAACCGCTCGCCGACGAAGCCGTGCCGTCGGGTAACGGAATCGCCGCGTTCGCGTTACAGCGGCTGGGCTTCCTGCTCGGCGAGACGCGTTATCTCGACGCCGCCGAACGCACCCTGCGCGCCGCCTGGCGGGCCATGGAGGAGTACCCGCACGGGCACGTCAGCCTGCTCACGGCCCTCGAGGAATATCACGCGCACCCGGAGATCGTCGTCATTCGCGGCGCAGCGGACGAGATCGCGCGATGGCGCGACTCCGCGGCGAAGGTCTATGCGCCGCGCCGCCTGGTATTCGCGATTCCGGCCGACGAGACCGGACTGCCGGGCGCGCTCGCGGACCGGAAGCCGGTCGATAACGAGACCGTCGCGTACCGATGCCTGGGCACGCATTGCGAGATGCCGGTAACGACGTGGGAGGCGCTGGCCGCGCAGCTCAGGGATTCGCCGTAATCGTATCCCCGGTTGCGGGGGCGATCGTGTTGCCACCTGGCCCACGGAACGTCACGGGCAGGGAATCGACGCGCATACCCATGTTGCGCTGCACGGCGAAGTGCAGGTGCGGGCCGCTCGAGAAGCCGGTGTTGCCGGAGTCGGCGATGTACTGTCCTGCCTCGACGCGGTCTCCCGGCTGAACGCGAATCGAGTTCAGGTTCAGGTGCGCATAGACGGCATAGCTGCCATCGTCGTGCAGGATGCGGACGAGATTAGCGAGGTCCGCGTACTGGTCCGCGTCCGGCCCGCCCTTGAAATTCGTGCTCGACACATCGAAGACGATGCCGTCGCGCGCGGCAACGATGTCCGTACCCACCGGCATCGCGAAGTCGACGGCATACATGCTGTCCCGGGTACGATGCGTCGCAGAATCAGGATAGGTCTGCGAGACGGGGAAACTGGCGCCGGCCGCGAACGGTACGCGATACGTCACATCATTCGTCGGTAACGCAGCGGGGTCGCCCGGCAGGTAGACGTAGCGGTACTGGACGGCGGGGACGTCGACATTGCCCAGCACAGGCAGCTCGAACAGGTCGATATCCGTGCGCGGCGGGATGACCCAGCGCAGATCGTCGTCGGGATGCGGGTAGTCGACGCCGACGATGCTGTCGAACACGATCCCCAGTTCGATCGGCGCGTGGTACCGGTTGCTCGCGGTGAACTCGAGTCCGCTGCCGGTGAACGAGTGTGTGACGGTGATTCCGCCCTTGTGAACGCGCGTGCCCAGATTGCGGACTTCAGCGTTTCTTTCGCCGTCGGGCGGCCGGTCGGCGTAAATCCACTCACCGCTGTCGCCGCGATACTTGTACAGCGTCTGCGCCGCTGCCGGTCCGCCGCTCGCCAGGGCGGCCACCACAAGCAGCAACGTATGCAGACCCGATGTGCGCTTACGAACCAAAGTCCACGCGCCTCCAGCCATTGTTCTCGTCCCGCCGGATCTCATAAGCCGGCCAGTATTGCGTGTCGAGCTTCAGTGTAATCACGTCGGCCGTGCCATTCCACGACCGGGTCTTGAGCCGGACCGATTCCCTGTGGCCGATATCCTTGACCGCATCGATGAATGCCTCCAGATCCGGGGTCGGCGTCTCGTTCACTTCGACGACTCGACGACCGGCCCAGAGTCCGTAGCGCGTTGCCGGCGACCCGTAGCTGAAATACGCGATATATACGCCTTCTGTCTCCACGCCTCGCTGCGCGGCCATGGCGCGATGCGGGTCCTGAATCAGTGCGCCGGCCCACAGAATCGCCCGCGTGATTCCCCTGCCGTCGAGCGCGGCGGTGCGAACCGGGATCTCTTTCACCTCGTCGTCGCGCCAGACGGTCACGACGACTTCCGGCTTCTGCACGGCATTTTCGAGTTCGCGAAACGAGGTTACGACTTCGCCATCAATGGCCATCACCATGTCGCCGTTTTCCAGTACCTCGGCTGCGGCCGAACCGGCGACGAGGCGCGTGACGCTCAGCGCGCGGCGCCGTACCGGGTTGTTTGCCTCGAGGCGTTTTACCCAGGCCTCATCGACGCCCATCTTGCGGGCGGCGAACAGGGGCGCGTAAACGAACTCGGCCTCGAGCGAATAGAAAGGCTCGCCGGCGCGCACGGTCTCGACGAACTGTTGTGCCACCTCGGCCCCGACTCCGCGGTTGAACTGGGTGGAATCGCCGCCCGTCTGTATCGCGAAGCTCGACCACGTGGCCAGCACTTCACCCTTGCTGTTGACCAGCACACCATCGACGTCTCCCGGCGCGTTGACCAGCGCGATGCCCTCGATGTTCGAATCGCGGAAACGCAGAGTTCGGGACAGGGGCAGCATCAACGGATCGACCGACGACACCGTACTCTCCTGGCTCACGAGCTGGTGGTCGCCCTTGATGCCGACAACCCAGACCTCGTCGCCCTGCCGCAGCGCCTTCGTGTTGAATCGCGCCTGTTTCACCGGCGTATCGCCGATGCTCTCCGGGTCGTAGGAGACGATCGCGTAGTTGTGAAGCGGGTGCACCTGCTCGACCTTGCCCTCCACCTCGAGCGACCCCGCAAACGTGATCGATACATCGCCGATTGCGACCGGAACCGTGTTGCGGTCCACGAGGACGTAGCCGCGCTGCTTGTCGACGATGAGGCCGGTGCCGTAGTAGTGACGGTCTGCTACGCCCGACACCGTGTACGGGAGATCGAAAGTCACGACGACGAGAGACGGCGCGATGGCCCGGACGACCGGGTCGTTGTACTTCGTCAGCCGGGTGCTGCCGGCCTCTCGCGGCTCGGCCTCCGGCCCCGGTGCCAGGTCGCGGCACGGCCAGATGCCGAGTGCGTCGTCACGGGCGCAGCGACGCGCCGGGAACCAGACGCGGTCCATCTCCAGCAAGCGCACGGTCGAGTTGCGCGGACTTTCCATTGTCACGTAGCGCACGAGAGTACGCTCGCCGTCTGCCAGTGCCGCGAGTGCCGCCTCGAAGTCGTCGAGATTGGCGATCGGTTCGCCGTCCATCTCGGTAACGACCGCACCGCGGGGAATCCCCGCGCGGGACAGGATGTAGCCCGGGTTTGCGACGTACACGCCGTTTGCGGCCAGGTTGTAGTGACGGGCCTGCTGGTAGGACAGGCGATTGACGATCGCATCGCCGAATTCGAGGTACTCGTCGGGCGTGATGGCGTGCAGGTCGTCAACCAGTATCGACGCGCTGACCGCCCGGCCTCCGCGTTCGACCTGCACCTCTATCTCCTCGCCGACGTGGCTGTCGAGGATGCCGCCGAGGGGCACGAACTGCGTGACGAGATCGCCGTTGATACGAATCAGGATATCGCCGGGTTCGAGTACGCCGTATGCCGGTGAATCGGGAATCACCTGGTCGACCGTGAGCATGCCTGTCTGCTGCGGAAACGCCTTGCGTGCGAGCCGTTCGGATTCCTCGGTGAGACCAAGCCTGTGAAGCTCGTCATAGGGTTTGCTGCGGAACGTGGTCTGCAATGTGCCGCGCGTGACGGTCTCGCCGTCCTGTAGTTTGCGGAGCGCACGATCGATGCGGTCGAGCGGCAGGAAGAAACTGCTCGCAGCCGAATTGTTCGCGCCGGCATTAAGCGCAACGACCTCGCCCTCGATGTTGACGACAGGAGAGCCGGACGAGCCGCCCGACGTACCCGATGCGGCCTGCAGGTAGAACGTATTGAAGTCGTTGTACTTGCCGCGGCCGTATTCGGGCGCCTTGCGGTCAAGGCGCGCGATCGTGCCGGCCAGAATCGACAGCTGCTCGCCGGCATCGTTGCCGATAACGCGGATTTCCTTGCCGATGCCGGCGCCGTCGGGCACGAGCGGCAGCTCGACGGGCTTGATGTACTTGAGATCGGCAGGGTCGTAGCGGAAAAAGCCGAAATCGTGCACCGGATCGCGATAGACGGGTGTCAACGCGACTTCCTCGTTATTGCGGAAAACGGCCTCGGCGATGACCGGGCCAGGCGTCACGACATGACGATTTGTGAGGATCAGGCCGCGTTCGGCGTCAACGACGAATCCCGTCGCCTGGCTCGATGTGTTCCATTCCGTATCGAATGCGCGTGTTGAGTCGACGCGGATCGACACGACGCCGGTCGAGATCCGCTCCAGCGTCTCGGTCCAGGCCGTGTCGTCGGCGCCGAAGGCCGGGAGACCGATTGCCAGTGCGGCGCAGGCCGCGATAATCCTGCCGTATGTCATGTGCTTCCTGATTGCTGCGGAACTTAAATAAGGTACCGGACACCCTATTTCGTCACCTTAATTCTGTGCCTTTTGACAGGCGGGGGACCCAGAAAGTCCTTGGAATTAAGGTGACTGTCACCCTAATTCCTTATTTCAGCAGAATCAGGCGCTTGGCGCGACTGCACACGTCACAGTCGCGCCCGGGATCAGGAACGCACGTACCTGAGATCGAGTTCGCGCGCGGCCTTGACGTCGTCGAGGCGCTTGACCGGCATCGTGTGCGGCGCCTCCTTGTAGTCGACGCCGTCTTCCCTGGCGGCCCTGACGATATCGATCATCGCCGCCACGAAGTTATCCAGCGTTTCCTTGCTCTCGGTTTCCGTGGGCTCGATCAGCAGGCATTCGGGCACGAGCAGCGGGAAGTACGTCGTTGGCGCATGGAAATTGCGGTCAAGCAGTGCTTTCGCGATATCCATAGCCGTCAGCTTCAGTTCCTTGGCCTCGTGCCTGAGCGTCACGATGAACTCATGGCTCGCCCGGCGCTCGGGGAACGCGAGCTCGAATCCGGCGTCGCGCAGACGGGCCATCAGGTAGTTGGCGTTCAGCGTCGCGAACTCGGCGACGCGCTCCATGCCTTCTCGGCCAACCATTCGCATGTAGACGTAGGCGCGCAGCAGGACGCCTGCGTTGCCCATGAAGCCCGACAGGCGGCCGATCGTCTGCGGGAAATCTTCCTCGGTCGCCCAGTCGTACACGGTTTTGCCATCGACTTCGGTCTTCTTGACCACCGGGACCGGGATGAACGGCATCAGTCGCTCGTTGACGCCGACCGCACCCGAACCCGGACCACCGCCACCGTGCGGTGTCGAAAACGTCTTGTGCAGGTTCATGTGGATGACGTCGAAGTCCATGTCGCCGGGACGGACCTTGCCGAGGATGGCATTGAGGTTCGCACCGTCGTAGTACAGCAGGCCGCCGGCCTCGTGCACGAGGTCGGCGATGTCCTTGATGTGGCGCTCGAAAACCCCGAGCGTCGACGGATTCGTCAGCATGATGCCGGCCGTCTTCGGGCCCAGGACGGCCTTGAGCGCTTCCATATCCACGTCGCCATCGGCCAGCGTCGGGATCTCCTTGACGACGCAGCCGCACATCGTCGCGGTGGCCGGGTTCGTGCCGTGCGCCGCGTCCGGGCAGATTATCTCGGTGCGCTCGGTATCGCCGCGCGAGTCGTGGTAGGCCTTGATCATCGCAACTCCGGCAAGCTCGCCCTGCGCGCCCGCCATCGGCGTCAGCGACACTTTGACCATACCCGTGACTTCCTTGAGCATCTGCTGGAGCTCGTGCATGCACGACAGGAACCCCTGCCCGTGACTGATCGGCCCGAGCGGGTGCCGGCCAGCGAACTCCGGCAGTAATGCCAGTGCGTTACAGGCACGCGGGTTGTATTTCATCGTGCACGAGCCGAGCGGATAAAACTGCGTGTCGATCGCGAAGTTCTTCTGTGACAGGCGCGTATAGTGGCGCACGGTCTGCAGCTCCGACGCTTCGGGCAGGCGCGCCCTGTCTGACCGCAGGAACTGTTCGGGGATTGCCGTCTCGCCGGCGTCTGCCGGCGCCTGCGCGAATGCGCGGCGGCCGCCGCGGGATTTTTCGAAGATCAATTCACTCATAAGCTCGTTCGGGCCTGAAGGCCCTCCTACATTTGTTTCGGGCCTGAAGGCCCTCCTACAGGTTTATCTCAATGCCCAGTGCCCGGAACGCCGCGGCGTAGTCCGGTTCTTCCGAGACGTCCTCGATGTGCTCGCGGTGCACGACCGTGTTGTTCTCATCGAGCACGACGACGCCAGGCGAGAACATGCCCGCCAGCGGCCCGTCGAGAATCTGGACACCGTAGTTTTCGCCGAAGCCGGCGTGACGAATGGCCGACAGGCCCTCGACGTGCTGCAGGTCGTGCGCCTCCCGGAAGCGTTTGTGCGCAAACGGCAGGTCGTAGGACACCATGAGCAGCGCGATATCGTCGTGGCCGACTGCATACTCATCGAAGCGAATCACCGTCCTGGCGCAGGCCTCGGTGTCCACGCTGATGCCGATGTAGATGATCTTGCGCATCCCCATCCAGTTCGCCAGCGAAACATCCTGCAGCTTCGTATTGACGAGCGACACGTCCGGCGCATGGCTGCCGATGCGCGGCAGCTCACCGTGCGTCTGGTAGCTCGCATTATCCAGACGAATCTTTGCAACGATGGTCCCGGACATCAGGTCATGGCCTCCTGGAACGCGGCGATACACGCATCGATATCGGCGTCCGTCTTCGTTTCCGTCGCGCAGACAAGCAGCGCATCCGTGCCTGCATATTCCGTGAGATCGTAGCCGCCGAGGATATCCCGGCTCGCCAGCGCTTCGAGCACGGGCGCGACGGGACGATCGAACTTCAGTGCAACTTCGTGGAAGTACGGCCCGCCATAAAGGCGCTCGATGCCATCGATCTCGCAAAGAGCATCGACGAGGCGCGTCGTATTGGCGTGGGACAGGCGCGCTACCCGACTGATGCCGTCGAAACCGAGCAACGACATGTAGATCGTCGCAGCAGTAACCATGAGCCCCTGGTTCGTGCAGATGTTCGACGTCGCCTTGGAACGGCGGATGTGCTGCTCACGAGCCTGCAGTGTCAGCGTGAAACCGGGGTTGCCATCGAGATCAGTGGTCCGGCCGACGATGCGGCCCGGCATCTGCCTTACATGCTTCTGCTTGCAGGTCATGTAGCCGAAATACGGGCCGCCGGACGACAGCGGCACGCCGAGCGGCTGGCCTTCGCCGCAAGCGATATCGACACCTTCTTCGCCCCATTGACCCGGCGCTTTCAGCAGCGCAAGCGACGTCGGGTTCGCGATACCGATCGCGAGTGCGCCCTGGGCGTGCACCCAGTCGGTCAGGCGATCGACGTCCTCGAGCGTGCCCGGGAATGTCGGCTGCTGCATCACGACGGCAACCGGATTCCTGTCTTCCGGCAGCTCGTCGAAAGCGACATTGCCGGTCGTCGCCTCCCGCGGCAGCCACTCGAAACTCAGGCCCTGCCCGCCCGTGATCGCCTCGGCGACTTTCTCGTAAACGGGATTCACGCCCGGGGCGAGCAACACCAGCCCTGACTTGACCTTGCGATTCGCGCGGACGGCCATGAGCGCCGCCTCGGCCAGGCCCGACGCACCGTCGTAAAGCGACGCGTTGCTGACATCGAGCCCGGTCAGCTCGGTGATCATGGTCTGGTATTCGTAAATCGTCTGCAGCGTGCCCTGGCTGGCTTCGGCCTGGTATGGCGTATAGGCGGTGTAGTACTCACTGCGCGTCGCGATGTCCCAGACGGCCGCCGGAATGTGGTGCTCGTAGGCACCGGCACCGATGAAGCACATGGGCGAGCCGTCCATCGCGGCCCGTTCGCGCATCAGCCGCGACACCTCCATCTCGCTGAACCCTTCGGGAATCGCATCCAGGTGTTCGATGCGCAGCTCGGCCGGGATCTCGTCGAACAGGTCTTCGATCGAGTCGGC
>JAAUYE010165545.1_pt1 | contig 12030 bp, 8 predicted proteins | sample 7278081 | NCBI WGS metagenome assembly JAAUYE01 (sample SAMN14350131, study PRJNA611818) | marine sediment metagenome | isolation source: surface marine sediment (0.6m) | place: French Polynesia: Moorea | collected 2018-08
CCTGGTGATACCGCTGTTTTCTCCTCGTGCCAAACGCACCGGGGGATGGCGCGGCGGCGGCCGCCGGGGGGACCGCAACACGGTCGGCATCGACATCCTGGAGGAAATCGGCTTTGAGCGGGATTCGTACGTGCCTTACAAAACCGCCTCGACGCTGCCCACCGGATACCTGAAACGACTCGAACTGGCTCGCTGCCTGGCACTGCGGCCGGAGGTGGTGATCTGTGATGAAATCTTTTCCGGTTTGAGCATGAGCGAGATCGCCAGCATGGTGCCGCTGATCGAACGCTTGCAGATGGACGGGATGACCCTGATCATGATCGAACACCGGCTCAGGGAGCTCTTCAAGGTTTCCAACCGGGTGATCGTACTGAACTTCGGCGAAAAGCTCACCGAAGGCAATCCCCGTCAGGTCATGGCAGACCCGAAGGTGCGCGAGGCCTATTTCGGGTCTCAGAAAGTCGAAGAGGTAATGACCCATGCTTGAGGCATCCGGCCTGATGGTGTTCTACGAGAACATGCTGGCCCTGAACAATATCGACATTCAATGCGGAAAGGGCCAGATCGTCGGTGTTTTCGGTGCCAACAGCGCCGGCAAGTCAACCTTGATGTATACCCTGTCCGGCATCATGCAGGACATTCAGAAAAAAGAGGAGATGGCCGGCGGAGAACGCATCACCATCCTGGGAGACGTGATCTACCAGGGGGAGAACATCTCCCGGCTCAAGCCCAGCCAGCGGGCCCGAAAGGGCATCGTGCTCTGCCCGGAAAGACGGCGCATCTTCAGTGAAAGCAGCGTACTGGAGAACCTGAAAATCGGCGGCTACCTGGCCTCGCCGGCCCAGGCGCGCAAAACCCTGGAGTACGTCTTCGAAATCTTCCCGGCGCTCGAAAAGCTTAAAAAACGGGTCGGCGGATTTTTAAGCGGCGGCGAGCAGCAGATGCTGGCCATCGGCCGGGCCCTCATGGCCCAGCCGAAACTTTTGCTATTGGACGAACCGCTGCTGGGCCTGAGCCCGCTGATGCAGGCCATGCTGATGCGCGCCACCCGTGAAATCCGCGATCGCATGGACTTATCCATCATCGTCACCGAACAATATGCCCGACCGGTTTTTCCCATTGTGGACTATGCGTTTATTCTTGAAAACGGAGCGGCCGTGCTGGAAGGAACCCGCGAAGAACTGATGGATAATCCGGATGTCCGCTCTGCATACTTCGGCGTCGAGGAGCCGCAAGCTTAATGGACACAGACGGCATCCAGAACGAAGAGTTGACCTTCACCCGGTTCGACCGCATGTGCGAAGCCTACCCGGACCGCACCGCCGTGATGTATCTCGGCGAGCGGTTCTCCTATGGCCGGTTGAGGGACCTGAGCGAGCGGTTTGCCGGGGCGCTGGCGTCGTTGGGACTGGTGAAGGGCGACCGGGTAATGATTTACATCCCCAACTGCATCCAATGGGTTATTGCCTTTCTCGGCATCCAGAAACTGGGGGCGGTGATCGTGCCGGTGGCCCCCATCTACACTTCTCACGAACTGGAATATCTGATCGGCGACAGCGGTGCGAAAACCATCATCTGCATGGACACCAATTTCGGTTACGTGAAAGAGGTCATGGAGAGCACCGCGCTGCAGCAGGTAATCGTCACCAACCTGGTTGATCTGCTGCCGATGTGGAAGCGCTGGCTGGGTGTGTTGTTCGACAAGATCCCCACCGGCAAGGTTGACCGCGGCCTGCAAATTCACCAATTCAAAACGCTGCTGAATCACCCGCCGCTGGCAGAACCGGTACAGATCGATCCCATGGAGGATCTGTCCTACATGCTGTACACCGGCGGCACCACCGGATTTCCCAAGGGGGTGCCCGGAAACCACTCGGGCATGACATCGTATGTCAACGACGTCACCGACGACGTCGCCGGGGATCATCTTCTGGAAGGCGAGGATGTCTACATCGCCGTCAATCCACTGTTTCACATCATGGCCCTGGGTCTGTTCATGTCCATCGGCCTGAACAAGGGCAACCTGACGGTGCTGATGCCCGCGCCCCAGGTGGATGCCATCTTAGACAGCATTGAGCGCTACAACGTCCGGTGGCTGCTGGGTGTGCCAGCCCTGTACCGCATGATTCTCGACAATGATCGCCTCGATCGCTACCGCCTGAATTCCCTGGCATACTGTTTCTGCGGCGGTGACGTGCTTCCGGTGGAAATTTTCAATCGCTGGAAGAAGTATTTCGGCGTGCCCATCTATCAGGTATACGGCTCCACCGAAGTGGGACACGTCTGTTACAGCCGCATCGACAAGCAGCCCAAGCCCGGCACCATCGGCCTGCCGCTGGGAAGCCGCGAGTGCGTCATCGTGGATCCGGCCACCCTCGATCCGGTGGAGTCGGGTGAAAGTGGAGAGCTGCTGGTCTCCTCCCCTTACACGGTCAAGGGATACTGGAACAAGCCGGAGGAGACGGACAGAACCTGCGTGGAGATCGACGGCAAGGTATACTGCCGCATGGGCGACTACGTCCGCCAGGACGATGACGGTGAACTCTATTATGTAGAGCGCAGCGCCGACTTGATCAAGCACAAAGGATTTCGAATATCCGCCTCCGAGGTGGAGGCCGTGCTGCAGGACCACCCGACCGTCATCGGCGCATGTGTGGTCGGCATCCCGGACGAGCGGGTGGGAGAACGTATCAAGGCTATCGTGGTGCTCAAGGAAGACGCCCGGGGCGTGGGTGGGGCGGATCTGATCCGGTGGTGCAGCCAGCACCTGTCCGCTTACAAGGTCCCCAGCTATATCGAATTTCGCGACATGCTGCCAAAGTCGAAAGTCGGCAAATTGCTGCGCCGCGAAATACGCGATGAGGAGCGGAGACGGATAGAAAAAGAGTAGACGCTATCTGCAAAATGCATCAAAGAAAACAGGGCTGGCGCGGCGGGTCGGTGCTGCATGCATTCAACCAGCCTTTATGTGCTTGGATGCACGCCTTTGCTGACTCCCCGACATTCTGCCCGCCCTGTATTGCACCCTGATCCACTGTTTTTGCTATCGCTTGCAGGTTTCATCCACCCTTGTCAGTCGGAAGAACTGTAACGGTCCGCGTGCACACGGGGTGCCTTGCGGGGTGGCGCATCCAGGGACTGGTCCGGCTTGCCGATCGGTACGATGGCCACAACTTCTTTTTCCACCGGCACACCGAGCACGCCGCGAACGGCCTCCGGGTCGAAAAAAGTAAACCAGAGCGAAGCGAGACCCAAATCGGCAGCGGCCAGCATCATGTTCTGCACACACGCGCACGATGCCTGCATGGCACCGAGGGTTTGGTTAAAGAATCCACCCAGACCTCCTTTGCGCGGATTACAGATTACCACAATCAAAACCGGTGCCTGCTCCAGGAATTCCATGCCGTATTTTTTGGCCCAGCCCGGACCGCCACCGTCGACAACTTGCTGACGGGCCTGTTCGCCGACCTGTCGGATGCGCTTTTTCATTTCTGGTTCGGCAACGACAATATACTCCCAGGGCTGCAGATTCATCGGACTCGGGGCCCATTGACCGGCGTCGATAATTTGTTCAATCTGCTCCTCGGGCACGGCAGTCGATTCGAATGCACGACAGCTGCGGCGAGATTTGACCAGTTCTTTGAATTCCATGTTCGCTCCCTTCCATTGATCGGGTGTCGGGTTAGATCCGTTTTTGTTTGGCACCTGCGCCCTGATTTGTCAAGAACAGTTGCGGCAGCATGTCCGTCCGTCGCACGCCGCATGGCGGACTTGCAAAAAGCGGATCCGTTCCTACCATATGCCGTAGTATCAACGGTTTTGGTCCGGGCCTGTTGCATGTCGTTGCTGGGGCTGCCGGCCGGCAGCAGAGCGGGTCATGGAATCACGGCGAAAATGAGTGCGGGCAGCTGACGCACAAACCGCCACCACTGGATGTGATGAAAAACCAGGTAATCATTGACCGGCGATATTGCGGCCCACCGGATTCGGGCAACGGAGGATACGTCTGTGGTCTGGTGGCCGGTTTTCTGGAAGGAGAGGTCGAGGTGACCCTTCGCCGGCCGCCGCCGCTGAATACCCCGATGACCGTGCAACTCACCGGTCAGCAGCACGTACGACTGTTGGAAGGATCCGATCTGGTGGCAGAGGGTCGCAGCAGCCCGGTCGTTTTCGACATTCCCGTTCGCCCGTCATTCGAGCAAGCCCGGCTCGCTTCCGGGAGTTACAGCGGGTTCGATCAACACTTCTACCCGACCTGTTTTGTCTGCGGCCCCGCCCGCAAAGCAGGAGACGGTCTGCGGGTGTTCGCAGGACCGCTGCCGGCAGACGATGGAGTGGCAGCCCCCTGGGTTCCGGATCCGTCTCTGGCCGATGCAACGGGAAAGGTAGGCGTAGAATTCGTTTGGGCTGCTCTCGATTGTCCGGGATATTTTGCGGTCAATTCCGAGCGCCACCGATACATGCTGCTGGGCCGAATGGCCGCGGCCATCCACCACCGCCCCCGCCCCGGAGACCGCTGCGTGGTGGTTGCCTGGCACAGTGGCTCGGAGGGACGCAAACACTTTGCCTTGTCGGCCCTTCTCACCGATTCCGGTAATCTGCTGGGCCAGGCCGTGGCCACATGGATTGAAATCGACCGGCCACTTTGACTTGGCTGAACCGTTGACCGGTTGTCGGCAAGCGTCGCAAAACCCATGAACCGGGAATTGACACACGTTCCATTGAGCTGTGCATGCAGAGCCAATCACAGGAGAAGTTCACCATGGATTATGAAGATCCCACCAGTCCGGTACCATCAGGCGATACGAATGTGACCGTCGAGGAAACCCTCGATCCCGATGACTGGGATGCCATGCGGCAACTCGGCCATGAAATGGTGGATGACATCTTGACCTATCTGCAGACCGTGCGCAGCCGCTCGGTCTGGCAGCCCATCCCGGACCGGGTCCGGGATGAACTCAATCGCCCCCTGCCGGAATCACCCCAGGGCGCGCAGCAGGCCTACCGTGATTTTCGCGAGTTGGTCCTGCCGCACCCCATGGGCAATATCCATCCGCGATTCTGGGGCTGGGTCATCGGCACCGGCACCCCTTTGGGTGCATTGACGGAAATGCTGGCAGCGGCAATGAACCCGAACCTCGGCGGTGCCGAACACGTGCCGAACCTGGTGGAGATGCAGGTGCTCGACTGGTGCAAGCAAATGCTCGACTATGAACCGGAAGCCAGCGGGCTGCTGGTCAGCGGCGGATCGATGGCAAACCTGGTCGGCTTGACGGTTGCCCGCAACGCCAGGGCCGAATTCGACATCCGCAGCGACGGCCTGCAGGCTGCCCCCCGTCCGATGACCATTTACGGGTCGGAGGAGATGCACAGCTCCATCCAGAAAGCGGTGGAGCTGTTGGGTCTTGGCAGTGCAGCCCTGGTCAAAGTGCCGGTGGACGACGCCTACCGGATCGATGTCACGGCGCTGGAGAAGGTCTTGGAAGATGATCGTGCGGCGGGCCGTTATCCCTTTTGTCTCATCGGCAATGCCGGAACAGTCAACACCGGAGCATTCGACGACTTGGGCCTGCTGGCCGAAATTGCCCGTCGGGAAAAGTTATGGTTTCACGTTGACGGCGCCTTTGGCGCGCTGGCAGCCCTATCCAAGGATCTTCGGCATCTGGTCAAAGGGATGCAAGAAGCCGACTCGATTGCATTCGACCTTCACAAGTGGATGTACATGCCCATCGAAGTCGGCTGTGTTCTGGTTCGCAGCGAACAGGCCCACCGCCGGGCCTTTTCACTGACACCCGAGTATCTGGCCCATGGCGGAGACCGCGGATTGATCGCCGGCTCGCGCTGGTTCAGTGACTACGGTGTGCAACTATCCCGTGGGTTCCGGGCACTGAAAGTGTGGATGTCTCTCAAGGAGCACGGAATCCAGCGCTACGGCCGCCTGATCCGGCAAAATGTCCGCCAGGCCCGTTATTTGGCCGAACTGGTCGATCAAACGCCTCAGCTGCAGCGTCTGGCTCCGGTACCGCTGAACATCGTCTGTTTTCGCTATCGTGCGGACGGACTGGATGACGAAGCATTGAACCGCCTCAACCAGGAAATCCTGATTCAGATGCATGAAAGCGGTGTCGCCGCTCCCTCCTATACGACACTGGGCGGCAGATATGCGATTCGCGCTGCTATCGTCAATCACCGCAGCCGCAGAGAAGATTTCGAGCTGCTGGTCAGCGAAACCGTCAGACTGGGCAGAGCGCTGGAAGTTCAGAAATACTCGTGAAGGGGCTTGCCCAGCGCTCAACAAGCAAACAGGACAATACGGTTTGGCCCAGGTTATACGGTTGCTTCGGTGAGCTCGCTCAACCGGCGCCGAGCCGTTTCCACCACCTCCGGATCCTTGTCGTTGGCGATGACCCGTTGAAGAAGACCGGTATCGGTTTCCTGCATCACGGCCTTCTTTCTCACTTCCGGGTTGGAGTGGGCAATCTTGGGCAGAAACAGATCTCTAAAAGCCATGGATTCCTCCTTTCCGTTAGAGACGGTTAGCGCTGTTGGTTACCACGGCAGCAGGTCTGTGCGGCAGCGACGCTGCGAACGAACCCGGCGATGGCAGCTTGGAGCTGTTGCTGCCTGAACACAGGACTTTCGCTGATCAAAGGCCGCAATGCGCAGCGCACCGATTATCGAATGATTCACGATGTACTGCCTTCAGCGGCTGAACATTGGCCAACTATCGTTGCAACCGCAGCAGCCGTTTGCATGCGGGAATGCCATCGACCCGACATCACTTCCACCGGGGATCAGCCTGAAATCCATGAAAGCGGACAACCAACACAGATGGTGACGAGGCGGGAGTTCGAAACGGGAGCAGAGGGAAGTTCGATGGAGACGAAACGACGAACCAACGAAACATGAGTCAGAACGACCAACGAATCAGATCCGATCGAGATCTAAAGAAACTCGCTTCGATAGCATGAAATTTCCTGCTACCTATCAACCAACGTTGCGAATCTTCACGGAGAAACGGCATTCACCTCCTTTCCAGATCCGCAGTTTCTTTCTATCACGGATCCATCTGCAGTTCAAGTCGCAGGAGTTTATCGCGCCGGTTCCCGACATTTTCGGCTGACAGTTCCGATAGTGAAAGTGAATCCAGAAGTGCTTGACCGTCGATTCGTGTCGGAAGCGCACCGCGGACAGATATGCCGGAATCCTGCAGAAGGCGCGACCGGTTTGCCCGACGGATAGGATTGTGTTAGGCTGCCGGATCAACACCGGGGGCCGGGGGCCGCCGCCATGACGGCCGGCCTGCCGGCACCCGATCACCCCGAATCTGGAGGAGTCATGAAAACGCTGGTTGCCATCACTTTCTTGCTGCTTTCCGCCGGCGTGTCGTTTGCCGACGCCGTTCAAACGGTCGAATCGCGGATCGACAAAGTTACCGTTTTCAGCAGTCAGGCCCTGATCGAGCGACATGCGGCGACAGATGTCAAGAAGGGATTCGTTGAAATCCGGATACCGCTGGAAACCGTTGCCGTCGACCCGGATTCGGTTACCGCCCGCATTTACGGCAAAGGAGAGATCCACAGCGTCCAGTATAAGGAACTTCCGGTCGCAGAGCGCCCGCAGCCGAAAATCCGCGACCTCGAGGCCAAGCTCACCCGCCTGCAAGCCTCCAGAAGAGAACTGCAGGATGACAAGCAGGTCCTGAAGAAGCAGGAGGCGTTTTTAAACGCCTTTATCGACTTTTCCCAGAACCAGATACCCAGGGACCTGGCCACCCGGCTGCCCAAACCCGACGAGCTCAACCAGACCCTTTCTTTTTTGAGCACCGGTTACCGCAGTGTGTTCCAACAATTGCAGGTACTGGACAAAAAGCTCGAGCAGCTCGCGAAAGAGATCCGGGTGGTGGAAAGAGAGCTGGCGGCTCAACGTAAACCGGACCGGCAAAGCCTGCGGATGATCGAATTGATGTTTCTTTCCAGCGTCGATCAGAACATTCGCATCGAAGCCCAGTACATCACCCGCAGCGCACGCTGGTTTCCGATGTACAAAGTGGCGGTTCCCGCATCGCTGTCAGGTGTCGATCTCACGATGTTCTCCCGGATCATGCAAAAAAGCGGCGAAGACTGGCAGCGGGTGCAATTGGCCGTATCGAACGTGTTGCCGATACGCGGGGTTCGTCTGCCGTCACTTACCAGCTGGCTGCTCGATGTGCCCCGACCGCCCCCCACACCCTTGCGCAAGAGCAAGAAAAGAGCCATGCAAAGCGCCGCACCGGCGGCAGATGAACTCGCGATGACCGCTGAAGAACCAGTGAAGGAAGAGGCCGGATTCGTGCAGGCCCAAAGAACCCGGCTGCCCCTTTCCTTCCAATACAACCTGCCGCGCAAAATCGATATCGAATCCCGTGAAAAGGAAACCCTGCTGCCGCTGCTGTCCAAAAAGCTCAAGGGAAAGTTCTACCACTTCAGCGTTCCCCGGCGCAGCCCGCTGACGTTTCTGGTGAGCGAGGTCAAAGCCGACACAGAGCTGCTCAGCGGTACGCTCAATGTCTACTTCGAGGGGCAGTATGTGGGCAAAACTTTACTGGAGGAAAAAAAGCCCGGAGAGGATTTCACCCTGAACCTGGGCGCCGACCGGGAGGTTTCCGTCAAACGGGTGAAGACAAGCGATACGATCGAGGAGACATTTCTGGGCAAATTCGAACGGGACACGGTAGTCAGGGAGCTTGTCTACAAGATTACGATCGAGAATCGCAAGCAGCAAAAGGTTTCCCTGACGCTCCTGGACGGCATCCCGGTGTCCAAGACCGATCGCATCGAGGTAAAGGATGTCCGGATCACTCCCGAGCCGGCCAAAAAAGACTACCTCGATCGGCAGGGGGTGATGCGCTGGGACCTGCAGCTGAAACCGGAGGATAAAAAAGAGATCGTCATCGCATTTACGGTGACCTACCCCAAAGAGATATCCCCCCGCTTTTAACGAACTAGTTTTTCCTTGCATCAAACCCATTTGTATGGGTATTCTTATTTATATTGGTCTGAACACCTGAACTTTAATAAACCAACCCCCTGCAAAAGGACGGGATCGCAGATCCCTGGGAGATCAAACAGCATTGACCCGCGGGATGATATTTGACTGCCGTCGTTTCGCCACCCATGATGGGCCGGGGATTCGAACAACCGTATTTCTCAAGGGCTGCCCCCTTGCCTGCCGCTGGTGCCATAACCCGGAGAGCTGGGACACGGTCCCAGCCGTGGTCTACCGGCAGCAGCGATGTATCGGCTGCGTCCGCTGCATCGAAAACTGTCCGCAGGCGGCACTCACGCTGACCACCGCCGGTGTGATACGCGACCCCGCGCGTTGCCGAGACTGCGGCGAATGTGTTGCCTGCTGCCCGGCCGAGGCCCGGGAGAGCACCGGATGGCTGGCTTCGGTCGAAGAACTGCTGACGGAAATCGAAAAGGATACCCCCTTTTACGACCAGTCCGGCGGCGGTGTCACCTTCTCCGGCGGTGAGCCACTGGCACAGCTCGAATTTCTGCTGGCACTGCTGAAAGGATGTGGGCAGAAAGAGATCCACCGGGCGGTGGACACCACCGGTTTCGCTCCGGCTGAAACCGTCGCCGAGGTAAGCCGGCATACCGACCTGTTTCTATATGACCTGAAACTGATGGATCCGACAAAACACCGGCAGTTTACCGGCCATTCCAACCATCTGGTCCTTCAAAATCTGACGATGCTGTCGACTTCCGGTGCGAAGATCATTATCCGGATTCCCCTGATTCCCGGCGTCAACGACGACGCTGACAACCTGCGGCAAACAGCCGATTTTGTTGCCGGCCTGCCCCACCGCCACCCGGTGGAGCTGCTGCCCTTTCATCGCGCCGCCGCTCACAAATACGGCAAGCTGGGTCTGAACGATCCGTCACAGGATCTGCTGCCACCCGGTCCGGACCAACTGTCGGCTGCTGCCGGCTGTCTGGAAAAAGCCGGACTGACCGTCCACACAGGAGGTGGATCATGAATGCAAGAATCAAGCGGCTGCGCCGCGTCTCCGTGGATGCACAACCATCGATCTCCATCGAACGGGCGTTGCTTGTCACCGAGTTCTGCAAAGAAAACATCGGCAAGGTTTCGACTCCGGTGCTGCGGGCAATGATCTTTGCCCATCTGTGCGAGAAAAAAACCATCTACATTGGCGATGATGAGCTGATTGTCGGCGAGCGTGGCCCGTATCCCAAATCGGTCCCCACCTTCCCGGAGCTCACCTGCCACACGGCTGAGGACCTGCGTATCCTCGACAGCCGACTGATGACCCGCTACCGAATCGATGAGGCGGACATTCAGACCTTCGCCGACCGGGTAATCCCCTTCTGGCAGGGTCGCAACATGCGCGAGCGGCTGTTCGAACTGGTTCCGAAAGGTTGGGAAAAAGCTTACGCGGCCGGGCTTTTCACCGAGTTTATGGAGCAGCGCGCCCCCGGTCATACCGCTCTGGACGGGACCATCTACCGCCGCGGTATGCAGGACTTCAGGCAGGACATTGCCGCTCAACTGCAAGCCCTGGACTACCACAACGACCCCCAGGCACCTGCCCGGGCCGAGCAGTTAAGGGCCATGGATATCGCCTGCCGTGCAGCCATCCGATTTGCCGAGCGCCACGCGGATCTGGCCGAACAGATGGCCGCCGGTGAATCCGACGAAGGCCGCAGACAGGAGCTGATGCGGATTGCCGCCAACTGCCGCCGGGTGCCCGCCCGTGCGCCGCGGGATTTCTGGGAGGCCCTGCAAATGTACTGGTTCGTTCACCTGGGCACCATCACCGAACTCAACGGCTGGGATGCCATGACACCCGGACACCTCGACCAGCACCTTTACCCGTTTTATGAATCCCAGCTGAACGACGGCACCCTGACGCGCGAATCGGCCAAAGAACTGCTCGCCTGCTTATGGATCAAGGTCAACAACCACCCGGCACCACCGAAAGTGGGGGTGACAGCCAAAGAAAGCGGCACCTACAACGACTTCACCAACATCAACCTCGGGGGTCTGACCCGCGACGGACACGATGGTGTCAACGAGGTTTCCTATATGATTCTCGAGGTGCTGGACGAGCTGCATATCCTGCAGCCCCAGGCAAGCGTGCACATCAGCACCAAAACACCCGATCGGTTTCTGAAAGCCGCCTGCCGGGTTATCCGCAACGGGTACGGTTATCCATCTGTATTTAATTCCGACGCCACGGTAATGGAACAGGTCCGGGTGGGCAAATCTGTGGAAGATGCCCGGGAAGGCGGCTGCAGTGGCTGCATCGAAACCGGCGCATTCGGCAAGGAGGCTTACGTGCTCACCGGATACCTGAACGTACCCAAGGTCCTCGAGCTGGCCCTCCACAATGGCCGCGATCCGGTCAGCGGGGAGCAAATCGGACCGGCCACCGGCGAACCGCTGCAATTCGCCGATTTCGATGACCTTTATCGGGCATTCGAATCCCAGCTGCGCACCATCGTCGATTTGAAAATTCAGGCAAACAACGTCATCGAGCGCATGTACGCCACACACACGCCGGCGCCGTTTCTTTCGGTGGTCATCGCTGACTGCATCGCCAAGGGGCGCGATTACTACGACGGCGGTCCGCGCTACAATACCAACTATATCCAGTGCTGCGGCATCGGAACCGTCACCGACAGTCTTTCGGCCATCAGAACCCATGTTTTCGAAAACCAGACCGTGACCATGCAGCAGCTTCTTGCGGCCCTGGCCGACAACTTCGAAGGAGCCGAGGCGCTGCGACTGCAGCTGAAAAACCGCACGCCTTTTTTCGGAAACGATGACGACCGCGCCGACGCCATCATGCAGCGGGTCTATGACTCCCTTTTCGGGGTCATCGACGCCCGGCCGAACACCAAAGGCGGACGGTACCACCTCAACATGCTGTCGACCACCTGCCACGTATACTTCGGCCGTGTGCTGGGAGCTTCGGCCAACGGCCGATTGGCCGGTCTGCCCATATCGGATGGAACGTCGCCG
>JAAUYE010160389.1_pt1 | contig 12027 bp, 7 predicted proteins | sample 7278081 | NCBI WGS metagenome assembly JAAUYE01 (sample SAMN14350131, study PRJNA611818) | marine sediment metagenome | isolation source: surface marine sediment (0.6m) | place: French Polynesia: Moorea | collected 2018-08
AGCGCCGTTCTCAGGAATCGGGCTCCTGCTGTTTGCCAGCCTGGCGACGAGTCCCGTACAAAGCGAGGAGCTGAAGGACCTCTACTTCGGCGAGGCGCTCTATTACGCGCACCAGGGCTACTATTTCGAGGCCCTGGAGAGGCTGGACACCGAGGTCGCCCAGCACGCCGGGCTCGACGAGCCCGAGCTCGACACGCTTTTCTATCACATCGCCGACGCCGAATTTTCGCTCGGCGATTTCGAGCTGCGCTACCGCATGCATCATCGAGCGGGTCGGGCGATCCGGGCGGTGCTCGAAGGTGCCGTCGACGAGGTCGTCCGCAACGATGCGGCGTACCGGCTCGCGCGCATCCACTTCCAGAAAGGGCAGATGGACGATGCGCTGCGTGCGCTGGACCGCATCGACGGCAAGATCCCGGAGTCCATCCGCGACGACATCGAGTTCCTGCGCGCCAATGTCTACCTCGCACAGGAGAAGCCCGCCGAGTCCTTCGAGGTCCTCAAGCGGCTGCAGGGCTCGAAGAGTTTCGGCGGCTTTGCCGCCTACAACCTCGGCATCGCCTATCTCCAGGATGGCCAGCGCGCGCGGGCTATCGAGCAGCTCGATCGCGCCGGGCAGATCGCTACCGACGATCCGGCCGAGCTCGCCATAAGGGACAAGGCCAACCTGGTGCTCGGCACGATCCTGCTGGAGGATGGCCAGTACTCGAGTGCGATGCCTTACCTCAATCGCGTCCGTCTCGACGGGCCATTCTCGAACCAGGCATTGCTGAGCGCCGGCTGGGCGAGTCTCTCGGTCGAGGATTACCAGCGCGCCGTCGTGCCCTGGAGCATCCTCGCCGAACGCGAGGTGACTGACAGTGCCACCCAGGAAGCCATGCTGGCCCTGCCGTACGCCTACGGGAAACTGGACGTACACGGACGGGCGGCCATCCATTATGGCCAGGCGCTCGACGCCTTCGGTGCCGAAGTCGACAAGCTCAACGAGTCGATCGAGAGCATACGCGAGGGCAAGTTCCTCGATGCCCTGGTCCGCGAGGAGATACGCAAGGACAAGGACTGGGTAATCCGGCTGCGCTCGCTGCCCGAGACGCCGGAGACCTATTACCTGATGGAGCTCCTCGCGACGCACGATTTCCAGACGGGCCTGCAGAACTACCTCGACCTCGCCGACCTGCGCAGGAAGCTCGTGAGTTGGGACACGAATTTCAATTCGTTCGAGGACATGGTTGCGATCCGCTCCGACCACTACGAACCGCTGCTGCCGGACGTGGACTCGACGTTCCGCGAGCTGGATTCGCGGCTGCGCCTGCGCAAGGAGCAGCACAGGATGCTGGTCCGGCGCCGCGACGACCTGCTGACGACGCCGCGACCCGAATTCCTGGCGACGCCCGAAGAAATGGCGGTGCTGGCGCGGATCGAATACATCGAGAAACACCTCGAGGATGCTTCCACGCCGTTCGAAGGGGCACTGGTGCGGCGCATGCAGCGCCTCAAGGGTTTGCTCACCTGGACGCTCGAGACCGAGTACCACGGACGCCTGACCGAGTTCGACCAGAACCTGCGCACGCTCGATGAAGCGATGACGGTCGCGCAGGCGCAGTACGACCAGTTCGTGCGGTCACGCCAGGCCGCGACACACAGTTTCGAAGGCTACGAAACGCCGATCAGCCGGCTGCGTTCGCGCGTCAGCGCGGCGATCCAGCAGGTCGATCTCCTGATGAAACGCCAGGGCCGCCAGCTCGAGATCGTCGCGATCGACGAACTCATGGCGCGCCGCGGGAGGCTCGAGAGTTACCGTGACAAGGCGCGCTTCGCGCTCGCGGACAGCTACGACCGCGCGACCCAGGCGCAGGCGCGGAGCGAGGTCCAGTGATGCGGCGCACGGGCTACCTGTTCGGTGCAGTCGCTGCAGTGCTCGCGGGCTGCGCCACGACGACGACCGAGCAGGGCACGCTGGCGGAACTCGCCGCCGTCGAGCCCGATGTCGACGAGGTTTACCTCGAAGACGGACTCGAACGCGCCGCAGAGAGCTACCGCCGGTACCTCGAGGAAACCTCGGAAAGTGCGCGAACGCCCGAGGCGATGCGCCGCCTCGCCGACCTGCAGATCGAACAGGCGTACGGCGTGATCGGCAGCGGCGAGGTGGTCGAAATGTCCGCCGCCGCCGCGGCTGCCGCCACGCCGTCACGTGCCGGCGACATGGCGGCGCCGGAGTCGGCAGCGCCGCTCAAGCGCATGGAGACCACGGCCGCGGCGGCAACCCCCACCGGCCCGACCGAGTCGGAGCAGGAATTCGAGCAGCGCGCAACGCAGCGGCAGGAACTCCTCGGCCAGGCCCCGGTTGATAACGACCTTCTGACCGGCGCCGGCGGTGAGCCGATCCCGACGGGGCCGCGCGAAGCGATCGAGACCTACCGCCAGATCCTCGAGACCTACCCGAACTACGAGCGCAACGACCAGGTGCTCTACCAGATGTCGCGTGCCTACGACGAGATCGGGCAGCCCGACGAAGCGATGAAAGTCATGGACCGCCTGGTCGCCGAGTATCCCTACTCGAAGTACATCGACGAGGTGCACTTCCGGCGTGGCGAGTACTACTTCGTCCGCAAGAAGTACATGGATGCGGAGAGTGCCTACGGCGCGATTATCACGATAGGCGACACCTCGTCCTATTACGAGCTGGCCCGCTACAAGCTCGGCTGGGCGCTTTACAAGCAGGAACTGTACGAGGAGGCGTTACACCAGTACATGGCGATGCTGGATCACCGCCAGTCGATCGGTTACGACTTCGACGAAGCCCTCGAGGAAAGCGAAGAACATCGCGTCGCCGACACGTTCCGCGTGATCAGCCTGAGCTTCTCGAACCTCGGCGGGCCCGAGGTCGTCGACGAGTATTTCTCCGTGCACGGGCACCGTGTCTACGGCGACAAGATCTACGGCAATCTCGGCGAGTTCTATTTCACGAAGCTGCGTTACGAGGACGCCGCTTCGGTCTACAAGTCCTTTATCAACCTGAATCCGTACCACCGCGTCTCGCCGCATTTCAGCATGCGCATCGTCGAGATCTACGGTGAGGCCGGGTTCCCGAAACTCGTCGTGGAATCGAAGAAGGAATTCGCGACGCGTTATGCGGTGGACGCCGAGTACTGGCAGCGCTTCGACATCGCGGAATCGCCCGAAGTCGTCGGCTTCCTGAAGACGAACCTGAGCGACCTGGCGAATCACTACCACGCGTTGTACCAGGAGCCGGTGTTCGAAGACGAGCGGCCCGCGAACTTCGCCGAGGCGTCGCGCTGGTACCGCCAGTTCCTGTATTCGTTCCCCACGGACGAGGAGACGCCGCAGGTCAACTACCAGCTTGCCGACCTGTTGCTCGAGAACGAGAACTTTGGCGATGCGGCGCTGGAGTACGAGCGCACCGCCTATGAATACGACACGCACGAGCAGTCTTCGGCGGCTGGTTATGCGGCGATCTACGCGCACCGCGAAGACCTGAAAGTTGCGACCGGCGCACGCGTGCTGGACGTGAAGAAAGCGACCGTCGACAGCTCGCTCCGGTTTGCAGAGACCTTCCCCGAGCACGAGCAGGCACCGGTGGTGCTCGGTGCAGCGGCTGACGATCTCTACGAAATGAAAGACTTCCCGGTCGCGATCGACTCGGCGCAGAAGCTCATCGATCGTTACCCGGACACGGACAAGGAGCTGCTGCGCTCCGCGTGGGCCGTTATTGCGCACTCGTCGATCGATCTCGCCGAGTACCCGAACGCGGAGAATGCTTACAAGAACGTGCTGGCGCTGACGCCGGCGGACGACGAGTCACGGCCCGCCGTGATCGACGGCCTCGCGGCTTCGATTTACAAGCAGGGCGAGCAGGCCAACCTGCTCGAGGACTATCGGGCGGCGGCGAACCACTTCCTCCGCATCAAGGCGCTCGCGCCGACGTCGGACATCCGCAGCATCGCGGAATACGACGCGGCGGCCGCGCTGATGAAACTCGAGGACTGGACGATGGCGTCCGGCGTGCTGGAGGAATTCCGCAGTACGCATCCCGACCACGAACTCAACGCCGAGGCGACGAAGCAGCTCGCCTACATCTACCGTGAAGACGGGCAGACTGCGCGATCTGCGGCCGAGCACGAGCGCATCGCCGCCGAGGCGACGGACCCGGTCCTCGCTCGTGAGGCCCTGCTTACCGCGGCCGAGATGTACGACGAGGTCAACGTGCTGGATGACGCGGTGCGCGTCTACGAGCAGTACGTCAGCGAGTACCCGCGGCCCCTCGACTTCGCGATGGAGGCCCGCAGCAGGCTGTCAGAGATCTTCAAGGCGGAATCCGACTACGAACGCTACTACGCCCAGCTGAACGCCATCATCGATGCGGATAGGGAGGCAGGCGTCGATCGGACCGACCGCAGCCGCTATCTCGCGTCGAAGGCGGCGCTGGTGCTGGCCGAGCAGAGCTACAAGCGCTTCGCCGAGCTGGAGCTCGTACAGCCGTTCGAGGAGAGCCTCGCCGAGAAGCAACTGCGCATGGACGTGGCAATGCAGGCCTTCGAGGCGCTCGTCGATTACGAGGTGGCCGAGGTCACGGCGGCGGCGACTTATTACCTTGCCGAGATCTACTTCCGCTTCAGCGTCGCGCTGCTCGAGTCGGAGCGGCCGGACGGCCTGTCGGAGGCGGAGAAGATCGATTACGAACTGGTGATCGAGGAAGAAGCCTACCCGTTCGAGGAGCGCGCAATCAGCGTCCACGAGGAGAACTTCGAGCTGCTCGCGGTCGGCGTCTACAACCCCTGGGTGCAGAAGAGCCTCGACAAGCTTTCGGTGCTGATGCCGGGCCGCTATGCGAAGAACGAGATCAGCGGCGGCTTCGTCGGCTCGATTGATCGCTACGCGTATCGCATGCCGATCGCGCCGACACTCGATGTCACGGCTGAGGGTGAAGACGCCGAAGGCGACAAGGATGCAGTGGAAGCGACCGCGCAGATGATCGACGGCCCGGTGCCGAGCGAGGACTAGAACCGTGAACACACGACACATGAAACATATCCTGGTCGCGCTGTCCGCAACGCTGGTCGCCGCCTGCGCCACAACGACGACTGCGCCGGTGCGTCCGCCAGCCAACATCGAAATACAGGAAGAGGTCGGCTTCACGATCACCGAAGAAGCACGCATCGGTGGCGACGTGCGCGCCGATTACGAAGAGGCGCTGTCCTACCTGCAGCAGGGGCGACACGATGAAGGTATCGCATTGCTGGAGCAGGTTGCGGAAGCGGCACCTGAACTGAGTGCGCCGCGCATCGACCTCGGCATCGCCCAGCACCGCGCCGGCGATCTCGAAGGCGCGGAGAAGAACCTGCTCCTGGCGCTCGAGTCGAACCCGGAACAGCCTGTCGCGCACAATGAGCTCGGCATCATCTATCGCAAGACCGGGCGCTTCCCTGAAGCCAGGAAGAGCTACGAGGCTGCGCTTGCGGTGTACCCGGGCTTTCACTTTGCACGGCGTAACCTGGCGATCCTCTGCGATCTCTACCTCGCGGACCTCGACTGTGCACTGCGCAACTACGAGGCCTACATGAAGACGGTACCGAGTGACGAAGAGGCATCCATGTGGATCGCCGATATTCGCTACCGGCTGGACCGGTAGGAGGCGACATGAAAAGACTATTGCTCATCGGCGCCGCGCTCCTCTGCATCAGCTTTCCCGCCCTCGGCGAGGAGGCCGAAGATGCGGCAACCGACGAGGGTGCGGCGGCCGAGAAGACCGGCGACGGCATCAGCCAGCCGAAAGCGATGTCCGGCATGTCCATCCTGGGTAACGAGGAGGCGCCGAAGTCCCTCGTCATCGTGCCCTGGAAGTCGTCCGAGCTCGGCGACAACATCAGCCTGTCGGACACGCTCGACGATCGCGCGCGGCCGGTGGACAAGGAAGTCTTCCTGAGGCAGCTGCACTTCTACGAAATCCGCGCCGGCAAGGCGCAGGCCGCGGACTGAGACACCGCCTCGCGGGCAGTGTGACGCCCTTCAAAGATTCCCTGTCGGCAGCGGACATAATGCCTGAACGTGCGCTGCGTCACATTCAAGCGAGGGGCCGAAAACTATTCTAGAGCCTGTCCCGGTACGGATTCGGGACGTTCTGTCAAATGAGGGTTTGGAAATGGACTTTTTCTATTCGATTGCAGGATTTTTCTCCTCGGGCGGCCTGTTCATGTACCCGATACTGCTGGTCTTCGCCGTCGGTGTCGGAATCGCTATTGAACGCTACTTCACGCTGTCGATGGTGACGAACAAGAACCAGCTGGTCTGGGAAAAGGTACAGCCTTTGCTCAGCAGCGGTGAGTTCGACGAGGCGCGCAAGCTGACCAGCGAAGACGAATCGACGATCTCGCAGGTGCTGAACATGGGCCTGTCACTGCAGGGCGCCGTGCGGCGTCGCGAAGACATCGAGATCGCGATGGAAGAGAGCATGATGGAGATCGTGCCGCGGCTCGAGAAGCGCACGCCCTACGTTGCGCTGGCGTCGAGCATCGCCACGCTGCTCGGCCTGCTCGGCACCATCATGGGCCTGATCCAGGCGTTCACCGCGGTTGCCAATGCGAACCCCGCCGAGAAAGCGGACCTGCTGTCCGCGAGTATCTCGGTGGCGATGAACACGACGGCGTTCGGCCTGATGGTTGCTATTCCGCTCCTGATCATCCACGCGGTGCTGACGAGTAAGACCGGCGACATCGTCGACAGCCTCGAGATGGCCACGGTTAAAGCGCTCAACGTATTCTCGCGGCGGGCGAAGCGAGCCGCCCAGGAGGCCTGATCCCCCATGGCCAGGCGGCATCACTACAAGCGGCGCACGAAGGGCCCGGCCCACGAGATCGACGTTACGACGTTCCTGAATCTCATGGTCGTGCTCGTGCCGTTCCTGCTGATCACGGCGGTGTTCTCGCGTCTCACGATCGTCGAGCTCAACCTGCCGAGCACCTCGGGCGGACCGTCGAACAACGAAGACCCGTTCCGGATCGAGGTCGTCGTGCGCGAGACTGGCATGGAGATCACCAACGGCACCGCGATTATTGCTTCGATCCCGAAGGAGGACGATGAGTACGACTTCCAAACCCTGTCGGACTTCATGATCGAACTGAAACGGGAGTACCCGGATCACGACGCCGCCTCCGTGCTGATGGAAGCCCACATTCCTTACGACTACCTGATCCAGGTGATGGACATCGTGAGGAGCGTGGAGCTGCCCGTCAAGGATCCTGTCGAGGGAGAACCGGAGGTCCAGCTGTATGCGCTGTTCTCCGAGATATCCGTAGGAGACGCGCCATGAGGAATTCGCGCCGTATCAAGCGCATGAAGCGCAATCGCGGGAAGATCTCGAAGATGAACCTGACGTCCCTGATGGACGTGTTCACGATCCTCGTGTTCTTCCTGCTGGTGAATTCGGGCTCCGTCGAAGTGCTGGACGCGCCGAAGGACGTGGTGCTGCCGGAATCCAAAGTTGAAACGAAGCCCCGCGAGACCGTGGTGATCTTCGTGAGCCCGGAAGAGGTCCTGGTGCAGGGGCAGCCGGCCGCGGTCGTCGGTGACATCCTCGCCGCGGAAGAGGGCGCCACTGACCAGATCACTGCGAAGCTCGCCGAACTCAAGGAAAACGTTGTCGGGCCGTCGACGCTCGCCGTCGCGGGCAGTCTCGAGGTGACGATCCTCGCGGACAAGTCGGTGCCCTTCATCGTGATCAAACGCATCATGTCGACGTGCACGGGCGAGGGCTACGAAAACGTGTCGCTGGCCGTTCTGCAGAAAGCACCGGCGCAGGTGGCGGCACTCTGAAACCGCATGGATGAGGTTGGCTAAGTGAGCTCAGATCCTTCATTTGAAGAACAGGAAGCGCTGAAACACACGGTCTCTTCCCTCGAAGAGCTGCGGCTCAAGGAGCAGCTGCAGGTTTCCGAGCGCGAGCTCGAGGAACTCGAGCATGAGCTGCGCGCGATCGAGGGCGAGCTCGAGGGACAGATCGAGAAGGGCGAGCGCTACGAAGTGCTCGCGCGACTGTGCGAGAACTTCGAGGAACTGGACAAGGTCGGGGCCGCTCACCTGTTCTGGGGCGACCTCGAGCGGCCTGCGAGCACGGCCAGTCACCTGGAGGCCGTGCGCGGCCGAATCAACGAATTTACCGACGATATCGCACGGATCGAAGATCGACGGGACGCCGTTCTCGACAAGATCGGCGACAAGAACCGCGCGATGGACTACCTGTACTACGATCTTCGCGACGCGACCGAGCGCGAGGAGAGCCGCAAGGCCGAATGGCTGGTCGAGCGCGAAGAGGCGGACATCCCGCACCGCGCACTGGTCATGCCGTGGTCGCGCGGCTACGAGGAAGATGCACGTTCGCGCAAGTCGGTACTGCTTGCGCTGCTGATCTCCATCTGCGTTGGCTGGCTGCTTACCTCCGTGGACCTGCCGATTCCCGAACGAGCGGAACTCATCGAGGTTCCGGAACGCGTCGCCAAGCTGGTACGCGAGGAAATGCCGGCGCCGAAACCTGAGCCCGAGCCGATCATCGAGGAGCCGGAGCCTGAAGAGCCCGAGCTGGCGGAAGAAACGCCGCCCGAGCCCGAGGAGATTCCGGAGACCGTCGATCAGCCTGTCGTTGCCGAATCGGCGCCGGTCGACACGAAGGAACAGGTCAAGTCGAAGGGCATCCTGGCCTTCCGCGACAGTTTCGCGCAGCGCGCTGATCTCGATACCAGCGCCAAGCTTGGTTCCCAGGCGCGCCTGAGTACCGCGGGCGAGAACAGTGTTGGCCGGCCTGAACGGTCGATGGTGACGACGTCTGCGCCGGGCTCGAGCGGCGGCATCAATCTTTCAAGCATCAGCCGCGACGTCGGCGGTGGCGGCGACGGCATCGAAGGCGTTGCGGTGAGCCGAGTCGCCAGTTCGATCGGCGGCGGCGAGGGACCGGACCGGCCGCTCAGTGCGGGCGTAGCCGCGGGCCGCACCGACGAAGAGATCCAGATCGTCTTCGACCGATACAAGGCCTCACTGTACCGGCTCTACAACCGCGAACTGCGCAAGGACCCGACGCTCAGGGGGCAGCTCATACTGCGCCTGACGATCGAGCCGGACGGCTCGGTGTCGATGTGCGAACTGCAGGCGTCCGATATGAACGCGCCGATGCTGTCGCAGCAGGTCGTGGACCGCGTGAAGACCTTCGACTTCGGCGCGAAGGACGTCGCGGCGATGACGATCATCTACCCGATCGACTTCCTGCCGGCCGCCTGACCTCTCCGCTATTGGCTTGACATAAGAAGCCGCGGCTTGCCGCGGGTCCTTACATAAGCGTTATTGCGGGGCGTGATCAGACGGAGTTCACGCCTTCAACCGTGCGGGATTCACGAAGTTCGCAATCCCCGTCCGCGAGCTTTTGATCATGTGATCCAGTTCAACACTTCCCGCCGCCGCTTGCGCGATCATTTCATTTCGAATTGAGGCAAAGCCACCGAAAGGTGGTGACGCAAAGTCACCGGCCTAAAGGGCGTAAAGACCCAAAGGTAGCGGGACTGCTCGACGATCGCAGTTAACTCGGGCCGTCCTCAGGATGAGGATTTAGCGCACACGGATCGCTAGCGACAGTCTATGGCCCTGGTAAACCGAAAAACGATGCTTTCCGGTCGCGGGATTGCCCTGCGGCTGTTCGCCGTGTTGCTTGCCTGCTGGGTCGCGACGCCGGATGCGCACGCGCAGGCGGTCAGCTGTTCCGATTTTCCGGGCGGCATTATCGACGGCGATTTCGTGAGTTCGCCGTCGAATATCAACGTCGACGTAAATTGCACGATTCGCAATTTCCCGCAGGGCGTCAACGAACTCACCGCGAACATCTCGTTCTTTTCGGATGGTGGATCGGGCGGCGGCAACCGCCTTTTGCTGATCTTCGACAACGTTTATCACAGCGGGCAGATGTCCTGCGCGACCGTCCAGAATCACAAGGTCTGGTTCGTCAACGGCGCATCTACCCAGGTCCAGGAGAAGTGCCAGAACCTGCTGATCCCCGTCGAGAAGATCGACAAGCAGAACCCGCCAGGGGATGCAGCGACAGTCGGCGTGCCGTTCACTTACAGACTGGTCATCCCGGTATTGTTCGATGCCGCGACAGGCACGGTAATCGACTTCGAGGGGTCGCTTAACGACATTCACGGCGTCGTCGTTACCGATGACCTGAATGCGACGGGCGTGGACCTGACGTACGTGAGCCACGAAGTGACGTGGGAGACGTCGGGCAGCGCAGTGCCGCACACGTTTTCCAATGTCGGCGGACAGCTGACGTTCACGCTCGACCCGGGCGTCATCGTTCCCGCATCCCAGCAGATCTACATCGACCTGACGGTGGTCCTGGAGGACACCCCCACCAACAGTGTCGGCACGCAGTTCATCAATACGGCGAAATGGGAATTCGGTCGCTTCATCGACGGTATTTTCTACCAGCCGCTGCCGGGTGAGTGGGGCATCTCGGATCCGATCACCATCGGTGGGCCGGAGCTAGTGGTCACGAAGACGGGGCCCACGACCCTCGGTAGTACGCTGAACCTCGGGGAGTGGGGCGAATTCGCGATTCAGATTGAAAATGTGGGGACGACTGAGGCCCATAACACTTTGATAATCGACAGGCTCCCAAACGGATCAGTTGGGGGAATGTGCGATACCACGCCCGAGATCCTAAGCGCTCAGGTGTTCGAGGCAGACGGTATCACGCCTGTGCCCGGAAAAGCACCACTAGTGCAGGATGTGGACTATTCATTCACATATAGCCAATCAAGCTGCAGGTTGCTGATGCGGCTGTTTACCGCTCAGACTGTTATCGGTGCCGGGGAGCGACTTATATTCGAGTACCGCACTCGAATTGATAGCGACAGTCAGGATGGTTCAACTCTAACCAATATTGCGGGTGTGACTCAATGGTACAACGGTTCCACGGCAGTGCCTGGTCGCGTTCGGTACTCTCGAACGTTGACAGACGGGACGCCCGGAGTAGTAGATCATGAAGATTCCCATGACGTCACCGTAGACCTCTACGGCTACTTCTTCGAAAAGACCGTCGAGAACCTGACCCAGGGGGTCAATCCCGCGGCGACCGCGGTGCCGGGCGATCGGTTGCGCTACACGCTGCGCCTGCAGACGACCGACGGGCCGCTCGACGATGTGCAGTTCTTCGATGACCTCGGCGAACTCAACGCGCTTCCCGTGTTCCAGCCCGGCAGCCTTGCGATCGTGCCCGGCACGCTGCCTGCTGGAGCTGTCGACAACTCGGACCCGAACGGAGGCACCAACGGCGCGGGCTTGATCGACATCAGCAACATCAGCGTGCCGGCGTCGAGCGAAGTATCGATCCAGTTCGACGTCACGCTGGCTGCGTCCCTGCCTGACGGCACGGTCGTCACGAACCAGGCGGACCTGCTCGATCCCGTCGGGAACAAGCTGGTCGACAGTGACGATCCCAACGTGAACGGCCAGTCCAGCCCGGACATCGCCGGCGACGAGGATCCGACCAGGGTCATCATCGAAGCCGGGCCTGCGAGCGGCCTTGCCAAGGCGACGACGCAGCCATCCGCGACCATCGGTGAGACCTTCAGCTACCAGGTGACGGTGCCGGCGGTCGCGCACACGTCGCCGATCTACGATGTGCGCATCCTCGACGACCTGGCCGCCTCGGCCGCCGACATGGAGTTCGTGAGCGTCACCAAGGTGTCCGGTTCCGGCGCCTGGACACCGGTGAACACCGGCGATGCGACCAGTCTCGTCATCGAGGACCCGGTCAACGGCATCGACATCCCGGCCGGTGAACAGGCGGTCATCGAGATCACGGTACGCCTGCTGGACACGGCAACGAACATCGCCGGCCTGACGTTCACGAACACGGCGGCGTACACCTACAACATCATTGATGGCGACGTCATCACCGAGCGTCCGGGCGACCCGGGTACCTCGGGGCCGATGACCATCGTCGAGCCGGAGCTAACGCTCGAGAAG
>JAAUYE010061010.1_pt1 | contig 12025 bp, 18 predicted proteins | sample 7278081 | NCBI WGS metagenome assembly JAAUYE01 (sample SAMN14350131, study PRJNA611818) | marine sediment metagenome | isolation source: surface marine sediment (0.6m) | place: French Polynesia: Moorea | collected 2018-08
CCCCTCCCCGGGGGGCCCCGGGGGCCCGGAGGGCCCCGGGGGGGAGGGAGGGGGGGAGGGAGGGGGGCGCGCGCGGGGGGGCCCCACCCCCCGGCGGGGGGTGGGCCCCCCGGGGCCCGGGCGGATGGTTGGGCGGTGTCGCTCGCGTGACGGTAGGCGCGTCGCCGGGCGAGTGACGGCTCGTGTCGATGCCTCGGGTCCCCGATACAAGACTGCCCTCCGGCAAAAGGCTCGGGTCGACGTCTCGGGTCGGGTGGACCGTGTAGGCCTCGGGCGATGCGCTCGGGTCGTCACCTCCGATCGCCGGCTGGCGGGTACAAAAGTCCGGGGACGGAGGCTCGCTCCTCACCGCGTCGTCACCTGCGTGCGAGAGGGAAGAAGAGACTAGCGGACGGCATCAGCATGAGCGGCGAAATAGAAGAGTGGTGCAAGGCGGACTACGGCGACCACACCGTCTACTACGCGCTGGCCGAGAGCTTCGAGCCGGGACAATTTCGGCGAACCTGGCGCGACACGTACCGAAAGCTGAGAGAAAGCCAGGACGAGAAGGACGTCACCTTCGCCTTGGTTCTGCTCAGCGGTACCAATCCCGTGCCGGTGGTGACCAGCGCGGGGAGGAGAGGACTCGGCGGCGGCGGCGGTGGCGGGAGCGGAGCGACGGGAGGAGAGAGAAGGCCCGCCGCCACCTTCTCGGGAGAACTGGCTCGCCGTCGACTGACGAGACTCGCCCACGCCCTCGTCCCCCAGACTTGGTTGGTAACCTCGCACTTTATCTTTGGCGCTATCCGTTGTGTGCATTTTTTTTTTTTTTTTTGATGAGAGAAAGAGATAATTGCTAATGGTAAAGTGTACGGGAGCCGCCACCCACCCACCCACCCAGCTGTAGTAGAGAGTTAAGGACGTGGGTTACCGTCACTCCCATCAGGCTCGACTCTCTTCTACACCGGTGGGACGGAGAGTGAGCCTGATGAGGTGACGGACACCTACGTCTCGGGCAACTCACCACCGGAACTCGCGACGGTGACCTATGTCTCGAGCATCTCACCGGGCTTGACTCTTTCTTTCTTTCTACGGGATGGAGAGTGAGCCTGATGAGTGACTGGAGACCTACGTCTCGAGCAACACGATGGGAGTGACCGTAACACTGATGAGTCACGATCCAGATTCTCGTGTGACGGACGGAGAATTTGGGTTGGATTCTCCGGTGGCACGGTCTCTCTCTCTTCCCTCCAAGACACTACGGTCACCGTGACTCCGTTTTCTCTCCGCATCTTTCACGCGCGTCAAGAAGCAGCAGAAATGCGGACAGGAAATGGTGACGCGGCGGCCACCACCACGATGACGGCAAGAACCGGGGCAGAGCGCCGTGGCAAGCCTCTTCCATCTTCCTCTCGTGAATGACGCATACAGAAGAGCGGAAGAGTGGAAGAAGGTGCCACTGAGCTCTCTCCCTTCTCTACACGACTCGGCGGCCCACCACCACCTATGTATTACTGGTGTGAAAAGCGGAAAGTGATGCCATTTTTTTCTCTCTCTCTTTCTCTCCTACCATGCGGTAACCGCAGGGCCGTCACGGCTTGGCTTCAACGTACGGAGACGGATCTGGTGGCCATGCCTTGCGACTATTGCCTCACGATGGTACGACTCAACGCGAAGAGCCGACCACTGGCCGCGACCTCCGCGGCCGTGAAGCTTCTCGTCAAGAAGGATCACATCGCCTGGAGCCTGGACATCGCGTTCCCGTGTCTTGCGATGACCGGAAGGTGCACAAAGTGTCACCGTTGCGCTACGTCAGATTGCGGAATACGCTTACCCCTGTGTGGCGGCGACGAAGAAGAAGACGAGGGAGTAGTGGCTGGGACGCCGGTGAAGAAGGAGGAGGAGGAGGAGGAGGAAGAAGAAGCACCCGAGTCCTCCCGCGCTCTCAAGTCCCGTCCTCCGCCGTGATGTCTCTTCATCGCGACGAGAGCCGAAAACAAACGGTATGTGCTGTGTTTCCTCTCTGTTTTGTTACGCGCGACTGACGTCGTCAGGTGACTCAGAGTTCTTATTTTGTCATTGACAGTGGCGAGTACACGTGATGGTCCTGCCGCTCGTTCGCGGTCGAGTGATGACCGGCAATCACCAGACACGACTATAATCTCGCGGCGCAACAAGAACCGGCTTGCGACTGCTATGATAATAATAAAGAAAGAAAGAAAACTAGACTCGTTTTTTTTTGTGTGTGTAATGGCACACCGGAGTGCGCCGTGTATTTTTTCCGCCTGCCCCAAGCAGGGCGGAATGTAAATCCCGGTTAGCTCAGTCGGCACAGCATGAGACAGACCACGTCACCATAGGTCAAAAAAAAGAGCGTTGTGAAAAAGTTAAAGCCCCCACACCCCAACCCATCCCACTTGTCGTCACTCGATTAAATTTTGGCTTGGATCTAAAGGTCACAACCCCCCCGCCCCCCAAATGATGCCGCCATGTCGCCCCGCTCTTTTTTTTCGAGTCGTGGCGCTCGGCCGGCAATCGCACGAGACACAAACATACAACACGCGAGACGAGACAAGGTAAATACAGCGGAATACAACGATCGAGAGTATGTGTGCGCTATGTACAATCCTGAGATTCATCCGTGAAAACACTGATCGCGAGTACACAGACCGGAAGTTCCGGATAACGACTAGATACAACTGGAATGAACAAACCGGCAAACAACAACGTTCCGGATAGTGATGAACAACGAAAAAACCGCAACGAACTAGAGAACGACACAACATTCTTGTCAACAAACAACAACGTTCCGGATATCCTCTACTTTCTCACTTCCGGCAACTCGACAAAAGATGCGCCGGGACTACTAAGCGCGTTGTTGCATTTCTATTTGTTCCACAACACGCGGTGATGGTAGCGGCGGCGGCGGTGGTGGTGGCGGAAAGTGCTCCCCATCTCCCACATCCCCGGTGGGTCGCGAGTAGATGGGACTCGCCTCCTCCTCCGTACCTCGAACGTAATGACGGCGACGACACCGACCCTTGCAGCACAGCAACACGCATGACGTCATTTGGATGACGGTGAGGAGGAGGAGACACAGTAGACATCCGGACACGAGGGAGATGAGGAGCACTACAAAATAGAGGAGAGCGGTCTCCGACACTGTTACTGACACACACACACACACACACACACACACACACACACACACATACACACACACACACACAGACACACACCGCATTCACAGTCAGATGTAGATGCCACCGCGTGTGCTCTCGTAACTACTATTACTAGCGGTGGAAGATCCTTTATCGGTGACGGCAGGAGGTGCGGAAGGTTCCTGATGGTACTGCGAAACGTAACCGGACTCTGGTGGTGGTAACTGTCGTGGTGGTGGAGGTGGGGGTGAGAGCTCAGGCGAAGACGTCAACTCTTGCTGTTCGGTGGCACGACGGGCTGCAGCCGTCATTCCACGAACGGCAAAAGTCTTTATCTTCGTAAACTCTCCCCGCGACAGCATGACGACCTCATCCTCGTCTTCCTCTTCTTCTTGCCTTGTCCGCTGCTGTTGTCGTCCTACTCGAGATACTGAAGCTGCTGGTGTGGGAGTGGGTGGCGTCAAGGACGTTGATGTGGGAGCGGGTGGCGTCAGGGGCGTCGATGATGACTGGGGAGAGGGCGGAAAAGATGGCTCTGGCGGAGGCCGGATGAAGGAACCCAAAAAGTTTTGCAGAGTCACGCGGAGTTCGGGCGGAACCGACTCTTGTTCGTCATCTTGTCCTTGTTGTTGTTGTTGTTGTTGTTGTTGTCCCGTTGACTGGTCTCCTACACAAGCCGGCGCGCGGCTAGTCCCCTGCCCAGGGCCGCCGCCATCACCAGCACCCCCACCAGGACCACGAGCAGCACCACCATATCGATAGTAGAAGCTCTGTTTGTTGGCGGCACGTCGCTGCCACTCCAACTGCCGTTTCCTCCATGAGCAAAACATAAACAGCACCGTCACCACAAACCAGAGCAGGAGAGAGGACAGGATAGAGGTAACCGTCGCTCGCTTACCGGCAGTTGTGCTTAATTCTTCACTGCAAAGCGAAAAAAGAAAAAAAGCCAGAGATACCACCACCACCCTCGCTATTATCACACAATGACACGTGCGACCGATTGACGGAACTCAACCTACCTTTCTTCCTGCGCCAACGCCATCAGAGGACCCAACTCTGAACGATCGATCCGGTCATCCTTCATGATACTACAACGAAACAAAAAATAAATCAGAGTGAGAACACAACACCCCCAACCATAACCAGACCTTCAAATACCGTCCACACACCTGCGCACAAGAGTCGACATAGACTCCGACAGATCTCTCCTGCACACACAAACACACAACAAGCGAAGCGGATGACGGCAAGCAGTCAGGCAGGCGGGCAGGCAAACGGGTGACAGCGGCGAGAGAAAAAGAGAAGAAGAGACAATGCACATGCTGTAGATACGGCGGACAGCAAGCGAGCAAAAGCAAGCTCTAAAAACAAATCATCACACTCACTCGCTAGTGGTAACCGCCATCCTCTCATCATCATCATCGTAATAACGGCGGCGTCGTGTAGTCGCCATCTGTCTACTGGTGGTACTCTTCTTGTCGTTGTCGTCATCTTTCACATCTGACAGAACGTCTTCATCGTCATATGACGGATCCTTCTCCTTCTCCTCCTCCTGACGGTCACCGCCACCCACCTCCGCCCTTTGTTTCAGTGAAAAGAGTCGAGGGTCATGCACCACCACTTGCCGGCAATCAGTTCCCGTCAATTAACCACTACATCGCATCATGCATCTTGTTTGTGATAACATCACCACTGACACTACACAGATGACGAACAGTCGAAAGAACCATGAGAGCGCTATGACTAACCTCGTGCATCGCGGGAGATCCTGACAACTGGCGTCCCCGTAGATGATTACCCTGCCGTAATCGATGCGTTTGACCTGCCGGAACAGGACGGTTGGATCGCAGTCATCGGTGGAAATCCAGAGCTCCAGTTTGTCAACAAATCCATAGATGGCGTCGATCGCGCACCTTGAATCCACAAAGCATTGAGCGTGATCATCGCTGATGCACTTACACACGTCGTATAACTCCGAAACAGAACAAGTCCTGGCGCTTGCCGGCACACAGCACATGAACACGAGAAAAGCAGCAACATTGATGCGACTACCGTCAAAGGAAGCCATCATCTTAATTTTAATCCACGCTGTCCCGAATCATGTGACAAACTGAATCCCAAGCTGTGCACGCGCCCTTTTTATACAGGGATCAAACCCGCGAGAGGGAGCAGCTTCTTGTTTTCAAACAACGTTTTTTCGTCTTTTTTTCCTTTTTCGACCGTACTTTCCAATGACCACCCCCCAAAAAAAAAAATACTCACGCAAAGGACAGCTCCCTTTTACGCGCGCGCACGCGTCAACTTCTTTATGACCACGCCCTTTTTTCCCTATAAATACGATCCGATCCTCACGACATGCTTCAATTGCGTCTCAACCACCAAACAGGTAAGACGTCTTTTTTTTTTCTCTCTCTACTTGTTAGAGCGTTGTTTTGACAGTAGTGATAGTCGTGTTCCGGACAGAGGGTAAATAAACAAAGAGAGTGACGAGTGATGGACGGGATGATAGGGACTTTTCAGTAATTTATCATTCTGATAACAACAGTGTGTCTCTCATCACACACAGACACGAGAGATAATGTTACTATCCGTCAAGAGTGTCCCTTTCCGTCAACAGGAATCACTTTCCGTCAATAGATTCTCATAAGTTACTCACACCATGGCCGGGAAACGATACGAAGCTAGATGGGACCGGGAACCCAACGATCTCTTTCCGGATATGGATCGCCTGACCTGGTCATCATTCGGACCCGGCCGAGAGGTGCGATGTCTCGACTGCTGGGCGGAGTCAGAGCACATCGTCCCCCTGTGCGACCTACAAGCCTACTGTCAAGTCTGCAGAGCCGTGTTTGAGGATTACGACAGCGACTACCGGAAGACGCATGACCTCCTCTTCCAATGCAAGATCCATCATCACATGGCCAACCGGAAAGTGGCCACCACCAAGTGCGCCAAGTGTCTGGCTCGCTTTGCCAACGGACCGACCGGAGAGAGAAAGGATCACATCTGTGTTCCCCGTCACCCCTTCTACGGTTTCTGCACAAAGTGCGGCTGCGACAAGACGAGAATAACTTACACAACGGTATTAACCCTGGTTCCTTCACTCACCGTGTTACGGCGCATGTTGTTTGTTGATTGCCGGCTAACTCGACTAACACCCCTTCTTTGTTTTTTCGAACAGCCACCCCTGGATGAGGAGCCTCCACAATCTCAGCAGGTGACGGAAAGGGAAAGCGCTGAGAATCTACAACAGAAACCGGACAGTGCTGACAGCAGCAAAGACAAAGACCAAGGAGCGTCCACCGCAAAAAACTAATCGCTTTACGGTAATCGCGTTCACGCTAACATACCCCCCCAGATGTTTCTCATCTATCGATGTCGTAATCTAAACAATGTTTGTTTGTTTTGCAGTTTACACGAGACGAGTGCCCTACTTACGACATCATCAAAGTGAGTTAATCCGATCTCCATTGACACGTTCCAACTGTTTGCACTCTTGACCTCTCAGTACACCGCGCTGAAACAAAGAAACAAAAGAATCTTGAGAAAATCTCAGTTGCTTGCCCCAGTTTAACGGAATAAGACGCACATGTTGGACGTGGTGAGTTTTCAAAAAAAAAAAATGTAGTCACTTGTCGCTTCTAGACAACAGTCAAATGAAAACGCAAAGCATCAAACACACATTATTTCTCTATGATAACTGTGATAATCTTGTCTTCTACAGCAAAGTGCTCACCGGAATGTCGTCAACAAAAACCAAACCGTAAAATCTCATGTTTTTCTTCTTTCTCCGACAGATCATCTTTGTGCCGGAATATCTACTACCCGATCATCATCATCATCTACTTCTTCTATGTACTACTCATCCCTACGACAACACACTGCATAGCCGAGAAATGTAAGTACCGGAAACACACACAGACACAATGCGAGTTTAGTTTTCACTATGTTTGTTGCTCATGTTGCGGAAGAGAGAGGGACAAAAAAGGGTCGTCAATTCCAATGGTAAATGTCAGTGAGAAAGAAGGTGATTGCCGGTTATTGCTCTGATCTTGGCACGGGGACGGAGCTGTCGTCCTCTTCTCTCACGGTCAAAGCTACGATGCGTTCTGGGATCCGCATCTCTGGCAAAGGGGGGCTATGTCCTTCGGGATCAGCCTGGTTGAGCGCTTGCCGTCTCCTGTAATCTTCTCTGTGCTGATGGGCCAGCCTCAGCATGCGAGCCATAGGGTAGGACACGGGGGCATCTTGATCTCGGGCAAGGGCCGGCGAGAACGGGTACGCGGCCACGTAATGATCCACGTCCTCGGGACGAACAAAGACACCCCTCCTGAGCCGCTCTAACGCTTCTCCACACGTTCTGCCTTCCGGCAAGAGCTGCGACTCCCGTAAGGGTAGTGGAACACCAAGTTCACGCCGTGCCAAGCGATGGACGGAGCAAGGGACCCCCCCGGGTAGAGTGACGGGCAAGCCTAGATTTCGCTGCCTCGTTGCATCGCGAACGGCATTCACCAATCGCTCCCTTTCGGTCACGACGGTAGGTTGCCCGTGCAACTCCGTCTCCCGTCTCAAACTTCTGGTGTAAGGGTTAAGGTTGGGATCTACCAGAAAGGGTTCGACCTCGGGAACGTACGCTTCACCTGGTTCTAGCAGAAGGCGGTCCCCGGGGAATGGCTCATCCCGTGTCGCACCATAGCGAGCCCAATACTCAATGTCCTCTGTATCAGCAGCGATACGGTGAGGGGTATAGACAACGCCCATGTTGGCCAGCGCCGCTGTCTCTGTAGCTCTTCTTTCCATATCGACACCTTTGTGAATAACCGGCTATTGATTACACACACACACACACACACACACACACACACACACACACACACACACACACACACTCACCCGCACCGCTCCGACCGGACTCTGTGTCATCATCACGCACACGAAAGGTTCTCCTCGTTGGTCTCGGTGGGAGACTCCTATCAAGTCGCGTAGGGAGGTCTCTAGTCCAAGGAGCTACAAACGAAAGCACTACCGTCAAAACGTGACTCTCAATAAGAGAACTAAAAAAAGAGGGAAAGAAAGAATGCACGGGTAACCTTTTGACGTTGAGGGGATAGGAACCGAAGGAATCGCTGGTGATTGTGACTGTGACGATGGTGTGGCGGCAGCACCACCAGTAGCAGCTGCTGCCACCGACCCCTCTTGACGGCTCTTAGACCAGCCACCAGTCTGAACTCTCCCTCGAACGTTGGCATCGTACAAGAGAATAGCTCGCCTTGGCTGCGAAAAGTTTGCCGGGTCGTATGACGGCAACGGCAACGCCAGGAGCAACTCCTGAGCGCCACCAGCTGCACGTCCATCTGCATGGACATGAGAAAAAAAAAGAGTGTTGTCTAGATCTGCCCGTCACCACACGGGAACGCACAAAAAAACAAATACTGACCAGACACCGGCAAGAGAGTCTGCTCCTCTTCTTCAACCAACCAATCTATGTCAGCCAAAGATACGTGCGGGTACCGGGAAGGAATAAAGATGTTTTGCGATGGTGGTGGTGACTGCTCCGATGTTGACAGCACTTGAGAGAGAGAGAGAGAGAACAAAACAGTGGCCATAACTCGCTCACCGCAAAAAAAATAGAGAGAGAAGAGATGTGTCTTGCGATAAAAACCTAAATATACAACATACCTGGTTCCGGCTCCTGTCTGGGCTTCTTACCGACCGGCTCCACAAGCTCCGTCTCCTCCCGCTCCTCCCGTTCCCTTTTCTGTTGTTCTACCTGTCTGGCGGCTCCTTAGCGTGAAAAATAACAAAAAAGTGTGAAAACGATCACATACCGTCACCTAACAGCAACACCAGAACATGTTACTGACCTTTCTTCACGGCACTCTTCTTTCCCGACATCGTTGCAAAAAAAAATTCCGAAAAGAACAAAAAAAACAAAAAAAACAAAAAAAAACAAAAAACTACGTGCTGTAGCTTGAAAGAACAGAAATCGAATGTAAACAACGTCACAAAATGCACGCATCTTGTGACGTTATTTACATTTGCGCGCACGTTACGTCCAAAACAATACCGCGTCGTGACGTCATTAACTTATGCGATCTTTTTGCACCTGCAGACATGACTTCACCTCCATCTTCGCCCGCCGAAGCACTGCGCACTCGCCGTCACCTCATTGGGAGCGCGCGAGAACCGCAGAGCCCGGAGGAAGAAAAAGATCTAGCTCTCTACTCTCTACTCAAAGCGTCAGAATATCACCCCCAACAACAAAGGCCACACGTAAGTGCACACGATATCCGGCAAAAGAGCAAACAACGCCTTGGCACAAATCTCCGTCCAGCACTGACATGTGTATAATATCTCACCTCAAACAGATTCTCCCACGTCGTCTTTCCATCCAGAATCAGCCGGAAGGAGAAGACAGTAATTTGGTGAGAAACACCCATTCTTCTTCTTTTGTAGAATGCCCATCACGAAAAAGACGCCAATGAGTAAAGAATATCTAAAAAGCAAAGCACGAGACGCGAAAAAAAAGGGATACAAAAAAATCACAACACTCTCGAAAGAAGAACAAGACTACGTGACGGCACTGGTCAAACAACATACCGAGGAAGGACGTATAGACCTTACAAAATTGCCAGAAGAACCACCGAGTATATCAGATCACGACACACTCACGAGTGAATCAGATGACGTAATTGTTATCAGCTCGTCAGACGAAGAGCAACTACCGGCACGAGCAACGCAATCACCACCAGACATAAAACCTTTTACCAGCGCGCAACGACAAAAACTGAAAGCCTTGCTACTAAAAGTATGAGAATCGAGACGATTGCCGGTAAAACAAAGAAAACAAAAACTGCTAATGACCTTCTTTCCTTTTCTCTCCACAGAGCTCGACGACAATGGCTACAGAAGGCGAACCGGAAGACGTTACTGCGACAGCAGCAGAAGAAGAAGAACTGATGGACGAAGGTGACATGTCTCATCATCAGTCTGCTTTCCTCACCCCGCTCAACGAGAGCCTGGCAGACTGGGAGGGAGATGAGGAACAAGAGGTAGAACACTGCAGCACGCATTACCGTCACCTACCCACCCGTCATCCCAACGATAACACAACCATATCTCTCTCTCTGCTCTGTATTCCCTAGGTCCACTTCAAAAAGTCGAGCATGGCCGGCCGGTCCACCGACCTCGACAGCAGTAGCGGTATGGACGTAAGTAATAATACACAACACACACGTACACAGAATTCTCTGGAAACGAAAAAAAAACACACCACACATATGTCTTCTATCATATTCCGTCCACAGGTAACCATGGACACACTGACTATGGCGCTCGTAGACGCGGCGGCCTCTGCAGAAGCAAGAACAATAGCAGAAGTAGAAGAAGAGCCAGAGCCGGATCCAGAAAGTAGCTGTCCACCGCACAAAAGACAGAAACAAAGCGATGAGGTAACGTATACCGGAACAAACTATATGACCCACCAACCGTAACTCACAACACAATTCCACCAACTGACGACTTTCTCATCATATCACTTTCTACACTACAGAGCGCAAGAACACCCGCCGGGCCCACACCAACAAAAACAACGAAGACTCCGGCAGCTCGCGCAGAACCGGATGACATTCCTGTGGACCTCTCTGGCTTAACCCAAGCGTCGGTAAGTTTTACACAAACAACAACAGCTACGACAAAAAAAAAAACTAAACTCTCTCATCCATATGACGGTTATAGTAGTAACACTATCGACACACGTTTTCTTCTTCAGAACCCAGAAGCATCGCAAACAGAGACAGAGAGACGGGTGAAAGGAACGCCAGCGCCAGCGTCAGCACCAGCGCCGCCAGCGCCAGCGCCGACAGAAAGAACACCACAGCAAACGCCGCGAAGACAACACGAGCACAGAGCATGGGTGAACCCGGTAAGTCAATCACCGATAACATCCTTTTCACACACAAACATACGGAAAACTCCACAAACATCCCCCCTCCTCTATCTCGCATACACAGCTAAAACAACGGATACAACTCGTAGCGCAAATGATGCAGTTGAACACCATCTCCACACAGTTTCAACAAAAACTGGACGCCAAACGAACACCGCCATCAGCTCCAGCCGTCGTAGCAGCAACAAGGGAGGACACACCTCGCCCTCGCCCGTCGCCATCGTTGTCCTCAACCCCAACCGGCAGCGCCAGTGCCAGCGGACTAACAACAGAGGACAAACGTAAACTCCAGGTACAGTCAACAGAGTCATCACAAACTACTACCTAACATCCGTCAACCAGTCGCATTACTCCCCCCCACGACCCAGCTACATCATGTTCTGTTTGTTATCATCTCAACAGGAGCTGATAAACAAGATGAGCGTCCACGCGAAGCAGGCCCTGGACGCGTACCGGGAACTGCAAGAAATGTCTGACTCCCTCAACAACATCGAGCGACGCAACGAAGTCATACGAGACACGATCCAAACCAAATACGACGCGCTGGAAGACACTCACAACAAAATGGAAGTAAGCCTGCTGGAAACGATGGCACAATCGACGGCCACCTCCCAAGCAACCCTCGAAAGCGAACTGCAGCAGTGGGAAAACCGTTTCCGAACAAGAGAAGAAGAGTTTGGAACCGCATCCCGTCATCTAGCAGGATTCGAAGAACACTGGCAACAACAACGTGACGATCTGGACACATTTAAGCGCAAAACAGAAAAGACCCTGGCGCTTTTGGGTTCGTGTCACAGAGACATCCTCAAGCAGGTTAACAACTGCTGCGTCAAAGACCTAACACTGACGGATGATCATGTGAACTTTTTGAGACGCTCAAAAGAACCCATAAAAACACCGAAATCCATCAGCTCCAAAAGCGCAGTCCGTCAACCCG
>JAAUYE010170616.1_pt1 | contig 12025 bp, 16 predicted proteins | sample 7278081 | NCBI WGS metagenome assembly JAAUYE01 (sample SAMN14350131, study PRJNA611818) | marine sediment metagenome | isolation source: surface marine sediment (0.6m) | place: French Polynesia: Moorea | collected 2018-08
ATCCTTTGCCTTTGCGCGAATCTTTATAGAAGCCATTTGTATATCTCCAATTCTTTAATGTCTAAAATTAACCGCCGCAACCGCCGATAGTAACCTTTACTTCCTTGGTGGCCGAGTAAAGTTTGCCATCAGCCTTGACAACCGCGATAACGTCGGCGGTTTTGCCCATCTTGATTCGAGTCGAAACGAACGGCTCGCAGGCGGCAGACAGTTGGTAGGTGGACGTCAGGGGCTGGGCGTTTGCCGATGCGATAATTGAAATTGCATCGATATTGCCCATGGTGGACGATACGGTGACCGGCACCACGGCGCCATTTTCGGCGATATCTGGCGCCTTAAGCTTGATCGCGTCGGAAGCGCTGTGTTGATCCGAGCCCAGCGAGGCGGACAGGGCGCCATTAACGTCCTTGGCTTCGAACGCTGCTTTCATGTAAGCACCAATGGCGCGCTGTGGAACCAGGGCACCCGCTCCGACGGTGACGGCTGCACCGACAAAGGTGGCCGTTTTAAGAAATTTACGACGTAAAAGATTCATCTTGAGTATTCCTCGTGCGAATAAAAATAATGTCTGGACCGCGTGGCCTGGACTAGAGGGTATAAATAAATTCCGTGACCAGGTCGACTTCCTTTTCTGTCAGGATACGGTGCTTGCCGAAGGGCGGCATGATGCTGTTGGGATTCTTGGCGGTCGAGTCCCAGATCTGCGCACGCAAATCAGCCTTGTTCGGAAAACGGGCCTTCATCGCGATCAGCGGTGGTCCGATATTTCCCGGCAGCGAGCCGCCGGCGATCATGTGACAGGCGAGACAGTTGCCTTTCTTGCGATCGAAAGACACTTTCTTGCCGTCGGCGACCATGTCGGCGCTGGCAATTCCGCCAAATAGTGAAACAACGAACAGCAGCAAAATTGCTCCGGTACCGCTGGTTAAACGCTTCATCGTCATGCTTGACCTCCTCGATAATGTTGTAGTAGCCGCTCCGACTGCCAGGCGGCAATTTAATTGATTGATATTGGAACTGATGCAGTACGATACCAGAAAAGTAACTTAACCGAACTATTCAGGACCATATCCAAATGTGGATAACTTATAACCAAGCTGGTGTGAACTTATAACCAAGCTGGTGTGAATCGTCAAGCGATACGAGGAGTTGTATGCACTAGTGGATATTTGATCTACCCGCAGGGATTGATATGGTTGCCTCCAGATTAACCGGTACCGGTTGAACCAGAATAAGCGAGGAAACATAATGCCTGTTCGTCTTTTAGCTATCGCCGCGGTCGCTTTGTCGATGTACACGCTTACCGCAGCGGGCCAGGAGTCCAGCTCCGGCGCAAACCCTGCCACCCCTCCCCAGGCGGTCAGCCCGTTACAGAATCCGTTTTATCTTTTTCCCTGGATGGCGAACACCACCCCGGGGCTGTCTGCCGAAATCAACGCCCAGGGCCTGTCCACCGAGTGGATGAACATGCAGTGGATGATGATGATGGCCAACCATTTCATGAACGCGCCGATCGATGAAGCCACCCGCTTCGGTATTCTGGACGCCATGCTGCGCGCAGCCAATACGCAGATGCTCGAGGGCATGTTCGGTGGCGCCAACCAGGCCAGAATGTGGATACCATCGCAAAACAGGCGTGATGTTAAGCCCAACACCGTATCGGATTCGCTGTCGGACGAAGCCAAGCGCAACATGTACCAGAGCCTGATGATGCTGAGCCCGTTATCCTTGCGCGACATGATCTCGATCATGGCGGACAAGATGCCGGTGGCCGAAGATGTCAGCTTCGACGATGCGGTGGATTCGATGAAGCTGCGCGCCAACGAAATCAATTTCAAGTTCGTCGGGCATAATCCGCTGTGGAAGGATATCGTCGCGATTACCGGTGACGAAGATACCCCCAGGGTCGAGATTTTCAATTTCTGCGACGCCGTGGTAGCGCGCAAGGTGCTGGATTATGCGCCGGAGTTTATCGTCTTTATTCCCTGCCGGATCGCGCTGATCGAGGACGCCGACGGCAAGCTGTGGGTGATGACGCTCGATTGGGACGTCAACTGGCTCAACCTGGCGCAAAACCCGAACAGCGTGCTCGACAAGGAACTGCGCGACGAGGCGATCAGGATCCGCGAGGGCATGCGTTACATCATGGAAGGCGCGGCGACTGGCGATTTTTAAACGATTCAGGGCAACGTTGCTCGTGGGCGACGTTATCCAAAATTTAAACGAACTTCAGGAGTTCAACATGAACAACAATGTTATCAAGGTACTGCTGGCACTGTGGCTGGGTTTGACCGCTACGCTCGCGCTTGCCGCCGAGTCCGCCACGGAACCGGCAGCGCAGGACGCGGACAGCATGTCGTATGCGATGCAGAAATCGATGGATCCGAACGTCTGGACCAGGCTCATGAACAGCATGATGAGCGGTGAGCTGCAGGGTCAGCCGATGATCGCCTCCTGTGTCGAATGCCATACCAGCGAGGATATCGCGCGCTATCAGAAAGATTATGGCGGCATGATGCACGCGATGAATCCGATGATGCAGATGGCGAACCCGCAGATGTACGGCAATATGGCCGGCGGCATGATGAATCCGATGACGGGCATGATGGCGCCAATGACCGGCATGATGAATCCGATGACGGGTATGATGATGGCGCCGATGGGCATGATGAATCCGATGATGATGGCACCGATGACCGGGATGATGATGCCGGGCATGGGAATGCCTGGTATGCCGCCGATGGGTATGATGCCTGGAATGCCTGGAATGCCTGGAATGCCGCCGATGGGTATGATGCCCGGAATGCCGCCGATGGGTATGATGCCCGGAATGCCGCCGATGGGTATGATGCCCGGAACGCCCGGTACCGGTATACCGCCTATCGGATCGCAAACCATGCCCGGAATGCCGCCGATGGGTATGATGCCCGGAATGCCGCCGATGGGTATGATGCCCGGAATGCCGCCCGCGGGCATGATGCCGCCAATGCCCGGCATGGGGGGGAACGCCCCGGGTGCAATGAATCCACAGGGCATCATGGATCCCAAGCAATACGAGCAGTTTTATAAACAGTGGACCGACATGATGTCTAAAATGGCTCCAGCCGCGGAGCCTGAATCCGCTGAAGCTCAGTAGGTGCCGGCGTTGATCAAGCGGTTTATTGCAATAACACTGTTAGCTGCTCTTTTGAGCGCCTGTTCTGGTGTGCCCGGGGACGAGGAGATCGAGATCCTGGTGCGTGACAATCTGCTAACCGACGGGTTGGGTGACCTGTTCGCGCTGGAAAACTTCCAGAAGACCAACGGTTTTCGAGAAAGCGATAACGTCTATATCGTCGACGTCGAGTACGATCTCGTGTTCCAGAAGAGTTTCATCGACGTCGTGAAGGAAATTCGCGCCAATCCGACCGGGCCGCAGTACGGCATGTTCGGCTCGAAGTTGTTGGTAACGGCGATTCAGGCAAATTTTGGCCAGTTTGATGTCGGAGACAAGGTTCACAAGGTCGAAAAGGTACGGCTTCACCACACCGAACAAGGCTGGCAAATCGCAAAATAGAAATGATTGTTGGAGCGACCGCCTGATTCGGTCAGGCGGCCGCTGCAAGCAAAGTGGAAATACTAAATGTGCAGGTTGTCGCTGGTTTGTGAAGTTGCTTGCATGTAACCCAGCATACCCTGGGCCTCCGCCTCGCGCGCCATTTTCTCGGCTTCCGCGGTCTTGCCTTCCTTCAGCAACTGTTCCGCCTTCTTGATCATCTTTTTGGTATCGCGCCATTCACCGCCAACTGAATTGGCCTGCTTCTGGGCTTCCTTGGCATCGGCGATCGCATCTTCCGCTGCGCCCGCGAATGCCGTCGATGAAAAAACCGCGCCGGTTAACGCGAGGGTTGCGGCCAGGACCGTGTGCTTTAACGTGTTGTTCATAATGGTAGTTCCTCCTCAAAATAGCTATTTAATCATGAAATGATTCGTAACCCCAGATATCGGTGTCGAATCCGGATTCTCTGATGTGATCGGCTCGCGCCGAAATGTAACGCTGGAATTCAGGTTCTTCGAGGTACGCCTTTTCCAGCACGTAGGCGTACACCGATTGAAAATGAAAGGTCTTGATAAATGCGCCGATGCGCATGACTTCCTGGCCCCCTGTATCGAAAAACACCAGCGACGGGGTGTAGCCGATGCCCAGTTCCTGCGCCCACCGCCGTGCCTCCAGTTTCTTGCCGGCCGGCGTGATCAGCATTTGGCTGGAGGCAACGTCGAGCTGGACGTTGTTGGCCTGCAGCACGAGTTTGCGGGTCGCCTTGTCCGTCAAGATGCGCTGGTGCATGGTCTGACATTCCGCGCAATTCGTCGATTCGAAGTAAACCACCAGCGGCTTGTCGGAGTTGGCAACGAGCCTGCTTAAATCGTGCTCGTCGAGATAGAAGTCCTCGGCGATCAGCTTGCCGCCGTCCGCGCTCAGCTGCTCCAGGCGATACTGCGAAAAACTGAGGCTGGTTTCGCGTTTTTGCGCGACATATTCGAGCGCTGCGCGGAAATCCTCTGGTGGGTAGTAGCCGTTAAGGCGCAACACGGTATTGCCGTTTTCGTCGAGAAACAGGAGGGTCGGGGTGTATTGCACCTTTAGCGCCGCGGCAAAAGTCTTCTCGGTAAAATCGCGGCCCCCGATGCTGACCACCTCGCGATCGCCCCACATGTTGAGCGAAATACCGTCGAAATTCTGCTGAATATAAGACCTGAGATCGGGATCGGTAAAGTTTTCCTCCACCAGCCGGGCGCAGTAGGGGCAGCCTTCCTGGTGGAAGTAAAGCATAACCCTTTTGCCGGCGGCGCTGGCTTCGGCGACATCCTCTTCGAATTCCAGGAAACTTTCCTTGAACCATTCAGGCTTCTCGGACGGGATGGCGCCGAAGTATTTTCCAGGCTCGACTGCACTGGCCGCGGCAGCCTGTAAAGATACCAGCAGCACGCACACCTGGGCCAGGAAACGGCGGCCTGTTACCAACGATAATGTAGGTGCTGGGTATATCATAATGTTACGGGTGTTAGACCAGGATCTATCGCTCCGGTTCGTGTTACGCGGTATTCGGATCGAATAGCCTACCAAATTCAGCGTTCTGATTCATCGGCCTGACCATTTCTTCTCGTTTTGTTGGTATCAATGCCGATTTAGTCCCGGATTGTGCAGTTTGGCCCGGGGGTTAGTAAATATCGAATTCTGGATAGAGTAGACGGCAAAAAAGGCGCCCGGTTTTCAGTTGCAGAAACCGCTGCCAGGATGATTAATGGCAATTATCTGATCTAGATCAAATCCTTTAGCCACTATAGGGATAGGATTTTTCCGTTCATATCTAATGTTAGATATGGGACGATATGGTATTTTTTGATTACCTATCGAAACGATAATTATCGACTGGAGAGACACAGCAATGAAGCACCTGATTCTGGTATTTTTCGTCACTTGCCAAATGATCATTTCCTCCGCTGTGCTTGCCTGGTCACCGTTGGATGGGGTCGAGGACGCTATCGATAGTATGCCGAATTGCCTGTTTACCACGGCCAGCAGCGAACAAAGCCAGGAAGCTGGAGAAACGGAAGAAGAAGAAGAGCCAGATTGTGAGTAGGGTACGAGTCACCTTTAAACTAACTGATAAAACCGATCCGGAGGATATAGAATGAAATCCCAATTGCTTAAAACCCTGATGCTGAGCACGAGCCTGGTCTGGGCGGGTAACGCCCTGGCGGCCAAGCCTGTCGGCATTACCCCCAATATGATGGACGCGACCGTCGTGCACGGCGGCAAGTCGGTCAAGATCATGCGCGACCAGAACAACAAGGCGGTCGTCAACCCCGCTTTTGCCAAGACTTCACGGCCCTGTCCGCCGTTCTGTATTCAGCCGATTGTGCTGGCGCCGGGCGTCGAAACGCTGGGTGAGAATGAAATCATCGATTACCTGGTCAAGATGAGCAACGGCGACAAGTCCATACTGGTGGTCGATTCACGCACGCCCGACTGGGTGCAAAAGGGCACAATCCCGGGGGCCGTCAATATTCCCTGGACCGCGCTCAATCCAGCCAAGGGCGCCGATCCGATATCGATCGGCGAAATCATGGAAGACCAGTTCGGCGCGAAATCACTCGAGGGGCTTTGGGATTACAGCGATGCAAAGACCCTGGTCATGTTCTGCAACGGTATGTGGTGCGGCCAGTCGCCGAACAACATCAAGAACCTGCTCAAGTTCGGCTACCCGGCGCACAAGATCAAGTGGTACCGCGGTGGTATGCAGAACTGGTCTAACCTGGGTCTGAGCACCGCCAAGCCTGCAAGCTAATTCAGTCTTTTTGATTCCTCAGGGGATTTCATTGGTACAGGGAAGTACCGGTTTCCCTTTGTGGCGAGCAATTAGATGCGCCGATCCCTGTTAATTCTGTTGCTGGCCGTTTCTCTGTTTAGCGGTTCCGCGGGCGCCGACGAGGTCGCCATGATTGCGGTTGCGGACCTGCGCGAAGAAGCGCGTCTCGCCAGAGCAGGTAATTTGATACTGGTGGTCGAATTCTCCAGCGAGTATTGTGGGTTTTGCCGCAAGCTGGAGGAACTGTTCCTGCTGCCAATGCAACGCAATGCAGAATACAATGCCAGGGTGCTGATCCGATATATTTCGCTGGATGCCTATGAAACTCTGATCGATTTCGACGGTCGATCAATGAGTACCGGCGAGTTTGCGGAGCGTTACGACGTTTCGCTGACACCGACCCTGCTGTTTCTGAACGCGGACGGGGTCGAGATGAGTGAGAAGCTGGTCGGAATCTGGTCGGAGGATTTTTATGGCGGGTTTATTGACAATCGCATCGACGAGGCGCGGGAAAAGCTCTAGCCCCGGGGGTCGAGGTTTATCGCTGCTCAGCAAAACCAGACCCATCGTGGTCGCATTGTTGACGCTGCTGTGGGCCGGCAGCCCGCTGACGGCCCTGGCCAACGAGGCTGTCGAACAGCTGCTGGCCCGGTCGGAGGCGCCGGAAGGCGTTGTTTTCGAAATTGTCGAGGCCGACGAAGACGCACTCGAAGCCTTGTTGCCGCAGGTGCGCACCGCGATCGAGAAAATCCGCGCCCGTTTTCCGCAAACCGAGTTCGCGGTAGTTTCGCACGGTCGGGAAGAGTTTGCGCTGCAGTCGCAATACCAGGGAGAATACGCGGAGGTCCATCAGCAGGTGCAGTCGCTGGTGGCCGACGAGGTTCCGGTGCATGTTTGCGAAACGCACGCGGGCTGGTACGGGGTTAGCGCCGAAGATTTTCCGCAGTACGTAAATGTAGCGCCAACGGGTCCCGGGCAGATCAGGCTTTACGAGGAACTGGGATACGAATTAATAGTAATGGATTAACAAGCGGTCATCGAAAAATGCCATATTATCTTTACAAACTAAGCTCGCCCGAAGGGCTCGAGCTGGTTAAGAACCTGGAACTGCTCGACGTGTTCGAGGCTTTCCGTGATGCCAAATCACGGGCCAAGCAGCTGCGCGCGGAGGATGCGGAAAGCGGGTTCAGCTACAAGGTCATGTTTGCCGAGAACCAGCTGTCCGCCGAGGAGCAGTTGCTCGAAAAGCGCGAACAACCCGTGTTGATGGAGCATGAGCGTTAAGCTCGCGATCCGGGCCGCAGGTTTGGCCCTGGTGCTGGTCGCCGGGCAGGCCATTGCCTCGGAGCCGGATTTCGAGCGCGAGGCGCGGCTGGCGGATGAAATAGTCGACGCGATTCTCGATGGAGATCCCGAGTGGTTGCAGGCAGACGGGCGCGACTTCCTGGGGATTTACACCGAGGCGGATGATTCCCGGGCGGCGATCGTGGTTCTGCACGGCCGCGGCTTCCATCCCGACTGGGCCGATGCTATCAATCCGCTGCGGGTGGGGTTGGTCGAGCGCGGCTATACGACCCTTTCCCTGCAAATGCCGGTGCTCGACAAAGAGGCGAAATACTATGACTACATCCCGGTCTTTCACCACGCGCATGGCCGTATCGAGGCGGGCATCGCGTTTCTGCGTGAACAGGGACACGAAAAGGTCGTGCTGCTGGCGCATAGCTGCGGCGTGCATATGGCGCTGGACTGGATCCGGGCAAAGAAAGATAGCAGCATCGATGCCTTTGTCGGCCTCGGTATGGGAGCAACCGATTACAGGCAGCCGATGCATCAACCCTTCCCGCTGGACTGGATGCGGGTGCCGGTTCTCGACCTGTATGGCGCAAACGACTATCCCGCGGTAATTCGACTGGCGCCCAGCCGCCGCGAGATGATCGAAAAGGCCGGGCACAGCGCTTCGCGCCAGGCGGTATTGCCCGATGCGGACCACTATTTCACCGACCAGGGTGAGCCGCTGGTGGCCGCCGTCGCGGACTGGCTCGATCAACTGGAGTAGCGTTGAGCCATCCCTATACCCGGCTTACCCCGGATCACGTGATCGACGCTGTCGAGTCGACCGGACGTCTCAGCGATGCGCGTATCCTGGCGCTCAACAGTTACGAAAACCGGGTCTACCAGGTGGGCATAGAAGACGACGACCCGGTTATCGTCAAGTTTTATCGTCCGGAGCGCTGGAGCAGCCGGCAGATCGATGAAGAACATCGGTTTACCCGTTTCCTGTTCGATCAGGAGATTCCAGTGGTACCGCCGCTGGTCATCGATAGCGCCGCCGAATGCCCGACCCTCGGATCTCACGACGGTTTTCAGTTTGCGGTTTACCCGCGCCAGGGTGGCAGGGCGCCGGAGCTGGACAACCTCGATCACCTGCATCAGCTCGGGCGTTTCATCGGTCGAATCCATACTGCGGGACGGGGCTTTGTCTTCGAGTACCGGCAGCGACTATCGGTCGAGCGGGCGGGTGCCAATGTCGAGTTTCTGCTCGAGGCAGGATTCATACCGTCAGACCTGGAAGTCGCCTACCAGGCTATCAGCAGTGAAATTCTACAGGCGATCGCGGCACGCAGACCGGACTCCGAGCGCTACTCGCAAATTAGCCTGCACGGTGATTGTCACAGCGGTAACGTCCTGTGGCGAGACGATTGTCCGCATTTTGTCGATTTCGACGACTGCCTGACCGGGCCGGCCATCCAGGACCTGTGGATGCTGCTTTCGGGTGAAACCGACAATCAGCAGCGCCAGCTGATGGAAATCATCGAAGGTTACGAAATGTTCTGCGATTTCGACCTCGGCGAGCTCGATTTGATCGAGCCGCTGCGCGCGATGCGGGTACTGCATTTTAATGCCTGGCTGGCGCGTCGTTGGGACGACCCGGCTTTTCCCATGGCGTTTCCGTGGTTCAACAGCCCGCGCTACTGGTCGGAATACATCCTCGAGCTGAAGGAGTTACTGAGCGGTCTGCAATTACCGCCGATTACGATGCCGGTGGTCTGAAGCGCGCGCAAAAAAGAAGGCCCCCGAAGAGGCCCGCAAACATTGCGCGATTAAATCTGTTACGTGAGTGGTCGCTAATCCGTTAGCTCCATATTACACAGGGTCTGTCGTTACCGGGATTACGCGGTTTCGGCAGCATCCTGTCACTTAACCAAATGCCTCATAACTCCAAGAATGTGACTTTTTTCTCAGAAATTATGAGATTTTGTTACATAACGGTGCAAAGTATCCTCTTAACCAGGGCCTAAAACATCACCCAAATGGGTTAAATTGATTAACTTTTGGCATATCATCCGGTTTGCGAGGCAAGCCGGTATTTCGATGGATTCAATCTTTAACTTCGATCAGTCACTCAAGCACAGGGTCGCGCGTAACCTGGCTCGATTCGAAGCGGTTTCGCAGGCGCTCGAAGGCCGCACTCATGCCGCGGTCGCCTTTACGCTGGTCGATGCCAGCGAGCCGGCCAATATCGCCAATATCGAACACCGGGTCGAACTGCGGCAGCAGGCAGCTTACATTCTCACTACGCGCACCTCGAAGCTTTCCAGCCATGCCGGGCAGCGCGCCTATCCGGGCGGACGCGTCGATCCTGGCGAGACCGCCGAACAGGCGGCGCTGCGCGAACTCGAGGAGGAGGTCGGTCTCAAACTCGATCCTGGCCGGGTTTTGGGACGGCTAGACGATTACGCGACGCGCTCGGGTTACGTCATAACGCCGTTTGTCGTCTGGGGCGGCAGCGACGTCAGCCTGACGCCGAACCCGGATGAGGTCGCGCATGTACACCGCATCCCGCTGCAGGAATTGATGCGCGAGGAGGCCCCCATCCTCGACAGCATAGAAGAGAGCGAACACCCGGTGTTGAAGATGCCGCTCGGTGACGAATGGTTCGCCGCGCCCAGCGCCGCGATCGCTTACCAGTTTCGCGAGGTCGCCCTGTTTGGACGCGACACCCGGGTCGCGCATTTCGAACAACCTTATTTCGCGTGGAAATGATGAATCTGGAGACCCTGATAAAACGCAATCGATCCGCGTTCACTCCGCTGTTCGATCCGCCGCTCGACGCTGGCAACACCATCTACATGGAATTATCGTCGTCGAACGACGAGTTCGAAGGCCTGAGCCAGGCGCAGCAGGATGCTGCAATCCTGGAACGTATCGCAGCGGCTGGTGCGATTGCCGGCGTCGGTGGTTACCTGGAGGATCGTTCGGTATACAGGGATACCGAGCTGTTTCAGGGTGACGCCGAGCGCTCGATTCATATCGGTGTCGATGTTTTCATGCCGGCGGGAACCTCGCTCCATGCCCCGCTCGACGGCGTGGTGCACAGTTTCGCCAACCGGCGGGTACAGGGCGATTACGGGCCAGTTATCATCCTCAGGCATCGACTCGAGGAGATCGAATTTCATACGCTCTATGGCCATCTCAGCGAGGATTCCCTCGAGGGTCTGGCCGACGGTAAGCCCATTGTCGCGGGTGAGCGGATTGCCGGCATCGGTGCGCGCCCGGGCAACGGCGACTGGGCGCCGCATTTACATTTTCAGCTGATTCGCGATATGCAGGGTAAGCGCGGTGATTACCCCGGCGTAGTTCGTCCGCAAGAACTCGATTTCTTTCGGGAAAATTGCCCAGACCCCGGCGATCTGCTGTTAACCTAGTGGTCCGGGAAAACCTGTGCCATCACCTGCAGCCAGAGCGATCCGATGATCAGCATGGCGATGGCGTAAGGCCAGTTCCAGAAAGCGATCTTCCATCCGGGAATGCCGTAGCGGCCCTGGAACACGAGGTTGGTGCCGGACAGCGGGTTGGAACAGGTGCCGAGATGCCAGGCGAACAGAAAGGTCGCCGCCAGCAGGTTCGGGTCCGGATTCAGCGTCAGAATCATCGGCGTGATGCTCGAGATCATGATAATGGGGTGGATGCCGCAAAACGCGCATAGCAGCATGACCGCCAGCACCTCGGCCGCGCTAACCGAGTCGAATTGCGCGAACGGATTCGCAAATACGCCGTGCAGGATCAATGCCGAAATACCGGCCGCCAGCACGCCTGCCGCGAGAAACAGGCACAGCTCGTTGACGATGCGCGGCAGGCCGCCGAGCACATGATCCCGCAGGCGTTTGCCCGACTCGACGATACCGTAGCGCAATGCCAGCACCAGCATGGTCACCAGCAGCGCGCTGATCGCGATCAGTACCAGGATCGAGGTATCGACCAGCCATTGCGATAGCAACACCACGGTCAGGATCAGAATGGCCGGCACCTTGAGCGCGCCGAGGTGGGTCGGATAACCGACGAAACTCTCGACTTCCTCCGGATATCGCAGTCGGGCTTCGAGGTACACGCCAATCAATCCGACCAGCATGAACGGAAAACCGGCGACGATAATCCAGGTCAGACTGGCATCGCTGACGTAGGTCAACACCACCGCCATCGCTCCGAAAAAAGGCGACCAGCTGGAGACGCCGCAAAACACGCGAGTAAAAGTCTGCGCACTGAATCGCTGCAGCGGGCGTTTGCGATGAATGCGATCGGAAATCAGGATCGGCGCCGATATGTTGATTACCGAACTGGAGATATTGAGCCCGAGCAGAGTCTGCAGAAACGCCTTTCTGCCCACTGGCAGG
>JAAUYE010024915.1_pt1 | contig 12013 bp, 7 predicted proteins | sample 7278081 | NCBI WGS metagenome assembly JAAUYE01 (sample SAMN14350131, study PRJNA611818) | marine sediment metagenome | isolation source: surface marine sediment (0.6m) | place: French Polynesia: Moorea | collected 2018-08
CTTGCCGCCGGCGTTGTCGATCGCACCCGGCACCGGCGCCAGCGTGAACGCGTTGCTCAATACCGCTTCGCCCGGCCGGAGCCCGGCCGCTTTCAGCGCCACGTGCAGCGCATAGCCGCCCGAGGTGCAGGCCAGACAGTAATTGCTGCCCAGGTAGGCAGCATACTCCTGCTCCAGCAGCGCGGCCTCGGCGGTCTCGTCGGCGAGCGTGTTGTAGCGGTGCAGGCGCCCGCCGCGCAGTACGTCGAGCGCTTTGTCGATGCCGTCCTGCGGTATCGGTTCCTGCTGGGTAAACGGTTTGCCGAATCTGATGGTCATCGGATGTCATCTCGCCCCTGGACGTCATCCCCGCGCAGGCGGGGATCTTAAAATTTTTCCGTGATTCCCGCCGCACGCGGGGATCTTGTAACCAGCCGATACTACAAGATTCCCGCCAGCGCGGGAATGACGTGGGGCGCGGGAATGGCGTGGAGCACGGGAATGGCGTCGGGATCAGTAGTAATCCGGCAGGTCGAAAACCGCGGGATAGGCGAACAGCGATACGCTGCCGCCGGTATGCAGGAACACAACGTTCTCACCGGCCCTGAAGTGCCCCCTTCGCACCAGGTCGATCAGGCCGGCAAAAGCCTTGCCCGAGTAGACCGGGTCGAGCAGGATGCCCTCGAGTCGCGCCATCATCGTCACCGCCTCGCGCATGCCGTCGGTCGGCAGGCCGTAACCGGGACCGACGTAGTCGCCGTTGGCGACGACCTTTTCGCGCGCGATCCCATCCGCGCCGAGGCCGATGAAATCGGCGCTGCGCCGCGCCAGGTCGTAAACCATGGCTTCCTGCATGTCTGCGGGCTTGCTGACGCAGACGCCGTAAACGGGGATGCCGCTGTGCATCGCTTCCATGCCGACGACGAGCCCGGCCTGGGTGCCGGCGCTGCCGGTTGCGTGCACGAGGTGGTCGATCCGCAGCGAGCGGTCGTTGGCCTGGGAGACGAGTTCCAGCGCCGCGTTGACGTAGCCGAGCGCGCCGATTTCGTTGGAGCCGCCGACGGGAATGAGATAGGGTTTTTTACCGTGATCGCGCAGCCGGGCCGCGAGCTCTTCCATCGCGGCATCCATGTCGGACCCGGGCGGGAGAGACGAGATCTGCGCGCCATGCAGCCGGTCGAGCAGCAGATTGCCGCTGCGGGCATAGACCTCGTCGTGGGACCCGCTGAGGTCCTCGAGCAGGATGTGGCATTCGAGCCCGAGCCTGGCCGCGATCGCGCAGCTTTGACGCGCGTGGTTGGACTGGGTTGCGCCCTGGGTGATGATCGTGTCGGCGCCCTGCTCGATTGCGTCGGCCACCAGGAATTCGAGCTTGCGCGTCTTGTTGCCGCCCGACGACAGCCCGGTGCAGTCGTCGCGCTTGATCCAGATATCGGGGCCGCCGAGTTCGGCCGAAAGCCGCGGCAGCGGTTCCAGCGGCGTCGGCAGGTGCGCGAAACGCAGACGCGGGAAACGGGCGAGATGCATGTTTGACTCCAACACCAAATTCTCGCATCTTCTCACGATTGTTATGGTGATGAGAATGCCTGGTTTTTTGTCCCTGGTCAGAGTGCGTGTTGCGGTCGAATTCGTTGATCAGCGCTTCGATAGCGCGGGTCGTCGCTGCGTCCGCTGGCATCCCGAGGCCGGGCCGGCATGACGACACCCGGCTTCCTGTTGACGCGGCAGTGGACCGACGCGGCGGATGGCGTGCGCCTCGATTTGTGGCTGGCAACGCCCGAGGGCGCGCTCGAGGTTTCGATCGAGGGTCAGCGCGTTCTGTTTTTCATACGCCAGTCGGATGCGGGCAAGGCGGCGAGCCTGCTGGGCAATCAACCCGGTGTCGAAATCAGGAATCTCGAACTCAGGACATTTCGTGAAGAGCCGGTTGCGGGAGTTTACTTCAGGTCGCAGCAGCAGCTTTACCGCGCGCGCGATCGTCTCGGCGCCAATGGCGTCGATTGTTTCGAGGCCGACATTCGCCCGACCGACCGGTTTCTGAACGAAAGGTTTATTACCGCTTCGATCGACGTCGACGCCGGCTACAGCGAGCAGCCGCTGCGCAACGTACGCCTGCAGCCGGGCGACTACCGCCCGGCACTCGATGTCATGTCCTTCGATATCGAATCGGATTTCGAAACCGACGCGCTGTACTCGATAGCTTTCGTCACCGCGTCGCGTAAAAACGTACTGATGATCGGCGATGGCCCCGATGCGGACGGTATCGAGTACGTCGCCGACGAGGCGGCACTGCTGCGGCGCTGGATCGACGAGGTAGCGGCGATCGATCCCGATATCCTGATCGGCTGGAACGTGATCAATTTCGACCTGCGCCTGCTGCAGAAAAAGGCGCAGGCCCATGGCATCGACCTGGCGATCGGGCGTAACCGCAGGCTGCCGTTATGGCGGCAGTCGCCACGCGACTCCCAGCAGCACTATGTTTCGATTCCCGGGCGCGTCGTGCTCGACGGCATCGATACGCTGCGCTCGGCAACTTACAGTTTCCACAGTTTTTCGCTGGAGGCGGTGGCGCGTGAACTGCTCGGCCGCGGTAAACTGATCCACGATGCAACCCAGGCCGATCCGCTGTACAAGGCGCGCGAAATCAGGCGCCAGTTCGCCGAGGCCAAGCCCGAGCTCGCCGCCTACAACCTCGAGGATTGCCAGCTGGTGTGGGATATCTTCGAGCACACCGGCCTGATCGATTTTTCGATCGAGCGCGCGCGCCTCACCGGCCTCGAAATGGACCGCCCCGGCGGTTCGGTGGCCGCCTTCGATAACCTCTATCTGCCGCGCCTGCACCGCAAGGGGTATATCGCACCGAACATCGGCGATTACCACGGTGAGCTCAGCGCGCCCGGCGGTTACGTCATGGATTCGAAACCGGGCCTGCAGGACTCGGTGCTCGTGCTCGATTACAAGAGCCTCTACCCCAGTATCATTCGTACGTTTCGGGTCGATCCCTATGCGCGCATAGCGGCGAAACAAGCGCCGCCGGCGCTGCGTATTCCCGGCTACGACGGCGCCAGCTTTCACCGCGACGAGCACATCCTGCCGCGAATCATCGAGAATCTCTGGGCCGCGCGTGACCAGGCCAAGCGCGACGGCAACGCGGCGCTGTCGCAGGCGATCAAGATCATCATGAATTCGTTTTACGGCGTGCTCGGCACCGGCGGCTGCCGCCTGCACGACTCGCGCCTGACCAGCTCGATCACGAAGCGCGGCCACGACATTATTTTGCAAACCGTCGAGATCATCGAAAAAGAAGGCTACGAGGTCGTTTACGGCGATACCGATTCGGTCTTCGTGTCGCTGCACGGCCGCCGCGACAATCGCGAGGCGGCCGCGATCGGCGCGCGCCTGGTGGCGCTGGTTAACGAGTTCTGGCGCGACAAACTGGCGTGCGAGCATGGCATCGAGTCCTGCCTCGAAATGGAGTTCGAAACCCACTTCAACCAGTTTTTCATGCCGACGATGCGGGGCTCCGAGCAGGGCAGTAAAAAACGTTACGCCGGGCTGGTCGACGATGAAAACGGACAGCGGCGTATCGTGTTCAAGGGTCTCGAGAGCGTGCGCACCGACTGGACCGAACTCTCGCACCGGTTTCAACAAAAGCTGTACCAGCTGATCTTCGACGGCGAGGAATACCGCGACTATATTCGCCAGACGATCGCGGACCTGTACGCGGGCAAACACGATAAGCACCTGGTTTACCGCAAACGGCTGCGCAAGAAGCTGTCGGAGTATCAGAAAAACATTCCGCCGCACGCGCAGGCCGCGATCAGGGCGGAGGCGGAATTCAGGGCGCGGCAGGAACCGTCACGTTATCGCAACAAAAGCTGGATCGAGTACGTTATTACCGTCGCCGGCGCGCAAACCCTGGAGTGCCAGCACGACCGGCTGGATTACGACCACTACGTCGAGAAGCAGTTGAAACCGATCGCCGACACGATCCTGAACGCGATCGGTTCGTCGATGGATGCGGTCACCGATCAGCAGCAGGCGCTGTTCTAGCGGCAGGCCCGGATTCAGGATTCCGGCTTGCGTGGCGGCAGCTCGTCGTGCTGCGGCAAGGCGCCCGTGTCTTCGTGCCACGGCGGGCGCGAACCCCAGTAAATATTCTGCGTCGGCTTGATCCCCGGGTCGTCGTCGAGCGTGCCGGCGGTAATCATCATCGACTTGCCGGACTTGGCCAGCCACGGCAGCGACGAGCCGCAGTTCTTGCAAAAACTGGTGGCGTAGTGTTTCGCCTCGGGGTGTTCGAAGCGGCCGACCAGTTCCTCGCCACCGAGCCATTCGAAGTGAGCGGGATCGATGATGATATGGGAAGCGTGCGCGCTGCCGGTAAACTTGCGGCAGCGTGAACAGTGACAATACTGAAACACGTACTCGGGGCCGTGGTACTGGTAACGGACCTTGCCGCAGAGGCAGCTGCCCTTGATATTTTCACTCATAAGAAACCCTCCACTCGCGCAGTTTAGCCCAGCGCCGATTGCGCCAGCAAATCGGGCGCGAGCTCGGCGATGATTTCGCCAAGCGTCGGGTCGTGCAAGTTTTTACGGTACAGGTTTTCGTCGAGCAGGCCGAAGCTGCCGGACTGAATACGCATGAACGCCCTGTCGGTGTCGGCATCGACGAACTCGATCAGCGGGATGCGACTGATGCACTGGCGCAGAAATCCGAGGTTGTGGCGCGTCTCGAGTTTATCGGGCGCGGCGGGCACGTCGTCGGGGCGGGTGGCGAGCACGTTGATGCGCTGGTAGCGTTCGATATCGATGAAGACGCCCGGGCGGTAAATTTGCATCGAGCCCTGGGTGCCGCGCGCGATCAATTCGGGGTAGGTGCCCTTGGGCACGCTGTTGTCGAGAAACTCGAAGAAATACCTCGGCCGCTCGTTCGCCAGCCATTTGAACAAAAGCTTCGGCATGCCGGCGTAGGCTTCGACGCAGTGGCCGAGAAAATCCTCCACCGCCTTGTAGCGGCCGCGCGCGAGGCCGCGCTCCCAGCCGCGCTCGACCGTGGCCGCCGGCGGGGTGACGATGAAGTACATGTACATCGTGTCGATGTAGCGCACGTAGGTCTTGTGCAGTACGCGGGTAATTTTTTCGCTGGCGAAGCTGTCGAAGCGGAAGCGGTCGACCACGAGGTGCGGGATCGAGTGGCGCTGCTCCGCCTTGGCGCGGATGTAGTGGTCGAGCTTGGTATCGATGATATTGACTTCGTGGCTGGTAAAGCGGCCGGCATACTTGTAGGCCGCGCCGAGCGTCTCGTAGTCGAGCAGCAGGCGGCGCCAGATGTCCGGGCTGATGGTGCCGTAACCCTGCTCGCCGATGCCGAGCTCGTGCATCATTTCGCGCAGCATCGGGCGAATCGAACTCTTGCCCGACGCGGAGGCGCCCTTGAGGCTGATCAGGATCGGCTTGTCGGCGTCGGGGATTAGCGTATAGCCTTCTTCTTCGATCGCCCGGTCGACGAGTTCGCCGACCTTGCGCCCGATCTCGCGGCTGCCGAGGTGGTTGCAGGCGTGATTGACGCAGATGCGGGTCAGGTACCCGGGGTCGTGCCCGATGAAGCCGCGCGTGGTCGCGATCGAGCCGAGCACGCGGTACAGGCTGCGGAAAACCGCGGCCGCGAGCTCGTCGTCGGCGGCCAGGCCGCGGGACTTGAAGCGGTTGATCAGCTCGAACTCGCGTTCCTGCCGGCTTTGCCGCGGCGCCGGCGGTTTCGGCTTTTTGCCGAGCAGGCGCGACCACAGCGCCTGCCTTGGTTGCGCCGCCGCGGGAGGTTTCAGCGCAAGCTCGAGTTCGCGCCGGGTCATGTCCTCGATGCGGGTGCGCATGGTGTCGAAGCCGTGTTCGATCTGCATCAGCCGCGGAATCACGTACTTGCTGAAAATGCTGCGCGCGATGTGGCGAAAATTAATTCCGAGGTCTTCCTCGGTTTCGCCCTCGAGCACGACGATGTCGGCGTTTACGCGCACGATCAGTTCGTGCAGCACCAGCCGGTGCGGCCGGAAGCTGGTCAATTCCTCGGGGCTGAGACCGGTCTCGGCGGCGAGCTCGTTGACCTCGTCGAGCGTGGTGAACACGTTGCCCCGGTCGTAAATGGTTTCCAGCTCGCGGAACTCGGCCGGTATTTCCGATTCGATACCCGGGTTCCAGGCTGAATGCGTATTGTCTTTCAACGGCAGGGCGCTACGATCCTCGGCAGTAAGCGCTTATTATCGCAGCATGTCGCCAAATCACGAAACCTTTGCCGCCCGGCTCGGGGGGCGAAACCCGTTCGCAGCGTGCTGGACAGGAGGTCGGCGGCGTGCTCTGATGGCTTTTTTGGCTTTCCCGATTCAGGCACGATGAACGGTTCCGAATTTCCCGCGGGCGAACGCGGCGACTTCGACCAGGACCCGCTGAACTCGCCGACGCTGCCGTCGCGGTATTACTACGATCCGGAGATTTATCGGCACGAGTCAGGCGCGATTTTTCATCGAAACTGGTGTTATGTCGGCCACGCGAGCCAGCTTGCCGGGCCGGGGCAATACCTGGTGTCGCAGGTGGCCGACCAGTCTGTTTTCCTGCTGCGCGACGGCAACGGTGAAATCAACGCTTTCTATAACGTATGCCAGCACCGCGGCCACGAGCTGCTGCAGGGTTCGGGGTCGCTGACCAATAGAATCGTTTGCCCTTATCACGCCTGGTGTTACGGTTTCGACGGTGAGCTCAGGCGCGCGCCGAACACCGAGCGCATGCGTGATTTCGATACGGCGGGGTTTGCGCTGAAACCGGTCCGGCTCGCCGATTGCGGCGGGCTGCTGTTCGCGAACCTGGAGCCGGATGCTGAAGACTTCGAGCAGCAGTATCCGGGGCTCGCGCAAATCTTTGCCGACTGCCTGCCTGGCCTGGGGCGGCTGGGCATAGCGCGGCAATACGATTTCGACATCGCGGCCAACTGGAAGGTCGTGGTCGACAACTTTTCCGAGGGCTACCACATCCCGGTGGCGCACCGGCAGCTGTCGCAAGTGCTCGACAGCGCCGGCGGCAACCGCAGCCGGCAGGAGTCGCGTTACGCGTTTTTCGAGTCCCGCTCCAAGGCGGGCTACGAGGGATACGATATCGAGCCCGGCTCGCCCTATCGCTCCTGGACCCTGTGGCCCAACACCTGCCTGTTGAGCCTGCCCGGTTGCGAAAACCTGATCGTGATCCGCATGGCGCCGGCGGGCGCGGAGTCTTGCCGCGAGCACGTCGACATTCTGACTCCGGGCGGGCGGGTTTCACCCGAGCTCGAAGCCATCGCCGACCTGTTCACGACGCAGTTCAACGCCGAAGACATCCGCATCGTCGAGAGCGTACAGCGCGGTTTGCGCTCGCGCGGATACGACCAGGGCCGTTACGTGGTCGACGAACACGAATCCTGGTACTCGGAATCGGGGCTGCACCGCTTCCACCGCCAGGTCCTCGTCGCCCTCAAATAATTTCGGGTCAGAGTAAAAATTACCGAATTCGGTAATTTTTACTCTGACCCGAAATTAGGCGGGGATTTCGCGTTCGCGGCGCGCGATGAAATCGAGCAGGGCTTCGTCGAGCGCCGGATCGATCGGCGGGGCCTCGTATTTTTGCAGCCACTTCTTCGCTTTCAGCACGCCGACGGCTTCGCTGTCGAGGCTGCCTTCGGCATCCCATTGCTCCCAGGAATTGTTGTGCTGCGAATCGAAGATGAACAGGTTGCTGTTGAGCGTGTGGGTTTCGCCGAGAAAATGGCCGCCGGGGCCGACGCGTTTCATGGTTTCGAAGACCTCCTCGATATCGTGAAAATCGGGCCCCTGCAGAAAATGGTAAAAGGCATCGAGCTGTTCGAAGTCGATCATGGTCTTGCCGTAGCCGACGGTCAGCGCACCCTCGAGCATGCCGCCGCCCATGGTCAGCCAGTCGGCGCCGGAGAGCATCGCCGGGAACAGGCCCCACATCGAATCGTAGGCGGCCTGCATGTCGCCCGATTTGGACGTCGCCACGTTCAGGATCGCGCGGTGGGGCAGCTCGTAGTGGCGCGCCATCGCGTTGGACAGGAACTGCACCATCGCCGAATCGGGCGAACCGTGCACCGGCGCGCCGCTGTTCAGCGCCACCGTCATCGCCGGCACGCCGAACAGCATCGGCGCGCCGGGGCGAATGATTTGCGTCAGCGCCATCGCCATCAGCGCCTCGGCCAGCACCACGCCGGTGGTGCCGACGTTGCTCGCCGGCGTGCTCGCCGCGGCCATCGAGAACGGCGAGCACATTACCGCGTGGTTGTTCGACGCGTAAACCTTGAGCGCGTCGAGCATGGTTTCGTCCCAGACCAGCGGCGAGTTGGCGTTGATCAGCGACGTGGTGCAGCAGTTATTGGCGGCGAACTCGTCGCCGAACACGATCTTCGTCATCGCCACGGTGTCCTCGGCGCGCTCGCGCGCGGTGACGTTACCGATAATCGGCTTGTCCGAATACTTCAGCGCGCTGTAAGCCATGTGCAGGTGCCGGTGCGGCACCGGGATATCCACCGGCTCGACGATGGTGCCGCCGGCGATATGAATCGTCGATGCCATGTGGTTGAGCTTTTGCAGGTTGTTCAGGTCTTGCAGCGTCGCGTAGCGGCGATTGCCGTCCATGTCGCGCACGAACGGAGCGCCGTAGGACGGCGATACCACCGCGTGGCCGTCGCCGACCCGCACCGTGCGTTCCGGGTTGCGTGCGTGATGTACGTACGAGGACGGGATCTGGCCGATCAGCGCAAGCAGTTCGTCGCGGCCGATACGCACGCGTTCGCCGTCGATTTCGGCGCCGGTCCGGCGCCAGTAGTCGAGCGATTCGCCATCCTGGAAATCGCAGCCGATCTGCTCGACCACGCGCATCGCGAAATCGTGGATCAGCTCGACGCCTTCCTGGCCGGTCACTTCCATCAGCGGGATGCCGCGCCGGATTTCGGGGTGGTGCACGATCGCCGCGCTCGCGACCGCGGCCCGGCGCGCGGCGCTGCCGCCCTGGCGTCGGCGTCTGCGTGCGGGCGCGTTCACAGCTTGAGGCCGATCTTGCGGCCGTCGTGAAACGCGTAGGGCGCCTGGCGCGGCGCCGCGGCATCGCCGATCACGTGAAAGCGGACATCGCTGTCCGCCAGCGCCAGCTCCACATCGTTGAAAACCGTGTTCGTGGTCGCGGTGACGATCGCCGAGGCCTCGATTTCCGACGTCGAACCGTCGAGCAGCGAGCGCAGCTCGGCGCGATCGCCGTGCCAGAAGCTCACGACCGATTCGAGGATGAAAGTCGCGCCGAGTTTTTTCAGCGCGGAGCGAATCTGGAAATCCGACGTGGTGCGGGTCAATTCCTTACCGATCATCGCATCCGGGGTCACGATCGTGACCTTGTGGCCCTTGTGGGCGAGGTACCACGCGGTGCCGGTGCCGCGCCAGTTGCCGCCCTCGTCGATAACGATAACCCTGTCGCCGAGCTCGGCCTGGTCGCGGAAAACTTCCTCGCAGGCGTAAACCCTGCCGTTTTCCAGCCCCGGCAGCTGATCGGCCTCGGGCAGCCAGCGCTGGCGCGCGAGCCCGTCCGGCATCGAGCCGGTCGCGAGCACGACTTCGTCGGCGCCGAAGGCGAGAATTTCGCTCTCGTCCATCGGTGTGAAGTAGCGCACCTCGACCCCGAGCCGTTCGAACTGGCGCAGGTACCAGCCCATGAGCTCGGTGATCTGCCCGCGCCGCGGCGCCAGGCCGGCAAGGCGGAACTGCCCGCCGAGGTCGCCGAGCGCTTCGACCAGGGTAACGTCGTGGCCGCGCTCGGCGGCGACGCGCGCCGCTTCCATGCCGGCGGGACCGCCGCCGACGACGAGCACTTTTTTCGCCGTCGCGACCCGCTCGAAGCGATCGCCGCCCCATTCGAATTCGCGCCCCGCCGACGGATTGATCAGGCACGAGATCCAGTAATCGCGCGAGCGCCGGCCCCAGCACATCTGGTTGCAGGAAATGCAGCCGCGGATATCGTCTTCGCGCCCCTCGCGGGTCTTGTTGACCAGATGCGGGTCGGCGATTTGTCCGCGCACGATCGAGACCAGGTCCGAGTCGCCGCTGGCGATGGTGTAGTCCGCGTTTTCCGGCGTACGGATGAGGCTCTCGGCGGTAACTTTGGCATGTTTGACCACCTGCTTGAGCGCGGCCGCGAGCGGTACGCCCTGCTTCTCGGCATGCACGAAGGTCGGCATGACGCGCTCGTAATCGACGTAATTGCCCGAGCCGCAGGAAACGTAGTCGAGATTGCCGCTGGCGTCGTGCAGCGCGATGACCTCCTGGAAATCCTCGAGGGTCATCACGAACGGCGTGTTGTCGGCGTAGCCGGTCGACATGCCGATGATGAAATCCTCGCCGCAGGCTTCGCGAATCGAGTTGACGATCGACAGCGACAGGCGGCAGCGGTTTTCCAGCGAGCCGCCCCAGCGGTCGTCGCGCTGGTTCGACCACGGCGTCCAGAACTGATCGAGCAGGCTGTGGTAGGCCGCGAACAGGTCGACCCCGTCGAAACCGGCCGCCTGGCAGCGTTTGGCGGCGTTGGTAAAACATTCGATGACCTCGATGATTTCACCCTCGCGCATCGCGTGGCTGCCGTCCGAATCGTGATACGACGGTAAGCCCGAGGGTCCCCAGTGCGGCATGAAAGACAGGTCGGAATCGCCGTGCATGCCGACGTGGTACAGCTGCTGCAGGATCGTCGTGCCGTGCGCGTGCACCGCGTCGGTAATCCTGCGGAAATGCGGAATCACCTCGTCATCGCAGTGGCGGAAATTGCCGCGCGTCAGCACCGCGGTCGGGTGCACCGGCATCGGTTCGACCACGATCATCGCCGCGCCGCCGATGGCGCGTTCCTCGTAGTAACCGCGGTGGCGCTCCCCCGGCAGGCCGAGGTCGGACATATTGGCGGTATGCGCGCCGAAGACGATGCGGTTGTCGAGGGTTCGGTGGCGCAGATGCAGCGGTTGAAACAGGTTCTTGTAGTGGGTCATTTGGGCGCTTCGACTGGTCATGATGATCGAATATACCGATTGTTCTGACATGAACAAAACGATATATTTTCATGACTTTCATCGAAATCTGTCATATGTCGACGCTCGATATCGATTCCATGCGCGCCCTGGTCGCGATTGCCGAAAGCGGCGGCATCACGCGTGCGGCGAAACGGCTGAACCTGTCGCAATCGGCGGTCAGCCACAAGATGAAGCGGCTCGAAGGCCGCCTCGAACGCGGCCTGTTCACGCGCATCGACGGCAAAATGCGCCTCAATGCCGACGGCGAAAAGCTGCTCGACTACGCGCGCCGCCTGGTCAGGCTGCATGACGAGGCTTACGCCAGCTTTCATCGAAGCGATCTCGCCGGCGCGCTCAGGCTCGGCATTACCGAAGACGTCACCGCGCCGGGCATGGCGCAGATCCTGTCGAGTTTCGCCACCAGCTTTCCCAACGTCGCGCTGACCTCCCGCGTCGCGCATACGCCGGAGCTGGTGCGCTGGCTGCAGCGGGGCGAAATCGACATGGCCCTGATCGAAGTGTTCGAAAGCGAACTGCTCGAAGGCGATCACCCGCTCGGCCGGCAGCAGGTGGTCTGGCTGCTGGCGGACGATTTCAAGATCGACGAGGATGAGACCATTCCGTTCGTCGCCTATCACCGCGACTGTTTTTACAAGGCCTGGGCCGAACGCGCGCTGGCCGAAACCGGGCGCGGCCTGCGCGTCGTGTTCGAATGCCCGAGCATCGACGGCATGGTCAACGCGGTGCGCAGCGGTCTCGGCATCGGCCTGGTTAACCTCGACGTGTTCGATCAACCGCAGTCGGGGCGGCGCGGCGATACCCGCGGCCTCAGGATCGACCGCTCGGTGCTGCCGCAGCCGCCGCCGATTCAGCACGTCGCGCGCTTCTCTGCCGGTATTCCGACCGAGCAAATGGACCGCCTGCTCGAACTGATCGAACAGGAGTTAATTCC
>JAAUYE010212203.1_pt1 | contig 12013 bp, 9 predicted proteins | sample 7278081 | NCBI WGS metagenome assembly JAAUYE01 (sample SAMN14350131, study PRJNA611818) | marine sediment metagenome | isolation source: surface marine sediment (0.6m) | place: French Polynesia: Moorea | collected 2018-08
AACCGTCTCGGCATTAAGCATATGAAGGTTGCGCTCGAAGAACTCGGCCTGCGCTACCTGTACCCCTATCGTTACCGGGTACTCGAACGTGCGCTGAAACGCAGCAAGGGCAGCCAGCGGCAGATGGTCAAGAAGATCACGGACGAGCTCGAAGCAACGCTCGCCGATGAGGGCATCAATGCCGAGATCATCGGCCGCGAGAAACACCTTTACAGCATCTACAAGAAGATGTCGGAGAAGAAGCGGCTGCTGTCCGACGTTGTGGATGTCTACGGTTTTCGCATCATCGTCGAAGACGTCAACGACTGTTACAAGGTGCTCGGTCTCGTGCATGGGCTATACAAACCCATGCCTGGCCGTTTCAAGGACTACATTGCCATTCCGCGCATCAACGGCTACCAGTCGCTGCACACGACACTGTTCGGGCCGAAGGGCCAGCCGCTCGAAGTGCAGATTCGCACGCGCGATATGGATCGCGTTGCCGAGTCGGGTGTCGCATCGCACTGGCAGTACAAGGCTGAAGAAAAGTCGGACGCGACACCGCAGCGTCGCGCACGAGACTGGTTGTCCAACCTCGCCGAGCTGCAGCGCTCCGGCACGTCGGAAGAGTTCCTCGAAAGCGTCAAGGTCGACCTGTTCCCCGACAAGATCTACGTGTTCACGCCGAAGGGCGACATCATGCCGCTGCCCAAGGGCTCGACGACGGTCGACTTCGCGTACGCGGTGCATACGGATATCGGTAACCGCTGCGTTGCGGCCAAGGTAGACCGCGCGCTGGTGCCGCTGCGCACGGAACTGCACAACGGCGAAACCGTGGAGGTCGTGACCAGCCGCGGCGCAAGGCCGAACCCGAACTGGCTGTCTTTCGTGCGCACGGCCAAGGCGCGAACGGCGATACGCAATCACATGAAGAAGATGCGGTCGGCCGAGTCGATCGACCTCGGCCGACGCCTGCTCGACCGTGCGCTCAAGGACCTGGGCTCCTCGCTGCGCAAGGTCGGCAAGGTGCGCACCAAGGCAGCTCTGGAGGAACTGGGCCTGAACAACACCTCGGAGCTGTTCGAACAGCTCGGCCTCGGCGAAAGGCTTGCACCGCTCACCGCGCGCCTGCTGCTGGGCATCGACGAGGACGGCACGCCGCAGACCAGCCACGCAAGCCTTACGATCGCCGGCACAGAAGGCATGGTCGTGAGCTACGCGAAGTGCTGCTACCCGATACCGGGCGACAACATCATGGGCTACATGAGCTCCGGGCGCGGCATCGTGGTCCACCGCAATTCCTGCGGCAACCTGTCGAACTTCCGCAAGCACTCGGAGAAGTGGATCGCCTGCAACTGGGAGAAGGACATCGACCGCGAGTTCGCCAGCCAGATCAAGGTCGAGACGATCAACAAGCCCGGCGTGCTCGCCGAGGTGGCGGCAACGATCGGCGACTCCGGCTCCAACATCGAGCAGGTCGAAGTAGTCGGGCGCCACGAAGACTGCTCCGTGCTGTCGTTTCTCATCAAGGTGAAAGACCGCAATCATCTCGCGCGCATCCTGCGTGACGTGCGCAACATGCATAATGTCGTGCGCGTTGCGCGCGACTGCGCCTGAACCAGACCAACGAAGTGATCTCATGAGCAAAGCAGCGATTCACACGGATGATGCGCCGGCCGCGATCGGCACGTATTCCCAGGCGATCAACGCCAGCGGGCTCGTATTCCTGTCGGGGCAGATTCCCCTGGATCCCGCGACAATGGAGGTCGTCGACGGCGATTTCGAGGCGCGCGCGCGGCGCGTGTTCGACAACCTCGCGGCGGTCGCCAGGGCGGCGGGCGGCACGCTCGACGACGTGGTCAAGCTGACCGTCTTCCTCACCGATCTCGGCAATTTCGCGACGGTGAATGCCGTCATGGAAGACTATTTTCGCAAGCCGTTCCCCGCACGCGCGGCCGTCGGCGTCGCGTCGCTGCCGAAAGGCGTGGACGTCGAGGCAGACGCGATCCTCGCCCTGAACCCCCCGCTTTAAGGACGGTGCGGCGAGGCGACGACGTGCCGCTGCCACGGTGACAATCGCGCTCGACGCACCGTTGACCGCGCTCGCCGGAGTGGGGCCGGCGCTCGCAAAGAAGCTCGAACGGCTCAACCTGCACCGCGTCGAGGACCTGCTGTTCCTGCTGCCCCTGCGTTACGAGGACCGCACGCAACTCGTGCGGCTGGGCGCGCTCGTCGCGGGGGAACGCTGCCTGGTGACGGGCGAGGTGTTGCTCGCTGAGACCGCTTACCGCGGCCGCCGCAACCTGCTGGTCAGGATCAGCGACGGCAGCGGCCAGCTGACGCTGCGCTTCTTTCATTTCTCGCGCAGCCAGCAGGCGCAGTTCCAGCCGGGTGTTCGCGTGACCTGCTTCGGCGAGCCGCGCAAGGGCCGGGCAGGATTCGAAATGATCCATCCCGAGTACCGGCTGCTGCGCGCCGGCCAGGATCCCGCGGTCAACGATGCGCTCACGCCGATTTACCCGGCGACCGAGGGGGTGCAGCAGGGACGGCTGCGCAACCTCACCGAGCAGGCCTTGCACGCCATGCGGCGCTCACCCCCGGAGGAACTGCTGCCCGATGCGATACGCAGCGAGCTCGCGATGCCGTCGCTGGCCGAAGCGATCGAATTCCTGCACCGGCCGCCGGCCGATGCCGACGTCGCCTCTATGCTGGCCGGGCGACACCCTTGCCAGCAGCGACTGGCGTTCGAAGAGTTGCTCGCCCATTACCTGAGCCTGAAGAACCTGCGGGCGCTCGCGGACACCGAATCGGCACCGGCGCTCGACGGCGGCCAGGAACGGGTCGACGCTTTCATCGGGCAACTGCCGTTCACGTTGACCGGCGCGCAGCAGCGGGTGACGGAAGAGATCCTCGGCGACATGCGGGCGCCGCACCCTATGATGCGCCTGATCCAGGGCGACGTCGGCTCCGGCAAGACCGTCGTTGCCGCCATCGCCTGCCTCAAGGCAATGGCCTGCGGCGTACAGGCCGCGATCATGGCGCCGACCGAATTGCTGGCCGAGCAACACTGGCGCAGTTTCTCCGACTGGTTCCGGCCGATCGGCATCGAGCCCGCCTGGCTCGCCGGCAGCCAGAAAGTCGCCGCGCGCCGCGAGTCGCTTGCCGCAATCGCGGACGGCAGCGCAGCGCTGGTCGTCGGCACGCACGCGCTGTTCCAGGAAGGCGTCGACTTTCACCGCCTCGGGCTCGTCGTCATCGACGAGCAGCACCGCTTCGGCGTGCACCAGCGCATGGCGCTGCGCGACAAGGGAGTCGGCGACGACGGCCACCCGCACCAGCTGGTCATGACCGCCACGCCGATCCCGCGCACGCTGGCGATGGCCGCGTATGCCGACCTCGACGTGTCCATCATCGACGAGCTGCCGCCTGGCCGGCAGCCGGTGACGACCGTGGCCATCCCCGAGACGCGCCGCGACGAGATCATCGAACGGGTGCGCGCGGCGTGCGTAAGCGGGCAGCAGGCCTACTGGGTCTGCCCGCTCATCGAGGAATCCGACGTGCTCGATTACGAGGCGGCCGAAGCGAGCTACGAGATGCTGACGGCCGCATTGCCGGAGCTGCGCATCGGCCTCGTGCACGGCCGGATGCGGCCGGCGGAGAAGGAGCGCGGCATGCGCGCGTTCAAGGAAGGGCTGATCCAGCTGCTCGTTGCGACGACCGTCATCGAGGTCGGCGTCGACGTGCCGAACGCGAGCCTGATGATCATCGAGAACGCGGAGCGCATGGGCCTGTCGCAACTGCACCAGCTGCGCGGGCGGGTCGGCCGCGGCGCCGAGCGCAGTCATTGCGTACTGGTCTACAAGCCACCGCTCGGTGCCGCCGCGAAGACGCGCCTCGCGGTCCTGCGCGACACCAACGACGGCTTCGTCGTCGCGCAGCGCGACCTCGAGCTGCGCGGCCCCGGCGAACTGCTGGGCACGCGCCAGACCGGTCTCCCCGACTACCGCATCGCCAACCTGGTGCGCGACGCGGAGCTGATGCCCAGGGTCCAGCTGGTCGCGGAACGAATCATCCGCGGAGCGCCGGCAAGGAGCGCGGCGATCATGCGTCGCTGGCTGGGTGACGCCGGGCGCTACGGCAAGGTCTAGAAGGGGTCTCAAAGAGTCCCTTCCGCGCGGAGCTTCTGGTACTTTAGCGGCGATGAAATTCCTGGTCGGCAATTTCGCTCCGGATATCGTTTCCCAGCTTCGCAACTACGCCAAGCTGATGCGCCTCGACAGGCCCATCGGCATCTGGTTGCTGCTGTGGCCGACGCTGTGGGCGCTGTGGCTCGCCGGCGAAGGACACCCGGACCCCGGCCTGTTCGTCGTGTTCGTGCTCGGCGTCATCGTCATGCGTTCGGCGGGCTGCGTGCTGAACGATTACGTCGATCGCAACATCGACCCGTACGTCGAGCGCACACGCGCGCGGCCGATCGCCTCCGGCGCCGTGCTGCCGATGGAGGCGCTGACTTTGTTCGCGTCGCTCGGCTTCATCGCCGTCGGTCTCGCGACGATGCTGAACCGCCCTGCTCAACTGCTCGCGATCGTGGCCGCCGGGTTGACGATCGCGTATCCGTTTTTCAAACGCTTCGTGTCGATACCGCAGTTCATTCTCGGCGCGGCATTCGGCTGGGCAGCGCCGATGGCGTTCGCGGCGCACACGGGCAGCACGCCGCAACTGGCCTGGCTGGTCTTCGGTGCAGCGCTCGTATGGGCCGTCATCTACGACACCTTTTACGCGATGGTGGACCGCGAGGACGACCGCAAGGTAGGCGTCAAGTCGACGGCGCTCCTGTTCGGCGACATGGACCTGTTCGTGATTGCCGGGCTACAGCTGGTGCTGGTCATCGCGCTGGTACTCATCGGCCTGCGCGCCGAACTCGGGTTCTGGTACTACAGCTCGATCGTCGTCGCCGCCGGCCTGATGGCGTATCACCTGTGGCTGGCGCGGGACCGGCAGCCGGCGGGCTGCTTCGAGGCCTTCCTGCACAACCGCCACATCGGCCTGGTGATCTTCATCGGCATCCTGCTGCACTACGCGTTCAATCCATAGTGCACGTCGCGGCTAAGCGGTTTCCGCGGGGCGCTCGAGCAAGGCACGCTCTGCGCTGATGAACTCGATGATCCTGAGTTTGATGGCGTCGAAACCGGGATGGTCCTGCATGTCCTGCCAGAAGATTCCGTATTCGAGCCATCCCAGGTCCCTGAAGCCTTTGTCGACAGCAACGGCAAGCTGAGCGATCGCCTCGTCGGGGTCGCCCCTCGCGGCAAGGATCTCGGCAAGGCGCACGTGCAGTACCGGCGTCGCCCAGCCACTTTCGCGCGCAGCGACGACCAGGTCGAGGCACCGATCCAGGAGCCTGGCTGCATCTTCATCGCGGTCCTGGCGCCGATACGCCAGCGCCAGCAACTTCACCACGTTCATCTGGTCATAGGTAATGTCGCCCAATCCATCCTCGCCACCCATGGCCCAGTAAAGGTGCTCGGCAGCGTCACGCGCTCGCCCCTGCAGCAGCAGCGCGTGCCCGTATTGCCTCACAACGAAGCCCTGATCCACGTCGAGTTGATCGCCCATGCGCTTGTCGAGCTGGCGGAAATCCTCGGCGGCAATCGCGATAAAGGACTCGCGGTCGCCCGTGTGCAGCGCGAAGTCCTGTCTCGCCAGCCGGTAAGAACCCGCTTCCGTCATCGCCGACTCGGATTCGGTCAACAAGCGCTCCGCCTCCGCGCGCATGCCCAGCATCGTGTACGCCCTGACCAGGGCCGCCACGTTGAATGTCGCCGCCGGGTGTTCCGCTTGAACGGACAGGCCATTGGACACCGCGTCGGCAAGGCGACCGTATTGACCCAGCCAGTGCGTCTTGGCCGACATCACGATCGGCCTGCCGGGCAATATCGCAAGCGATTTCTCGATGAAGTCGTAACCGTCCTCGAACTGGCCGAGCAACATCATCAGGCCGCTGAGGTTGAAGTTCAGGTTTGCGTTCAACGGATCGAGGGCGAGCGCCCGCAGATACGCTGCGGACGCCTCCTTGAGGCGGCTCTGGTGCACGAGGGACAGCCCGTAGTTGACCTGTCCCTGGAAATAGTTCGGGTTGATCTCCAGCGCTTTCTCGAATCCGGCATTGGCTTCGTCGTAACGTCCCGCCCGGCTGTCGAGCAACGCGAGCGTGGCATGCGCCTGCTCCAGCCCCGGTTCGAGCTCCAGCGCCCTCAGGATCAGGGGTTCGGCCAGCCGTGACGCCTCGTCAATGCGCATCGAACCGTTGTATGTCCGCAGAATATAGCCGTAGGCCAAAGCGTCCAGGGCCAGCGCAAAGTCCGGATCGAGTTCGAGCGCTTTCTCGAAGTACTCGGCCGCCCTGTCGACGGCCTCGACGGTCCGCATCTGCCGGTGTGCCATGCCGCGCAGGAAGTGATCGTAGGCTTGCGCATTGTCGGTGCCGCCCCGATCGAGGCGGCGTTGCTTCGCCACGAATCGCTCGATTTCGAGCGCCTTCGTAATCGCTTGCGCTATCTCGTCCTGGACCGCGAATACATCGTCCAGTTCGCGATCGTAGACTTCGGACCAGAGATGGTAGCCGTCCTCCGCATCGATCAGCTGCGCCGTTATTCTGACGGTATCACCGGATTTTCGAACGCTGCCCTCGAGCAGGGTCCGGACCCCCAGCGCCCGGCCCACCTCCTGCATCGGCGCGTTGCGGTTCTTGTAGTAGAACGAGGAGGTACGCGCCGCGACATGCAGGTCCGGCAACCTGGACAGTTCATTCAGCAGTTGCTCGGTGATGCCGTCGCTGAAGTACTCGTTGGCGTTGTCTTCGCTCATGTTGACGAAGGGCAGCACGGCGATGGAATTCTCCGGAGCGTCAGGCGCAGCAAAATGCATTTGCTCGGCAGTGCGGACGTCTACGATCCGGGCGACCATGGCAGCGATCAGCCCCGCGCATACGAGTACCAGCATCGAGAGAACAACGAGGTCGCTGCGGCTTAAGTCCCGATGCGTCTCGCCGGCCCGCGCCGGCGTTCGCCTGATGCCCTGCGCGGTGACGTCGTAGTACCAGCCGAAGATCACCGCGAGTGGTAGTGCCAGGACCGCGCCGATCCAAACATAGCGAATTGCCGATTCCGGCACGCCCCAGCCGGGAAAGAGGAGATCGGCGGCCTGCAGGGCACCCCAGGCGCCAAGAAAGTAGAGCGCCAGCGTACCGAAGAAGCGCCGCCGGCGCGCTTCCGAGATGAGCGACTTGACACGCGATGGAGCCATGCCTGCGTTCCCCCGGCACCGGAAGCTCAATGCTTTCCGGCGCCGACGCCGATTTCAGCCATTATGCACCGGGGGGTGCGGCCGCGCTAACGCGGCGCCGCCGTAGCCGCGATCAACTCAACCGCCGATGTAGTACATCTCCGGCTTCTGGATCTCGCGCCCGTTCTTGCGCAGCTCGGCTCGCAGTTCGCTGTATCGGTCGGCCCGCTTCGTCCACACGCGGTGGATAATGCTGAACAACTCCTCGTCGGTGGCCCCGTCCCGTAATGGCTGGCGCAGGTCGGTGCCCACGGTTGCGAACAGGCAGGTGAACAGCTGGCCGTCCGACGACAGCCGCGCGCGGTGACACGAGCCGCAGAAAGGCTCGCTGACCGACGATATAAACCCGACCTCGCCGGCGCCGTCGTCGTAGAGATAACGGGTGGCGACCTCGCCGTCGTAATTGCTGCGCTCCGCGCGCAGCGGCCAGCGTTCGCCGATACGCGCCCGCAGCTCGGCCGACGGCACCGTGTCGGATTCCTGCCAATGGTTGATGTTGCCGACGTCCATGTACTCGATCATGCGCACGATGACGCCGGTGCCGCGGAAACGCTCGAGCAACTGCAACATCGTATGGTCGTTGACGCCGCGCTGCACGACCGCGTTGATCTTGAGCGGCGTGAGATCGGCTTCGAGCGCGGCATCGATGCCGTCGAGGATGCGGTTGAGACCGCCGCGACCGCCACTCATATGCTGGAAGACCTCGTCATCCAGCGAGTCGAGGCTGACCGTGACGCGGTCCAGTCCCGCGGCCTTGAGCCCTGCAGCATGCTGGCCGAGCAGGATGCCGTTGGTCGTCAGCGCGATCTCCTCGATGTTCGGCAGCGCGCGCAGGTCGCCGATCAGGTCGCCGAGCGCCGGACGCAGCAGCGGCTCGCCACCCGTGATGCGCAGCTTGCGCACGCCGGCCGCAGTGAAGATGCTGGCCAGGCGCACGATCTCGGCGAAGTTCAGGCGCTCGTTGGTCTTCAGGAACTGGAAGTTGCGGTGGTACTTCTCCTCCGGCATGCAGTACGTGCAGCGGAAATTGCAGCGATCCGTCACCGAGATTCGCAGGTCGCGCAGGCTGCGATTCAGCCTGTCCTCCACGTGGTTTTCCGCTATACGCATGCCTCGAGCCCCCCGGTCGTATCGCGTTGTTGTTCAGCCGCCGGCCACGGCGGGAATGATGCTCACGACGTCGCCGTCGCGAATCGGTGTATCGAGCCCGGAGCCCGACTTGACGTTTTCCGAACCGACGAAGACGTTGACGTAAGGCCGCAGCTCGCCTTCGCCCTGCATGACGCGCTGCAGGAAGCCGGGATGACTGGCGCCGATCTGCGCCAGCGCCGCGCCCACGGTGTCGGCATCGGTGTCGAGCACCGGCGCATCGTCGACAAACGGTCGAAGCGGCGTCGGTATGCGTACGGTTACATTGCTCATCCGGTCACCACGGCGACGACCGGCGTCCCCGCCCGTCGCAAACTGCAGAGCACCACGCGATCGAAGCGTGATGTCATCGCGATAGCCGCGCTGGCCGCGGCTCGCGCTCGTTGTTCTTTGTCATCATTGTCGACCATGTTTATTACGGGCGCAACACGCGCGCCCGCTGTGCAGTGCAGCGAACCCTCGTCGCTCGCAAGCAACCGGCCCACCGCTTCGGGCGTCAACTCCTCGCCGGGCGCGACCCCGGTTACCGCCGCCACCCTGTCGACGCGATGAGCGACCCTCTCGCCGAGCGGCTCGCCGATCGCTCGCGCCGAAACTACCGGGATGACGATATCGGCGCCTGGCACGATCATCGGCTCGTCCTCCGCCGGTGCCTTGATCCAGCGCATCCTCGCGCCGTCGGCCTTGACCAGCGTCGCGGCAAAGCCGCCCGCATCGTGGATGGCCCGGATCGTCGCAGGCCCGGCGCCGGCGTGACGCCCCGGCTTGTTCGACGGGCACGCGTAGGCAATCGAACGGTCGCGGTCGGCCGCCGCTACCCGTTCCGGGAGGTTTGCGTCGTCGTCGATGATCGGCTGCAGCCCGAGATCGTCTGGGAACACGGTCGTGTGCACGGTCGCGGTCAGCGCCACCCTGCCAGGGTGTTCGCGCGCCAGCTGGTAGATCACGGACTTCTTGCCGCCCGCACCGACGGCGCAGACAATGCCTTCGCGCGCATCCAGCACGTCGATCAGGGCGGTCACCGCGCGATGTCCTCGCAGGCTTTGACGCTGAGAATTCGCGGCAGGTAGCTTGCGAGCTCGTTCCAGCTCTCCCCGGCATCGTTGCTCGCGAACAGCTGGCCGCCGGAGGTGCCGAAGTAGACGCCGTAGGGATCGCGGGCGTCGATCGCCATAGCCTCGCGTAACACGGTCACGTAGACATGTTCGCCGGGCAGCCCCGAGCTCGCCGATGCCCAGCTTGCACCGGCGTCGCGGCTCCGGAAGACGCGCAGCTTGCCGTCGACGGGCGCACGCAGGTGCGAGCTCGATTCGGGGATCTGGAACACCGTATCGGGATCGTTCGGGTCGACCACGATGCCGTAGCCGAAATCGCTCGGCAGCCCGGCGGTAATCTCTATCCAGCTGCGGCCGCCGTCGTCGCTGCGGTAGGTGCCGTTGTAGCACTGCCGGTAAAGGCGGCTCGGCACCGTCGGGTGCATCACGACACGATGCACGTTGTGGCCGGTCTCCGGGAACGGTTCCGGCAGGTTCTCGGCACGCACGCCTGCGTTGATCGGCTGCCAGGTCGTGCCGCCGTCTTCGCTGCGGTAGACGCCGCCCGCCGAGACGGCGGCGACGATATTGTCCGTCGCCAGCGCATCGACGTAGATCGAGTGCACCGCGAAGCAGCCTTTCGAGGGTTCCCACGTGGCGCGCGTCGGGTGCTCGTTCAACCCGGCGACCGGCTGCCAGCTCGCACCGCCGTCGTCGCTCCTGAACAGGCCGGCCGGGTCGATGCCCGCGAACAGCGTGTCCCCGGCGAGGGCGAGGTACCAGATGGCTTTCGTTGCGCCGCGGTTGCTCGCCGCGTCGTGCTCGGGGACGGCGTCGAGCGAGGTCCAGGTCGCGCCGCCGTCGTCGCTACGGTAGACGTGCGCGCCCCAGATCTTGTGCGACGTCGCTGCGTACAGCCGGCCGTCCGGCGCCTGCAGTGTGTGCAACACCGAGTAGCCCGCGAGGTGCGGGCCGTCGATGCGCCACTCTTCGCCCACCCCGTCGCGGTGGACGCGGAACAGGCCTTTCGCGGTACCGACCAGCAGCATCATCGAATCAGCGGCGCGAGCGTCCCGTCATTTCTCGAGCAGTCGCGGCATCAGCTCGGCGAGATTGCAGGGCCGCGTGCGAATGTCGAGCTGTGCGCTGATCAGCTCGTCCCAGGCCGTGGCACAGGCGCCGGTGGAACCGGGCACGCAGAACACGTAGGTGCCGTTGGCCACGCCCGCGAGCGCACGCGACTGGATCGTCGAGGTCTTTATCTGCTGCCAGGAAATCGTGCGGAAAGTCTCGCCGAAGCCGTCGATGTTCTTGTCCAGCAGCGGGCTGACCGCCTCCGGCGTGCCGTCGCGACCCGTTACCCCCGTGCCGCCGGTTGTGATCACGACGTCGACGTCGGTGGCCGCGATCCAGCCCGCCACGACGGCGCGGATCGTGTACACGTCGTCGGGCACGATCTTCTTCTCGGCCAGACGATGCCCGGCGTCGGTCAGCCGCCCGGCGAGAAGTTTGCCGGACTTGTCGGTGGCTTCCTTGCGGCTGTCCGAAACGGTCAGGACCGCGATGTTCAGCGCGACGAATTCGCGCTCCTTCGGGGTGTTGCTCATAGGGGACTCACTGTCTGTGGACGATTCGCAGCAGGTGACTCACACGAAGGCTGCAAACGGCTGCACTTCGACCTCGTCGCCCTCCGACACGGGACCCGCGTCCTCGGGCAATACGATAAAGCAATTGGCGGCCGCCATGGAACTCAGGACGCCGGATCCCTGGTGGCCGGTCTTGTGCACGACCAGCCGCCCGTCCGACCCGCGCGACAGCTTGCCACGCTGGAACTCGCGGCGCCCCGGTTTCTTGCGTAGCGCCGACGCCGATATCGCCGGCATCGTTACCGGGGGCGCCGGATCCGGCCGGCCGGCGAGCGCCTGCAGCGCCGGCTGCACGAGCTGGTAGAAGGTCGCCATGACCGAGTTCGGGTTGCCCGGGAGGCCGAAGAAAAGTGCGTCGCCGATGCGGCCGAACGCAAGCGGCCGACCGGGCTTCATCGCCACTTTCCAGAAGCCTATCGTGCCGGTGCGCTCGAGCGTCTCGGCAACGTAGTCCGCGTCGCCCACCGACACGCCGCCGGACGTAACGATCGCGTCCGCCTCTTCGGCGGCTCGCGCGAAAGCGCGCTCCACCTCGTCGCGGTCGTCGCGAATGACGCCCATATCGACCACGTCCATCCCGAGGCGCGTCAGCATGCCGTAGATGGTGTAGCGGTTGCTGTCGTAGATCTGGCCTACACCGAGGGGCTCGCCGACGTTCCGCAGTTCGTCGCCGGTCGAGAAGAAGGCGACGCGCGGACGCCGTCGCACCCGGACCTCGCCGACGCCCACCGAGGCGATCAGCCCCAGGTGCGCGGGCCGCAGCAGCGTGCCCCGGGGCAGGGCGAGGTCGCCGGCCCCGATGTCCTCGCCTGCCTGGCGGACGTGCTGACCGGGCCGCTCCTTCGTGCCGAACAAAGCCTG
>JAAUYE010038133.1_pt1 | contig 12010 bp, 19 predicted proteins | sample 7278081 | NCBI WGS metagenome assembly JAAUYE01 (sample SAMN14350131, study PRJNA611818) | marine sediment metagenome | isolation source: surface marine sediment (0.6m) | place: French Polynesia: Moorea | collected 2018-08
CTGGGAATCGCTCATCACCGGAATTTGACTCAAGAACAGGGTGTGGAACTGCAAGGCTATCTCAATATAGTCACTTGCGGAGCGTGGCGTATTGCATAAAGCCTGAAAGTCAAACCAGATCACATCATCCGCGAGGGCAACATAGGGTATGTCACGATGATTGATGCGCAGCTTATGTGCATGTTTCGGGACGGTTGGTGACAAGTCAGCAAAACGCTGTTCGAGCCATTGCTGTTGATCATTCCCACTTACCACCAAATAAGTATCCGCATGTGTCAAACGGTGCAAGCGATAATCTTTACCGGTCTTTAAATCGATTTCCTCGAGGTTTTCCTGTAATAACCTGATGGCGGGCAGGAAGCGTTCTCTTTGCAAACCGTTTTTATAAAGTTCCTTGATCGAGATATTCGAACTCACCGCCAGGGTCACACCGGAATCAAATAGCGCTTGTAATAAGCCTGCCATAATCATGGCGTCACCAATATCATGCACATGAAACTCATCCAGACATAAAACACGATAGCGCTTCGCAAGCGCTGCACCGATTACCTGTAAGGGATCAGGTGACGGTGGTAATTGCTTGAGCCAGTCATGGATTTCAAGCATAAAACGATGAAAGTGTACTCGATGCTTTTCAGCAAACGGCAGGCACTCGTAAAAACAGTCCAGCAAATAGGTCTTGCCCCTGCCGGTCCCCCCCATGAAGTACAGCCCTTTGAGAGGTTGAGGTTTATGCTTGAGTAGTTTTGCCAGCAATCCCGGTTTCTGTAACTGCACTGCCAGTAAGTCATCATATAACCGCTGGGTATGAAATACCGCATAACGCTGCAGGGAATCAGCCACAAAATTTGGCTGCAACAGATCGGATTCGTAGCGTTCCGTCGGAGTCATAGTTATCACAAACGTTGCTCAAGGATTCCACGCAATTCAGTATCACTCAGCACAATAGGATTGGTTTTCATGCTACTCCCGCGTGAGTGGGCAACCACATGGTCGAGGTCTGAATCACTCAACCCGAACCGGGATAATCTCGCCAGCTGCATGTGGTCTGTCCAGGCCGCCAGACGTTCAACCAACATATGCCATGCCAGCTGGGGATCACGGATTCGTTGTGAACAAATAATTTCTGCAATGCGAAGATAGCGCCGCAATGCCTGATTATCCGGCTCGCGCTGACGCATACTTTCAATATTGACATGGGTTGCTTCCGCCACCAGGGTACCGCACACCACACCATGGGGTATTGGAAAGAACGCCCCCAGGGGTGAAGCCAGTCCATGTACCGCCCCCAGGCCAACTTGTGCCAGGGTAATACCCGACAGCATGGAAGCATATGCCATCTTGGTCCGCGCCGCTTCAGTCACCTCGGGATCAGCCCCGGCATTGTCATACCATGACAACAAGCCATCACGCGCGGCTCGCAGCCCGCTTACCGCCATGGCATTTGTCAGTGGATTGGCACGCATTGAAGTATAGGACTCCATTAACTGGGTCAAGGCATCCATACCATTGGCTGCAATCAATTCCGGCGGACAGGAGATCAACAAATCCGGATCGACCACCGCATATTCCGCCACTAGCTTGTCATCCCGGAATGACTTCTTGAAGCCTTCCTTACCCTGCACACTTAAGACGGCATTTTTCGTGGTTTCACTACCGGTACCGGCAGTGGTGGGAACAGCGATAAACGGAACCGATGGCCCTTCATAGGTACGCTCCGGACCGACACCTTCCAGGTATTCCATTACCGAATGGCCTAGCCTGAGCAGGCCGGCAATGGCCTTGGCAGCATCCAGGGCGCTGCCCCCGCCAATCCCGACCACCACATCAATATTCTCTGATGCATGTTGTCCGACCGCCATGTCGATTAGCTCCGGGGAAGGTTCACCGGAAACCGTACAATGGCACCATTCGATGCCATGTTCCTTTAACTCGGCATGCAACCATGCCCAGTTATCTGAAGCTTGCAACGACTGCCCGCCCGTGACGAGTAGCGCCCGCTTGCCATATTGGCAAATCAGTTTGGGTAATTTGGCAAAGACACCGCAGCCGAATTCGATACGAGGCAAACGTGCAATGGAAAAAGGATGGATTATTTTCATTCTTAGTACTCAGAAACGACTACCCGACACTATATTATTATAATCAATATCAGCGCACCCTGGTCTGTCCTGATCAATAGCAGCCTGATTTATTTATTCTAATGAAATAGCCCCTGATTAATTCTTACTCCATTACCGGATACAAACCATTATACGTAATGCCCTGTCTCGGTTCCGACATCCAATCCCCCACTGTTTCGCGCCATTTATGATAGTGACTGGTTTGTTTATGTGCGGCAGCATCGTTACTATTTTTATAGGCTTCATATAAAACAAAGCGGGAAGGATCATCCGCGAGTTGTAAAATATCGAACCTGTAATTTCCCGGCTCCTGAATGGATTGCTCATGGTTGAGCCGACAGGCCTCAATGAACGCTTCAATATGCTCGGGTTTGACATGCACATGCACTATAGTGACCTGCATTGAGGCCTCCTTCTGTTTGCTGGTTAATGGATACCAGCAAGTATAAGATCAGAATGAAGCATTGGCACCTTCAAGGGTGTTGCCGCAGGCCTCACCTAAGCTTTGCAAGTAGACCCGGTTGCCGACTTTAGCCCGAGGTCACCCACACGACTAATCACTACATGAGCTGGCGGCGAAAATGCCGCTTATCAGTCGGTGGTAAAATCACACTGCTTGTGACTTGAGTCGCAAAACGGCTTGTTACCAGAGGCCCCACATCGACACAGGGCGGCCTTGCTGCGGGTTGTGAAGTATTGACCATTTTCACTCTGGATCGTTACCTCACCCTTGATGACATACATGGCATTCGGCCGACAGGTGATGGTAACGAGACCTGAGGTTGTCGCTAGTTTTTCGTCCCGCTCGTCATTGAATGCCGGACCATCATCGAAATCGACTTTTTTATGACTGCCGTCGCAAAACGGGATTTTTTTGGAAAGCCCACAACGGCATAAATACAACTCGGTGTCATTGGCGAGTTCTTCCCCATCGGCAGCTAACAGTTGAAACTCACCTTCACAGATCAGCGGACCATTGGCTCGCAGGGTGATCTTGTTGGTTTTACTGGGAGTGGCGTTCTGGCTCAAAACTTGTCCTCCTGCATATCACGCTTTTGAAACACAGAATCCCGGCGTACCGGCGGCGCTATGCTACCATAGCTATGCAAATTTCCAATGCGGTCGGATGCTCATTTATGCCACTCTGGTTCATGCGTCATGGAGAGACCAATTACAACCGCCTCGGCTTGTGTAACGACAATCCACGCCGGGATGTCCACCTGACCGAGAGGGGCATCCGCCAGGCCGAGCAGGCGGCCAGGCAACTCCGCCACAAGCCCCTGCAGCGTATCCTGACCTCGGAACTTCCGCGCACAATACAGACGGCGGAAATCATCAACCGCGACCACCATGTCCCGATAGCACCCTATGCTGCCCTGAATGACATCCGCTCCGGCTTCGATGGGCGTCCCGTGTCAGAGTACTTTGCCGCCATCAGCCACGATCCGCTGCATGCCCGCATCAATGGGAGAGAATCGCTACTGGATCACAAAAAACGCATCAACCTTTTTATTCTCGACTTGCAGGCTCGCCGGGAGGATGCTGTACTGATAGTTGCCCATGAGGAAACCCTGCGTGTCGTTCGTGCCTGGTTCGAGGATCTGCCTGACAGCGCGTTGCGGGATCAACACTTTAACAATGCTGAAGTTCTGGAGTTCGACTGGCCTTGAATATTCCCTATGGTCTTTTGCCGGAAAGCTGGTACTGGATTGCCGCTGTACTGTACGGTCTGCTTCTGATCCCGGCCGTTATGTCTGCCCCCTGGCAGCGCTTTCAACGGCCGGAAATGCTACATGTTTTTCTCGGCAGTTGTGTGGCCTTGTTATTCCTGTGGCATATCACCACCACCGAGTTTCCCGGCCTGAACTACCATTATATCGGTGCGACCCTGCTCACCCTGATGTTTGGCTGGCAATTCGCCCTCTTGGCTTTCAGCCTGGTTTTCCTTGGAATGACGTTTAATGGCAGTAGCGATTGGCAGAGTCTGCCGCTCAATCTTCTGGTCATGGGGCTGGTCCCCATACTGGTAAGCCAGGCAATCTATCGCCTGGTGGATAAGAAACTTCCCAACCATTTTTTCATTTATGTATTTTTAAATGCCTTCTTCGGCTCAGGTATCGCCCTGGTAGCCATGATCGCCGTCGCCTCCGGTATCCTGATTCTAGGGGATGTCTACAGTTTCAGCCAACTGGCCTCAGACTATTATCCTTTTATTCCTTTGATGGTTTTTCCGGAAGGATTCATTACAGGAATGATGATCACTATCATGGTGGCCATGACACCCAAGTGGGTGTGCACCTTCGATGATTTACGCTACCTCAGCGGCAAGTAAGTGGTCAGTTACATGCATTATTATACCGACAATATTTTTATGTATTTTACTTTGGTTATAGGTCAAGACCTACAAACAGATCAGTATAAACTGACAGACAGCCTTGCATGTTCACACTACAATTAAGGTAAAAGGTATCAATATGGGAACGATGGATCCGAACCGGACAATTGGAACCGGCAAACCACGGGCAGGCAAGGAATCACGTCGTAATGATGAACGCCTGTTTTATGTCGATAATGTCGGGTGGTATATTCATACCCGTGAAGGACTTAGTGGCCCTTACCCGGATATGCAAGACGCTGAGTCATACATAGCTCGGTTAACACAAATCAACAAATCGGACTTGTCATTTGTGGATACAGTACAGATGTAGGCAAGTAAAATGCAGGACTTGAAAACACAGATGCACACGCACCGCAACGGTGAGTTTGGCACAATCCCACGTCGCACCCGTCGCTTTTACAACAATGGTAAAAACTGGTTCTTCATTACCCGTGATGGCAAACATCATGGCCCGTATCAGCACTTCACCGAGGCCGAGGCCGCCCTCAAACTCTATCTGCGTCGTTGCGGTATCGTACGCTATGTCCCGTCCTGAACCTTAATTCGTTGACTTGCAATATAGCTTGTCCCGATAGTAGGGTTCATGCATCAGGTTGGTGTCCTTCCTCGATTCTCCCAGTTTCAGCAATAAATAGCGCAAACGTCGGTTGAGTGATTGCCATTCACTTGTGTCCTTCGCCAATTGCAACAACTGCTCAACTTCGGCAATCTCACACCGCACCTGAATGCCAGTTGGTAAATAACCTGCATTTTTTAACAGGCGATAACCACTACGCAGTTCTTCAGGCACCAAGGCATCGTCCCCCAATTCCAAGGGCTTGCCAGCACCCGGCAAATCATCGAATTCACCGCGCGTTTTGGCTTCACTGATACGTGCCTCAACTAATTGATCGATTAACCACATAGGATTGGTGATTCAGACAATTTCAGCCGCTTCGTTGAAATCAAGCCGTGGTCCTCGCGGATACAGGCCGGTTTCATCCCCGTAACCGATGGCGCAGATAAAATTGGACTTCACATTGCCTTCCGGGAAAAAGGCCGCTTCTAGTTTGGCATTATCAAAACCGGACATGGGACCGCAATCAAGTCCCAGGCTGCGTGCCGCCAGCATCAAGTAAGCACCTTGCAAGGAGCTGTTACGAAAGGCGGTCTCGTAAATTTTATCATCCTTGCCGACAAACCAGGCGCGAGCATCGGTATGTGGAAATAATTTTGGCAACTGCTCATAAAACTCCATGTGCATACCAATAATGGCTACAACCGGCGCGGTCATGGACTTGGTGACATTTCCCTCATCCAAACAGGCCTTCAGTTTCTGTTTCGCCTCATCTGACTTGATAAACACAAATCGCGCCGGGCTGGAGTTGGCACTGGTCGGCCCCATTTTTGTCAGATCATAAAGTTGCTTGAGCAGGTCATCACTTACCGGTTTATCCTGCCAGGCATTATGGCTGCGTGCCTGACGAAACAAGGTATCGAGGGACTGATCGTTAAGAACGGTAGATGACATTACGACCTCCTTGGTCATGCGTTTTTATTTACTCTCGCACGAATTAACCCAACACACAACCACACAGTTGATGTCGTTTTTAGCGCTAATACCAGGTTCAGCTGGCGTCGAACTTGTGAGATACAAGCAGGGCTTCCGGAACCTGTAGCTTGATGGCGGTCGGTAATTCCAGGCAAATGCCGGGGACGGGACGCACCGATACCCATAAAACATTCAGACCCAGATTGAGATCGGCAAATACCACATTGTTTTGATAACAGCGTAATACCGCTTCGATACGCTGTACGGTATTTTCCAGGATATGGCGGGGCTTGTCGCGCAAGCGGGGGATAATCATCATGAAATCGCTCAATGCCACACCATCTTCATCGTGGGTGGGGACGCGTTTCCATAATGGTTCGGCAGGCTGCAGGCTGGATAAAGCCTTGTCGACATAGCACTGAAGATTCATACGGCCCTCCGAAAGACATCGGTTCTTTCATTTATAGCACAAACCCAATACCCCGCTAGCGCCCCCTTTTCCCATGGGGTTTAAATCCTGCCGGGCGCTTGGCAAGCCACTCAACAAATCGCAGAATATCAGGATGTTGCAGCAGGGCGGCGCGGTTGTTGTAGCGGGAAGCCAATTCCTTTTCCGATAAAACAGTGTGGATATGATTGTGACAGGGGCGGCACACCCAGAGAATATGCGTGAGCATTTCCACCCGACTGAATTCTTTCCGTATCTTCTTATTACGATGCCGTGTGCGAGGAATTAAATGGTGCTGGGTCAAGTTAGACATGGACCGTCCACACAGCTCGCAGGCAACAGGCTTGGGGGGAATTTTAATCATTGTAACCATCGTGGCACTGAATGAGCTTTTGGTACTAACTGGTCGACTCGGCAGGTTCCTGTTGCATTTCATCAGTACGCCGGGGGCTTTTGTAATTCGTGCGCAAAGCAACAATGCCCGCCGCGGCAATCAGAATCGCCCCGGTAATAAATCCCATGTCCAATGTTTCCTGCCAGAATAGATAGCCATACACGGCGGCGAATACCACGGAAAAATAAGTGAACGGCGCGACCTGCGAGGCAGCCGCAACACTGTAACCGCGGGTGAGCAATAATTGACCCAGGGTACCGAACAATCCCATGAGAAAGAGTAAACCCCATTCCTGTGTCGTTGGCATTCGCCAGGCCCAGACCAGCGGAATAAGGGCAATCAACATCACCACGAGAGAGAAATAAAATACGATCCGGATCGTCGGTTCGGTCTGACCTAATCGACGCACCGTTACTTTGGCCCCGGCAGCAAACATACCGCCAGCCAGCCCGACCAGGGCCACACCGACAAACCCCAGTCCTACGGCCAGCCAGATTTTTGAACTCAACTTTTCAAACAACCACAGCGCGGCGATCAACGGCATAAAAAGAGGTGCAGTCATCTTCAGTAGCATGCCATCAGCCAGTTGCAGGTTCGCCAGGGCATAAAAAAAACAATACATCGCAGAAACACCCAGTAGCGCACGTAGCAAGTGCAAGTGGAACACCCTGGTGGTAAACACATTTCTGTTCAGTCTGCGCAGTAATAGCGGCAGGAGTATCAACACGCCGAACAGCCCGCGCATGAACACTACGACTTCGGTAGGCAATTCGGCGGATACGGCCTTGACCGTGGCCCCCATGGAAGCAAACATCAGCTCCGATGCCACTATCAGGGCGGCACCCAAAACAAAGTTTTGTCGATACCTCATGTTTGCATTAGACATTAATGATGTTTCGCTTGTAACCGGGTGCTGTAACCCGCGACCATAATTCGATTAGAATCCGTACCTACCGTGACTGTGCTCACCATGCCATAAAAAGATCCCATCATGCAGCGTTTCATGCAATTTTTTCCGCTCTGGGCCATCTTGCTGTCCACCATTGCCTATTTCTTCCCGACCTTATTCACTCCTCTCAAACCGGGTATTGTGCCGTTGCTTATGGTCATCATGTTTGGAATGGGCATTACACTGACGCTGGGCGATTTCCTGCGCGTGATACGCCAACCCGGTATCCTTTTGCTGGGTGTGGTACTGCAATATAGCATCATGCCACTCGCCGCTCTGCTAGTGGCCATCCTGTTGGATCTGCCAACGGCCTTGCTGGTGGGTATGGTGCTGGTCGGCAGCAGTCCCGGTGGGACCGCTTCCAATGTCATTTGTTATCTGGCACGTGGCAATGTCGCCTTGTCGGTCAGCCTGACCTTATTATCCACTTTGCTGGCATTTGCTTTTACCCCGGCCCTGACCTGGTTGTATGTCGGCCACGCAGTTCCGGTACCCTTTTGGGACATGCTTTACAGTGTACTGAAGATCGTGGTGGTGCCCGTCATGCTCGGCGCCGCCATTAATACCCTGTTTGGCAAGCGGTTACGGCGTTGGTTACCTTTTTTTCCGTTACTCTCGGTAATAGCCATAATTATCGGCATCGCAATCATTGTTGCGCTCAATCAACCGCGCCTCGCAACGGTTGGCTTCGCCATCAGCCTGGCAGTGATACTGCACAACCTCATTGGCTTACTGGCGGGTTACTGGATTCCCCGGTGGTTCGGTAAGGATGCAGCCACATGTCGAACTCTGGCAATCGAAGTCGGTATGCAAAACTCAGGTTTGAGCGTGGCACTGGCGATAACCTACTTTTCCAGCCTGGCAGCCCTGCCCGGCGCCCTGTTCAGTATCTGGCATAATTTATCAGGATCCCTTCTTGCCGGTTACTGGCGACGTCGCTGAACTAGATCAAGTTATTCAAACCCTCAATCCGGCGACTCGATAATGGCACCCAGGCGTCGCGCAATCGCCGCTACTAACGGTGGTGGTGGATAGTCGTCTTCAGCACTTTGCAGATAGGTTTGCCATTGCTGATGGGCCGATGCCAGTACCGCATTGGTACCCTGACAGCCCAATACATTAATCACATGTTCACCGATTTTCCATGGTCCTTCTCCCTTGAGTGACCCTTTTACAACGTGCATTACCTCCTCAGGCTGCTCCAGGTGCCAGTAAAGATCAAAATAAATCAGCCCTTCAGGATGCGGAAAGATTTCCGCAATGACCGCTTGCGTCCCATCGGGCTTTAATATCATCAGGGGCGTCGTCATGGAAAACAAATCTGCCATCAATTCATCTCGCCTTGGCCGACTGGATTTTTACTGCGTCGAGACTGACGACGGGATCGTCACCGACCACCTCGGCACTGTGAATCTCACCCCGCGGTACCGCGAGGCAGTCACCTGCCTGTAGAATCATCGCCTTACCCAGCATGCGCATTTTAAACTGGCCACTTAAGACAGCATCGATCTTATCAACCTCATGGCTATGAGGTGGGAAAACCGTTCCCGGCGAATAGACATAACGTGTAACCTGATAACCGCGGTCTTCGAGTTTCTGGCGTAAGCTATCTTCACTCAATGCCCCGTCCTGTTCTGAATTCCAGTGTTCGATAACCATATCAAGTTAATTACCCCTGGTGTTCTCTATCATGGCCTGCACTACTGCACACCATGCCGTCGCGATGTTCGCAAGATTGTAACCCCCACCGCCCATCGCCAGCAGGCGCCCCTCACAATGCTCATCGGCCAGCTTGCAAAGTTCTACCGTGGCCCTGGTATGTGCGTGGGTGGAATAGGCCATGTGCGTTATGGGATCACCTTGAATACTGTCCGCCCCGCACTGCAATAATATAAATTCAGGCTTGCGCTTGCTGACAAAGCTGACGACACTGTCCCATACCTTGTCAAACGCTGCATCATTTGCTCCCATTGGCATGGGCACGTTGAGCTTGGTCCCCACTGCATTATCACGGCCCGTTTCGGTCACGGCACCTGTACCCGGATACAGAAACCGGCCGTCTTCATGTAAATCCGCAAAAATCAGATCAGGATCCGAGTCAAAACTGTAGAACACCCCGTCCCCATGATGGGCATCGATATCCACATAGGCGATGCGTTGTACCCCATACTCACGACGCAAAGCTTCGATCGCCATACCACAATCATTAAACACACAAAACCCGGCCGCGGTGTCTCGGCGGGCGTGATGCAATCCGCCAATGGGAGTAAATGCCCGCCGACATTGGCCGTTCATAATTATATCGATGGCGTGCAAGGTCGTTCCGGCAACCAGGGCGGAAGCGTCATAAACTCCGGGAAAGGCCGGCGTATCGCCTTGATCGAGATAACCTGACCCGGCCAATGAGGCCAGTTTCACCTTTTCTACGTATGCATGCTCATGGAACCACTCTATCTGATCCTGCGTGGCCGTTACGGCCTGGCAAGATTGCACCAATTGATCCAAACCCTGAGTAACAAATGCTTCATTAAAGGCGTCAAACCTGGCCGGGCCAAAAGGATGCTGCTCACCAAAATTGTAGCCGGCAAGGCGCGGATCATTGAATACACAGACTGCTGACGTCACCTGTCTCCCCCTTGGGCGCGAATATAATTATTATGAATCAGTCCTCTTATGTACGCCAAAAAATTACTCCGCATGTTATAAAATAGACCTTTACATACTGATGGAATTAACAATCATGCAGATCCAAATCCGTGTTGTCGGGATTACGCTTGTCGCCACCCTACGTGACACCCCCACGGCCGGAGCCATCCTGGCCGCCTTGCCCATTGAGTCCCGGATCCAGACCTGGGGTGAAGAAGTGTACTTCAGTGTTCCCGTCACAGCAGAGCTCGAAGCCGACGCACGTGATGTGGTGACAGCCGGCGAACTGGCATTCTGGGTCGAGGGTTCGTGCATAGCAATCGGTTTTGGTCCCACGCCGATATCACACGGCAATGAAATCCGTCTCGCGGCTCGTACCAATATCTGGGCCGATACCAGTGATGATGTGCGTCAACTTGGTGTCGTGCAGGTGGGCGATGTCATTCGGGTCGAGCCGGTCAACGATTAGAGAGAATTCTATGCTTCACCAGGAAAGCTTTAACGTACACACCAAAGGGCGCGGTACCTATGAAACCACCAACGAGGTGCAGCAGATTGTCAGTGAGGCCGGTATTTCGGTCGGCCTGTGCCATATCTTTGTTCACCATACCAGTGCCTCGTTAATGCTATGCGAGAATGCCGATCCCACCGTGCGGTACGACCTGGAATCATTTATGGCTAAAGTCGCACCAGACGGGGATCCCATGTATCGTCACACCCTCGAAGGTCCGGATGACATGCCGGCCCATATCCGGACTGTCCTGACCCAGACCGGTTTATCCATCCCTATCAACAACGGACGTTGTGTGCTCGGTACCTGGCAAGGGATTTACCTGTGGGAACACCGTACCGCCGGACATCGACGTAAACTGACCGTGACCGTTCAGGGTGACTAGCCGGCCTTACCTGGCTATTAATGGCAGACTCTGAACACACGCATTTACATATCGACGGCTACCTTGCCTTCACCGCCGAAACGGGTGGCGAAATAGCCGATGATCAATCCGATAATCGCACCTTCCACGGTAAACCAGAATGGAGAACTCAGTACGCCTCCCTCACCGAACATCGCCACCATCATGGCCTGCATGGCATCATAGGCAAAAAAGGTCAACACGAAATTCATCCACGCACCCAGTAGCGGTGCACGAAACCACCAGGGCATGGGGAGTTTCAATATCGGATGATAGGTAACAACACCAAATACGCCAATGATTGCACCTACCGTGGTATACCAGAGCAGTATCCCCCAGCGGAGCAACCAGCCCCCATCGGGAAGAAAATACGGCAAAAGAATAAATCCTATGAGTCCAAAAAATAAACCAATCGCCTTGCCAATTGCAATGCGTGTCATCAATGAAGGATTTCCGAACATGTTCGTCTCCTGATAAATCATTTACATTGGTGCAATGCAAACCATGTTGGCTGCAGAAATTTGCTAAGATGATTTATGCCGTTTCCTCGCCCAGGCAATCAAGCCGATGAGTAAGCCTATAATGGCACCAATAATTGCTTTGACAG
>JAAUYE010166947.1_pt1 | contig 11994 bp, 11 predicted proteins | sample 7278081 | NCBI WGS metagenome assembly JAAUYE01 (sample SAMN14350131, study PRJNA611818) | marine sediment metagenome | isolation source: surface marine sediment (0.6m) | place: French Polynesia: Moorea | collected 2018-08
TAACGCGGTTCGATGGCCCGCTTGCACAGCAGGATCTTGCCGTCGCGCTCCGGCACGCAGCCGACCACGGGCAGGGGATTCTGGTAATGAACAAGGCCACAGGCCTCGCAGACCCAGCGCTCGTGGGTGTCGCCCGCGGGCGTCTTGCGAGTCACGGTCTCGCCGCAGTTGGAGCAATATTTCATGTGGAGATTCATCATCAGAAGATGGTGCCGGAGGAGGGAATCGAACCCTCACTTCCTTTCGGAAACCGGATTTTGAATCCGGCGCGTCTACCAGTTCCGCCACCCCGGCACGGGGAGGGAAGTATATGCATCACGGGGCGCTGCCGCCAGAGGTCGAAATAGTTTCCCGGCCTGCGACCCTTTTTACCGAATGGGCATCTAATATTCCGAACTATGAGCAAGTTTGCTGACATCCAGATCGACCCGGCGATCGTGAAGCGAGCGGCTCGCGGCGATGCTCGTGCGCACGAGATCATCTACCGCGCGTTTGCGGCACCCGTGTATTCGCTGTGCCTGCGCTTCACCCGGGTGCCTGCCCAGGCCGAAGATCTCGTCCAGGAGACGTTTATCGAGATCATGCGGTCCATCGCGAAGTTCCGGGGCGAGGCCGCGTTGGGAAGCTGGATACGCCGGATCGCGGTATCGAAGGCGCTTATGCACCTGCGCTCTGCCTGGACCGCGCGGGGCCAGGCACTCGCCGACGACTGGCACGAGGTCACGGCTGGCGATGTGGCCAGCCACGGTGTGCCGAGCCAGCCCGATGTGGCGATGGACCTGGACTCGGCGCTGGCGAACCTGCCCGAAACGAGTCGTGCGGTCGTCTGGCTGCACGACGTGGAAGGATTTACGCACAAGGAAATTGCCGCATTGATGGGTAAGACGGAGAGCTTCTCGAAGTCGCAGCTGTCCCGCGCTTACCAGCGGCTGAGGCCACTGCTCTCGGTGGCCGAAGACGAACTTGGCGGTGAAAACGCAGCGCTTAGAGGTTGCTGAAATGTCGAAGGACAGGAAGGACAAAGAAATGATTTGTGGATTGACCGCGGACGAGCGCGACCTGCTACAGCAGGAGCTCAGGGACTTGCCGGAGGTGATGCCGCCGCGCGACGTCTGGTTGCGCATTCGCGAGCAGGCCGAGGCCGAAGGGCTCATCAAGCAGGGCGCGATGCGTCGCCCGATGACGTGGAATGCGGGGCTCGGCCTTGCCGCCGCCGCTGCGCTGGTCGCGGTCATGGTGCCGCTGCTTATGAGCGACCCGCAGCCGATCGGCGTCACCGAGCCGCCCATGACCCAGGCAACCGGCCAGCCGCAGGTGTCGGCGCTGCAGGCGCTGATGGTCGAGTCGCGGCAGCTGGAAAGCGACCTGCGGGCAATGCCCGAAGAGCCGCGGGTACGCCAGGCAGGCACCGTGGCAACGATTACTGAAATCGAAGACCGCATCGCGGCCATCGATTTCCAACTGAATGACCCGTCAATCCGGATGACGGAGGAAGAGAAAGAAATCTTCTGGCGCGAACGCGTCAGGCTAATGAAACTGCTCGTCGGGTTGCGCTATGCGCAGGCGCAACGCACGGGCTTTTGATCAACGTAGGAGACTTTGATGAAGACCCTGAAAGTACTGATTCCCGCCGCAGCGTTCCTGCTGCTCGCCGGGCAGGCCGCTGCGCAAAGCCAGGAAGAAGCTGAGCGGTTGAGAGCGGAGGCTGCCGCCGAGGCAGCCGGGGCCAAGGCCGAGGCCCGTGAGGCTGAAGTCGCCCGGGAGCTCGAAGAAGCCGAACGGCGCATGGCTGAGGCCGCCCGTACGATTGCGGAGCTGACGGCCGAGCGCCTGCCGCAGCTGGCGGAGTTCGAGAGACGCTTCGAAGTGTTTGCCGACGGCCGACCCCGCCTTGGCGTGAACATCGGAGAGGACCTCGATGGCGGCCCTGTCGAAGGCGTGAAGATCGTGGGCGTATCGCCCGGCAGCGCCGCCGATGATGCGGGCCTGCGGTCAGGCGACATCATCACGGCGATTAACGGCGAGACGATGAGTGCCGAAAGCTCGAGCGCAGCCAACCGCAAGGTGCTCGACTTCATGTCGGGCGTCGAAGAGGGCGACGTCCTCGACGTGGAGTACCTGCGCGACGGCAAGACCGGATCGGTCGAAGTCGAGCCGCGCCCCGTCGAGATGAGTGCCTGGGCATTCGCGACTCCCAAGGACTTCCGCATGCCCGAGATTCACGTGGCCCCGGAAATGGCCGAGAAATACAGGCAGAGCTACCGCTTTGCCTGGCCAGGCAACGTCTGGGCCGACATGGAGCTGGTCGAACTGAGCGAAGGGCTGGGCAAGTACTTCGGCACGGAATCGGGCGTGCTGGTCGTCAGCGCACCCGAAGCCGACGCGCTGCAGCTCGAGGACGGTGACGTGATCATGAGCATCGACGGCCGTGAGCCGACGTCGGTCCGCCATGCACTGCGTATCCTCGCCTCTTACCAGGCGGGCGAGAGCATCGAGATCGAGGTCATGCGCGACAAACGCAAGCGCACGCTCGATATCGAGGTGCCCGATGACCGGCAGAGCAGGTTCTTCGAACTCAGCCCGGCGCCGCAGCCAGCCGCCGCGCCGCGGGCGCCCGTCGCGCCTCGCGCACGGGCGGTAGCACCCAAAGTGAAGACCTGACCCTGCGCCACTTTGGTGGCGTCGAACAGGGCCAGCACCGGGAACGGCGCTGGCCCTTTTCATTGGACCCTTTGTTACCATGCGCGCCGATGCAGATTTCCGACTTTGACTATGCGTTGCCAACGGAGCTGATTGCGCGCTACCCGACCACGGAGCGCCGCGCCAGCCGCTTGCTCGAAGTCGGCGCTGGCTTGCAGGACCGCCGTTTCTCCGAGCTGCCGTCGCTGCTACGGCCCGGCGATCTGCTGGTGTTTAACGACACGCGCGTCATCCATGCGCGCCTGCACGGGCAAAAGGAAACGGGCGGCCGCTGCGAGGTGCTCGTCGAACGCCTGCAGAGCGAAACGGCGGCGATCGCACAGGTACGTGCCAGCAAGTCGCCCAAGGCGGGATCGACGCTACTGTTTGCCGATGGCGTGACCGCCACGGTGGCGGGCCGCGAAGGCGAGTTTTTCGCGCTCGAGTTCTCGGAGCCTGTGTTGCCGTTTCTCGAGCGGCGTGGCGAAGTGCCATTGCCGCCCTATCTCGAGCGCGACGCCGAGTCGGCGGATGACGAGCGTTACCAGACGGTTTATGCAAGGGAGCCCGGCGCAGTGGCCGCGCCCACGGCCGGCCTGCATTTCGACGAAGCGATGCTGTCTGAAACCCTGGCGGCGGGCGTCCGGCATGCTTTCGTCACCTTGCATGTCGGCGCCGGCACATTCCAGGCGTTGCGGCACGAGGACGTGGAGGCCAATCGCCTGCACAGCGAGCGTCTCGTCGTCGACGAGGAGTGCTGTGAACTCGTCCGCCGTACCCGGGAAGAGGGCGGGCGCGTTATCGCGGTCGGCACAACCGCGGTCAGGTCGCTGGAGACGGCCGCGCGCGGCGGGATGATCGAACCGTATGCCGGCGAGACGGATCTTTTCATCCTCCCGGGCTACGAGTTTCGTACCATTGACGCCATGATCACGAATTTTCACCTGCCGCAGTCGTCGTTGTTGATGCTGGTAGCGGCATTCGCAGGCACGGACCGCATCCTCGCGGCTTACCGACATGCGGTTGCCGAGCGCTATCGCTTTTTCAGCTATGGCGACTCGATGTTCCTGACCCCGGGTAAGCGTTCGTGAGACTCACGGTCGGTGCAACGGACGGCCTGGCGCGTCGCGGTGAGCTCACGTTCCGGCGCGGCGTCATACAAACGCCGGTATTCATGCCTGTGGGCACCTACGGAACCGTCAAGAGCGTCACACCCGAGGAGGTCGCTGATTCCGGTGCCGAGATCATTCTCGGCAACACGTTTCACCTGATGCTGCGGCCGGGCACCGACGTCGTTCGCAAGCACGGTGGACTGCACGAGTTCATGCACTGGGAGGGCCCGATACTGACGGACTCGGGCGGCTTCCAGGTGTTTTCGCTGGCGGCAATGCGCAAGCTCAGCGAGGAGGGCGTGAAGTTCCAGTCGCCGGTCAACGGCGACGAGGTTTTCCTGACGCCCGAGAAGTCGATGGAGGTGCAGCACGACCTCAACGCCGACGTGACCATGATCTTCGACGAGTGCACGCCGTACCCGGCCAGCGAGGCCGAGGCCCGCGAGTCGATGGAACTGTCATTACGCTGGGCGCAGCGCAGCCGGCAGCGCTTCGACGAGCTCAAGGCCGCGGAGCCCGACAGGGGGGAAGCCCTGTTCGGTATCGTCCAGGGTGGCGTCTACGACAACCTGCGTGAGGCGTCGCTCGAGGGCCTGACCGGCATCGGCTTTGACGGCTATGCGGTCGGGGGCCTGGCGGTCGGCGAACCCGAGGACGAGCGCAACGCAGTCCTCGATGCCCTGATGCCGAAGATGCCCGAAAACGCGCCGCGCTACCTGATGGGCGTCGGCACCCCGGTCGATATTGCCGAGGCCGTATTGCGCGGAGTGGACATGTTCGATTGCGTTATCCCGACCCGGCACGCCCGCAACGGCCAGCTGTTCACGTCCCGGGGCACGGTCAAGTTCCGGCATGCCCGCTACGCCGACGACACCTCCGCGCCCGACCCCGACTGCGAGTGCTATACCTGCCAGAACTACAGCCTGGCCTACCTGAGGCACCTCGAGAAATGCGGCGAAATTCTCGGCCCGCGCCTGGCGACCCTGCATAATCTTTATTATTATCAGCAGCTTATGATTAATCTCAGGGCCGCGATCGAGAAGGGTGAGCTGGCCGAGACGGTTGCGGACCTGCGTTCGCTATATCGCTGAAGCCGCTTATGCGAATTCGGACCTTGCGATTCGCATTCCTGCCCTTATCTCGAAAGCTCTGTGCCATAATACCGCGCTGATTTTTCCGGGCTGTCCGGAAAACCTGCAACAAACAACAAGAGACTCATGGACTTTCTAATTCAAAGCGCATACGCGCAGGGCGCCGCGCCACAAGGTGGCGGGTTCAGCCCCTTGCTAATCATGGTCGCCTTCATCGCGTTGATGTACTTCATGATGATCCGGCCGCAGCAGAAGCGCCAGAAGGAACACGCCAACCTCGTCGCCAGCCTCAAGGTGGGAGACGAAGTGCTCACGACCGGCGGCATCCTCGGCATCATTACGGGCATCTCGGACCACTACGCGATCGTCAAGGTAGCGGACAACACCGAGCTCAAGATCCAGAAAGCAAGTGTCGCTTCTGTGGTCCCCAAGGACACTTTCGAGAACGCGTAGACCGTGAACCGGTATCCAGCTTGGTTGAACACCTTCGTGCTCGTCGTCCTCATGACGGGCATCCTGTTCGCGTTGCCGAACATCTACGGCAGTGCGCCCGCGGTACAGCTTGCTGATGCCGATGCAAATCCCGTAACCGAGCTGCAGCTGGAGAACTTCGTCCGCACGCTCGAGGGCGAGGACATTGCGCCCGAGGCCTCTTACATCAAGGATGGCCGGGCCGTAATCCGCTTCCTCAACGAAGAGGACCAGCAGCGGGCTGCCGATCGCCTGCGGGCGCGTTATGGCCAGGATAACAACGTCGCGTTGACGCTGGCGCCACGACTGCCGGACTGGGTTCGCGGTCTTGGGCTCAATCCAATGAGCCTCGGCCTGGACCTTCGCGGCGGTGTCTATGTGCTGCTCGAAGTCGACATGGACACGGCGATCAGCAATCGAATGACGGGCTACGAGCAGGACTTCGAAGACCGGCTGCGCGAGGCGCGAATACGGCACCGAGTCGACCTCAATAACGGTCTCATCACGGTTCGACTGACGAGCGCCGATGATCTCGAGGCCGCGCGCCGTGTCGTGACCGAGGCGGACGCCGAACTGCTGGTCGCCGACGGCACCGATGGCAAGTCGCTCACGATCCGTATGACGGAGCAGCAGATCAAGGATCGCCAGGACTTTGCGATCGAGCAGAACATGACCACGCTGCGCAATCGTGTCGACCAGCTCGGCGTAGCCGAGCCGCTCGTGCAGCGTCAGGGCGTTGACCGCATCGTGGTGCAACTGCCGGGCGTACAGGACCCGACCGAGCTGGAGAAGATCCTGACGGCGACCGCAACGCTCGAGTTTCGCCTCGTCGACCAGACCGGCAACCTGCCGGGCACCCGTTCCTATCCCGGCCGCGGCAGCGAGCAGGCGCAGCTGCTGAAGCGCGAGGTCGTCGCATCGGGTGATGAAATCGTCGATGCGCGTTCCGGCTTCACGCCCGAAGGGCAGCCGGCCGTACACATCACGCTGGATTCCGCCGGCGGCGAGCGCATGCTGGCCACGACCAGCGAGAACGTCGGCAAGCCGATGTCGACGCTGTTCATCGAGTGGCAGCAGAAGGACGTCGTGCGCAATGGCCAGCTCGAGTCGCGGCGGGTCAAGACCGAAGAGATCATCAACACGGCGACGATTCGTGGCGTGTTCAAGAACCGCTTCCAGATTACCGGGCTGACGCCGATCGAGGCGCGCGACCTGGCCGTGCTGCTGCGCGCCGGCGCGCTGGCGGCGCCGGTCTATAAGGTCGACGAGCGGACCATTGGCCCGAGCCTCGGCCAGGACAACATCGACCGCGGTTTCCGCGCCATCCAGATCGGCTTCCTGGCCGTCATCGTGTTCATGGCGTTCTACTATCGCTGGTTCGGCATGATCGCCAACGTCGCGCTTTTTTCGAACCTCGTCTTCATCGTTGCTGTTCTATCGATGCTGGGAGCGTCGCTGACACTGCCAGGCATCGCCGGCATCGTGCTCACGGTCGGCATGGCCGTGGACGCCAACGTGCTCATCTTCGAACGAATACGCGAGGAGCTGCGAGACGGGGCTTCGCCACAGGCGGCGATCAACTCCGGCTATGAAAAAGCGCTTTCCTCGATCGCCGATGCCAACATCACGACGCTGATTGCGGCGATCGTGCTGCTGGCGTTTGGCACCGGGCCGATCAAGGGCTTTGCGATCACACTGATGATCGGCATCCTGACGTCGATGTTCACGGCGATTATCGGCACGCGCTCGATCGTTAACTTCGTCTTCGGCGGCCGCAAGCTGTCGACTCTACCGGTTTAGGAGTTCGGCCATGCGACTGATCAAGCGAAAGACGAACATCAACTTCCTCGGCAAGACGCGCCGCAAGATCGCGCTCGCGATATCGGTGATCGTTGTCGTGGTATCGCTGGTTGAACTGGCCGTTGAAGGCCTGGAGTTCGGCATTGATTTCACGGGTGGCATCCTGCTCGAGGTCGGGTATCCGGAGGCAGCCAACCTCGAAGAGATTCGCACGAACCTTGCAGATGCGGGTTACGACGATGCCCTCGTCCAGCGCTTCGGCAGCGACACCGACGTGCTGGTGCGTCTGCCGCCACAGGACGGCACCAACCCGGATGAGTTGCGCGAGGACCTGCGCCGCACCGTGGCCGTTGGCTCCGATGGCGTCGAACTCAGGCGCGTCGAGTTCGTGAGTCCGCAAGTCGGCAAGGAGCTGACCGAGCGCGGCGGCCTGGCGATGATCATCGCGCTGCTGCTCATCTTCGTGTACGTCATGATTCGCTTCCAGTGGAAGTTCGCGGCCGGCGCCGTGGCCGCCCTGGTTCACGATGTCATCGTGACGGTCGGGTTCTTCGCGGTGTTCAACCTGCCGTTCGACCTGACGGTCGTTGCAGCGGTGCTCGCGGTCATTGGTTACTCTCTCAACGACACGGTCGTCGCGTTCGACCGAATTCGCGAGAACTTCTTCAAGCTGCGCGGCGTGTCGGCCGAAGAATCGATGAATACGTCGATCAACGAAATGCTGGCGCGCACGATCATCACGGGCGTGACGACGCTGCTCGTGCTCGTGGCGCTGCTGGTGTTTGGCGGCGAGTCGATCGCACCGTTCTCGATCGCACTGATCGTCGGCATCATCGTCGGTACCTACTCGTCGATTTACACGGCGAGTGCGACGGCGTTGCTACTTGGCGTGAATGCGCAGGACCTGCTCGAACCGGTCAAAGACCCGGACCTCATCGACGACCTGCCCTGACTGCCGTCGTCATTGCGAGACACGCCCGCTTGGACTTGTGGAACCGCACTTTCCTTCGATTCACACTTATCGAATGGATTGTCGTACTTATCGTTTTGCTGATTGTCGAATGTTTAAACGTGAGCACGCCAAAGCCAATCTCGAAGGCAAGAAAGTCGTACGTCCCCGAGTACTTCTGATCGCTGTTGCTCTACTTGTGATGGCGGCAGTTCTTCTAGTGTTTGCAGTAAATTGAAGATCATCTAGTTCGGCTGGGCGTGTGATATGGAGACTACGAGTAAAGGGACAACTGCAGTCAAGACCCTACTTGTATTGTTACTTTCACCAGTCATCTATGTAGTCGGCCTGGTCGCTCCACTAACACCGAGCGAAGGGTATCCGTCGTTTCTGTCCTTGATTGGTTTTTGGTTGCTGCCGATGGCTGCAGTTGTCGCAGTCTGGACTTGGGATGGTTCGGTAGTTGGGCGCGCAGCGTCCTCGCTCGTGCTCGTACTCATATTCGCGAGCTATGCGTGGATTAGCCTCCCGATGTGGTTGAACTAATGGCTGGTTTTGGCCGATTCCGGTCTCTCGCTTGATGTGACATAGAATGACGGCTATCGGCTCAAAGCAGACGCCCAACGGACTAGGAGTCAAACTCGGTGAGCAGCGCGGGATCACAAGCTTATAAATTCTACGAGGATGTGTCTGAGAAACGGACTGTCTGGTTAGCTGAGCGCGAGGACGGTACGGCACTCGAATTTGACGTGGCCGATAACCGAGTGTCCTTTCCGCTCTGGTCCTCAGAATCACGCATTATTCGGCTGAAGAAGTTCAATCCCGATTTGCTCCAGGAGTTCGAGCCGAGAGAAATCTCGTGGACTCATTTCAAGGAGCAGCTAGTCCCGATTCTCATCCAGAAGGACCGTCTGATCGGGGTGAATCTAAGCGGCAAGAACCTGTCAGGTTTCGACATGTCGGTGGATGCCGTCATTAGGCAAGTTGAGGCTTTGTTCTGAGCGTTGCGAAAGGCCGCTTTTGGCCGATAGCAGTCGATCAGGCTCTCTAGACAGGTTTACAGGGCCACTCCTACAGCGTCTTGTCACCCTGTACACTTCGGGCTTCCCCGGCGGAGCTAAACAATGAAACTCTGGAAAAAAATCCTTCTTGGCTTCTCGGCCGTGCTTGTCCTGGCAGTTGGCGCGCTTGCGGCCACCATGAGCTACACAGCGCCGTGTCCCGACGCGCCGCCTATAGCCGCGGGCACCGAAACAATGAAGGCAATTCGCGCTCGCTGCTACGGTTCGCCCGACGTCCTGACTTACGAAGACGTCGAGAAACCCACGCCGGCCCCCGACGAGATTCTTGTTCGGGTGAAAGCGGCCGGTGTCAATCCGCTCGACTATCACTTTATGCGCGGTTCGCCATACATGCTGCGCCTCATGGGCGGCGTTGGCGCACCCGACGATCCGCGGGCCGGCGCCGATTTCGCGGGCGTGGTCGAGGCCGTTGGCGACGAGGTCTCAGGCTTTGTGCCTGGTGACGAGGTATTCGGTCGCACTAATGGCACCTTCGCCGAGTACGTTACCGTCCGTGAAGACAGGGCCGTCGTGAAGAAGCCCGACAACGTCAGCTTCGAGCAGGCCGCCGGCGTCCCGATTGCCGGTATTTCCGCGCTGCAGGCGCTCGCCGACAAAGGCGGACTCGAGGCGGGCCAGGACGTATTGATCAACGGTGCCTCGGGCGGCGTCGGCACCTTTGCTGTGCAGATCGCCAAGGCAATGGGCGCCAATGTCAGCGGCGTCTGCAGCACGCGCAACGTCGCGATGGTCGAATCGCTTGGCGCCGATCGGGTCTTCGACTACAAGAAGGAGAACTACACTGAGGCCGATTCACGCTTTGACCTGATCGTCGACATGGTCGGGAACCACTCGCCGTCAACCAATGTCGACATGCTCAAGGCGGATGGCGTGCTCGTCCTAGTTGGCGGCCCGAAGGGTAACTGGATTGCACCGTTCAAGCGTCCGCTGCAGGCAATGGTTGCGGGTTGGTTCGCCGATCAGGAAATCACGACCCTGTTCGCAAGCCTGAGCAAGGACAACATGCAGACACTGGCTGACATGATGGGTGACGGCCGCCTCGTAACGGTCATCGACCGGACCTACGCCCTCGAAGACGTGCCCGAGGCCATACGCCACTCTGAGACCGGCCGGGCCAGGGGCAAGATCATCATAACGATGGATTGACAGGCCGCTTCTGGCCGCAAGCGTATCAGCCGTAGATAACGAACGTCTGGTAGCTCCTCGCCAGGAGGCGGCCGTCCGGAGCCCAGATGTCGGCCGTGGACGAGCCGTATCCGTCTTTAAAGAAGTTGGTGCGTGCCAGGTAACCCAGGTAATCGTCGCCACGGATACCGTCGAGCGGTTCGGCAAAGTGAATGCCCCAGTTGACCGTCGACAGCGGAACCACCCGGTCGAAGTGCGGCACGGGCGCGGGTGGCCAGACGTCGATCAGGCAAACAAGGTGGGACTTCGTCAGAGCATCGGGTGCTGTTTCGAAACGCATCCAGCCGCCGAGCTCGGAGGTTTCCGTGCCCTGGAACGGCAGGCCTTCCGTGGTCACATGAAAGTCGATGAACTGGGTGAACGCCGGTAACGCCGGGCCGCGCATCTGCAGTGCGCCTTCGTCGTCCCAGTGCTTGATCGCTGGTGGGCGAAACACCTCGATTTCAACCTGGCTTTCCAGCCTGGTGACGAAGTTGGCCTGCACGGCGACACGAGCCACGTCGTCCTGGACGATCTGGGCGGATCGCACGACCACCGTTCGTCCGGCCGACACTTCCTCCATCTCGATCCGGAACGGCTTTTCGGCTTCCAGCGGCCGCAGGAAACCCACTTTCAGGTAGCGCAACCGCCGGTCGGGGTCCACGCCTTGCGACACCGCATCGCAGAGCAAACCCGCCGACAAACCGCCGTAAACCGTCCGGCCCTGGGCCCACGACGCGGGCACGACAACGTCGTCGTGAGTCGCGGCCAGCGCCCTAATCTCGTCAAACAGCATTTTCCATACCTGAGATTGCTTCGCTTTGCTCGCAATGACCCTTGGTTAGGGAACCAACTGCGCGATTTCCCTGGCGCAGAGCTTCGCCAGCCCTGCATAGATCTTAGGCGTGCCGCAGAGGATATGTCCCGTGTCGAGGAAGTTCTCACTGCCGTCGAGGCCGCTGACGATGCCGCCGGCTTCGCGAATGATCAGGCTGCCCGCGGCGAGATCCCACGGGCCCAGCCCCGTCTCCCAGAAACCGTCCAGCCGACCGGCCGCGACGTAGCAGAGGTCAAGCGCGGCGGCGCCGGGCCGGCGCACACCCGAGGTGTTGCGAACCACCTTGCCGAGCATTTCGAGGTACGGCGAGATCTCCTGGTCCGCCTGGCGGAACGGAAAGCCCGTGCCGATCAGCGCGCGCTCCAGGTGCTTCTGGCCGCTGACGCGGATGCGCCGGCCGTCGAGCTGCGCGCCCTCGCCACGCGAGGCCGTGAACAGCTCCTGGCGCAACGGGTCGTAAACCGCGGCGTGCTCCATGCGGCCGTTGACCTGCACGCCAATGGACACGCAGAAAACCGGGAAGCCGTGCAGAAAATTGGTGGTGCCGTCGAGCGGATCGATGATCCAGACGGTGTCCGACTCACCCTGGATGCCGCTTTCCTCGGCGTGGATGGCATGGTCGGGATAGTGCTTGTGAATGCAGTCGATGACGGTCTGCTCGGCCGCCGTGTCCGCATCACTGACGTAATCGTTATGCCCCTTCTTCTCGACTTCCAGTTTCTCGAGGTTGACCATTTTGCGGACCAGCACATTGCCGGCGCGCCGGGCGGCCATCACGGCCACATTGAGTAGAGCGTGCATAAATCGA
>JAAUYE010052554.1_pt1 | contig 11992 bp, 10 predicted proteins | sample 7278081 | NCBI WGS metagenome assembly JAAUYE01 (sample SAMN14350131, study PRJNA611818) | marine sediment metagenome | isolation source: surface marine sediment (0.6m) | place: French Polynesia: Moorea | collected 2018-08
GAGCGCGCGCTCTCTCCTCCGCTCTTCGCCATCCGGAAGCGTCTGCCCTGGCTGCAGATCAACCTGCTCACGGCCTTCCTCGCCGCCGCCGTCGTGGGCGTCTTCGAAGAGACCATCGCCAAGGTCACGGCGTTGGCCATCCTGCTTCCAGTCGTCGCCGGGCAGTCCGGCAACACCGGGGCTCAGGCCCTCGCGGTCACCATGCGGGGGCTTGCGCTGCGCGAGGTGCGAACGCGCCACTGGCTTCGCGTCGTCACGAAGGAGGCGCTCGCGGGCGCTGGCAACGGTCTCGCGGTGGCGGCTACGACATCGGCAGCAGTCTACGTGTGGAGCCAGTCCGTGGGGCTCGGCCTCGTGATCGGCAGCTCGATGGTCCTCTCGATGACCCTCGCGGGTCTCTCGGGCGCCGCCATCCCGATGATCCTGACGGCCCTCCGACAGGACCCGGCCCAGTCGTCCTCCATCGTTCTCACGACGGTGACCGATATCGTCGGCTTCTTCAGCTTCCTGGGAATCGCGACGCTGCTCTCGAGCATGCTGTAGCGGATGTCATCGGAGGTCCGAGTCGGAGGTGGAGTCTCCGAGCCCGAGGGGACGCAGCTCCGCGGGGAGCGAGCGCGCTCGGCGGGCGAATCGTCACGAGCGGGAGCGCGTCTCGCGGGTGGGTCGGGCGCGATCGAGGGATGGCACGAAGGTTGCTCTCTCGGTTGGTCGTCCCGTCGAGCAGGTGATCCGATGAGCGCACGGCACACTTCCAAGGCCACGATCGAGACGAATCCGAGCTGCGTCTTCCCGCTTGGTCTGATGCTCGCCGTGTGTCTACTGCAAGTGTCGGGCTGCGAGAGGTCGCCGGAGGCGGAGTACGACGGCGCGAGCGACGCTGTCGCCAGGGCGGAGCGCAACGTGGAGCGCCGCCAGGCGAACCTGGAGGAGAGCGAGGCTGCCGCAGCCCGGTGGGCGCGGCAGATGGACCGCGATCGGCAGGCACTGCTCGATGCGAAGCGCGACCTCGCCATGGCAGAGGGCCGCTTGACCGAATCGGCCACCGATCAGGTCCTCTTTCGCAGCATCCAGCGGCAGCTTCTCCAGGACAAGACCCTCCGCGCCACGGCCGTCGCGGTCCGCGTGGAGCAGGGTCACGTGACGCTGACGGGGCAGGTTCCCGAGGAAGAGCTCCGCGCGCGTGCCCAGCGGAGCGTGGCAGGCACGCGAGGGGTCAAGAGCGTCGCGAACCGGATCGAGGTGTCGCCGCAGAAGGAGAAGCGTTGAGTAACGGCGGCGCGAAGGGCGATACGCGGAATCCCACGGCTTGTGAGACGGGAACGATGCAGGTCTCCTTCCGTTCGGGGAAGACGCAGGGCCGGGGCTGGATCGCCCAGATGGGAGACGAGGTTCGCATCGCGACCGCGGAGGCCCCTGACGAGGGAGAAGCCGTGGTCGTGGTGCTCCTCGGTGCCGACGGAATCGACCAGGCCCGCATCTTTGGAGTCGTCAGCCAAAGCGAGCCCGACGGATTCAGCGTACGCGCGGCGTTGAACGAAGGGGAGCGCGCACGGATCCGGCGCGGCCTGGCGCCCTGATCGCTGGGCGTCCGCAAAGAAGGTGTAACTGCTTCCGCTTCGTGTCACCCGAAAGTGGTGCCAGTGTCCCGGCGTTGGTGCGGGTCGTAGAGCGCGACCCCGCCCACGAGTTCGGGGCCCTCGACGGAGGTGATCCGCCCCGGCTGCTCGATGGTGACCGGAACCGCGCCCGATGCGGCCGGCCAGAGCAGCAGCGCCGGTGTGAGCAGTAGAACGGGGCGTGTCATCGCAGCTTCATCGCTCGGGGGGCGGGCGGAGGATGGCCGATCCGTCGTCAGCGACCGCGCGCCGGCGGGCTGCCGTCGTCGCGCGGCCCTTCTTCCTCGGCGCTCGTCAGCCGCTCCTCCGACGCCTGCGTCACTTCCTTCCCCACCGTCTCCGGCGAGCCCCTCGGCGGGTAGTCGAGCGTGTCCGTGATCCGGCTCGCGAGGGCCTCCGGCGTGCTCGGGAACGGTAGCTCGTGGGCGGCTCGCCACGCTTCGACCTCGCGCTCCGACGCCTCGATCCGGCTCGGGTCGAGGCCCTCGTCGCGGCCGAGATAGACGGTGGTCGACGGGAACGCGACGCTCGTGCCCGACTCGTCGATGATCTCCATGAAACGGAGGAAGAGATCCTCCCGGATCGCGTGGTACTCGTTCCACTCGTTGGTGAGCGCGTAGACGCGGACCGCCACGTCGAGCGACGACGCACCGAAGCCGCTGAAACGGACCCGCAGGCTCTCGGTCTCGATCTTCGGATGGGCCAAGCAGAGCTGGCGCATCTGCGCGAGAACGTGCCGCAGCTGCTCCGGCGTCGTCTCGTAGCGCAGCGCGATCAACGTGCGGATCAGCATCTTGTCGCAGCGGGCCCAGTTGACGAGCTGCATGTCCGCGAAGGCGGCGTTCGGGACGCTGATGAGCGAGCGATCGAGCCCCCGGATCCGCGTCGAGCGGAGGCCGATCCCCTCGACGATGCCGCTCTGTCCGCCGAAGGTGCAGTAGTCGCCCACCGCGATGGGGCGGTCCGCGTAGAGGATCACCCCGCCGATCATGTTCTCGAGCGTCGGGCGCACGGCCAGCGCGACCGCGAGGCCACCGACGCCCAGGCCCGCCAGCAACGGCACCACGTCCGCCCCGAGCTCCCGGACCCCGGTGAAGACGAGGACGACCGCGGCCAGGAAGCCCACGACCCTTCCGCCGAGGCGAGCCAGGCTCGCGTCGAAGCCCTCCTCGGCGATCCGGGGCGAGCGGACGATCGTCTCGGAGACCGCGACACAGAAACGGAGCGCGGCCAGCGCGGCGAAGACGTAGACGAGCGCGGTGCCGGCGCCCAGCACGATCGCCAGCACCGCTCCTGTCACGTTGAGGTCGCGGTCGATGAACTCGACCAGCCGGACGACGATCGCCGCCCCGAGCGCGGGAAGCAGCATCCCGATCCACGCGGCGCTCACCGGGCTCGCGAGCCGGGCGGCCCGGCGGGCCCCGGCGCGCACGAGGAGCCAGGCGACGAGGGCCACGATCACGCCCAGGGCGATCCCGAGCCACTGCCAGGCGGTCTGCTCCAGGTAGAGGGCCTTCAGGGGCTCCGGAAGACCGACGAGCAGGGGCCCGAGCCAGGAGGCGCCGGGAACGAGGTGGCCCGGCGTCGACACGTAGTAGTCGTGCAGGCCACGGGAAACCTCGGGAGAGTCGTACTCGGCGCGCGCGCCCGCGCCCCTTCCGCTACCCCGGTAGGGCAGATCCCGCACTCGCGCGTAGAACTCGTCGGCGCGCGCCACCGTGTCCGCACTGAAGCGGAACTCCCCGGCCTGGGGGCCTTCCAGCAGCTCGACGATCTCGATCTCCGTGTTCGGGAACCGCCAGCGGATCGGACCCTTGCCCGCCTGCCGAAGCAGCGTGACGGTGCGCGCCCCGGGTACCGACTCGATCGGCGGCAGGGGCGCGCGGTCGAGGATCTCCTTCAGCAGCATCGCGGTCTCGACGCCGACGTCCTCGCGCAGGGCGTCCGACACGGCCGAGAGGTCGAGGGTCGCCACGGCGCGATCCATCAGGATCCCGGCCCTGCGATCGAGCTCGACGGCCTGAGCACGCGTCAGGCTCGGGGGCCGGGAGCGAAGGCCGGCTTGGGCTTCCGTTATCAGCGCGCTCACCGCGTTCACGCTCGCGAGGAACTGCTGCAGCAGCGCACGAGGGCTCGCCGCCTCGAGCGGCCTGAGTCGTGACCGCATCCGCGATGCCGCCGTTCCCTCGGCCTCCCCTCCCCGGACGTAGCTCTCGAGGAAGCCTCCCGAGGCGCCCGGCTTGTAGGGCAGGTGCGCAACCTGGCGGTAGTAGCGGTGTAGCCGCGCCACCGAGCCTGCCGTGAAGAGCCAGTCGCCGGCCCGCTCGCCCTCGTCCACGCGCGCGATGGAGATCCGCGTGTCGGGGATCGTCCACTTCCGGAGACCTCCCTCGCCGACCTCGGCGTCGCCGGGGATCTCCTCGAAGGGCGGCAGGGGGATCCGGTCGAGGATCTCCTTGAGGTAGATGATGCGCTTCGACCGCTCCTCCCACTCGACGCCATTCGGCGTCTCGCTGAAGTCGAGCGTCTGGATGGCGCTAGCGCGGGCCGAGCGACCCTCCTCGAAGTCCCCGCTTCGCATGCCCTCCCACGCGCGGTCCGCGCTCTCGAGGAAGGACCGCAGCGTGGCGCGGGGGCTCGACGTGTCGGGCGGGCGGAGGGGGTGCGCGTCGAAGTCCTGCCCGACTCCGGAGCTGACCGTCAGCACCAGTACGATCGCCACGGCGAGGATCGTGGGGGTCGACCTCATGGAGCGTCGCAGTCTACTCGCTCCGTCCCCCCGTAATGCCTTTCGCTCCGCGCACGCTGGCACGTCGGCCGGCGACGCGCGACAAGCGCCCCCAGAGTGACGGGCACTTTGCCGGGGCCGGCAAGCGCCGCCAAAGCTAACACCCAACGAATGTTACACGTGTATTGTCCTGAGTAACTGCGCGGGCTAGCGTTCCGTGATGGTCTCGGACGGGAGCGTCATCACCCTCGAGCGGCGCCTCTCGAGCCGCCAGATCGAGCGGCGGCGAAAGGTGCTCGACGTGGCCCGCGCGCTCGCCTCGGAGGGCGGCTACGACGGTCTCACGATGCAGGCCGTAGCCGACGGAAGCGGGATCACGCGCATGACGCTCTACCGCTACTTCGCGTCGAAGGACGCACTCCTGGCGGAGCTGGTGCACCCCTGGGGCGCCGAGATCGCGCAGAGCCTTCGCGAGCGGCCGCCCGGCGGGAATTCGGACGGCGAGAGGGTTGGGGGCGCGCTGGCTCGTGCGATCGAGATGGCGTGTGACGAGCCCCTCCTGACCGACGCGGTCCTCACCGCCCTGCTCTCCAAGGACCCGGCAGCGCGGCGAGCCGCGCGCGAGCTGGCGGGCTTCCTCCAGGGCTACATCGACGCGGTGAGCGCCGCGCGCCTGCCGGAGGCCGAGTTCGCCGTGCTCTCGCACGTCTTCTTCTCGGTCCTGATCAACCTCGCGTATCGCGACATCACCCGCTCCGAAGCCATCGACGCGCTCCGAGCGGCAACCCGAGCCTGCTTCTGAGAAGAGAGGAGACCCACCGATGACCCAGCCCACGCAGACGCGGTTCACCATCATCGGAGCCGGAGCCGGCGGCCTCTGCGCCGGGATCAAGCTGCTCGAGAGCGGGCAGGACGACTTCCTGATCTTCGACCGGGAGCCGCGCGTCGGGGGGACCTGGCAGCGCAACACCTATCCCGGGCTCGAGTGCGACATCGCCTCGCCGCTCTACTGCTACTCCTTCGCGCCGAACCCCGAATGGTCGGGGCCCTTCCCGCCGCACTCGGAGATCCGCGACTACCTCGAGCGTGTCGCCTTCGAGCGCGGGGTCGAGCCCCATCTCCGACTGGGAACCGGGGTCGTCTCGGCCCGATGGGACGAGGCACGGGCCCGCTGGCGGCTCGTCCTCGACGACGGCGGAGAGGTCGAGTCCCAGTTCGTGATCAGCGCCGTCGGCATGTTCGGACCGCCGGCGGTTCCGGACATCCCGGGACTCGACGCCTTCGAGGGCACGATGTTCCACTCGGCGCAGTGGGACCACGATCACGACCTGCGGGGCGAGCGAGTCGCGGTGATCGGCAGCGCGGCCAGCGCGGTGCAGTTCGTGCCGGAGATCGCGCCCGACGTCGCGCAGCTGCACGTCTTCCAGCGGACCCCCAACTGGGTGCTGCCGAAGCAGAACGACCCCTACACCGAGGAGCAGAAGCAGGCCTTCCACAGCCACCCCGAGCTGATGGCCGAGGGCCGCCAGCAGCTCTTCGACATCGTCGAAAAGTCGCTCACCTACCTGGAGCCCGAGTTCTTCCAGGCAGCCGAGCAGATGGGTCGAGACGCGCTCGAGGTCGTCGAGGACCCCGACCTCCGCAAGAAGCTCACGCCCGACCATCCCTTCGGCGCCAAGCGGCCCCTGGCCTCGAACAAGTACCTCCAGGCCTTCAACCGGTCGAACGTCGAGCTCGTGGTCGATCCGATCGAGAAGGTCACGCCGCGTGGGGTCGTGACGGCCGACGGACGAGAGCGCGAGGTCGATACGATCCTGCTCGCCACGGGCTTCGAGACCCAGAAGTACGTCAGCGTCATCGACGTCGAAGGGCGCGACGGGCTCAGGATCGACGAGGCCTGGGAGAACGGCCCCGAGGCCTATTTCGGCGTCACGACCAGCGGCTTCCCCAACCTCTTCATGCTCTACGGACCCAACACCAACGGCGGGAACTCGATCATCCTGATGCTCGAGTTCCAGATCGCGTACGTGCTGCGGCTGATCGAGGACGCCGATCGGATCGGCGTCGACTGGATCGACGTGCGCCGCGAGGTCATGGACGAGTTCAACGCCGGTCTCCAGCAGGAGCTCGAGAGCGTCGTCGTCTGGCAGGCCGGAGCCAACGACTACTACCGCACGGCCTCCGGCCGGATCGTGACCCAGTGGCCCCACGGCTTCGGGGTCTACAAGGAGCGGGTCGACAAGGACGACCTCTCCTCCTTCGAGACCGGGCGGGTCGCCACCCGAGCGTAGGCACCTCGACAGCCTGCGGTAGATGCGCGGACGTCGCCATCTGCGACGGCTGCGCGGTTGCCTACCGCTTTGCCTTGGCCTTGGCGCACGGCCAGCAGACGGGGCTGAAGTGGAGGGGGTTGCCGGGGGCGTGGAGCCGACCACAACGGACGCAGCTCACGAGAATCTGGGCAAGAGGCTTCATCGGGGGTCACCTTGGATACCGCTCGTGCAGCACCATTGACGGGCATATCGCCGTCATTGGCGGTGACGGGGGTCACAGGCTGACGGGGCTCCCGGCGGACCTCGACCGCCATCCGTGTTAGAAATCCCGCGGGTGACGATACCGGGACGGAATGGCGCTCGCGGCGAGGGAGCGGCTCTCGGCCTGCTGCTCGCCGCGTTCCTCCTGCTCTACGTGAGCTCGAGCTTCGGCCTGGTCTCGAGCAACGACGGCAGCCACTTCGCGGCGACGCGCGCCCTGGCCGAGCAGGGGACGCTGCAGGTCGACCGTGAACTGGCCTTCGCACTGAACGACACCTCCATCCACGACGGCCGTCGCTACTCGAGCAAGCCGCCCGGGACCGCGCTCCTGGCACTGCCCTTCTACGGGCTCTCGCTGCTCTTCCCGGACAGCCTCGCGGCCGACGCCGACCCGCGGGAGGAGACGTGGTACGCGGTCCTGGCCCGCCTGGCCCTCCGGCTGGGGCACCCGATCTCGCTTGGCGCCCTCAGGGCCGCCTACACCGAGACGCGCGCAGCGCAGGCCGCGGTGACCCTGCTGGCGGCCTTCGCCGGCGTCCTGGCCCTGTGGGCGACGTACCGCTCGGCGCGTGGCCTGGGGGCGAGCCCCTGGGCGAGTGGGGCGACGCTCGTCGCGCTCGGGATGGGCACCCTGATCTGGCGCTACTCGACGGCTCTCTTCGCCCACGTACTCGGGGCGGCGCTGCTCGCCGTCCAGCTCGAGTGGCTCCTCTCCGGGCAGGCGCTCCGCACGCGTAGGGGAGCCTTCGGCTGGGGCCTGCTCCTCGGCGGCAGCGTCGTGGTGGAGTATCAGGCCGTGCTCGCCCTGCCGCCGCTGCTCCTCGGCTGGGGCTTCGAGGCCCGCAAGGCGGCGCCGCTGCGCGACACGATGGGCCGGCTGGCCTTCGTCGCTCTCGGGCTCGGTATCCCGGCCGCCGGCCTGGCCTGGTACCAGCACGAGTGCTTCGGGAGCGCCTTCCGCAGCGCCTCGGCCGCCACCGAGCAAGTCGAGTTCTGGTACACGCGATCGCTCGGCACCATGTTCGGGGGCTCCTTCCTGGACGGCGCTCGGACCATGCTCTTCTCGAGTGAGGCCGGGGGGCTCTTCCGCGTCAGTCCGGTGCTGCTCCTCGCCGTGGGCGGCTGGCTCTGTTGGCCCCGTGAGCGCCGGCCCATGCTCGCGGTAGCCGTCGGCGTCGTCGTCCTGCACTGCGCGGTCATGTTCAAGGTCGTGGCGCCCGACGGCGGAGGCACCGCCGACCACCGCTATCTGGTGCGCATCCTGCCCGTGCTCATGCTGCCCCTCGCCCTGGCCCTCGATCGCGGGGCGTGGCTCGCGAGGAGCCTGCCGCGCGGCCGCACCACAGCGCTGGCGCTCGGGGGAATGGTCGCGCTGGGGCTCACCGTCACGAGTGTTCTGCGCAGCTACGCAGCCGTAGCGGGATTTCTCAAGCACCGCATCCTGCTGCCGGATACGGCGAACCTGCGCGGAGGAGGGCTTCCCGCCCTGGCCGGCCAGGCGGCCGCGGCCTTCCCCTCCTGGAATCACGCGCCGCTCCTGCTCCTGGCCCTGACCCTGTTCGCGGTCGCCGTCGGCGTGGTCGCGTGGTCGGCTCGCGGGAGGGGGTTCGGGGAGTGAGCCTGGACCACAACTTCGAGCGGAGCTGGGGGCGGGTCCGCCGCCGTGGGCAGAAAGAGGGCGTCCGCCCACTGCGGCTCCATGCCATGCGCCAAGCGAGACGCCCCGGCCGCAAGCGACCGGGGCGTCTCCGGAAATGCTGGCGCGCCCGACACGACTCGAACGTGTGACCTTCAGGTCCGCAACCTGACGCTCTATCCAACTGAGCTACGGGCGCGTTGGAAGCGGGGAGGCGAATCTACCGCATTCCCCCCGCTCCGCCTGCCGGCCGTCCCGACCCACGCTCCGGGGACCCTCTGGGCGCCCCGGCCAGCGCCGCGGGGGCGGCGAGCGAAGCTCGTCTAACTGGCGGAGAGGGTGGGATTCGAACCCACGGTACCCTTCCGGGTACACGCGCTCTCCAGGCGCGTGCCTTCAACCACTCGGCCACCTCTCCGAAAAATCTCGGCTTTTCCCACGCCGGGCCGGCCCCGGCGCTCTCGATGCGCTTGGCGGAGAGGGAGGGATTCGAACCCTCGATGGGGGATTAGCCCATACTCCCTTAGCAGGGGAGCGCCTTCAGCCACTCGGCCACCTCTCCGGAGGGTGAGGAAGATAGCGCGGCCGGGGACCTCCGGGCCCGCGCGAGCGCGAGCCGACCGGAGAAGTCGGCCGACGCGCAGTGGAGCCGCAGGCGAGCGAAGGCCTCGCCCAACCACGCCCCCACGCTCGCGCCCCCCCGAGCCGACCGCGCCGGAGACCGGCCGGGCCGGACCGGCCCACTGCTAGCGTTGCGCGCATGTGGGAACTCCTCGCCTCGCCCGACGCCTGGATCTCCTTCGCGGTGCTCGCCGTGATGGAGATCATCCTCGGCATCGACAACATCGTCTTCATCACGATCCTGTGCGGCCGGCTGCCGGCCGAGCAGCAGCGCGGCGCGCGGCGTCTCGGGCTGGCCGTGGCGCTGGTGACGCGGATCATCCTGCTCCTGGGCATCACCTGGGTCATGCGCCTCACCGACCCGCTCTTCCACTTCATCCAGGACTGGAGCGGCAAGGACCTGATCCTGTTCGGCGGCGGCCTCTTCCTGCTGGCCAAGGCCACCCACGAGATCTACGAGAACGTGGAGCGGCCGCAGGAGCACCAGGCCCACGCCGTGGGGCCCGAGATGGCGGCGTTGCGCGCTGCGAGCGGCCGCCGGCTCTACGCGTCGATCATGCTCCAGGTGATGCTGCTCGACGTGGTGTTCTCGCTCGACTCGGTGATCACGGCCGTCGGCATGGCGAAGCACGTGCCGGTGATGGTGGCCGCCGTGGTGGCGGCGGTGGTGGTGATGATGATCTTCGCGGGGTCGATCGGCGACTTCATCCAGCGCCACCCCTCGATCCGGCTGCTGGCGCTGGCCTTCCTGGTGCTGATCGGCGTGATGCTGATCGCCGAGGGCACCGGTCAGCACGTCTCGAAGGGCTACATCTACTCCGCCATGGGCTTCTCGCTGGGCGTGCAGCTCCTGAACGTCCGCATGGACTCCCGGCTCGACCGCGCGCGGAGCCGGCTGGCCACCGCGTGAGCCGACGCCGGGAGGCCGTGCGCGCCGCCTTGCTCCCATGGGGCGGGCTCTGAAGGCGGTCCTCGCGGCCCTGCCGCTGGGAGTCGGCGTGCTCGCCGCACTTCCCGCCTACTTCCGTCGTGCGCTGCGGCTCCGCCAGCGGTTCGTCCCACCGCAGATCGGGAAACCGAGCGAAGTCGCGTCGGTCGAGGCAAAGATCAGCGGAACCGGTCTCCTTCGGCCACGGAGAGGATCTCCGCGACGTCGTCGACGCTGCCGACGAGGGAGCCGCCGAGCGACACCGCCTTCGTCTTGTGGCGCCTTCGTGGGCGCGTGGGCGATTCGATCCGCGGGAGTCCTTCCCGCAGGGCCGCGTTGACGACCTCGCGCAGGCTGACACCTCGCTCCCGGCGGATCCGTTCGATTCGCCGGGCCAGGTCTTCGTCGAGGATAAGCGTCGTGCGCATGCATCAAGAGATAGCCGATTCGATGTCGGGAAGCCGAACTCTCCATGAGGGGCTCGCGACGGGCACGCTGCTCGTGCAGGCGCCGCTGAGCGGTCAGCCCGGGACCGAGAAGAGCCTCCCGCCCTCCTTGCGGATCCGGCAGCCCGCCAGCAGAGCGCCGAGCTCGAGCAGCTCGGGGCCACCGTCGAAGCCGGCCAGGAGCTCTTCGATGGCCGCGCGACCCTCGGCGCTGGCCGTGCACTCGCCTAGCGTCCGCTCCACCCGTTGCAGCATCCACATCTGGTACGGGATCACCATGCGGCGTCCCGACGCGTCGCCGATCCGGTAATCGTGTGTGAGGGGGCCGTTCCCGGTCTGCAGCGTCAGGAACTCCGGCGTGGCGATGAAGGACTTGCCCGGGAGCTCGCCGCCCGGCTCGTGGGCGTCGCTCGCGATGAAGTCGGAGAGCACCGCGGCGGCGGCGCGCAGCACGGGCCACATCTCCTCGAAGAAGACCGCGAGCACCGGGATCAGCGTTTCGGGCACGACGTCGCCCGCCAGCCACGCGCCCCCGTCGCTGGTGGCGGGCCGGCCCACGAGGGCGCCGCTCTCCGCGTCGAGGGCGTAGAGCTTCTGGCCGTACCAGCGCGCGTTGAGCGCCCCCTCGGCGTTGGTGCGCTCCACCCACTCCGCCACCAATGGGAACCAGGTGCGCAGGGCGAAGCCCGGCACGGCGTCGCGGTAGAGGTGGGCGTAGAGCGGCCCCATGAGACCGAAGTCCGCCAGGCTCGGCTGCCCGCCCAGCACGTAGTCGTGTATGGCGAAGTGCGCCTCCAGCCGCTCCAGGATGCGGTGCTGGCTGGCCTGCCAGGCGTGCTCGGTCTTCTCGTCGACGCCCAGGTGCACGAGCCCGGCGTAGGTGCCCTTCGGGTCGCTGCGCGAGGTGGAGATCCCGAACGCGCTCTCGAAGAAGCCGGCACCCGCGGCGCGCCGCGCGGCCCCGGGCGCGCCGGCGGCCAGCACCGCCCCCCACTGCTGCTCGTTGAAGGCCCGGTGCGAGGGCTCGCGGCCGTCCTCCGAGAAGTACCAGCGCTGCCAGAAGGCCGGCACCAGGATCCACTCGTCGGCCAGCAGCTCGATCAGGTAGGCGGCCAGGCGCTGGCGCGGCGCGCGGGCCGCGTCGGGCGCCACCGGCGGCTCGGGGTGCGCCGCCTCCACGAAGTCGATGATCTCGCTGGTGTCCTGCACCCAGGTGCCGTCGGGGGCCTCGAGCTGCGGCACCGCCGGCGTGCCGGACTTCGGGATGAGGAGCCCCAGCGCGAGCTCGGGCGTGGACAGCACGTCTTCGAAGCCGGGGCCCAGGGCTCCGTGGTGCTGCTTCCAGCGCAGGTACGCCCGCGCCTTGCCCGAGAAGTAGCTGTGCTCCCAGGAGAAGAGCCGGTAGCGCGCGGCGCTCAACGCAGCACCTTGTTCGCGATCTCCCCCAGCAGCTCGATGCGCTCGGTGTTGTGACCGTTCA
>JAAUYE010154363.1_pt1 | contig 11988 bp, 7 predicted proteins | sample 7278081 | NCBI WGS metagenome assembly JAAUYE01 (sample SAMN14350131, study PRJNA611818) | marine sediment metagenome | isolation source: surface marine sediment (0.6m) | place: French Polynesia: Moorea | collected 2018-08
CTTTCACTGATCTCCCCATGTTTCGCAATGCAAGCGGGAAGCTCCAGTTGATATCCATCAGCAGTGCCCCGCCGCCGAAGATTACGAGGTCGAAGTCCTTGAACTCCTCTCGCCAGACCTGCGCCCTTGTGAGCAATGCGCGGTACTTGGTCAGGTAAACAAGCCACTTTTGGACGATACCGGGCAGAAACGGTATGACCCGCAGGACCAGGGTCTTGAATGTGCCGCTGGCTGTCACCGCTGTCGCGCCTGCGCGCGGCAACGGATCGCCTGGTTCGAATCGATGGTAGCGGCTCAGATCGAGCCCGGTCACGCGAAATCCTCGCGTTTCGAGAAGGTGCCGGAGAGTGGCAAAGATTGCCACGTCGCCGAGGTTTCGGCTTGCAATCTCGCCGACCACCAGGACGCGCATGCTGCGGTTGCAAGCCGTGGCCATATCATCGCCCTCTGCAGGGGTCGAGCCGCGCGGAAAGGTATGGCTGCCAATACTGCGCATGGAACCTGAATAACCGGCAATTGCTCACGACCGGAGACCCCCAAGGACATCCGTGCGGATAAAACTCTTGTCTTCACTTCCGAGCAGGAAGCGCCACACAAGGAAGAAGTAGAGGATCGTTACCACTAGAGTCATCATGACCAGGTCTGTCCAGTCCACAATAGCTACCATCTTCGAAGCGGTCTCCCCGAGCGCAAACGCAATGATTGTACTGGCGACGGTGGCAAATACGGGAGTCAGGAACGTACGATAAGGCAGGTCGAGAATCGCGGCACCATTCAGGGTCGTGTAGAGGCAATTCTTCGCTGAGAGGGTCAACGCACCGGAAATCGCGATACCGTAGAGTCCCCAACCGAGACCCCAGGCGAGCGAGATCGACAGCCCGACATGCAGAAGACCAAGAGCGAGAGTAACGATTGCCGGATATTTCACTCGATTTGCCGCCTGCTGCAGGAAGAACAGCGGCATGCAGGACAGGTTCGCTGCCAGGTGAGCCGTTGCTATGCAGACGACCCATTGCAGGTGGGCAAATTCAGGACCCAGCCACAAAGTGAGAAACTCCCCTGACCAGGCACACAGGATTCCGACGGGACACGCGATAATGATGCCAAGATACCGCATGCTCCGCTTCATAACGGTACGTAGTTCGGCAAATTCTCCTTTCGCGTAGCGCGCAAAAAATAATGGGGCAACGATCCTCGCCAAGAGGCTGGCTGCCGACCTGATTGCAATTACGATCTGCAGAATCGCCCCGAACTGCCCCGCTGCCGTGGCGCCGAGAGCTTGATTCGCAACGATCAGGTCTACATTCAGGAACAGAAGCGCGCCGGTCGAATTGACCAGGACCCAGGCGCTCATCGTAAATAGCTCGCTGAATCGCGAACGTTGGAAGCGGCGGGGCGCCACCGTCAGGTAGGGCGCAAGCACACGCCATATCAGGACCGAAAACAAGAGTGCTGCTGCTGCACCGCTCAACACCCCGACTCCGACCTGCCAGACATCCGGGGTCAGGAGCGACATCAATGCAACCAATGTCAAGATCCGAACTGCCAGATCGATGCCCTGGCACACAAAAATGAGGTCGAGGCGATTCCTGGCAAACGCGGGAACTGTCAATATGTTGCGAAGAAATGTCGTAACGAAGGCGACGGCCAGAAGGATCACGAAAGCCGGCGCGCTGTGGCTCCAGGCTTCGGGAATGCTCACGATCGACGTTACGTTCGCGCCAAAGAACCACAGCAGCGGCAGTATGATCGCGACGCCCAGGACGGCTCCGAACAACGCCGTATTGAACGTCTCGTTGGCCCGATCGAGTTCGCCCCTGTTGATGTCGACAGTCAGGAATCGGCTTATCGACGTGTTTACCGATCCTGCAGCCAGATTCACGTATGCCGTCAGGGACAGACCGAGCACGATGAGCCCGTAACCGTCCACACCGACCCTGTGGATCAGGTACGGAACCAGCCACAGCGCAATCGCCGCGTTGACGACAAAATAGAAGATGCTCGCGAAAGTGTTTCGACGAACCTGTCGGTGCTCGCCTGAACTCACGGCGTACTCCGCATATCGCAATGACGCCGCTTAGCCGTCTGCCTGGTAACCGTACCGATAGATTATGAACCCTGCAGCAAGCAGGAAACCCAACATACCTGCGAGCAACGTAAGAAGCGCGCGCTTCGGCCTTACTTTCTTGTCAGGCGCAACCGCAGGGTCGAGCACCCGGAAAGCAAACTCCTTCTGAGTATTGACGATCATCGCCGTGCGCTGCTCCTGCTCTATCAACTGATACAGGGTCTGACGCATTTCCGAGACCTTGATCCCCTCGAGCTCCTGGTTCAGATACTCGAGGTTCTTTCGGCTCCGCTCGATCGCGATTGTGCGTAGATGTTCATTGAGCAGTTCGACAATCTGGTTCGCCCATTCGGCCGCGAGTTCCGGGTCGTACCAGTCTATGGTTATCCGGACAAGTCCGGTCTTGGTGTCCTTGTTGACGGAAAGGACATTTCGAGAGAAGAATCGATAGGCATCCCATTTGTTTGGCTGACTATCGACGTCGTCCTTTTCCCATCGCTCATTTTCTGCATCCCATTCTTCTTCAAACAGGACCGGCATGAGATCGAACTCACGAATGAAACGCCAGACAAAATCTCTCGAACGGAGTACCGCAAGGTGCTCCTCGAGTTTCTCTGAAGCCGGCAATGCGAACCCTGCAAGCGATGCGAGACCTTCCATTCCCGGAAATGGAAAACTGGTCTGTTGGTTAGTCTCGGCGGGCGCGACCGTCGTCTCACCCCTGAACACGTTCGGCAAGGCCAGAGAAGTTCCGGCTGCCACAACCGCAAAGAGGAAACTGATCAACAACAGGAGCCAGACATGGTCCAAGAGCAAGCGTAAGGTATCGCCAAACCCGAGCGATGGGCCGCCCCCCTCTCCTATCCTCTTTTTCGGCTGGCCTTCATTTGCGGGGTGACTGGAAGTCATGTCGTATCCGCCCCACTAGTTGTCGAACGAGGCAATAGCCGCTACGGCGATTGCGCCCTGGTAGATTATCTGGGTCACATTGGTCCAGAAGGTCAGTGGCCTGATGCGGTCTGTCTCCAGGGGCACGACGATCGTATCGCCGGGCCGTATGTCGGCCGACGTTTGCCTGCCGAACCACCTCGACCTTTGTCCCGCAACTACAGCACCGCTCGCGCGAACGACGTAGATCAGCTTCTTGTCCGCTCTGCGCGTCAGCCCGCCGCTCATTTCGATGTAGTCATCCCGCGTGATTCCGGGCTGGAACAGGTGCGAGGTATTTTGCTGCGTCTCGCCTATGACGGTGACTTCCTGGGCCTGTTTCGGCACCAGCAGACGGTCTCCGTCCCGGAGCTCGACATCGATCTGCTCCGCAATATCGGCTCGCGCCGCAAGCTGCTCAAGGTCGATAACGAGGCGGCCGACGGCTTCTGTCCGGCGCAACTGTTCGAGCAGTGCCTGGCCGGTTTCCAGTGCCTCTCCGCCGGTTGTCTCCAGGGTTTCCAGGGACAGCTGCGTAAGATCGGCTTCCATGCGCCGGGCGAGCGTATCGATCTGCTCCTGCTCGCGCTCGCGCAAGGAGTCGCGGAGAAATATTGCGCCCTCCGGGAAAGCAGCGTCAGTGAGGCCGCCGGCTCGCTCAAGGACCTGGCGAAGAGTCTCTCCGCGGCGAATCCTGTATTCGCCTGGGAACTGCACTTCCCCCTCCAACGAGACGCTCCAGAGGGTGTCCCATTGCGGTAATGCGCTGATCCTGAGATTGTCGTGCTCCTCCAGGACCAGGTCCGCCTCGACGTCGCCGCGCAGGACCGCGTCGAGGTCGATGTCGATGACTTCGCTGCTACGATACTCGCCGCCAACGACCATGTAACGCGCCAGCTCAGCGCGCAACGTATAAGCCTCCTCCGAAAGGAATCCGCCGGCCCGCAACAGGTCGCTGACGCGCATTCCCGATTCGAGGGGGTAGACGCCCGGTGCCTTGACACTCCCGGATACACTGACTTCCTGGTACGGCTCACCAACGCGAGCCTGGAGTTCCAGCTCTTCCAGCAGTGGCTGTATCACGCGCTGTCGGCTGTAAGCGAGGCTGAAGACGTGCACGGTATCCCGCGGCCGGAGCACCAGGTTTTCCGCGCCCGCAGGGTTGGCCCAGGCCGCTGCAAGGTTAGCGGATGTGACCTCGACGTAGTTCTGGTCGCTTTCCCGACGAATCAATATGTAGCCGGTATCGGCGCCGGACATCAGGAATTCGGCTGACGGAAGCAGGTCGATCAGGCGCATGCCAGGACGTAGCTGGTACGCGCCGGGCCGGTATACATGCCCGACCAGATTGACGGAACGCTCCAGCTTGGGCAGCACTTCCGGAACGAACAGCGTATCTCCGTCGACCATGGGCATCGACTTCCCGTCAGAACTATCGACGTCTACCGAGACCACGATGCGCCGATTATCGCGATCGATACGCTCTATTCGCGAGGCAGGGGGATAGGCGACGGGCTTGAGGCCGCCGGCCAGCCGGATGACCCTGCCAACGTTCGAATCGCCGAGCAGTTCATAGATCGCCGGCCTTCGAACCGCGCCGCTGACGCCCACGGTCGGCCCGATCGGCGGGACAAATATCACGTCGCCGGGCTGCAGACGCTCGTCACCCGACGTATCGCCTCGCAGCAGCAGGTCGTACAGGTCCAGCCGCGCGACAATCTCTCCCCCGCGTTTCAGCTGGACGTTTCGCAAGGTCCCAATCTCGCTGATGCCGCCGCTGAAGTACAGCGCGCTACTGACTGTCGAAAGGCTGCTCACGACGTAAGACCCCGGACGATTCACGTCGCCGAGAATGAAGACCCTCATGGTCCGCAATTCGCCCATCGTGACGCTTGCTTGCGTGCCTATCAGCATCTGTTCGACGCGCTTGTTCAGGTCCCGTCGAAACTCCGAGAAAGGAAGGCCGGCAACCGTGATCGGACCCAACTCCGGCAGGTTGAGGATTCCATCGCGCGTGACTTCGAATTCATATATCCCGTTGACGTTGCCAAACAGCTGCACGCGGATGGTGTCGCCTGGCCCCAGTACGTAATCGGGCGGCACCGGGCCACTTGTCACAGGCTGGAACCGGTCATCTTCGGTCGGCTCGAATACGTCGTAGCCGAAGGGCTCCAGGACGTCGGCCGCCGCCGATTCGACGTCGAGCAGGGACACCTCGACGTCGAAGACTTTGAGCGCCGGTTCAGCGGTGAGCCGCTGTGCGATTGCCTCTTCGGTCAGCCCCAGTAAAGAAATCGTGGGCAGGCCCGGAAGCACCAGTACACCGGACTCGTCGAGCTCGAAATAATTTGTCCCACTAATCTCCTGGAGTGCCGGATCGTCTCGCAACTCCTCTTTCTCGACACGCGAGAGGTCCTCGCGGGGCGTCAGGCTGATGACGAGCCTGCTTCCTCCTTCCGCCTCCGGCTCTTCCTCTTCTTCCTCGACTTCGAAACCCGACATTGCAGGCTGCGGAAGCATTGGCAATTGGTCCAGGGCATCCTCGTCAGCGCCCTCGGCCGCGCGCTGTCTGTTCAGCTGCTCGAGAGCATCGAGCGCTTGCTGACGCTGGCTTGGCGGCAACTGATCCAGCATGGCCTGCTGCTGCGGGGTCAACGTGATCGCCTGCGCATAGGCGGCGCCAGCGAATAAGAGGGTGGCCGCACCTACCAGAAGATATCGGGAAATTCTCAGCAGTTTCATCATCTCAAGGACCGGGGTTTCACCGTTGTCAGACCTGGGCAATTAGCGGCGCGCGAATCCGGCGAACCCCGGCACCTTCGGGTTCTTTGCCGCTTCTATTGGCACAAAACTACGGATCGCCGCGCGCCGCGGACGAATTGTACCAATGTTGCAAATAAAGAGCAGGACGTAGATTCCCCACAAAAACGTGCGCGTGCATCAATGCTTGATGAGGGCGGAACAGGCCCGAACCTAGCGGGAACTCCAGCGAATAAAACCCGTCGCATCCGACGTGCTCTCGCCACTCGATTCATCGTCGAGCCGGCCATAGCCTATACCGAAATAGAACCGCCCGAAACGAGTGTCCCGCGCATGCGTCAACTGCACATCCCAGGTTTCCTGTGGCGTCGGTGATAGGGAGTGCGCCGAATCGGGCAACCCAATGATGTTGATCTCCATATACCGTAACGAGGCGCTCCAGGTATTGTGCTCGGAATCCACAAGCGTCGTGCCAATCGAATATGACCGCCCGTCACCATCGATCGAATGCCCCATGACGCGCTCGTTATAGCGGTAGCCGGTTCTGTACAGAGGATGATTGTATGAAACGTTCGGAATCTTGTCGCTGAAGCCGAAGCCACCTTCCCTGGCAATTGTCTCGGCAACCTCGACATGGGTACGGTGCGCGAAGCCACCCATCGATCCCCAGTATTCCGCGCCGACCATGCGCAGGAAAGAACCGAGGGGCACACCCTGGGGCCGCCCGTCCTCCGCCGTCCATTGCATGTACAGGGCAACGGGAATATCGCGTGGCAGCGACCAGCGGATGTCGTACCCGGCAAGCTGGTTGCCGGGCTCATCCTCGGGCGTCGTGTTCTGTCCCTTGTTGTCATTACCTTTCAGCAACTCGAAGAAGGTGCTGAGGTCACACGGCCTGCCGTCGCCGCACCACATGGCCGTGCGGGTCAGGTTTATCTCCAGCCCGCTCAGCGGCCGGAACCCGAATCGAAACCCCCACAGCAAGGCATCCTTCGTCTCGCGCTCGTCGTCGAGGTACTCCATGAACGTCGTCAGGTTCCATGGTCCCAGCCAGCTCAGCCATTTCGACTCGAACGGCGTGCTGAGGTTCCGCTGCAGTGTTACCCCTGGCCGGGGTCGCGCGTTGCTCGACAAGATCGAACTGGCATCGTTACCCGGCCCCCACCAGCGCTGCTGCCACCCCGCCGTGAACATCCAGTTGCCGACCACCATGCCGATGTAGGTATCGTCCGGCCGGAATTCCTCGCCATCGACGGGATCATTGGCGTAAGCAGCGGCCAGGTTAATGGTGAAGCGGCTGCCGGTCCACGAATACGCCAGGCCGGCTTCCGCATCCTCTCTCGGCGTGTCTTCGAATGTCCGAATCACTCGCGGTTCCACCGCACCGCTCGCCCAGCCTGTCAGGTACCACTCCCCCGTATCCAGTTCCCAGCGCGCGCGTTCGCGCAGTCGCAGCATCGCGCTCGCGGCCTCGGGCGACAGCTTGTCGGCGCGTGCCCGGCCCAGCTGGTTGAAAACGTCGCCCCAGGGGATCGGCCAGGTGTTCATGGGCAGGTTGATCACGCCTCTGTCGACCAGCAGTCGGATATCGTGCCGCAGCAACACGTCGCCCGGACGCGCGAGCGGGTCGGCCTTTGCCGGGAGGGCGGCCAACGTTACTGCCAGCAGCGCAATGTTGATTATTCGAACAAACATCGGTCTCGGATCAGCGCAACTTCCGAATCTGTTCAAGCAGACTCGCTGTTGACGGATTACTCCCCGGGTAAGCCGATCCACTGGTAACCGGCTCGACGAGCTTCGTCGCCAGTTTCTTGCCGAGTTCCACGCCCCACTGGTCGAAGGAGTCGATGCCCCAGATTACACCCTCGACGAACACCTTGTGCTCGTAGAGCGCAATAAGCTGGCCGAGCGCCTCTGGCGTCAACTCCGGGAACAGGATCGTGTTCGACGGATTGTCGCCCTCGTGCACGCGGTACGGCTCGAGTCCCTCCTCGTCGAAACCATCCATGAGCGCCTCCGACTGCGCGAGGCACTGCGCAAGCGCCAGGTCCTGTTGTTCCTGGCTCGCCCCGGAAGAACGCACCGGCGCGATAAAGTCGATCGGGATCAGCCGCACGCCCTGGTGCAGCAGCTGGTAAAACGAGTGCTGTGCGTTGTTGCCCGCCTCGCCCCAGATGACCATGCCTGTATCGCAACGGACGGGCTTGCCGTCTACACGCACGCGCTTGCCGTTCGACTCCATTTGCAGTTGCTGCAGGTAGGCCGGGAAACGGTCCAGGCGGTTGTCGTAGGGCAGGATCGCCTGGCTGTCGGCCCCGAAGAAATTGTTGTACCAGACGGCGATCAGCGCCAGCAGCACCGGCATATTTTCGTCGAGCGGCGCATTGCGGAAATGCTGGTCCATGACCCGGCCACCGTTCAGCAATCGCCGGAACGTATCCATGCCCACGACCAGCGCCAGCGACAGGCCTACCGCCGACCACAACGAGTAACGCCCGCCCACCCAGTCCCAGAAGCCGAAGCGGAATTCCGGGCGAATACCGAAGGCGTCCATCGCCTCGTGGTTCGTCGACGCCGCGACGAAATGATCGCCGACGGCAGCGTGGCCGAGGTGGTCGGCGACCCATGCTCTTGCGGCGTTCGCGTTGGTCATCGTTTCGATGGTCGTGAAGGTCTTCGAGCAAACGACGAACAGCGTCGACTCGGCGCTGAGCTCCTGCGTCAGGTCCGCGAGCTGCGTGCCGTCGATATTCGAGACGCTGTGAAAGCGCATCTTCTCGTGCCAGTACGGCCTGAGTGCGCGTGCCGCCATCACCGGCCCGAGATCCGATCCGCCGATCCCGATATTGACGACATCGGTGAACCGCTTGCCCGTATGGCCGCGTATCTTCTTCGCCTGCACGCGCTCGACGAAGTCCTCGATCGTGTTGAGCGTCTCCCAGACGTCCGTGACGCCGTCGACCTCGAGCGCCACTTTGTCCGACATCTTCGCGCGCAAGGCCGCGTGCAGGACGGCGCGGTCTTCGGTCACGTTGATCCTCTCGCCGGCGAACATCGCCGCGATCGCCGCCGGCACCCGGGCCTCCTTCGCGAGCCTTACCAGCAACCTGCGGGTGGTCGCGTTCAGGTGGTTCTTCGAATAGTCGAGCGTGAGGTCGCCGGCGGTCAGCGTGTACTTGCCCGCCCGCTTTTTGTCCCGGGAAAACAGTGAGCGCAGGCTCTTCGAGCGCATCGCATCGCGGTAATGCGTCTTCAGTGCCTGCCAGGCACCGAGGTCGGTCGGGTATCGGGCCGAGAGTTTCCGGTGCGTGTAGTCCACGGTCAGGCGTCGGCGTTATAGAAATCGAGGTACCATTCGACGAAGTTCCTGATCCCGGTCTCTACCGGCGTCGACGGCTGGTAGCCGACGTCCGCAGCCAGGTCTTCCGTGTCCGCCCAGGTGTCCGGCACGTCCCCTTGCTGCAATGGCAGCAGGTTCTTCTCTGCCTTCCTGCCGAGACACTCCTCGAGCACCTCGATGTAGCGCATAAGCTCCACGGGCTGCTGGTTGCCGATATTGTACAGACGATACGGTGCACGGCTCGTGCCAGGATCCGGCTCTGCCGGGTCCCAGTCGGGATTGGGCTCAGCCGTGTGATCCATCGTCCGGATCACGCCTTCGACGATATCGTCGATGTAGGTGAAGTCACGGCGGTGATTGCCGTAGTTGAAAACGTCGATCGGCTCGCCCGCAATGATGGCCTTCGTGAACAGGAACAGCGCCATGTCCGGTCGGCCCCAGGGGCCGTAGACCGTAAAGAACCTGAGCCCGGTCGTCGGCAGACCGTAAAGATTCGAATAGGTGTGGGCCATCAGCTCATTCGCTTTCTTGGTCGCTCCGTAAAGCGCCAGCGGATGGTCGACGTTCTGGTGGATCGAGAACGGCATCGTCGTGTTGGCGCCGTACACGGAACTGGAGGAAGCGTAGACGAGATGCTCGACCTCGTGATGGCGACAGCCCTCGAGGATGTGCAGCGTCCCCACGATGTTGCTATCGATGTAGGAATGCGGGTTCTCGAGGGAATAGCGCACCCCGGCCTGGGCCGCGAGATGCACGACCTTGTCGAACTTCTCCTGCGCGAACAACGCTTCCATGGCCGACCGGTCTTCCAGTCCGGCCCGCTCCATGCGGAAATTTTCGTACGGTTCGAGGAGACCCGCGCGAGCCTCCTTCAACGCGACGTCGTAGTAATCGTTGAAATTGTCGAGTCCTACGACAGTCTCGCCGCGATCGAGCAGCTGCTTTGCAGTATGGAAACCGATGAAACCGGCAGCCCCGGTCACCAGGATATTCATGAAGCGCCTCCGAGGTCCTACAGGCGATCGTCCGCCGCGCCCTGCGGCAGCACGTACTTGATATCGTAAACGAGGGCTGTCGGCTTGCCAAAACGCCGGATACCCTGCGCCCCCAGCGCCGTGAACTGCCGGTGCCCCACGGCAATGACGATGGCGTCGTAGGTGTCGAGCTCGGGCTCTGCAACCAGGTCGATGCCGTACTCGGCTTTCGCCGCCGAGGGGTCGACCCAGGGGTCGTGCACGTCCACCTTTGATCCGTAGCTTTCGAGTTCCGAGACGATGTCCACGACCCGGGTGTTGCGCAGGTCCGGGCAATTCTCCTTGAACGTCAGGCCGAGCACCAGGACGCGTGCCGACTTCGGGCTGATATCGGCAGCAATCATGTTCTTGATCAGCTGCGTAACGACGTACTGGCCCATGTTGTCGTTGATGCGTCGCCCGGCGAGGATCATCTGCGGGTGATAGCCGACCTGTTCGGCCTTGTAGGTCAGGTAGTAGGGATCGACGCCGATACAATGGCCGCCCACGAGACCGGGCCGAAACGGCAGGAAATTCCACTTGGTGCCCGCTGCGAGAAGGACTTCTTCCGTGTCGATGTCCAGTCGCTCGAAGATCATGGCCAGTTCGTTGACGAGCGCGATGTTGACGTCGCGCTGCGTGTTCTCGATCACCTTCGCCGCCTCGGCGACCTTGATGCTCGATGCCTTGTGCGTGCCGGCCGTGACGACCGCTGCGTAGACCGAGTCGATGAAGTCGGCCGCCTCCGGCGTCGACCCGGAGGTTACCTTCAGGATCGTCGGCAGGCGATGTTCCTTGTCGCCCGGGTTGATGCGCTCCGGGCTGTAGCCGACGAAGAAATCCTCGTTCAACCTGAGGCCCGAGCCCTGCTCGAGATACGGCACGCAGAACTCTTCTGTTGCCCCGGGGTAGACGGTGGACTCGTAGACAACGACGTCGCCTTTCTTCAGCACGCCCGCCAGCGTCTCGCTCGCACTCCTGAGCGGCGTCAACACGGGCCGTTTGCTGCGACTGATCGGCGTCGGCACCGTGACGACGAAGAAGTTGCAGTCCGCAAGCCGGGATGCATCGCTGGTGAAGCTCAGCTGCTTTGCCGCCGCCAGCTCCTCCCCCGATACCTCCAGCGTCGAGTCCGTGCCACCTTCCAGCTCCGCGATACGCGCCTCGTCGATGTCGAAGCCGAGGGTGGGGAAACGCCGGCCGAATTCCGCCGCGAGCGGCAGGCCCACGTAGCCCAGGCCGATCACGCCGATGCTCAGCTTGTCGATATCGAAACTCATCGGCCTGCGCGTGTGATCCGGCTCTTGCGGCGCTCCGTCAACTCAGGTACCACAGCGCCGCGAGGCCCGTGATGCTCATCGTGATCGTGTACGGGAACGCCATGATCACCATGCGGCCGTAGGACAGCCTGATCAACGGCGCCAGCGCCGAAGTCAGGAGGAACAGGAATGCGGCCTGCCCGTTCGGCGTCGCAACACTCGGGATATTCGTGCCGGTGTTGATCGCGACGGCGAGCGCGTCGAACTGCTCGCGCGTGAGCTCGCCCGCGTTGAAGATCTCGGCTATCTCGGTGATGTAGACCGTGGCCACGAAGACGTTATCGCTGATCATCGACAGCAAACCGTTGGCGACATAGAACAGCGCTGCCTGGGTCTTGCCATCGTGTTCCATCACCCAGTGAATGACCGGCGAGAACAGGCCCTGGTGGTCGATGACCGCGACGATCGCAAAGAACACCACGAGCAGCGCCGTGAACGGCAGCGCCTCCTCGAAAGCGTGGCCGATGCGATGTTCCTCGGTCACACCGTTGAGCGCCGTGGCCAATACGATGACCAGCAGGCCGACGACGCCCGGTTCGGCCAGGTGCAGCGCCAGCGCAA
>JAAUYE010156719.1_pt1 | contig 11963 bp, 5 predicted proteins | sample 7278081 | NCBI WGS metagenome assembly JAAUYE01 (sample SAMN14350131, study PRJNA611818) | marine sediment metagenome | isolation source: surface marine sediment (0.6m) | place: French Polynesia: Moorea | collected 2018-08
CGCCCGTCCTCGTGGGCGCATCCGCCGCGGCCCAGGCCGATGGCCGAGGCTTCCTCGCGGAGCCCCTGCTCGGCGCCACCGACGACGCGTCCGCGCGGGTGACGAGCGGTGCCGAGGACCCCGACATCTGGGGACGCGCGGCGCTCGCGCTGGCCGACGGCCAGGAGCACGACGGCGCCGACCTCCGGCTTCGCTCCGAGGCGGGCTTCACCAACGACTCGGTCGAGGTCACCAGCTACGACGGCATCTTCGTGAGCTTCCTGGGTGCCGAGGCCGGGCTCGTGGAGTTCGTCTCCCTGCTCTTCCGCATCGAGAACGCCGGCGAGACGCTCCTCGAGGAGGTCTTCGAGGACGTGGCCAGCGCGCTGGACTTCTTCAGCGGAGCCATCGACCTCGGTGACGTGACCGATGCACCCGCAAGCCCCGAGCCGCTCGACCTGCTCTTCGTTCTGGAGCTGCAGAGCGACGCCCGCGGCCAGGGCTTCGCCACGCGCTTCGCGGTGGGAACGGTCGCGATTCCCGAGCCCGCCAGCGGACTCCTCGTCCTGCTGGGGATCCTGGCGATGACGAGGGGGAGAGCGCGGCGTCCCGGCAAAGGGTCCGGTTCGCCTACGGCTTGCCGCACTTGATCTGGAGCGACAGCCCCAGGCGCCGCAAGGCGTCGGGCCGCGACGGGCGGCCTTTGCCGATGCCGCGACACGGGGATACGCTGCCGGCGCCGTGACCTTCGGGGCCCTCAGACCGTCGTCCCGCGCCGCGATCGTCGGCGTCCTGGCCGTCTTCTCCGTCGGGCCCGTCTTCGTCGTGGCGACCCCTCCCTTCTTCAACGACCTCGACTTCTATGGCCGGACGGCCCTGGACGCCGAGTACGACATCGTGCGGCCGCACGTGGACGAGTGGAGGAAGGGGATCGTGCTGCGACACGCCGACGGGTCGACGTCGCGCGCGACCCACGAGGACCTGAACATCCCCTTCTGGTTCACTCCCGGCCGTGGTGGGTACGGGAAGCTCTACCAGTCGTTCGGGCGGCGCTGTCGCGACGACGCCGGCGCCCTGCTGGCCGCGATCGACCGCACGCTCGGCCTCGAGGGACGGCGGCGGGTGACGTCCATGGAGGTGACCCATCGCCACTTCCGCAAGGAGTCGCTGGGAGGCGGGCGCTCGCGCACCGTCCTGGTCGAAGACCGGGTGCCCATCACGTGTCCGTGAGCCCCACGCTCGGGGAAGCGGGCGCGGTCCGCGGCTTCTGGATCGACGAGGCCCGCGACCCCGAATGCCTCGGGCTCTGGCGCATCGCCCTGTGCTCGACGCTGATCCTCTGCCTCTTCTACTACTACGGAGCCTTCCTCTCGCTCGATGCGGCCGGCGCGCGCTACCACCTGCTGGGTGCCGACTGGTATCTCGCGTGGCTGGGGGTGGAACGGCTCGAGCCGCTGCACCTGCGCTGGGTCTTCGCCGCGACGCTGGCGTCCCTGGTGGCGGCGCTGCTCGGGGTGCACCACCGGGTCTTCCTGCTGACCGCGCTGCTCGGTCTCGTCTATCTGAAGGGCTGCCGCGACGGGATCGCGGTCTCGCAGAAGGCCCGCATGGTGCCCCTCTACTACGGGCTCGTGATCCTGGTGCTGAGCCGCTGCTCCGACGTGCTGTCGGTGAGGCGGAGAGCGCGCAGCCTCGAGAGCCGCGACGTCCTCTGGCCGATCCGACTCTTCCAGATCGTGCTGGTGATCTTCTACTTCGGCGCCGGGGTCAACAAGCTCCGGCTCCACGGTCTCGACTGGCCCCTGCATCCGCCGATCCAACGCTCCGTGATCGGCCAGTACGTCGGTCTCGAGCTCGACAGCGTGGCCTTCCTCAAGGAATGGATCGCGACCTACGACCTGGTGAACCCGATCGCGGGCTTCCTGGGCGTCGCCCTCGAGCTCGCCTTCCCGCTGGTGCTGCTCCGGCGCCTCCCGATCACGCTCGTCCTGTGCGCGAGCCTGTTGGTCTTCCACGTGCTCAACAGCTTCCTGCTCTACGCTCCCTTCGCCCTGCATCCGACGCTCTACCTGGCGTTCTTCGACCTCTCGAAGCTGCGTCGGGGCCGGCTCGAGCCGATCTGAGCCGCGCCCGGTGGGCCCGCCCGACGTCTCCCGTTCCCGACGATGGTGGGTCGCCCTGCTGGCGGCGATCCCGCTCGTGCGTCTGATCTTCGACGTGTCGCGCGGCTTCGATCACCTGATCTACCACTACCTGGCCGACGACGCCTTCTACTACTTCGTGATCGCCCAGCACCTGCCGGAGTTCAACCAGGGGATCTCGACGAGCGGCTTCCACCCGCTCTACCCCGTGCTGATCGCTCCCCTGCATCGGCTCCTCTCCCACGAGCTGGCGATCCCCGGGAGCCTGCTGATCCTGGTGGCGGCGAGCAGCCTGTCGGTGGTCGTGCTCCACCGGCTGCTCTCGTGGTACTGGTGCGAGCCGATCCCGCTGCTCTCCGCGGCCGCCTGGGCGCTCAACGGGAACCTCTACGGCCTGGCCATGACGGGCACGGAGACGGTGCTCGCGGGCCTCGGCGTGCTGCTCTGCTTCCAGCAGGCCGCTCGGATCGAGGCCGACGGGGTCGAGCACGCGGCCGCCTGGCGCTTCGCCTTCCTCGGCGGATCGATCGGGGCGAGCTTTCTCGCACGCATGGACTCGCCCCTGATGCTGGCTCCGCTCGCCGCCTGGCTCGCGGTCACGCTGCTCGCGCGCCGCCGTCTCGCGGCGCTGGCCTGGCTCGTGGTGAGCCTCGCCGCCGTGGCGCTCCCGTGGCTCTTCTTCATGTGGGCTGAGACCGGGAGCTTCTTTCCGACCAGCGGCGCCGCCCTGCGGGTGCTGCGCGGTCTCGACGGCGCGGTCTTCGCGGGGCCGGAGATGGTGCTGCGCGCCTGGAGCCGCTTGCTCGCCGGCAGCGCGCGCTTCCTGGTCGCCGCGCCGGAGGCGCTCGGCTCCCCCGTGCTCTGGGCGGCCCTGGCGACGGCGGTGGCGGGCGCCATCGTCGCGAGGCGTGCTCCCGGGGCGGCCGGGTCGCGGCGCCGCTACGCCGCCCTCCTCGCGGGGGGGCTCGCCTGCTGGACCTCCTACTACCTCTTCTTCCAGGGCGGCTTCCGGCCCTGGTACTTCGCCTACGTGGGAGTCGGCGTCTTCGGGCTCCTGCTTCCCTTCGCCCTCTCGCTGCTGGCGCACGTGAGCGGGCCGCGCGCCACGGCGTGGCTCGGCGCGGCGCTCGTGGTCGTCACGGCCTTCGCGTCGATTCCCGGACCGAGCGGCACCCAGGAGTTCGACAAGTACCGGTCCGCCCTCGCCGCCGATCCGATCCTGCGCGAGCTCGGGCCGGGCCCGCGCATCGGCGCCTTCAACACCGGCGTCTACAACTACTTCATGAGCCAGGACGTGATCAACCTCGACGGCGTGGTGAACCCCTTCGCCCTGGAGGCGCTCCGCCGGGGCGAGCTGGCGGACTACATCCGGGCCATGGACATCGGCTACCTGATCGAGCACGACCTGGGGACCGCCCGCAACCTGAAGCGCATCGCCCGCGACCCGAGGCTCGAGCTGGAGCGCTGGATCGACCTGACCGGCTTCTACGAGCCCTACGCCGACGACTACGCCAAGCGCACCTATCTGTGGAAGGTGCGACCTCGCCGCGCGGAGGGCCACTCGGACGCGCCCGACTGAGCCGTCGCGCGGAGGGCTACTCGGGGGCTCCCGACCGAGCCGTCGCGCTCTCGATCCAGTCGATCGGGAAGTCGGCCGGCAGCCGCTTCAGCTCGAGCAGCGTGGCGATGTACTGGCCCCGCGAGCCGCCCCGGTGGGGGTTGTAGAACTCCCAGACGACCTCGCCGTCGGGTGCGATCTCGAGCGCGCGTCCCCCGTCCGACTCGGTGACCAGGGTGTTGCCGTTGGCGAGGCGTTGGGCCGCCCCGCAGGTCTTCGAGAAGAAGGAGCTCTCGCTCGTTCCGTCGTAGTGCCAGACGTCGGACATGTCGGTGAGCGACCGCTCGGAGACGCGCGACGTGCCGAGGTTGCGCCGGTTCTCGAAGACCAGCAGGTTGCCCGAGTCGAGGATGCCCGGGTCGTGCACACCCGAGTGCTCGAGCTTGTGGGCCCAGGTCACCTTCCCCTCGCGCAGGTCGACCACCGCGATGACGCCGAGGGCGTTCATGGCCGTGAGCAGGTTCCCCGCGGCGAACGCCGGATTCGCCTTCGCGACGCTGCCGTCGAGCATCTCGACGCTGTTGGTGTGGAAGATGTCGCCCGTGGCCCGGGGGTCGAAGAGGTGGCGGTACTCCGAGCGCTCGAAGGCCTCCAGCAGCGAGACCGAGCGCTTCGGGCTGCCGTCGGGCCCGAGGACGGTGAGGAAGTCCTCCAGCACGGGAATCGTCTCGCTGATGCGGGGAACGATGTGGGCCTTGCGCTCGAGGACGTAGATGTCGCCGTTGTCGGCCACCTCGAGGTCGTGGTGGGCCGAGAGGTCGTTCGCCCAGATCACCTCCGAGTTGCGGTCCAGCTTGACGAGGCCCAGGCCCTCGAAGATGGCGAGGATGTCGCCGTTCTCGAAGAGGTGGGCACGCCGCCAGTAGTCGGCGTTGATTCGCTTGCTCGACTTCCGGCGGGGCCAGAGCTCTGCGAACTCCTTGCGCCAGCGGTGCAGCACCTTCCCGTTCATGTCCATCAGGATTGCTTCGGGGGCGTGCCCCGAGGTGAAGAAGTTGAGCCCGTCGAAGGAGCGCGCGCTCGGCGGCACGGTGATGCCCTCGCCGGCCGCGTCGCGCGAGCCCGTGAGGTAGCCGATGGCCTCGAGCTGCTCGATCATCTGCCGCTGCTCGTCTGTCGGGGCCGGCCGGGCGGCGTCGGGACGCGCCTTGCGCCAGCGGCCCGCGGGCTTCTCGCCGGCGGGAGCCGCGAGCGCCGGCAGCGTCAGGACGAGAAGAACGAGCGGGACGAGCAGCAGCGAGCAGGCGAGCAGACGAAGCAGCGTGGAGGCCATCGGTGCCACCGGAGCGTAGCACCGGGCGGAACGCGAGCGCCGGCCACCGGGGACGCGGCGCCACCGGCGACGGCTCTCCGGGGCGCGACCGATCGCAGCCCGGCGTCGCCGCGCCGGGTGCTCTCATGCGGATGTCCCAGGTCGGACCGGCCTCGATCAGAGTCGGCGGGGGGCAGTGCGGCGCCGTCACCTTCATCCAGCGCTTCGGGTCGGCCGTGAACCTGAACGTCCGGTTTCATACCCTGGCGCTGGATGGCGTGTACAGCCGAGACGACGGCATGGTCAGGATTGCGGTCCTGGGTTCGGCGTGCAGGTCCGGTGCCGCGCCGACGGCGAGAGCTGGTGCGACACCACACTCGCGACAACCCGAGGCGTCGGGTCGTCCGCGTGGCCTCGCCCACGACGCCGGCCGGGATCGACTCCCAGCCAGCGTGAGATCACCGCCACCAGCGCACGCGCTTGGGCGGCGGCTCGGCCTCCAGCTCCCTCTCGAGGGGCTCGGCGCCCTTCTCGACGACGCGCAGACCCACCAGGCTCCAGAGCCGGGCCTGCCTGAGCCGCTGCAGGGTCCGCATCAGCAGGACGCGTAGGCCCCGGCGCTGCTCCTTCACCGCCTGGATGGCCGCCAACTCGCGCCGCTCGGCCTCTTCGAGCGCCGCCTGTGCCCGCCGCTTGGCGGCGAGTGCTGCCTCAACGTTCCGGTCGAGGAAGCCCTCCAGCGGGACGCTGATGGCGAGAGTCACCTCCAGCTCGTCCTCCACCCGGGTCTCGCCCTCTTCGTAGAGCGCGCGGATGGTGACCACCTGGCTCGTGACGAGCATCTCCCCGACCCTGAGCTCGCCCGACTCGTCGATGGAGGCGTAGTCCGAGGGCGTGACGCTCCACTCGGAGAGGTTGGTGCGGTTGCGCACGCGGCCGTCCTCGTAGCCGACCCAGGCCTCGTAGGGTGTGGTCGCGAACTCCTTCACCTCGGTCGGCCCCTCGATCACGATCCCGGTGGGAGGGGCCGGCGAGTACTCGGGAATGGAGATCGCCGTGAGCACGCCGTCCGCGGCGGCGATGTAGAGGGTCTCCTCGCCGAGGGCCAGGTGGCCGGCGGCGGGGTGCGACCACACGCTCTCGCCCGAGAGCAGCTCGACGGCGTGCGTCGCGTCGCCGGCCACGACCAGGAGGTGCGTGTCCGTTACGATCAGGGACCCGCTGGCCGCTCCGCTCGCCGGACGCCAGCTCCACAGCAGGGCGCCGCTCGCCTCGTCCCGCGCCTGCACCGAGCCGTCGTTGATCGCGTAGACCACGCCCTTCGCAACAGACGGCTGACCCGTGAACTTCTCCCTGAGCTCCAGGCCGATCTTCCGAGTGGCCAGATCGAAGCGGATCAGACGACCGTCGTGTATGGCGACGACGTCGTCCATGCCGCCCAGCACGGGAGCGAGATCCATGCTCCAGCCGTTCCAGTCGAAGTTCGGATCGTCGATGCGGTGCTCCAGCTGTCCCGTCTCGCGATCGACCACGTAGAGCCCCGGCGTGTACTCGCCCACGTAGGCGTAGACCCGCTCCTCGTCGACGGCTGGGGTGAACTCGTCGTACTGGGGCAGGCCGACGAACCACTGGCTCGCGCCCGAGAAGGCGTCGAAGGCGTACATCCCGCCGTAGTAGCCGCCGTTCACGTAGACGCTGCCGTCGTAGATTGTCGGCGCGTAGTAGCGCTCCCACTGGGCCGCGTGCGGCGACTGGAAGACCTGCGCGCCGGTGGCGGCGTCGAAGGCCCACAGATACGTGTTCGACCCATGATCGCCAGTCTGGATGTAGACGTTCCCGTAGCCGTAGGCGGGCGGGTTGACCGAGAACACGTCCCCGAAGCCGCGCGACCACAGAGGCTCGCCGTCGCGGGAATCCAGCACGAAGAGGGAGTCGCCTGCCGTGAAGTAGCTCTGGAGCGAGACGAAGACCTTGCCGTCGGCGGCGGTCACGGGGTTGAGAACCCTTTCCGGCGCGATCTCCCGCTGCCAGCGCAGGCTGAAGACCTCAGGCTCCAGCGAGACGGGCACGTAGCCGCTGTGGCGCTCGTCTCCCTGGTAGGTCTCCCAGTAGGCGGCCAGCTCGTCGGCGCCGACGTCCCGGCACACCACGCTGCGGGCCGCCGTCTCGGTCGAGTCCCGCGAGGTGAAGGTCGCCTGTAGCTCGAGCGTCACCCCGTCGCAGCCCGTGGCCTCGGTGACCAGCAGGCCCGCGTCGACCGATGCGGCCTCCGCCGGCGTCACGCTCCAGACCGCCTCGCCGGTGACGGTCTCGCGGGCTCCGCTCTCGTATGTCGCCACGGCGTGGAACTGGGTCTCGGAACCGGAGCGCACCTGGCCCGAGCCCAGGATCTCGAGCGCGGTCAGGGGTGGAACGAAGCTCGGGTCTGCGAAATCGACGACGCCGTCGTTCGAGTAGCGGAAGCTGGCGTCGAAGGTGGTCTCGGTGAAGGTGGCTCCGCTCAGGAGTCGGAAGGTCGCCTCGAAGGGGACGATCGCCCCCAGCGGGGCGCTCCAGTAGTTGAAGCGCGGCTCAGGGTAGTTGGCGGGAACATTCGACAGGATGCTGACCAGGCCCGACATCGTCCCGGTGGTCGAGCCGATCGTGGCCTCGAGGACGAGGGGGCCCGCAGCCGCCAGCGAGCCGTTGGAGGAGTGGTCCCCGCCGTCGTAGTCGGTCTGCTTGTAGACGAAGCCCTCGGGCGGGGGATCGAAGTAGTAGCGGACGGTGCTTCCGTCCACCTCGAGACGGTCGAAGGGGGCGCGGGGCCGATAGTAGGTGCCTGCCCCGCTGCGCCAATCGCTGCCGTCGCTCAGGAAGTAGGTCTTCGCCTTACCGAAGAGCACGAGCCCTGTGCTCGGCGAGTAGGTGTCCGAGTAGGTCACCCCGAAGCTCATGCGATCGATGGTGATGCGCTCGGCCGCGGACGTGGCCGCGACCGGCGCCGGGGCGCTGGCCGTGGCGGCACCCGGAGCCGGGTCGCTCACGTTGCCCTCGGAGTCGATGCGGCGCTCCGTGCCGGGGACGGTGACCGTGATGCGCTCGACGGAGGCGGGCTCGGCCGTGGCGGGCTGGGCCGGCGGCCCCGAGCCGGGCGGATGCTCGCGCTCGATCTCGCCGGAAGGCGCGAGGACCCGGTTCACCTCTCCGGAGGGGGCCTCGGTCTCGAGCGGCGGGGCCGCCAGTGCCGGGTAGCCCTGCATCAGGACCAGGCTCACGAGGGAGAGTGTGGAGAGCGCCGCGAGGAGCCGTCGGGACATCGTCTGACCTCGGTCCGGGGGCGGGATCTCTGCGTCCGGCGGGACTCATCATACCCCAGTCGATTCCCGTGGATGAGGAGATAAAGAGGACCTGGCAGGGGTCTCGCGTCTTGCAGAGCCTGATGAGCACCGTGAAGGGTCGGACTGAGGGTGCGTCCACTCCGCAACCCAGGGCGAAGATTCTGGCTCGGATGGCCGAGCGGGGGCTCTGGGATCGTTGGTTGTCAGCTGAGGGCCACGCAGGCCATGGGTCCAATCGCCCAATCAGAGTTCCGCCTACAAGGGTCCTGCGTGCAGTGGACAGGGTCGGTTTGGACACTGATTCTGACAAGAGCCTCCCGAAAGCAACCCAGGCAACGTTCGCGGCTCGCGACGGCCCTCGACGTCTGCGGCAGGCGGGCCGGGCCGGTCGACACGGGGCCGGGCCGCGGTTGTAGGTTGTAGAATGGGGCCGCGGCGGCTTCCGGGGCCCGACCGATCGCAGCCCGGCGTCGCCGCGCCGGGTGCTCTCATGCGGATGTCCCAGGTCGGACCGGCCTCGATCTTCCTCGTCCTCGCGCTGCTGACGGTCGCGGTCCCCCGGGCGTCGGCGATCCCCGTGATCCGCACCTGGGAGGGACTGCCTGGCTCCATCCCCCCCGCGGGCTGCACGCCCGGTCCGGGGAGCGGGGCGGGGACGTGGTTCAGCCTGGGGTGGGGCTGCGACGGCGGCAGCTACGCCACTCCGCCGAACAACGCCGCCGGCGTGGAGTTCGAGGCGCGCATCGACGCCAAGGCGGGCGCCGGCTCGGTGGTCACCCTGGACACGGCCGTGACCCTCGACAAGCTCTTCATCGGTCTCGACTTCGACGACGAGCTGATCATGGCCAACGGCGCGAGGCTCACGATCGTCCAGCGCAACGACGGCTCCTCGGGGAGCATCGAGAACCTCGGCCGGCTCACCCTGGGCGCGACGAACCTCGACACCGACCTGCAGATCTCGGGAGGCACCGTCACGCTCGACGGCAGTGGCGTCGTCGACCTGTCCGACGACACCCAGAACCGGATCTACGGGCTCGCGCCCGGCGACGGCCTGGTCAACGAGAACAACGTGATCCAGGGCGCCGGTCAGATCGGGGTGAACCTGCTCACGCTCGAGAACCAGGGCATCATCCTGGCGACGGGCAGCGCGACGCTCACCGTGGACCCCGACGCCGGCGGCATGATCAACGGCGGCGTGCTGCGCGCGTTCGGCGGAGGCACGCTCGTCCTCCGGGCCCCTACCTACGCGAACGACGGGGGCGAGATCGACGCGCGCGACCTGTCGATCGTCCAGCTGAACGGGGCGCGGATCGAGGGGGGGACCCTCCGCAGCTCGGGCAGCGGCGTGATCCGCGTCCTGGGCAGCGCCACCCTCGACCCCGCCCTCCCCATCGTGAACCTCGGTCTGCTCGAGCTGCCCAATGCGACCATCCTCAACCTGCAGCCCGGCACCATCGTGAACAGCGGCACCCTCGCCCTTGAGAGCGCGGACAACACCACCGACCTCGTCGTCCAGGGCGGCGACGTGATCCTCCAGGGTGTCGGCGAGATCCGTCTCTCGGCGAGCCAGCAGAATCGCATCTACGGGACCGGGACGGCCCGCCTCGTCAACGAGAGCAACCGGATCGCCGGCGCCGGCCAGCTCGGCGTCAACCTGATGGGCATCGTCAATCGCGGCGAGATCGAGGCGAACCAGAGCGGGCTGGCCCTGATCGTCGACCCGGACGCCGTCTCGGGCGCCGTCAGCCCGGGGACCATGCGGGCGGTCTCGGGCGGCCTCCTCGAGCTGCGGGGGGGGAGCTTCCAGAACTTCGAGGGCGGCGACCCCGGGCTGGTGCGGGTGGACGCGAGCGAGCTCGAGGTCGACGGGGCCACGGTCACCGGAGGCCAGGTGGAGGTGCTGGGCGCCGGGCTCGTCCGGCTGCGCGCGGGCGAGATCGCGTCCGACTTCTCCAGCTCCGCCACCGGAGTGGTCCGCGCCGAGTCGGGCACCAGCACCTTCGACGGCAGCGTCGACAATCCGGGCGGTGGACGGATCGTGGTGGAGAACGCCGCCCGCCTGCGGCTCCGCGCCGCCGCCAGCTACCTGAACGCCGGGTCGATCGAGCTGGCGTCGACCGGGAGCAGCACCGATCTGCTGATGAGCGGCGGCGACGTCCTGCTCACGGGCGGGGGCGAGCTGGTCCTGTCCGACCAGGCGACGAACCGGATCTACGGTGAGGTCGTGGGCGATCGCCTCGTGAACGTCGACCACACGATCCGCGGCGCGGGGCAGATCGGCGTGAACCTCATGGGGCTCGTCAACCAGGCGATCATCGAGGCCGACGGCACGGCCTTCCTGACCGTCGACCCGAACGGCAGCAACGTCGTCAACACGGGCACCCTGCGGGCCGTGTCGGGGGCGACGCTCCGGCTGCGGGGCGGGACGTACACCAACACGGGAGGGCTCGTCGAGGCGCAGGACGCGTCGCTGGTCGACCTGTCGTCGGTCACCCTGGTCGGCGGCGACCTGTCGACCGCGGGAACCGGCGAGCTTCGCGTGACGGGCACCACCACGCTCGACGGCGTGTCGAACGGCGGCCTGTTCTCGGTCGAGAACGGCGACTCCGCCACGCTGGTCGGCCCCTTCGTCAACTCCGGCACCGTCCTGCTGGATTCGACCGGCGGCACGACGAACCTGATCCTCTCCGGCGACGTCACCCTCTCCGGAGGCGGGCAGCTGCAGACCTCCAGCCAGGCGAACAACCGGATCTTCGGGTCCGCCGCCGCCGACGTGCTCACCAACCAGGACAACCAGATCGTCGGCAGCGGGCAGATCGGCGTGAACCAGATGGGGCTCCTCAATCGCTCGCTGATCGAGGCCGACGACCCGAGCGCCGACCTCGTGATCGACCCCAGCGACGCCGTGGGCGCGACCAACGCCGGGGTGATGCGTGCCAGCGGGGGCGCGACCCTGGAGCTGCGGGGCGGGCCCTTCCAGAACTTCGAGGGGGCCACTCCCGGGCTCGTCGAGGCCGACGCCAGCACCCTCGAGGTGACCTCGGCGAGCGTCGACGGGGGCGACGTCCAGCTCCTGGGCGGGTCGCTCCTGCGCCTCGCGGGCGGCACGGTCACGGCCGCCAGCCTGAGCATCGGCTCCTCGGCCGTGACCCGCGCCATCTCCGGCACGAGCAGCCTCGGCGGCGGCGTCTCGAACGCGCCGGGGGGCGAGATCGTCGTCGAGGACGGCGCCGATCTCGTGCTCCTTTCCTCCGGCACCTTCACCAACCAGGGAACGCTCCGGCTCGAGGCCGTGTCGGGCGGACCGGACCTCTTCGTGAGCGGCGGGACCGTCCAGCTCGGAGGCGGAGGACAGCTCGTGATGAACGATGCGGCGAACAACCGCATCGGGGGGCTCGCCTCGACCGACCGACTCCACAACCTCGACAACACGATCTCGGGAGCCGGCAACCTCGGGAACAACGGCATGGGCTTCACGAACGACGGGATCGTCGAGGCCAACGGGACGGTGCCTCTCCGGATCGATCCGAACGCGCTCGGGGCGGTCAACAACGGCACCCTGCGCGCCACGTCCGGGGCCACCCTGGAGATCCGGGGAGGCAGCTTCGACAACGGCTCGGGGCTGGTCGAGGCGCAGGACCAGTCGGTCGTCC
>JAAUYE010016297.1_pt1 | contig 11961 bp, 11 predicted proteins | sample 7278081 | NCBI WGS metagenome assembly JAAUYE01 (sample SAMN14350131, study PRJNA611818) | marine sediment metagenome | isolation source: surface marine sediment (0.6m) | place: French Polynesia: Moorea | collected 2018-08
GGGTGCTGATGTTCCTGATCTTCTTCTACATCGTCGCCTCAATGCTCAAGAAACAGATATGGAAGGACGTGAAGTGATGGCAGTAGTTCCAAACAGGCGCTCGGTAATGACGCTGTTCTCCCGACCGACAGACATCCACAGCCATCGCGCCCGGCTGGTGCTTGCCGAAAAGAACATCAACATAGAGATTGCAAACGTCGCCGGACCCGATTTGCCGGAAGACCTCATGGATCTTAATCCCTACCATACGGTCCCGACGCTCGTTGACCGCGACCTCACGCTATACGACTCACGCGTCATCATCGAGTATCTTGACGAGCGATTCCCGCATCCGCCCTTGATGCCGGTCGATCCGGTAACGCGCGCGCAGTTTCGACTAGCCCTGTTCCGCATAGAAACGGACTGGTATTCGATTGCCGAGGAAGCCGAAATGAGCAGCGATGGCAGGCTGGGCACAAAGTCTCGCAAATTACTGCGCGAGAGCATACTGCAGAGCGCGGAGTTATTCGGTGCCAGGCCGTACTTCCTGAGTGAGGAGTTCTCCCTCGTCGACTGCACGATCGCACCGCTGCTCTGGCGCCTGCCGGTATACGGCATCGAACTGGGTCCCAGCGCCGAGTCCATCGAGGGCTATATGAACCGCGTATTTGCGCGACGTTCGTTTCAGCAAAGCCTTACCGAGCTCGAACAGGAAATGCGTCTGTAGATTGCAGACCCAGGCCGGGCTGGACAGCTTATGTTTAGTCGCCGGCAAGCCGCCGAATAGATGGTAAGATATCGGGATAAAGCGGCAGATCAAGAATAACAGCAGTGAAGAATCCGAATCGATCAAAAAGACCGTATCTTATTCGGGCGATGCACGAGTGGATGATCGACAACCATCATACTCCGCATATTGTCGTCAGCGCAGCGTGCGACGGCGTGAGCGTGCCGAGAGAGCACATCAAAGACGGTAAGATTATCCTGAATATCAGCGATTCAGCGGCACACAACCTGAAGCTCACCAATGACGCTGTCAGTTTTCGTGCGCGTTTCGGTGGCGTGCCCTTTGATGTTTGGGCGCCGATTCGTTCGGTGCTAGGTATTTACGCCAGGGAAACCGGGCAAGGCATGATCTTTTCTCATGATTCGGACAAGGCCGCCACGCGGGAGTCCGAGCAGAACATCGAAGACACGCGTTCGCGCCCGCACCTGACTATCGTTAAATAGGGACGTACCAATTACAGGGACACGTCGCGCCGGAACGCGCGATCTGTCTACGAGTCTCCGAGCAGCGACGCATCAATCAGGTCGCACAGGCAGTGGATGACGACCAGGTGTACTTCCTGTATGCGCGCCGTACGTGTCGCCGGAACACGAATCTCCACGTCGCCCTCCGCGAAGGTGTCGACCATGCGGCCGCCGTCACACCCCGTCAAAGCGACCACATTCATGCCACGCTCGTGGGCGGCCGAAATTGCCCGGATAACATTCTCGGAATTCCCCGATGTCGAGATGCCGAGCAGTATGTCCTGCGCTCGACCGAGCGCGCGCACCTGCTTGCTGAAGATCTCTTCATACGCATAGTCATTACTTATTGAAGTCAGCGTCGAGCTATCGGTGGTGAGCGCCACCGCGGGCAGGCCAGGGCGCTCCATCTCGAACCGATTCAGGAGCTCGGATGAAAAGTGTTGTGCATCGGCGGCGGAACCGCCGTTACCGCAACTCAGGATTTTGCCGTCATCGAGCAATGCATCGCTCATCAGGCGTCCGGCAGCGACGATACTGTCAGCGAGCTGTTCCGCCGCCGCTTGCTTCGTCACTATGCTTTCCGCGAAGTGCTCGCGAACTCGCGTGACAGGATCCATGATCTCTCCTGCTCAGGAATGTCAGGGGATTCTAGCAGTACTCATCGCGCGTTGGTCAGAACGTTGAATCATCGGGCCGAAACGCATCCTGAATCCACTCGATATCTGCGCCGTCGCCGCCGGAGATCGATATCACGTCGAACCGAGTTGCATGGCGTGCATAGCGCCGCTCGGCCGCCAGGAATTGCGACGCGGTCCGTACGATTTTCTGTTGCTTGCGCTGATCGACCGTTGCGGCCGGAGACCAGAAACGCGTGGAGCGTCGGTAGCGAACCTCGACGAACGCCAGGCAGTCGCCGTGCAGCATGATCAGGTCGATTTCGCCGCCGCGTCCACGAAAATTCCGGGTGACGGGCCGCAGTCCCTTGCTCAACAAAAAGCGAAACGCTTTTTGTTCTGCCGTTCTTCCTACTGTTCTTGTGGTGCCGGGTTCCACGGCGCATCGTCGGCAGCATCGGGCGTGATGGGTTCACCGTCGTCACTTATGTTCTGTATCGGGCCGCCAGCCGCTTCGATCGAGGGCAGGGCGACCGCTTCCCCTTTCTGAAATTGCGCCCAGGCCAGGCGCCGATGCACCCGGCCATTCGCGTCCAGGAACAGCGTGCCTGAAACACCGTCGATCTCGGCCATGCCACCACCGCGCGACGCGTACAGCGCGCCGATCAGGTTATACGCGTCGTAGCCCATCGCGTGGAGCCGGGCCATGCGACGCTCGTCCGGCCAGTATTCGGCGAACTCTGTCGGCAATGCAGCGATCCATGGCTGGGGATCGACGACCCACGGGGTATCGGCAAACATCACGCCGTTCAGGTCGGCGTTTGACCGGCCGTCCAATGCATTGATCGAGGACGTCGAATACACCGGCAGGTCACCCGAGTAATGAAACTTGAGCTGTGCTTTCATCAGGCGACCAACCGAAGCATTCGAGGCGAGAAAGATGAATTCCGCGTCCTGTCGCCTGCGCGGATCGAACTGCAGGTTGCCACCTATATTGGCGCGCATGCGCTGGTAGCGTCCGACGCTGCCGCTGAGCCCCATCAGGGTCTCGATTTCGTTGGAGAAATCCTGGATGCCCGGGTTATAGCTGCGATAATCCAGCAGCGTGCCGCCGAGACCCTCGAATTCCGTTGCAAAGCTCGTGAGCAGGCGACGTCCCCAGTCGTTGCCTGGCACCAGCGCGACGGCGCGCGTGTAGCCGTCACCCAGCGCCCGAACCGCGGCCGATATTGCCTCGTCTTCGGGCGAGAGCGCGAACTGGTAAAGGCCCGGGGGCGCCAGTGATCCCTCGGGCAGGTAGTTGAGCGTTAGCACCGGCACCGGCACGAGAATGTCGTTGGCGAGCTGCAGGACGCTGTTCTTTAGCAGCGGACCGACGATGAACTCGGCGCCGCCGGCAACGGCGGCCGCATACGCCGAGCTGCCGCCCCCTTCCGCAGTCACGTCATAGATACGGACGCTTTGCCGGTCGTCGAGCCCGGCGGCTGCGGCGAAGTACGCGCCCAGGAAACCGTTCTGTACGGCCCGGCCTGCGCCCGCCGCTCTTCCCGACAGCGGCAGCAGCAGCGCGATCTGGCGTGGATAATCAAGCAGCAGGGTCTCGGGAAGTTGCAGGTCACCCAACACCGTTATGGCCGGGTGGCCCTCATTTAACTGACGCCAGCGCACGACTCCGTTGTTCCAGCCTACACCCTGCTGTCCCGTCGATGCAGCCAGTGAACCGATGGTGAGCCAGCCGCGAACCACGGGGTCGGTCGCGGTCTCGGCGGCGGCTCTCAAGACTTGCGGACTGCTTACGAGCAGGCCTTGCCAGAGGCGACTGCGATTCTGCTCGATCGCACGGGGATCACTTAGCCACGCTTCGCGCTGCATCATCAGCCGCACCGCACGCTCCGGGTCCTGTTTTTGTATCCAGGCATCTGCGCGTAGCGCCTCCACTCTGAGCCGGTCGCGATCTGAGAGGGGCTGACGGCTCATCGGCTCCAGTATCTCGAGCGCCGCATCGGCCTTACCGGCATACAGTGACAATGCCGCCGAGTTGGTCGACCAGAGGGCGAGGAGTGGTCCGGCGCCCGGTCTCTGCAGATTGTTGAACGCATAGCGCGCGCGATCGACGTCGCCCGCGTCCAGCCACTGCTCGATTGCAAGCAGCGTCAGGCGGTCCCGCTCGACGCCAATGGACTCGCTGGCGAGGTAAATATAGGCACTCGCGGCTTCGGCGTGTTCGCCTCTCTCGGCGAGTCGGTTGGCGCGATCTTCCTGGCTGCCGGCAAAACCGCCGACCCCGGTCGTTTCGCACCCGCCGAGGGAGGCCAGAGCGATCAGCAGGACGATGATGCTTGCGAAAAAGCGCGCTTCGCGGGCAGGATGTCGGAGACTACTCATCATTATCAATGTAACCGGAAAAGGGCGGTGCGCTAAATGAGCGGCACACTGTTTATCGTCGCGACGCCGATCGGCAACCTGGAAGATTTGACACCTCGCGCCCGCAAAACGTTCGCCGAGGTGGATCTCATTGCCGCCGAGGATACCCGCCACACTGGTCGATTGCTATTCTCTATCGGCCTCAAAGCACGACTTTTGGCGCTTCACGATCATAACGAGGAACAGGCGGTATCCGACATTCTTGCAGCACTCGAGTCGGGGCAATCTGTTGCGCTGGTCAGCGATGCCGGAACGCCTCTCGTCAGCGACCCCGGCTATCGCCTGGTTCGAGCCGCACACGAGAGGGGTATTCTGGTTTCCCCCATACCGGGCCCCAGCGCGCTGACTGCCGCGCTTTCGGTTGCGGGATTGCCTACCGACCGGTTCTGTTTCGAAGGTTTCCTGCCGGCCAGGCGCGGGCCGCGACAGGCAGCGCTGGAACGGCTGCGCAATGAATCGCGAACGCTGATTTTTTACGAGTCGGTGCATCGGATTGCCGAGGCGCTGCGCGATATGTGCCACGCTTTCGGCGACGACCGGAAGGCATTCATCGGGCGCGAGCTGACGAAGCTTCATGAGCAATGTGTGCAGGGATCACTGCGTACGCTCTGCGGTAAAATCGATGACGAGACGATTGTCCGGAAAGGCGAGTTCGTGATCATTGTCGGCGGTGCCGATGAACCCGTCGAAACGTCGCTCGACGTCGATCGCCTGCTCGCAGAACTCAGCGCGTTGCTTCCGGCCAGAGACGCCGCGAGGGCATCTGCCGCAATCACTGGGCTCAAGAGGAACGCGTTATACCAGCGGATTCTCGAACTCAAAGAGGAAGAGCGTTGACCCCGATCAGAGACGCAATATTCGGGGTCGGAATTAATTGGGGTCGAACCGTGGTTTCGTACAGTTTCGTATAAAAAAACCTCGGTTCGACCCCAAATATCGAGGTTTTTTTGGAAACCCCGGTTCGACCCCGGTTTATTCGGTAAAATCACTGCCGAGAGAGCCGGAGTCGGCCAGACAATCGCTGCGGCAACGCAGAGGAAAGTCCGGGCTCCTTCGGACAGGGCGCCAGGTAACGCCTGGAGGGCGCGAGCCCATGGAAAGTGCCACAGAAAACAAACCGCCGACATCGTCGGTAAGGGTGAAAAGGTGCGGTAAGAGCGCACCGCGCGACTGGTAACAGTTCGCGGCACGGTAAACCCCGCCCGGAGCAAGACCAAATAGGGGAGTGCGAGCTTAAGGCTCACCGCCGGTTCCGAGCGGACTCCCGGGTAGGTTGCTAGAGGCAGCTGGCGACAGCTGTCCCAGATGAATGGTTGTCGATGACAGAACCCGGCTTATTGCTGGCTTCGGCTCTCTCACCACCTCACCCGATTTTTCAAAGAAAACCACGAATTCCTCACAGTCCGCTGGCAGAACGGCGCCATTTCGTACCGGTTGCGCAGATCTGCGCAAAACTGCGAGAAAATGACCGACTGTCGGCGTTTGCCGACTAATTTCTTAAGATTTGTCGAAGAAGCAGTTATAAGCAACTGATTTACTTAGCGCGATCCCTGCCACATTTCGCCCTTTTTCGGCCACCAGAAAGCCCCTAAGTCACTGTACAACAACAACTAATTGCTTTTGTTTGTTGACGGTCGCGTTAACCGCCACCTATAGTGTAGAAAAGTGGATAAAAGTGGGAGGAAAGGGGTTGCCCGCCCAGGATTCGCGCCAGAAGAGCGGAGCCCGGGGCCATCCCTGACGTCGTGTTTCGAGGGGCTACCAAAGTCACGTTGGACGCCAAGGGGCGTATGGCTATACCGACCCGATACCGGGAGCGGCTGGGTGCCCGTTGTGACGGCCAGATCATCATTACCGTTGATAAAGACCATTGTCTGCTCGTTTACCCCTTGCCGGACTGGGAGGAACTCGAACGCAAGCTGGTTCGACTGCCAAGCATGAACAAAGCTGCTCGGCGCATTGTGCGAATTATGGTCGGTTACGCAACCGAGGTCGAGATGGATGGCAGTGGCCGAATCCTCGTATCGCGCGAGCTGCGGGATTTCGCGAGCCTCGAGAGAAACGGAATGCTGATCGGGCAAGGCAACAAATTTGAACTGTGGGATGAACAAACCTGGAATGAAAAACGCGATGCGTGGCTCGGCGAGGAAGACGACGGCGAGCTGCCGGCCGACCTCGAGTCTATTTCCTTCTAGTTTGTTGTCCAGACAATGAGCAGCAACGCGCATGTGCCGGTGCTGCTTGGGCCGGTCCTTCAGGGACTGAAAATAAAACCAGACGGCTGTTATGTCGACGCAACGTTCGGACGGGGTGGTCATAGCGGGGAGATTCTGAAGCGCTTGAATGCAGAGGGTCGACTGATCGGTATCGATCGCGACCCGGAAGCGATTTTTTCGGCACCACGGACTCTTCGAGACGACCCGCGCGTTGAACTGATCAGAGGCGAATTTGCGCAACTTGAGTACCTCATTGGCGAAAGAAAGCACGAAACGGGCGAGACACTCGTCGGCAAGGTGGACGGGTTGCTGCTCGATCTTGGCGTCTCGTCCCCGCAGCTGGATGAAGGGGACCGAGGCTTCAGTTTCATGCGCGATGGGCCGCTCGACATGCGGATGGACCCGGACTCGGGTGTATCGGCCAGCCAATGGCTTGCGTCGGTGGATGAAATAGAGTTGCGTCGGATCATTTCAAAATTCGGTGAAGAGCGACACGCCGCGCGAATCGCTCGCGCGATTGTAGAGGCTCGCGAAAAGGCGCCGATTGAGCGCACATCGCAACTTGCCGCAATAGTCGGGACGGCCGTGCCGGCGCCGCGTGGAAAGCAACGGCCGAAGAAGCACGTGGCGACGAAGACTTTCCAGGCAATACGTATCGCGATAAATGCTGAGCTTGAACAACTTGAAGCGGCGCTCAGCCAGGCGATCGATCTGCTGGCAAAGGGCGGGCGACTGTGTGTCATCAGCTTCCACTCACTCGAAGATCGCCTCGTGAAGCGCTTCATGCGCGATATGTCCCGCGTGCCGGAACCCTACCGCGGCATGCCGTCGATCCCGGACAAGTACCGGCCCAGGCTGAAACTCATCGGCAAAGCCATTGCGGCAACGGACGAGGAAATTGCGGTCAATCGCAGGGCGCGTAGCGCACGACTGCGAATAGCGGAGCGGACATGACGCCGACAGGTCAGAATTCGCATCCCTCCCTGCTTGTGTTCGTACTCGCGGTGGTCTGTGTACTGAGCGCCGTCGCCCTGGTCTATACCAAGCACGAGTCGCGAAAGCTGTTCGTCGAACTAGAGGGACTGACGCACGAACGCGATGCCCTGAACATCGAGTGGGGCCAGCTTCAAATCGAACAAAGTACATGGGCGCAACATGCGCGAATCGAGCAGGTCGCGACCGATGAACTGTCCCTGGTGCGCCCGGACGCAACTGAAATATTTGTGATTGAACGTCCATGAGACGCGGCGCAGAAACCAAACAAAAAGCGGAACGCCGCTTCGTTGGCAGAGTATCGCTGATACTCGGATTCTTCTGCCTGTTAGCAGCCTCGCTGCTTGCTCGCGCGGTTCATCTGCAGGTGCTCGATAAGGACTTCCTGAACCAGCAGGCGGACACGCGGCACTTGCGTACCGAGAAGATATCGGCGCATCGCGGCACGATCACCGACCGTTACGGAGAGCCGCTCGCCATTAGCACACCGGTCGACAGCATCTGGGCGAACCCGAAGGAGTTCGCGACGGCCGTCGACAACGTACCGCAGCTGGCGAAGGCACTCGGCGTGGACGCTCAGACGCTGATGCGCCGCATCACGCGCAGCATGGACAAGGAATTCGTTTTCCTGAAACGGCACCTGAGCCCGGAGCAGGCACACCAGGTCCTCGCGCTCGAGCTCCCCGGTATCAACGTGCAGCGAGAATACCGGCGGTACTACCCGGCATCCGAGGTTACCGGCCACCTCGTGGGCTTCACGAATATCGACGATGAAGGCCAGGAGGGTCTCGAACTCGCATTCAACCACTGGCTGGCGGGTGAGTCCGGGGCCAAGCGCGTACTGAAGGACAGGCTGGGCCGATCGATCGAAAACGTCGAGAGTATCCGTCCGGCACGTCACGGCAAGGATCTGAAGACCAGCGTCGATCTGCGGCTGCAGTACCTCGCGTATCGCTCGCTCAAGGCAGCGATCAAGACCTATGGCGCTCGCTCCGGTTCCATCGTCGTACTGGATGTGAAGACGGGCGAAGTGCTGGCGATGGTCAACCAGCCGACGTATAACCCGAACGACCGCTCTCAGTTCTCACCGGCGCGCTATCGTAACCGTGCCATAACCGACCTGTTCGAACCCGGCTCCAGTATCAAACCCCTGATCGTCGCCGCGGCACTCGAGTCCGGTGACTATCGCCCCGGCAGCCATGTCGACACGGCACCCGGGTTCATTAACGTGGGAGCAAAGAAGATCGAGGACAGCCAGAACCTCGGTCGCGTCGACCTGACCACAATACTGGCACGCTCGAGCAACGTCGGCGTGACGAAGCTGGCTATGACGCTTCAGCCCGATCAGCTGTGGGAAACGATGACGCAGTTCGGGTTCGGCGCGCTGACGACCAGCGGATTTCCCGGAGAGTCCGCGGGCAGGCTCACCTATTTCAGTCACTGGAAGCCGATTAACCAGGCGACCCTCGCTTACGGGTACGGCGTCTCGGTAACGCCCCTGCAGCTCGCACAGGCTTATGCCGTGCTGGGGAACGGCGGCAACATGCGACCGATATCGCTGGTCGGGATGGACCAGCCGGGCGAAAGTCAGCAGGTCATATCGCAGGATACGGCGGTCGCGGTAAGGCGCATGCTCGAAGAAGTTGTCCGGCCCGGCGGCACCGGGACAAAAGCCTCGGTCGACGGTTTCCGCATTGCCGGAAAGACCGGAACGGCGTGGAAAGCGGCTGACGGCGGATATTCCGAAGACAAGTACATTTCGATATTTGCAGGCCTGGCGCCGGCCAGCGACCCGCGACTGGCGACGGTCGTCGTGATCGATGAGCCAGGCGGTGAGCTCTACTACGGCAGTGACGTTGCTGCACCTGTTTTCGCGGACGTCATGGCCGAATCACTGCGGCTGCTGGCGGTTGCACCCGATGCGATGCCGCCCCGCGAACCCGGCGCCGCGCTGCAGGCAATGGCGAAGCGGACGCCGGGTCGATGAGCATGCCCGCCAGACATCTACCCGCCGTCTTGACCCTCGCCGACCTGTTGCAGGGTTATGCGGATGCGCCGCCGCTACCGGTGAACGGTATTGCCAGCGACAGCCGCCGAATTCGTGACGGCTGTGTTTTCTTCGCGTGTCAGGGCATCAGCAGCCACGGGCTCGATTATCTCGCAGAGGCAAAGGCTGCAGGAGCGCGTGCGGTCGTTTACGACGCGTCAACCGCCGAGGCGCCGGACGACATCGGGCTGACCATGATTGCTGTCGAAGCCCTCGGCGAAAAGCTCGGTGACATAGCGAGCCGCTTCTACGGTCATCCGTCCGAATCGCTGCGTGTGATTGGCGTCACGGGTACTAACGGCAAAACGACCGTCGCATGGCTCGTTGCCGAAACTGCCCGGTTCCTCGGTGTGCGTTCGGCGTACCTCGGCACGCTGGGATACGGCGTCGACGAGATCGAGATGACAGACGGCATGACGACACCAGCGGCGATCGAGTTGCAGGATCGACTGGCCGATTTTGTCGAGAAGGGCGCTGATATGGCCGCGATCGAGGTGTCATCGCACGCGCTGTCGCAGGATCGAGTCGCTGGTGTTCGCTTCGAAGCCGCCCTGTTTACGAACCTGACTCGCGATCATCTCGACTACCACGCGGACATGCGCGCCTATTTCGAAGCCAAGGCGCGTCTGTTCCTTGAAGCAGACACCCACTGTCGAATCGTCAACATCGATTCGGAATTTGGTGCCGAGCTGGCCGCCCGTTGCGGCGAGGGCGTCGTGCGTGTCTCGACGGACTGCGATCGTGCCACCGACAGTGGGCCTCATGTACTTGTTCGCTCCGTTGTGCTCAACGAGTTCGGGTCCGATGTGTCGTTCGAAAGCGCCTGGGGCGATGGTCGCTTCAACGTGCAACTGCCGGGCGATTTCAATGTCGCGAATTCGGCTATCGTTCTCGCGCTGATGTTGCAGCAGGGCGTCGCTGTTGATGACGCCTGCGATGCCCTGTCAAAAGTGCAGGCACCGCCCGGGCGCATGCAGCGCGTGGTTGCCGAGGGGCCGGCCGTCTACGTGGACTATGCGCACACACCGAAGGCGGCTGAAGTCGTGTTACGAGCGCTGCGACCGCACTGCCGCGGCAAGCTCTGGTGCGTATTCGGTTGCGGCGGTGAACGCGACGTGGGCAAGCGGCCGCTCATGGGGCGGATCGCCGAGCGGCTGGCCGATCATCTTGTCATCACGAGCGACAATCCTCGAAAGGAAGATCCGTGGCAGATCATTGACGACATTGTTGCGGGGCTTGCCCGGACCGAGGCTGCGACAATCATTGAGGATCGCGCGGCGGCCATCGCCTGGGCAATAGACCACGCGGGCGAGACGGACGTCATACTGGTGGCGGGCAAAGGCCACGAGGACAGCCAGCAGGTCGGCACGGAGAGTCGGCCGTTTTCCGATTACGCGGTGGCGCAGGCGGCGTTGGCTGCGGTCGGCAGAAGGAGCGCCAGATGATCGACTCCCTGAGCGCTGCGGCAGACAGCATGGACGGCGTATTGAACGGCGAGGACCGTGCCTTTTCCGGGATAAGCAGCGATACGCGAACGCTGCGTGACGGCGAGCTGTTCTTTGCGCTGCAGGGTCCGAACTTCGACGGCGCCGATTACGTTCAGGCGGCGGCAGAGAGCGGCGCGGCGGGCGCGGTGGTGATGCGCCGCGTGGACGTGGAGATCCCGCAGATCGAAGTGGATGACACGCGCTCGGCCCTGGGAAGTTTCGCTGCCGCGTGGCGTCGCCAGTTTGACGTCACGGTAATAGGCATCACCGGAAGCAACGGCAAGACCAGCACCAAGGAGCTGATCCGGGCGTGCCTCGCGCCGCAGGCGCCGACGCTGGCGACGCACGGCAACCTCAACAACGAGATCGGCGTTCCCCTGATGCTGGCGCGGATCGCCGGCGAACATCGTTACGCGGTGTTGGAACTTGGTGCCAATCGTGCGGGAGAAATCGCCTACCTCACGGCACTTGCGCGGCCTGACGTCGTGGTCATAACCAATGCCGCGGAAGCACACCTCGAAGGGTTCGGTTCGGTCGAAGGCGTTTCGCGCGCAAAAGGTGAAATCCTTCAGGACGAGCAGAGACCTGAGGCCGCTGTTCTCAACGCCGACGACGCTTACTTCGACTACTGGTCCTCGCTGGTCAGGGACACCCGCGTGATCAGCTTCGGACTGGGCGCTTCGGCGGATGTTCGGGAGACCGCGATCGAAACCGGCGCCGGGCACTCGCAGTTCACGATGCACTTTTCGGGCGAGTCGGTTGCCGTACGGCTGCCGCTGCCAGGCATCCATAACGTGCGTAATGCATGCGCGGCTGCCGCGGTCGCGCATGGGCTCGGGGTTGGCCTGCAGCAAATAAAAATGGCGCTGGAATCCGTCAGCCCGGTTAGCGGTCGGCTGCAGCCTTTGCGTGGCATGAACGGTTGCACGCTGTTCGATGACAGTTATAAC
>JAAUYE010198303.1_pt1 | contig 11954 bp, 11 predicted proteins | sample 7278081 | NCBI WGS metagenome assembly JAAUYE01 (sample SAMN14350131, study PRJNA611818) | marine sediment metagenome | isolation source: surface marine sediment (0.6m) | place: French Polynesia: Moorea | collected 2018-08
ACACACGGTCCACGCCGACGCCGGTCAGCATGTTGGCGATCACCTTGGCGGTAATCGGAACTCGCACCGAGCGTACCCGTCGATCCTGGCGCGCGTAACCAAAGTAAGGTATCACCGCGGTCACCCGATCCGACGAGGCGCGGCTGATCGCATCGATCATCACCAACAGCTCCATCAGGTTGTCGTTGGTCGGCGCGCAGGTCGGCTGAACGATGAACACATCCTTGCCGCGCACGTTTTCGCCAATCTCGACCGAGGTCTCCCCATCGCTGAAGGTGCCCACCGACGCGATACCGAGCGGAATATCCAGGTGCCGGACTATCGTGCGAGCCAACTCAGGGTGAGCATTCCCGGTGAAAACCATCAAATCATTCGAGGCGACACTGCCAACCATCGGGCTCTCTCGTCTGCTGAAACTCTTGGGCCATTCGCCGGACGATACGCTCTGTACCGTCCCGGCAAACGCCCTCTGTATAGCTGGGCCGGCTGGATTGCAAAATACATCCTGTATTTCGCCCTGCGGGCCGTCCTTCGGACGTCCAAAATCGCTCCCGGCGATTTTGTCGAACCTGGGTTCTCGTCCAGCCGGGTCGAGCGCTCTGCACCGCCTCGGCTTGCGTCCGATAAATTTGGCTGGGCCGGCTGGATTCGAACCAACGAATGCCAGGATCAAAACCTGGTGCCTTACCACTTGGCGACGGCCCAATAATTCAATTCAGTCCAGCAATCCCAGTTGCTGGTGTAACGGATTCCGATTCATTGCCCGGGCAACGAACGCGGTCCAGTTTTCCGGAACCCGCGATTTTACCTCTTCTGCCCGCTCAAGGCTATCCAGGGCGGCGAATACACAGGCGCCGGAACCGCTCATTTTTGCAGCGCCATACTGGCTAAGCCAGTCGATCGCGGCACCCACCTGCGGGTACAGGTTTCGCACCACCGGCTCGCACACATTACCGCCCGAGCCGCGCAGAAAGGCGCGTATTGTGAGGGGATCGCAGTTGCGTGTCAATTCTTGCGCCGCAAAAACTTGGGCCGTGGAAACCTCGACTCCAGGGTCGATTACCAGGTAAATCGGCAGTTCCAGCTCGAGCGGCTGCAGCTGCTCACCGATACCGCTGGCCCAGGCCGCCTTGCCGCCCACGAAAACGGGCACGTCGGCGCCCAGTTCGAGGCCGATCCCGGCCAGTTGATCGAGCCCAAGCCCCAAATCCCAGAGCCGATTCAGCGCCAGCAGGCAGGTCGCCGCATCGGAGCTGCCGCCCCCGAGCCCACCGCCGATCGGAATTTGCTTATCGATACCAATATTGACGCCTCGACCGACCTCGTAGCGCGACTGCAGTAGGCGCGCCGTCCTGAGCAGAATATCGTCCGCTGTCGCGACCGGCGAATTAGTCTGCCGGCGAGCAATAATTCCGTCGTCGGTAGCTTCGAACTCGAGCCAGTCGCACAGGTCGATAAACTGAAACACGGTTTCCAGCAGATGGTAACCATCGTGACGGCGCCCGGTTATATGCAGCATCAGGTTGAGTTTTGCCGGGGCGGGCAGGTGCAACGACTTTGTCATCTCAGTCGAACTCGGGAAACAGATCCGACGGGGTCTGATCGAGCTCCGCTTGTTGCCAGCGCTCGATTACGAGCTTCAGGCTTAACTCGTCACGGCTCAGATTGATTCTGCGGGGCAACTCGGGTTCAGGCGGATCCGCAAAATAATCGACGTAATCGATCGCCCAGCGGTCCTGCCTGATCGATCTTGCGCGGCCGCCCCGATCGAGGTTATGGCTGTAATCGCTGCCGGGTTGGGGCAAACCCCGGATCCAGTACTCGAGCCCGCTAATCGGTAACGACCAACCGATTACGTCTTCAAGCAAGGCTTCCGCGGTATTGTTGGTGTAAACCTGACCGTCCGGCAGGCGCAACCGGTAAGACCCATCGGCATGCCCCTCGATACGAAACACGCCCTGTCCGAAAGGCGCTTCCAGCAAAATCGTGAATCGTTCCGCGGCGCGCTTCCAGCTCAGGCCGATATTGTAAGCCTCGCCTTCCAGCTTGAGCGCCGCGCGTGCGTGAATGTCCCAGCTATCGAGCGCACTTACCGCCAGCTGGCGGCTGGCCCAAAGCCGCTGCACCTGCTCGTCGTTGGTCGGGCTGCCGAGCTGGCTGCAGCCAGCGCTCGCCAGCAGGAACGCAGCAAGGGCAACTACTCGAAACAAGCGGTGACGGTTTTTCAGGGGATAAAACGCTGCATCACGCTCTGCAGCTTGGGATCATCGGGCGTTTTCTTGAGCGCCCTTTGCCAGATTTCACGCGCCTCCTGCTGCTTGCCGCTCACCCATAGCACTTCGCCTAAATGCGCCGCTATCTCGGCGTCCTCGAAACGCGATAGCGCCTTGCGCAGCAGGCTGATAGCCTTTTCGTAGTCACCGAGGCGATAATGCACCCAGCCCCAGCTGTCGATGATGGCGGCGTCATCCGGCATTATTTCGATTGCGCGCTTGATATAACCATAGGCTTCCTCGTAGCGATCGGTCTGATCGGCCAGGGTAAATCCGAGCGCATTGAGCGCGTGAGCGTTGTCCGGCTCGGTCTTCAGAATCGCCCGGATATCCGCTTCGAGTATATCGATGCGGCCAAGCTTTTCGGCGACCAGGGCACGCGCATACAACAAATCGCCGTTACCGGGGACAATATCGAGCGCGGTGTTAAATACCTCCATCGCCTCCGGGTAACGCCTCGCACTGCGCAACAGTTCACCCTTGGCAATATAGATCCGCACCAGGGAGCCGTCCGATTGGCTGCCCTTGAGCATCTCGTCCAGGTGCGCTACGGCCTCGTCGATGCGTTCCAGCCGACCCAGCATATCCGCGATTCGCAGACGTGCGTCGAACTTGTAATCGCCAACGAAAACCTTGCTATACCACTCGATTGCGGCCTCGTACAACCTGCGGTTTTCATTGATGCGGCCGAGGTAATACTGTGCCTCACCCTCACGCTGATTGAGCCTGATCAGCATCATCATGTACTTTTCGGCATCGTCCAGGCGTTGCGACTCCAGCGACAGCAGGCCCAGCGTGTAGAGCAATTCGGCATCATCCGGCGACGCCTTGTGCAGCTTTTCGAACTCGACCCTGGCGGCCTCGTACTGCTTGACATCGACCAGCAAGCGCGCATAGGTCAGGCGCAGGCTCTTATCATCGGGACTGCTCTCCACGGCCTTGCGCAGGCTGACGACTGCCTCGTCCGGGCGACCCAGCCTAAGCAGTATCTTGGCGCGCGCCGAGTGCACACCTTCGATTTCGACGATGGCCAGCGACCGATCCAGGAAGCGGAGCGCTTCTTCCGAGCGGCCGTTTTGCGCAGCCAGCATACCGTGCAGATACTGGGCGTAGGCCCGCTCCGGGTACTCGAAGGCAATGCGCTGGGAAACCGCAAGTACGGTATTGGCATTCTTCTCACGGGCCAGGATGCCCAACAGCGGCGGGAACAGCTCGGCGTCGTCGAGTTCGCTGGTGCGGATCATCCCGTCGAGATAGGTGAATGCCTCCTGAATCTTGTCCTGACGCACATAAATTGCGGCGATCACCTGGCGCGCCTCGACCCTGTTGGGATCCAGCTCGATCCAGCGTTGTGCGGCTTCCACGGCCGCCTCCAGGTTCTGCCCGTAAACGGCGACGCGCACCGCGCGTTCGGCAATCTCGGGGTTGTCCTGCGAGCGTGCAACCTCGAGGTAATGCTTTACCGCAAGCGCGGTGTCGCCCTGGTTGAGCGCGATTTCGGCGACCATCAGGGAATAGGCAGCATCGGCAACCGGATCCTGCTGCGTCTTCAGGAGATTTACCTGTGACTGCTGCTGTCCGAGCAGCGATTTATCCTGGGAAGCCGCCTGTTGCAAACTGGCGCAGCCCGTCAGCAGCAACATGGCCACACAAAGGATAAAGGAAGACTTGTACTTGACCGAGCTCAATCTCGTCTCCGTAGAGCTAAATAAAAAGAGTGTAGCATTTCGATCTAGGATTGTATTTAGCGTGATTTGTTCCCCCGGATGTTGTATTTGGCAGGGTTATGCCCGAAAATCTCCTGTTGGCACCAAACCTTCCGTAACTCATGGCCTTATTGTCTCTTGGCATCAATCATTTAACCGCCCCGGTCGATATTCGCGAGAAAGTCGCGTTCGCGCCCGAGCAAATGAGCCAGGCCCTGCATGAATTACAGGACATTCCGGCGATCAACGAATCGGTCATTGTCTCGACCTGCAATCGCACCGAGATCTACTGCGACGCTTCGTCGGATTGCAGCGAAGTCATTGCCCACTGGCTGACCGCACATCACGGTATTAACGAAAACGGACTGACGCCCTATATTTACCAGCACAGCGAACAGGAAGTCGCGCGCCACCTGTTCCGAGTGGCTTCCGGGCTGGACTCGATGGTGCTCGGTGAACCACAGATACTGGGGCAGCTCAAGGACTCCTACGAAAAGGCGCGCGGCGGTAATACCGTCAATGCAATCCTGGATCGACTGTTTCAACACTCCTTCAGCGTCGCCAAACGGGTGCGCACCGATACCGAAATCGGCTCGAACCCGGTTTCGGTTGCATTTGCCGCGGTCAACCTGTCGAAGCAGATTTTCGGTAACCTCGACCAGCTACACGCACTGTTGATCGGCGCCGGAGAAACCATCGAGCTAGTCTCCCGGCATTTGAAAAGCCAGCATATCGGTTCGATAACGATTGCCAATCGCAGCGTCGAGCGCGCACAGTTGCTGGCCGAACAGATTGGTGCCCAGGCGGTGCAGATCAACGAGGTACCGGCGCAGCTGCCACGCGCCGATATCGTGATTTCGTCGACCGCCAGCCAGTTACCCATACTCGGAAAAGGCGCCACCGAATCGGCGCTGAAACAGCGCAAACGCCGTCCAATTTTCATGGTCGACCTGGCGGTGCCGCGCGACATCGAAACCGAGGTCGGCGACCTGCAGGATATTTACCTTTATACCGTGGACGACCTCAAGACCGTGGTTGACGAGAATCTGCGCGGGCGGGAACTGGCCGCCGAGGCGGCACAGGAGATTATTAACCTCGAGGTTAACGCCTTCAACCAGTGGCTGAAAACGCATCAATCGGCCGACCAGATTCGCCAGTTGCGCGACGGCGCCGAACTGATCAAACTGCAGGCGCTCGAGAAAGCGCTGGCCCAGCTTAAAAACGACTCCGACGCCGAACAGGTGATAAAGCGCCTGGCCAATGAAATAACCAACAAATTGCTGCACCAGCCCACAATCGAGATGCGTAAGGCGCTGCAAAGCGATGACGAGGAACGCATTCGCCTGCTCAAATCGCTGATCGCCCCCGACTCGCTATAACTTATGAAAGATTCACTGCTTAACAAGCTGGAGGCGTTGTGCGCCCGGCACGAAGAAATTGCCGGTTTACTGGCCGATATCGAAGTGATCAACGATCAGCATCGATTTCGCGGCCTGTCGATGGAATACGCTCAACTCGAGGACGTGGTGAAGAATTTTACCGAGTTTCAGCAGGCGCAACAGGCGCTCGAATCCGCGCGCGAAATGCTGGACGAAGACGACGCCGAGATGCGCGAGCTCGCGCAGGAGGAAATTTCCGAAAACAGCGAGAAGATCGAACAACTCGAAGTCGAGTTGCAGAAGCTGTTGCTTCCGAAAGATCCTAACGACAGCGCTAACGTGTTCCTGGAGATTCGTGCCGGCACCGGTGGCGACGAGGCGGCGATCTTCGCCGGCGACCTGTTTCGTATGTATAGCCGTTTCGCCGAATCGAAGAAATGGCAGCTCGAGGTCCTGAACAGCAGCGAGGGCGAACACGGTGGCTACAAGGAAATCATCGCGCGCATTGTCGGCAATGGCGCCTACTCGCAGCTGAAATTCGAATCCGGCGCGCACCGCGTACAGCGGGTGCCCGAAACCGAGTCACAGGGCCGTGTCCACACCTCTGCCGCTACCGTGGCGATCATTCCGGAAAGCGAAGAAATACAGATGATCGAGATTAACCCGTCCGACCTGCGTATCGACACCTTCCGCGCCTCCGGCGCCGGCGGCCAGCACGTCAACAAGACCGACTCCGCGATACGCCTGACGCATTTGCCCACCGGCACCGTGGTGGAATGCCAGGACGAGCGTTCGCAGCACAAGAACAAGGCGCGCGCGATGTCGCTACTGCAGGCGCGGATTTACGATGCCGAGAAACAAAAACAGGAAGCGGAGCAGGCCGCCGAGCGCAAGTCCCTGGTCGGTGGCGGCGATCGTTCGGAACGCATCCGCACTTACAACTTTCCGCAGGGGCGGATGACGGATCACCGCATCAACCTGACCCTGTACAAACTCGACGAAATCATGCAGGGCAACCTCGCGCAGGTCGTCGACCCGCTATTGCACGAGTACCAGGCGGAACAACTCGCCAACCTGAGCGACGACGATCGCGGATTGAATTAAGTATTCCAGCCGTCCGAACTGGTTTAGTCCGTGGCTGATTTAATCTGCAGGAATTTTGCCGGGCCTGATTCAAGATTCAGGGCTGTCGCCCTCGAATCTCGTCATTTACGCACAATCTTTAGTCTGTCTTCGCCGCGTAAAACTGACTTGTCGTAGGTTTCAGCTTTAACCCGGATGGTGTAAACGCCCTCGTCGACTCTGAAACCCGTGGTGCGCACGTCACACAGTAAATCGATGTAATCGTCGGCGTCGAGATCCAGCTGGCGACACAGGCTTTTATCGGACTTGCCCACCAGCATTACGCCCTCGCCCTCGAGCCTGATCGTACGCGGATTGATCGCATTGACGTCGAGGCGGGCCGAACCCATTATCGCCAGCGGAATAACCCGGCCCGACCTTGTGGTCAGGATGTTTTCCTCGCTGTCGGGCATGATATCGATCTGCATCGATGCCGACTCGTCACCTCCGAATAGCCCGCTCGCCTGCGCTACCTCGACGCCCGGTGACGCGCTCAGACCAGGCATGCAGTAACCGCCAACCAGAAAACCAATCAATAGGACCCGAAGATGATTTTTCATATAGCTTTAATGCTTAACCATCGCATGATGATACCTCGATAAATCCCTTAACTATGGACTCCGGCGCAGATCTCAACAACCGTATCGCCCGCCAGCAGCATGTTAGCACTAATCGAACGACGTGCGCCCGCCCGCGAGGGTCGCAAGAACAAGGCGAAAATTTATTGAATAGCGCGAGCAATACACACAGCTATGCGAGCGTTCACCAAAGCAGTTTCTTCATCGAGGTTTCTGGCGTCGCGAGGGAATCAAGTGCTAGGCAAAATTTTGCACAATAGCGCGAGCAATACGTTCAAGTATGCGAGCGTTTTGTGCCAAATTTTAACGCCGCAATTGATTTCCTCGCGACGTCAGAAAAAGAGAGGCCGTCCCTGGCCACGTGATATCATCAATAGTTCGGGGGAGGAGGTATTGATGCACACGGTAGTAATATATAGGTCATTCCCCCAATTTCCATAGTGAAACAGTTCATAGTGCATGAGTGAACAAATCGACACCGCGATCCGCTGGGCTGCAAAGCAGCTCGAATCCTGCAGTGAAAGCCCGCGCCTCGACGCCGAACTGTTACTCGCCCACTGCCTCGATAAACCCCGCAGTCACCTTTACGCCTGGCCGCAGCAGACGCTCACCGAAGCCTGCTGGCAACGCTTCCAGGCGCTGGTGCAACAGCGCCTGTTACCGACTCCCATAGCCTACCTGCTGGGCCGGCGCGAATTTTTTTCGATGGAGTATGCGACAACGCCGGCGGCGCTGGTACCCAGAACCGAAACCGAGCTGCTGGTCGAGCTCGCCTTGCGCGAAATCCCGCAAGATCGGGCGCTGCGGATATGCGATCTGGGCACCGGCAGCGGAATAATCGCCATTACCATAAAAAAGCAGCGCCCGCTGACAAGCTTCTGGGCCACCGACGTCGACCCGGCCTGCCTGGCGCTCGCCCGCGAGAACGCGCTGCGCCACGAGGTCGAGATCGAATTTATCGAATCCGACTGGTATCAAAGCCTGCCGGCCGGGCTCCGCTTCGACCTGATTCTGTCTAATCCACCATACGTCGCTGCCGACCATCCTTTTCTCGTGCAAGGCGATCTGCCGGCAGAGCCGGCCATCGCGCTAAGCCCCGGGGCAAGCGGTCTCGAGGCGCTCGAGATTATTATCTCCCGGGCGCCCGATTATCTCGAGCCGGACGGCATGCTGATCGTGGAACACGGCTACGATCAGGAGGCAGCGGTAGCCGCGCTGCTGCGCGCCGCTGGATTCGAACAAATCCGCTGCGAGTCGGACCTCAATGATCTGCCGCGCACCAGCATCGCCCGCCTGCCCAAACCCCGCTAGTCCACAAAAACCCTTCGCTTTCCGGCCTCGCACCACCCGCGTCGTCCGAGAGTTTCTGGCGGCGCGCAGCAGCCAGAAACATTTGAAAATGGTGCGGGGTGGGCGTAGGCTTTCTCCATGGAAGACGCCGACCGCTATCGTTGTCGCCACATCTATCTCAAGCACAGTGATGACCTGGAGCTCCAGGCCCATGCCGCCTGTGCCGCGCTTGCCAACCTCGAAGGCATCCTGCTCGCCGCCCCGCACAGCGAACACAGCGTTCATGTCGTATATTCGCTCGACACGCTGTCGTTCGAGCTTGTCATCGAACTGCTGATGGAGCTGAATTTCGAGATGGATAACTCCTTCCTGATGTCGTTACGCAACACGCTATATTGTTACCTGGAAGACACGGCGCGCGACAACATGCAAATCGAGGCACCTGAAGATCAGCCCAGTGACAACGAGAATGTCGAAATCCCGCACCCGGATAACGATCAATACTGGGAAGACTACCACTAGATGTATGCGATAACGCTGGTCGATATTGCGGTCGCATTCATACCGGTACTCGCGACCCTGGTGATCATCTTTTACTGGTCCAGCAGCCTCAGAAACGCCAGCTTCGCAATCCTTCGCATGCTAATTCAGCTATTGCTGATCGGTTATGCCCTCGAATTCATATTCAACGCCAACAACCCATGGATAATTCTCGCGGTGCTGAGCTTCATGCTCGCCGCGGCCAGCTGGATTGCGCTCGGCGCATTGCCGGTCGAACGCTCCACCCTGCTGGCTTACAGCCTGCTTGCGATAGCCGGCGGCGGCATCATCAACCTCGTGTTGATTACGCAGGCGGTGCTGCACGTCAGCCCCTGGTATCAACCGGCGGTCATGATTCCACTCGCCGGAATGATATTTTCGAATTCGATGAACAGCGTCAGTCTCGCCGGCGAGCGCCTCTATAGCGAGCTCAGTCACCATAACGACTACGCGCGCGCCCGCAATACCGCCTTCCAGGCGGCGATGATTCCGATTACCAATTCCCTGTTTGCCGTCGGCCTGGTTTCGCTGCCCGGGATGATGACCGGCCAGATCCTGGCCGGCACTTCGCCCCTGATTGCCGCGCGTTACCAGATCATCGTCATGTGCATGATTTTCAGCTCTGCCGGTATATCGACCGCCATATTCCTGTGGTTGATTCATGGCCGCAGCATGCGGCAGGCCGCGAGTAGCAACGTTGAATAATGTGGCTCGTTCTCGCCATAGTTGCCGTAATTCCGCTCGCCATACTGGTTTACCTGGCAACCCTGAACGGCCGTTTTCACATCCAGCGCAGCCTCGAAATCGACTCACCTGGTAAAACCGTGTTTTCCGCCGTAGTCGATTTGAAATCCTGGCCGGAATGGAGCCCATGGTTGATTCACGAACCGGATGCCCGAATTAGTTTCAGCGACGATTACCAGATCGAGGGCGGGGCTTATAGCTGGGACGGCAAGCTGGCTGGCGCCGGCACGGTGACGCATCTAGGCATCAGTCCGCATCGCAGAATTGATCAACGGCTAAGTTTCGCGCGGCCGTTTAAATCGATCGGCCAGGTCTCGTGGGAATTCGAGGAGCGCGGCGATCGAACGCTGGTAACCTGGGAAATGAGCGGTCGCCTGCCGTTTTTGTTGCGCTTTATGGCGAGGCGAATGGAGCCGGTGATCGGGCGCGACTTTGACCTGGGGCTCGCCCTGCTAAACGGTTATCTGGACAGCGCCGCCCCGCATCCGTCGATCACCTTTGCCGGTGCCCGGGAGCTGGAAGATTTCAGCTACTGGGCGATTCCCTGTATCGGGAATTTGCGTCAACTCGAAGCCGCGCGCCAGGCGAGCATCGAAATGTTGACCGCGGCCGCCGCCGGTAAAGCCGGGCTGGCGTTAACCCTTTACCAGCAGTTTGATCCGCTGGCATCGCACTACCGGGCCGAAGTAGCGATACCGATAACCAACAGCACCCCCGCCTCCAACTACACGCGGCGTGAATTCAAAGGTGGGCGTTACTTCCACCTGACACTGGACGGTGACCACAGGTTTCTGCCACTGGGCTGGTACGCGCTCTACCGCCACTGCCGCATGCGGCGCCTGAAACTGGACAAGGCGCGACCCGCGCTCGAGATTTACCACGACAATCCCGCCAAAACCACTGATAGCAACCAGGTCAAGACCGCGCTCTATCTGCCGATCAGGTAACAACGCCAGCGCCAATCCAGCAATAGTTTTCCCCCGGTTGCAGACAACGACGGGCAGGATTTATCAGGCCAAAACGATGCGACCCGCAACCCTGCGATCCTTCAGCATCTGCAGCGCGGCCGGCAGTTCGCTAAACGGCCGGGTATGGCTGATCCGCGGCTGGATCTGACCCGACGCCAGTAACTCGGTGAGTCGCGCCCATTGGCTCGAGATAAGCCCGGGATTCCTGACGCAGGTAAGACCGAAAGAAGAACCCAGAATACTCTGGTGCCTGACGAGCAGTTGGTTCAGGCGCAGCGAGGGTATTTTGCCCGAAGCGAATCCAAGCACGATGACCCGCCCCCCATAATTAAGCACCTGCAGCGACTCCTCGAAAAAGCCGCCACCCACCGGGTCGATAATGACGTCGACACCGTCGGCAACCACTGACTGGATATCTTTATGCAGAATCCGCGAGCGCGAAGAAACAATATGATCGGCGCCACAGGCGAGCGCAATTTTTTCCTTGGCGCTGTCACCGACGCAGGCCACTACCACGGCACCTCGCTGCTTGGCGAGTTCAACGCAGGCGGTACCAACGGCGCCCGCGGCACCGCCGACCAGAACCACCTCGCCCGCGGACAGTTGTGCGCGCTCCAGCGCGAGTTCGGCCGAGCCGTAGGAAACCGGGAACGCGGCGGCATCAGCGACCGGAATCGATTCCGGGATAGCAACAACCTGCGCCACGGGCGCGACGACCTTGTCTGCGTATCCACCGTGTTTGACGTAGGCAGCCACCTTGTCACCGACACCGAACGACTCCACAGCTGAACCCAGGCGCGTGACTCTACCGGCAACTTCTATCCCGGGCACAAACGGGAGTTCGGGACGCACCTGGTATCGTCCCGAGATCAGTAACAGGTCGGCGAAATTAACGCCGCAGGCCTTGACCGTAATTTCGACCTCGCCATCGGCAGGCTCGGGATCGGGCATATTGCCCAGTTCCAGCTGCTGGGGCCCACCCCATGTCATGCATTTCCAGGCGCGCATCTCTCCTCCCGGGTTTAATGCTCACCGCCAATAGCGGTGTCAGTCGGCCAGTCTTTACAAAACCTGGGCCGCGGTCAAGCCGAGGGATAATCTATTTTCACGCAAGGCGGGGTTTTGCGCGATGGCGTGAGCCGTACTTGCCGGTACGCGAGCGTCTCGCGCAACGACCCAACGCGGCTATTGCAAGCGCAGCAGCTCAGCGGACAAAAAAAAAGGCCGGCTTTAGAGCCGGCCTAAGTCGTAATCGACAATTATAACCAAAGGAGGACATCGTGAGAGAGGTTAGATGTTCTTAACCCTTAACACAGTTCTATATATAGGACAAGTTTCAGGAAAAACCAGTAAA
>JAAUYE010130361.1_pt1 | contig 11948 bp, 10 predicted proteins | sample 7278081 | NCBI WGS metagenome assembly JAAUYE01 (sample SAMN14350131, study PRJNA611818) | marine sediment metagenome | isolation source: surface marine sediment (0.6m) | place: French Polynesia: Moorea | collected 2018-08
AGGGTATTCACCTGGCGTTGCTCGAAGCCCTGTAAATCCACCTGTTTCAGAATGGCTTGCGCTCGTGTTATATCCTGGGTGGATTCCCATTGCCAGCGGGACAGGTGGGGGTGGCGGCCGATGAGGGCGGTGGCCAGAACAGTGGTGGGAAACGGATCGGGGGTGTCCTGCAGCATTAGACCGAGTTGCTGGGCAATACGGCGACGTGACATGTGCTGCAAGGGTACGTTATTCAGGTAGATCTCGCCACCATCCGGCTGGCGTAAGCCAGCGAGGGTATGGAGTAGCGTGGTTTTACCTGCCCCATTCATTCCCAGAATGCCCCAACATTCCCCAGCGCGAAATTCGAAATTCGCATCCTGGCAGATTTGTTGGCCAGCAATGCAGATACTCAAATTGTGGCACTGCAACAGGGGAGAACTCATCGGAAACTGACCTCACGTCTGAGTAGATAGAGGAAAAGCGGAATGCCCAGCAGGGCGGTAATGATGCCGACCGGCAGTTGCTGGGGTGCCAAAATAGTCCGCGCCAGGGTGTCGGCCAGCACCAGCAGACTGCCGCCGGCGAGGGCGGCGGCAGGCAGTAACAGACGGTGATCGGTGAGTCCGAGAAGGCGAATGATGTGAGGAATCACAAGCCCTACGAAGCCGATGCTGCCGGCCTGGACCACGGCAGTTGCTGTCATGAAGGAGGCCAATAGAAAAAGCAACCCCTGAGTGCGATTACTGTCGATGCCTAAGGCCCCGGCCTGCAATTCACCGCGAATCAAGACGTTGAGATCCCGCCCCAGAGGCCAACTCAGTAACAGACCCAGGAACAGCACGAACAGAGCGGGCAGGGGGGAATGGGCATAGCTGAGATCGCCCATGAGCCAGAAAAGCATTCCGCGCACATTGCTGTCCGGGCTGATGATAAGCATAAAGCTGATGATTGCGCCCCAACCGGCAGCCAGCACAACCCCCGTCAGCAGCAGCCGGGTGGGGGTCCAGCTGCCTTGTCCCCGCGCCAGCCCAAATACCAACAGCATGGCAAACAGGGCGCCTCCAAATGCACTTCCGGTCAGCCATACCCCTCCCAGCCCCAGCAACATGGCAAACAGGGCCGCGACCGCGGCGCCTCCAGATATACCAAGGACATAGGGATCGGCCAGTGGATTGCGTACCAGGACCTGCATCAGGGCACCGGCGAGTGACAGCAGTCCACCAGTGGCAAACGCGCCCAGGGCACGAGTGAGGCGTAGTTCCAGGATTTGACCTGATGTAGTTTGATCAGCTTGTGGGCCGCCCAGTGCATTCCAGAGTTCAGTCCAATTCAGTGCAACACTGCCTGACATCAAGGCAAGAATCAGGCTGCAAAACGCCAGTACAAATAACAATGGAAAATAAAGGCGGGCCTGATTCATGACAAAGGTTTGATGCGTTGTGTTGGGTGAGGCATGTTGTTATCGCAGGGATATGATCGGCCAGCCTTTGGCGGTAGCGTGATCAGCCAGGGTTTCATCCGGATCCACGGCGACCGGGTGGCTAACCATTTCCAGCAGTGGCAGATCGTTGTGAGAGTCGCTGTAAAACCAACTTTCCGCCATGTTGTAGCCTTTTTGTTTTAGCCACTGTTGCAGCCGCTCCACCTTGCCTTCACGAAAGCAAGGTATTCCTTCCACGCGTCCGGTGTAACGCCCATTGATTATTTCCGGATCCGTGGCCAACAGGTGAGGGACCTCGAGTTCCTCGGCGATGGGGGCGGTGATGAAGCGATTGGTGGCGGTAATAATCAGCAAGACATCGCCATTGTCCCGGTGTCGTGCGAGCAGCTGACGGGCAGCCGGGGTGATTATCGGACGGATGCACTCAGCCATAAAGTCCTGATGTAGTGTGGCCAGGATTTCCGGCTCGTGTTCCGCCAGCGGTTTGAGGCTAAAGGCCAGGAACTCGAAGATATCCAGATCACCGGCCTGGTACTCTTCATAAAAACGCTGGTTTTCCTGTTCATAGAACTCAGGGTCCACAATGCCTCTACCTGCCAGGAATTTACCCCATAAATAGTCGCTGTCCCCGGCCAGAAGAGTGTTGTCGAGGTCGAAAATCGCCAGCTGCACGTGATTACCTACCGAATGAATGTCAAAGGGCATAGCATACCCCAAAATCGGCATTGCGCGTGTTATTTATCTATAAATCAATATGTTAGCTATATGCAGGAATTGCCAAATCTGGTCAAAATTTAACCAGTTGTCATTTGCTGTCCCGAAGGGAGTGTGAAACAATCTGAAGAAACTAAGCGAAGAGGAAATCGCAAGTGATTGATAGGGAAGGCTACCGACATAATGTAGGCATCATCCTGGTAAACCCGCAGGGCCAATTGTTCTGGGCAAGGCGTATTGGTGAAAACTCCTGGCAATTTCCCCAGGGCGGCATTCGGGCGCATGAAACCCCGGAACAGGCCTTGTTTCGGGAATTAGCTGAGGAAGTGGGTTTGCGGCCGGAAGATGTGGAAGTCGTTGGTTCAACCCGGGACTGGTTACGTTATCGCTTGCCTAAACGATTTGTCCATCGACGCCGCAAACCGGTCTGTATCGGCCAAAAGCAACGCTGGTATCTACTGAAGTTAATTAGCCATGAAGAACGGGTGCGTCTCGACACCTGTGAGAAACCGGAGTTTGATCACTGGCGTTGGGTTGATCACGAAGCTCCGGTCAACGAGGTGGTGTCATTCAAACGAGGAGTGTATCAACGTGCTCTGGATGAGTTGATTCCCCTCATAAAAAATAAGCAACCAGCCTGATCGATCGCTGCCGGGTTCAGGAAATAACCGCGATACTGGCTTGTTGAGCGGGATTTATTTTTTTGCCACGTTCCAGCTTGGAGGAATATGCTCGACACACTGCGTCGCCTTATTCAGGAAGTTAATGTCGCTCGAAACCTCGAGCAGGCGCTGACTATTATTGTGCAACGCATCAAGGAAATTATTGAGGCCGACGTCTGTTCTGTTTATCTGGCCGATTCCAACAGTCAGCATTATGTTTTGATGGCCACCGAAGGTCTGCAACCCGAGGCGGTGGGGCAGGTACGTCTTGGCGAGGGGGAAGGTCTGGTCGGGTTAGTGGCAAAACGGGCCGAACCACTCAATCTGGATGATGCCCCATCCCATCCACGCTATCGTTATTTTCCAATCAGTGGCGAAGAGCAATTTCATGCCTTTCTGGGTGTGCCGATTATTCACCATCGTGATGTGGTTGGTGTGTTGGTGGTGCAACGCCTCGCCAAGATGCACTTCGATGAAGACAGCGAAACGCTGCTGATCACCATGGCGGCTCAATTGGCCGGCGCGATCGCGCATGCGGAAGTGAGCGGTGATCTGGCGGGACTGGATAATCAGCTGGAGTCGGGTGTTAGCAGTCGTGCCCTTCAGGGACAACCCGGCGCACCAGGGATCGCCATTGGTCACATCAGTGTGATGTTTCCGTTTGCGGATATTCGGGCCATCCCCAATCGCCAGGTGGAAAACGTCACGGCTGAAATCATTAACTTCAATGCGGCTATCAATGCAGTCAAAAAGGACATGAAGGAGCTGGCTTCCAGGTTACATGACAAATTGCCGACAGAAGAACGTGCCCTGTTTGATGTCTACTCACTGATGCTCGATAGCGATTCCTTTACCGGTGTGACCCGTACACGGATTGAAGGCGGTAACTGGGCGCCGGGTGCGTTGCGTGAAACTATCGAGGAGCATGAGCAGGTTTTCAACCAAATGGAGGACGCCTACCTGCGAGAACGGGTGGAGGATATTCGAGATCTGGGCCGACGTGTCCTGATGTATTTACAGCAAAACAAACAGGAAGCGCAGGAGTTCGCCCCAAATACTATTTTGGTAGGCGAAGAAATTACCGCCTCGATGTTAGCCGAAGTGCCATCACGGAACCTTTGCGGTGTGATTTCAGTGCGGGGTTCACGTACATCCCATGTGGCCATCCTGGCGCGGGCTTTGGGTATTCCTGCGGTTATGGGCGCTACGGATTTGCCCGTCGGGCGCATTGATGGGGCAGAGGCGATTGCCGATGGGTATTCCGGCCGGGTCTATATCAAGCCGCCCGAAGGTTTGCGCAAGGAATATGAACGTTTGGTGGATGAGGAAACGGCCCTTTCCGAGGAATTGCTGGCGCTGAAAGACTTGCCTTCCGAAACCCAGGATGGACAACATATTGCACTTTATGTGAACACCGGTTTGCTATCGGATCTGACTCCAACTCGCCAAAGTGGCGCCGAAGGGATTGGCCTGTATCGTACCGAGTTTCCCTTTATGGTGCGGCAACGCTTTCCGGGAGAAGCGGCGCAACGTGAGATTTATCAGCAGGTACTGGAGGCGTTTGCACCTCGGCCGGTGGTGCTGCGCACGTTGGATGTGGGTGGCGACAAGGCTTTGCCCTATTTCCCCATTCAGGAAGATAATCCTTTCTTGGGCTGGCGCGGCATTCGAATTACGCTCGACCATCCGGAAATTTTTCTGGTGCAGGTGCGTGCCATGATGCGGGCCAGTGTCGGATTGAACAACCTTAATATTCTGCTCCCCATGATTAGTGATGTGGCCGAGTTGCATGATGCCTTGGCCCTGGTACACCAGGCGTATGGTGAGCTGCTGGAGGATGGTATCGATGTCGTCATGCCCAAGGTAGGGGTGATGATTGAAGTTCCTTCGGCGGTTTATCAGGCGGGTAGTTTGTCACGGCGGGTCGACTTTCTTTCAATTGGGACCAATGATCTGACCCAGTATCTCCTGGCGGTGGATCGCAACAATGCCAGGGTAGCGGAACTGTATGACTCCCTGCACCCGGCCGTGATTCGTGCCATGTTACAGGTGGTCGAAAGTGCGCGAGTTCACAATAAACCGGTGAGTGTCTGTGGTGAAATGGCAGGAGATCCCGCAGCTGCCATACTTCTGGTAGGAATGGGAATTCACAGCCTAAGTATGAATGTTTCCAGTCTGGCGCGGATCAAGTGGGTCATACGCAATATGACACAGGATCGTGCCATGGAGATATTAAGTGAGGTGTTAATGATGGAAGATGTTCACAGTATTCGAAATTATCTTAACAACACGCTCGAGATTGCCGGTATGGGTGGCTTGGTACGTGCGGGTAAATAACAGGAAAATCCAGCATCATGCAACATCAAATATACTCCGCCGCACCTGATCGCCATCTTACTCTTCAGGAAGTCATACAGGATTTGGTGCAAACGGATCGGCTTGCCAAGGACCAGGCTGACCAGTTCCTCATCCCGGCACGTAACAGTAAACTGGATATTCATCCGCTGGTGATGTTGGCGCAACAGGAATGGCCGGATCTGCATAATCCCGGTAAAACCCTCGATCTGGAAGCATTGACTCAGTGGTTAGCCGATAAAGCCGGCTTGCCGTATTTTCGTATTGATCCCTTGAAAATCGATGTGACCGCAGTTACCGCTGTCACTTCACATGCCTATGCCAGTCGGTACAAAATTCTGCCGGTGATTGTCGAGGCCAGTAAAGTCGTGATTGCCACGGCAGAACCCTATGTGCGTGACTGGGAAGCGGAGTTGGCCCATATCACCGGCTTACAAATTGAGCGAGTCATAACCAATCCGGTCGATCTGGCTCGATACCTGGATGAATTTTACAGTGTCAGTCATTCCATTCGTCGTGCCACCTCCGGCAAGGAAGGTGAATCGATTCCGGGCATTAGCAATTTTGAACAGTTGGTCGAGCTGGGTAAGTCAGGTCGCCTGGATGCCAATGATCAGGATATTGTGCAGATCGTTGACTGGTTGTTGCAGTACGCTTTCGATCAACGGGCCAGTGATATTCATATGGAACCGAGGCGGGAACAAGGCAAGATCCGTTTCCGGATTGACGGGGTGTTGCAGCATGTCTACGACATGCCGGCCACGGTGATGACTGCAGTCACCAGTCGCATCAAGGTGCTGGGTCGCATGGATGTGGTGGAAAAACGACGTCCCCAGGATGGACGGATCAAAACCAAAATGCATACCGGGGATGAAATTGAACTCCGGCTGTCCACTATGCCAACCGCGTTTGGTGAAAAACTGGTACTGCGTATCTTCAACCCTGAGGTCTTGGTCAAAGACTTTGCAGCGTTGGGTTTCAGTGACAAGGACATCGCTAACTGGAATCAAATGGTCACCCAACCGCATGGCATTATTCTGGTAACGGGGCCTACCGGTTCAGGTAAAACCACCACCCTGTATTCCACTCTCAGGCAACTGGCCAAACCCGAAGTGAATGTCTGCACGGTAGAAGATCCGATTGAGATGGTGGTATCTGATTTCAATCAGATGCAGGTACAGCACAATATTGGTGTTGATTTTGCCGCCGGGATTCGTACCTTGCTGCGACAGGATCCGGACATCATTATGGTGGGCGAGATTCGGGATCGGGAAACTGCGGAGATGGCGATCCAGGCCGCGCTTACCGGGCACCTGGTATTGTCAACTTTACATACCAATGATGCCGCCTCGGCGATTCCCCGTTTGCGTGAAATCGGTATTCCGGCGTATTTGATCAATGCCACCTTGCTGGGGGTGATGGCGCAACGTTTGACCCGTACCCTTTGTCCCCATTGCAAACAACCAGGAGAAGTCGACCCGGATGTCTGGGCAGCACTCACTTCTCCCTGGAAGATGAGCGGCGAAGCGCGTTTCTATCAACCGGTAGGGTGCGACGAGTGCCGTAATACCGGCTACCTGGGACGTATCGGTCTCTACGAGATGCTTAGAATGACGCCCAGTCTGCGGGAGAAGATCCGGCCGGACAGTGATTCTGTCGCAATACGCAAAGCCGGTATTAATGAAGGCATGACCCAACTACGTATTGCCGGTGCAAAAACAATTGCCATGGGGCTGACCACGGTGGAAGAAGTGATAAAAGTCGTGCCACCGGATAGCGAGATCTAACCGATTGGTTACATGATGAAGTTAAACAAACTCCGTTAATGCGCTGACTTATGTTGATTATTGAAGGCGGTGTCGCTGGATCTGGAACTGTAGCTCAGCCGGGTTGAAAGGCTGCACAATGTAGTCAGTGGCACCGGCTTCCAACGCAATGTCCAAATCTTTTATCGTATAATGCTCGGCCAGGAGTAACACGGGTGTGATATGCCAACCGGGCATGCCGCGAATTGTACGCAACATGGCATAGTCATTTTGCGATGACAGTTCCATATCGAGGAAGATCACAGAAGGCGCAATCATCTGCCGCATCATGTGGCTTGCGGACTCGCAACTGTTGGTGCTGATCACGTTATAACCTTCACGGCTTAACATGTAATCGAGGAGGTAGGCGGTGTGAGCGTCTTTCTCGATGATGAGGATGGTATTTCTACCGTTCTTATAAGATTCTGCCATTTTCAACTACACACTGAGAACATCCAGAGGGGGTATTCGCCTGGCTTATTCATCGGCATAAAAGAATGAAGCTTTAATAGAATAATCAGCTGAATAAGGCGAGAACTTCTCCAGCGTTTTGGCGGTTTTCTCCATTACAACTGATGTAACGCCGAACCTGAAAAGTGTCGCGTTGCGTGGCCATTTGATAAGCCTGTTGAGTGAAATGGGTATTGTGATTTGAGATAAGAACAGGAATACCACGGCTGGCCGATTGTTCAGCCAGTTTGGCAAGTTGCTGTTGTTTGTCGAGGTTAAAACCACCGGCACTGTAGCAGGTAAAATTTGCCGAGGTAGACAATGGTACATAAGGGGGATCACAATAAATTACATCACCCGGACGAGTGTTAGTCATAGTGGTTTCAAAGGAACTGACAATAAATTCTGCCTGTTGTGCCTTGAGGTGAAAGGCCAACATTTCTTTTTGTGGAAAATAGGGACGTTTGTAACGGCCAAAAGGTACATTGTAACCACCTTTGGCGTTATAACGGCATAAACCGTTATAGCCATGTCGATTTAAATAAACGAACAGGGCGGCTTTTTGACGAGCATTACGACTGTGATTGAAACGTTCGCGTAACTGATAATAACTTTCGGCATTATTGTAGTTACCATTGAAATAACGCTTACAGTAGCGTATGAACTTGTTTCCTTCCTGTTTCAGGATGTTATATAAACTAATTAGATCCGGATTATTGTCACTCAACAGGTAATGGTCATAGTCGGTATTGAGAAATACCGCGCCGGAACCGGTAAAGGGTTCAATCAGCCGGGTCCCCTCAGGTAATAAGTTTTTTATCCGTTCAATGATGCGATATTTGTTCCCTGCCCACTTGAGAAAAGGACGGATGGTTTGGTTGCCGTTAAGCTGTCCCGTCACGGCTGCATCCATCAGCTAATGTCCTTGATAAAGACTTTTGAGTTACGTTGGTAGTTATACAGCTCACGGCGTTTAACAGGCAGTTTTTCCAGATTGTCCGATTTGAAGCCACGTTCCCGGAACCAATGGGCAGTGCGGGTGGTGAGAACAAATAGTTGCTGAATACCGAGTTGCCGTGAGTGACGTTCAATATACTTTAAAAGTGCATCGCCCCGTCCCTGATTTCGATATTCAGGATGCACCGCCAGGCAGGCCAGCTCACTCACTTTTTCTGTGACGAAGGGGTAATGCGCTGCACAGGCAACGATCATCCCATCGCGTTCCACCACGGTGAAATGATCAATCTCCATTTCCAGCCGTTCACGTGATCGCCGCACCAGGATTTCATCCCGCTCCAAGGGCGCAATCAATTCAAGGATGCCACCGATATCATTCAGCCTGGCCTGGCGAGTATCTTCGAATTGATCCTGCATGACCAGGCTGCCGCAACCATCACGGCTGAATAGTTCCAGTAGCAAAGCACCATCCACCTGTCGACTCAGGATATGAACGCGAGGGACATCCTGCTGACAGGCGCTGATGGCGCTGGCAAGGCTGACAGCAGTATCTTCATTGAGTTTGTGTTTACCCGTAAGTAAAGTTTCGGCCTGCTCCAGAGTGAGTTCTCGCAACAGGCGCTGACGATTATCCGTAACTCCTTTACCATCGACCAGGTAAATCAGTTTATCTGCTTCTAGCTGTATTGCGGTAGCAGTCGCAACATCATGGGCCGTCAGGTTGAAGATTTCACCGGTGGGTGAGTAACCAATGGGTGACAGTAACACCAACGCACCCTCATCGAGATGTCGATGAATTGCCTGACTGTCTATACGTCGTACTTCACCAGTATGACAATAATCTACCCCGTGGCGTACACCAAGTGGTTGGGCCGTAACAAAATTACCTGAAACCACGCGTATTGCTGCGCCTGACATGGGTGAATTCGCTAGTCCCATGGAAAGCAGGGCCTCGATGTCTACCCGAACGCCTCCCGCAGCTTGTTTAACGCAGTTGAGAGCCTCATCGTCTGTAATTCGCAGGCCGTTGACATATTGGAAATCCGCTTTACGTTGTTGCAGACATTGTTCAATTTGTGGCCGTGTCCCATGTACCAGAACCAGACGTACCCCCAGACTGTTAAGCAAAACTAAATCATGTACCAGATTGGCGAATTGGGCATCCGCCAGCATTTCACCGCCAAAGCTGACAACAAAGGTGCGGTTGCGGAAGGCATTGATATAAGGAGATGAATTCCGGAACCAGCGAACGAATTCTGGTGTTTCTTGGTTGGGCATCTGTCTTGAGTCACGATTTGATCAAGTAAATCAAGACACTAGTATGACAGGAGCGAATGGAAAAATCACATCTATGGCTTTTGTCTGGCTGAAAAAAAACCGGGCTGTGTCGCGGGCCCGGTTTGGTTTTGCACATCCCGCGTGATTACCAGCTGCTTTTTTTGCGCATGCGTAGTTTGGGGATTATCAGGCCAAGCAGCATGCCGCCCAGTAATACCCCGGCACCGGCAATGAACCATTCACGCTGGGATCGATCCTTGAGACTCTGGTTCTCCTGTTGTAACAGTTGGAGTTCCTTTTCCAGTGAGACATTCTGTTGTTTTAGCTCACGGTTTTGTTTGTCGAGCAAAATGGGTTGGGCGGCCACTTTGTTAAGTTGCTCCAATTCGGCAGCGGTTGATTCGGTCTTGCTAATCAATGCGGCGCGTTCGGTTTCCAGTTCCCGCTGGCTGGTTTTCAGGCTTGCCAGTTCCTGTTTGAGCTGGTTGTTTTTATCCTTGAGGCGTTGCAGTCTCCCCTGGGCGGCTGCGAGTTTTTCCTTGGCGATCGGCTCCGGGCTCAGGTAGCGGGTCAGGACCCAACCTTCCACACCCTCGCTGTTGCGAACCTTAGTGTAACCACTTTCGCTGGTTTCAAGGACTTCCAGGCGGGTTCCGCTGGGCAAGGTTTTTAATATCTGGTACTGGCTGCCCTGACCTGAGCGCAGGGTAATAACAAGGTGATCACTGACATACTGGGTGCTTTGGGCTTGAACCAGGATTGGCAGTAGCAGGCCGGTCAGGAAAAGGGCGGTTTTCTTCACTATACTGTCCCGTGTTTATTGTGATTATTTCAATACCCGCCCATTCTATAGAAAGGTATGGGTCATAAGGAAGGCCGAGACCCCTCTTGGGCTGCGCCTTGATTCACATTTTTGAGCTTCTGTTACATTTCGGTATCTGCGGCGGAAGGTGTCATATCGTTGTCATATTGATTGGGTGTAATTCCCCAGCAATACTGTGGCATGGCCGTATGCAATTTAGATGACATATTTCTGTAACAGGTGACCTGCGTATGACAGGAAGTGAAGCAAGAACCGTTTTGGTGGTTGAGGATGAGGTCGCGATTCGCGACATGTTGAGTTTTACTCTGCATCGCGGCGGATATAGCGTGATTGAGGCAGCGGATACCCGCGAAGCACTGGAAAAACTGGCAGAAAAACCGGATCTGGTCTTATTGGATTGGATGTTGCCAGGTATCAGTGGTGTGGAATTTGCCCGGCGCCTGCGCCAGAAAGAGGCGACCCGCAGCCTGCCGGTGATCATGTTGACGGCGCGGGGGGAAGAAGAAAGCAAGTTGAAAGGGTTCGAAGCCGGGGTTGATGATTATGTCACCAAGCCGTTTTCCACCCAGGAATTGCTCGCCCGGGTTAAGGCGGTACTGCGGCGCAGCCAGGCGCAACCGGAGAACGAAGTCATAGAAATCAACGGCTTGGAACTTGATATGGGGGGTCATCGCTTACGAATCGATGGCAAACCCATGGATCTCGGGCCGACGGAATTTCGTCTGCTGAACTTTTTCATGACCCATCCGGAACGGGTTTATAGCCGGGATCAGTTGCTTGATCAGGTCTGGGGCGATAATGTCTACATTGAGGATCGTACCGTCGATGTGCATATACGCCGCCTTCGCAAGGCTCTGGAACCGTATGGCTATGATCGCCATGTCCAGACCGTACGGGGCGCGGGTTACCGGTTTTCCAAACAAGTTTAACTTTGCATGCAAAAATACTGGCTCAAAGAGCTGTCCCAGTTTATCTGGATTGGCCTTGTCGTGGTCGTGGTTGGGCTTATCATCGGCCAGGTTACCCTGTTGCTGCTTCTGTACACCCTTGGCTATCTGGGATGGTATTTCTATAACCTGAAACGGATGGAGGCCTGGCTTCATAGGGGCAAGAAGTCGCAGCCGCCACAGGCGGGTGGTTTGTGGGGCGAAATGTTCAACGGCATTTATCGCCTGCAGCAACGCAGCCGCAAGCGCAATAAACGCCTGGTAAAATTCCTGAATCGTTTTCGCGAAACCACCAGTGCTCTGCCTTACGGGGTTATTGTGTTGCGCGAACAAGGTGATATCGAATGGTGGAATGATGCGGCTCAGGGACTGCTGAATCTCAAGTACCCGCAGGATGTGGGACAGCGTATGGGAAACCTGATTCGGCATCCTCGCTTCAATGCCTATATTAATGGCGAAACGGATGAACGCGATGTGGCGATCCCTTCACCCTTGAATGATGAGCAGGTTCTCAATGTGCGGATTATTCCCTAT
>JAAUYE010168632.1_pt1 | contig 11942 bp, 9 predicted proteins | sample 7278081 | NCBI WGS metagenome assembly JAAUYE01 (sample SAMN14350131, study PRJNA611818) | marine sediment metagenome | isolation source: surface marine sediment (0.6m) | place: French Polynesia: Moorea | collected 2018-08
CTTCTGTCCCTACCAGAAAACCCAGCGGCGGGCCCATACCAATTACAACAGAGCGCCACATATGAGGAGCAACAACGGCCAGCGAGCCATGTGCCGCCGGGAAGAAAATCGTCAGTACAGCCGACTGGAGAAACAAAGTAACAACTAACAGGCCGCCATTCACTATCCCAAGCGCTTGGGTCAAAAGTTTGGTCACTCCAAGAGTTAAGCACATAAACTACTTTTGTCCAATTCTATCGGCTACCATTCCGGCAAAAAAGACGACCATAAAATCCGACAGTTGCAAGGCTCCATGATGAGTCAACCGCACCGAGATGAGGCCCGAAAAAAAGCCGGCGCCTCCAGATAATCGACCCCAATCATTAGGAACAGATACCCGGCCTGAAGGCGGTCAAAACTTAGATCGGCCTCATTTTCAGGCATCAATGGGCGAGAATTTCTGCGGTTGACAACCCCCAGATAAAATAGCCAAACATCAAACTGAGTAAGACCTAATTTCTCGCCGAAAGGTTCCGGCATAGAGCAGTCTGATTAGCCTTTATCATCCAAGCAGGATCCTAGCCCCCGTTTCTGTGAGTATGTCCAATAATGTTTCATAGAATGAAACGGCGCTAAGTCGTTTGGTTCTAGAAAATGGAAACCGGCACTTCATTAACCCCTGTTTTCAGTTTTAGTCCACGCTTCCCAGGTACCCACGGAACCACTCTTCTCCAGACTCTCGGCAACATAAAAAAGCATCACAAAGACCTGTTTATTTCTCTGAAATAACTTGATTTAACTACAATCATTCACACCTGTTTTACATGTAATAATGCTTGACACAGGGCACCCCATGGGTGTAGATATATTCTATGAACTGCGATCGCCTCCAGGGGAATGAGCCGATCATCAAAGTTGTTTCAACATGCGAAACAATCTAGTTTCGATATAATTCCACGTTTCACTCTCATCCTGTCGACCAGGACAGGAAAGAGGTCCTTGTCAGGCAGCCTGGAGCAATCGCTTTGGGTATTGGCGCAGAAATTAAGGAGAATACTATGTCAGCGTTTACTAAAGACCCTTACAGCGGGTTGCAATTGATCGAACTCAGCCATGAGTGGGGACACGGAGTTCCGTCTTACCCTGGGCAGGATGATGTGAAAATGTTCCGTGGGGTCAAGCATGGCCAGCACGGCGTCCTGGCCTGGAAGATAAATACCGTCATGCACACCGGCACCCACATGAACGCCCCTATCCACATGGTGCAGATGGCCAAGGATTTGGCAGCCATCGAACCGGACCGATTTTTCGGCAATGGCGTGGTGCTGGGTTTGCCCAAAACCAGTTTCGAAGTCATCACCGAAGCCGACCTGGAAGGTGCGGGCCCTGAAGTACACGAGAACGACATCGTGGTCATCGTCACCGGCTGGCATCACAAGTACTCAGACGGGCTCGAGTATTATGGTGAATCACCGGGGCTCTCAAAAGATGCAGCCGAGTGGCTGGTGGCCCAAAAATGCAAAATGGTGGCCATCGATACTCCCCAGATTGACCATCCTCTGGCAACCTCGCTTGGGCCCCACCGTGGCGGACCGTTGATGAATCGATTGGTTGCCTCCTACAAAGAAGCTACAGGTCTGGACCCGCAGCAGGAGCATCCGGACTGGAATATTGCCCATCGGACTATTGCCGAAGCGGACATCCCCACCATCGAACAGGTCGGCGGCGATGTCGACGAATTGATCGGCAAACGTGCCACCTTCATCGCCACCCCCTGGAAATTCCAGTACGGCGATGCCTGCCCGGTCAGATTCGTCGGTATGATCAATCCGTCTGGCGACTATCTTATCCCCACGGGTAATTAACCAACAAAGGAGAAACTGCCATGAGTCTGGAAATATACAACCTGAGCCATACCTTCCAAAATCATATGCCCGAGTGGCCCTCGAGCCCGGGCGTCAACGTCACGGTCAATAAATTCCATGCCAAAGACGGTGTCTACCAGGTCAACTGGGAAGGGATCATGCACCGCTGCACCCATATGGATGCGCCGCTCCATGTCACTGAAAACACACCGGGAATCAGCGAATATCCGCTGTGGCGGCTGGCCGGAACCGGCGTAGCTGTATCCATACCCAAAGAAAAATGGGGGGTGATCACCCCGGAGGATCTGGAAAAGGCCGAACCGGCCATTCAGGAAGGTGATATCGTCATGATCAACACCGGCTTCCACCACAAATGGGGTGACAATACCGACTATTTCGCCTACGGCTGCGGTATCTCCGGCGCCGGTGCCCAATGGCTGGTCGACAAGAAGGTTAAATGCGTCGGCTATGGACACCAGGCCAACGACCACCCGATTGCCACCAAACTGGTTGATCACGGCCTCGGCCCGTCACAGCCGCACTTGATCGATGAGTACCGGGAGTTTACCGGCCACGACCCGAAAGAAGACTTCCCCTACTGGGAGGATGCCCATAAAACGCTGATGGTCAAAGGCGGCATTCCCGGCATCGAAAACATCGGCGGCGACCTGGACAAGGTTACTGGCAAGCGCTGCTTTTTCGTGGCCTTCCCCTGGCGCTGGGTCAAAGGCGACGGCTGCATCGTCCGGGTTCTGGCCATAGTCGACCCGGATCAGAGTTTCCGCTTCGAAACCGGCGCCTAGCGGCTCCGTCGACTTAATCGGTCAACCTTCAGAATAGCATGTAATATGTAATGTAAAAAACTCTTGACAAGCTGCTGCAGCTTAACCATAAAGTTACTAAAAAAGTTCCTCTTACCATCACCCATAAAGCTGGAGATATCCGATGGCTAAAAGACGATTAACAAATTGCACCAATGGCGGGCCAATATCAGTTCATGTCGAAGATGGTAAAGTGACCCGGATTGAACCCCTCGTTATCGACGATGAGGATTACAAGTCATGGGTAATTTCAACTGATGACAGGGATTTTGTGCCGCCTAAGAAAGTGACCGTTCCTCCATTTGTGTACACGGAACGAAATCGCTTGTATTCGAAGAATAGAATCAAATATCCGATGAAGCGTGTTGATTATAATCCAGATGGTGCACGCAATCCGGAAAATCGCGGCAAATCGGGATATGAGCGGATAAGCTGGGACGAAGCAATAGATATCGTTGCCGGAGAAATTCAACGGATCGGGAAGGAATATGGTCCCTCCGCAGTTACCGGGATGACCTCATCTCACCATAACTGGGGAATTGTTGGTTATAAGATGGGACCATTCAGTCGCTTCATGGAGATGATTGACTTTACGCCAATTCTAGACAATCCGGATAGCTGGGAGGGCTGGCACTGGGGGGCCACCCACACCTACGGTTTCTACTGGCGAGTAGGTATGCCAGAACAGTACGACCTGCTGGAGGATGCCCTCAAACATGCCGAGTTTATTGTCTTTTGGTCAAACGACCCCGACTCGACCCGGGGCATCTACACAGGGCAGGAGTCGGTAATCTGGCGCCAATGGTTGAAAGAGAAAGGTATTGAGTCGGTATTTATCGATCCCTTCTATAACTACACCAATGCGGCGATGGACGGTAAATGGATCCCGGTAAAACCGGGTACCGACACCTGTCTGGCCATGGCTATCGCTTATGTCTGGGTCGAAGAAGACACCTATGACAAGGAGTATGTCGAGACCCGTACGGTCGGCTTTGAAGAGTTCAAGCCGTATCTGCTTGGGGAGACAGACGGAGTGCCGAAAACTCCTGAGTGGGCAGAAGAAGAATCAGGGGTTCCGGCTCGTACCATTCGCTCGCTGGCGCGACAGTGGGCTGCAAAAGTTACCATCCTTTCGGCAGGCTCCAGGGGCGGCGAAGGCGGGGCCTGCAGACAGGCCTATTCGACCGAGTGGGCCCGCATGATGGTGCTGCTGCAGGCCATGCAGGGACTGGGAAAGCCTGGGGTAAGCATTTGGGGAACAACCATGGGGGCACCAACAAATACCACGCTCTGGTTCCCAGGTTACGGCGATCCCCAGGGGCAAATGGGACGCTCGCCAGCGGCGGATCATCGTCCTCAGAACATGACCAAACAGCGCTTATATCGGCCCATGGTTCCTGATGCCATTCTCAACCCGCCAATTAAGTGGCGTGGAGAGGGATTCTGTAACAAGAGCATCGAACAGCAGTTTACCCAATTTGAATATCCCATGGAGGGACATTCACCGGTAAAGATGTTTTACCGGTATGGGGGTTCTTTCATAGGAACAATGCTTGATACCAGTAAGTGGCTGCGTATGTATCAAAGCCCCAATCTTGAGTTTGTCGTTAATCAGGATTGCTGGTGGTCCGGTGAAACCGGCTTTGCCGACATTATTCTGCCGGCCTGCACCAATCTGGAGCGGGAAGATGTCGGTGAATGGGGAACGCCGGGAGGGCAGACCATGCACGCCAGTAACGGCAACAATCATCGCATCATAGTGCGGATGAAGAAATGTATCGAGCCCCTGTGGGAGTCAAAATCGGATTATCAAATATTTGCCCTGATCGCCGAACGGTTGGGTCGAGGGGAGGAATATACTGAAGGGAAGACCGAGCTGGATTGGGCGAAACGTTTTTTTGGGATATCTGATCTGCCCAACCATATCAGCTGGGAACAGTTTGATGAAAAAGGATATTACGTGGTACCCTTGGAAGACGATTTTAAGCCAACACCGGCGCTACGCTGGTTTGCCGAGGGCCGACCATGTGACACTCCGGACGTGAAGAATCCCAAGCGGGAAACCGAGCTTTCAGATCAGCTTGGTACCTATACGGGTAAAATCGAGTTTGCCTCGAAGAGTCTAAGAGATAACTTCCCCGATGATCAGGAACGTCCGGTAGTTCCCCGCTATATCCGGGCCTGGGAAGGCGAGCATACGAAAGAGGCTGAGCAGTACCCGTACCTGTTAGTTTCGCCGCATCCGCGTTTTACTTTTCATACCCATTATGACAAGCACAGCAGCTGGCTGGATGATATACCGCTGCACCGCGTAAAAATTGATGGCTACGCCTGGTGGCCGGTCCGCATTCATCCCGTCGATGCAGAAAAAAAAGGGATAAAGGATGGAAATATCGTTAAGCTGTTCAATGATCGAGGAACTGTGCTGTGTGCGGCTGTAATAACACAGCGTATCCATCCGGGCGTCATTCACAGTTATGCCTCTTCCGCCAGCTATGACCCGATAGATCCGGGCAACCCGGACTCTCCCGATCGCGGTGGATGCGTAAACTTGCTTACCTCGTCACGTATGATGTCCAAAAACGTAGCTGGAATGGCACCCAATTCCTGCATGATTGATATAGCCAAATGGGAAGGAGAAAAGTGATGAATATTGCTCTGCATATTGATGTGTCCAAAGTTACCGGCTGCTACAGCAACGTGCTTACTGCAAAGGATGCAGTATCCGCTGACGGTTTGGAAAATCCTGAGGTTCCTATTCGGGTGGAAGAAGTGGAGTATGGGACCTACCCCAAAATAAAAGTGGATTATATTCCGATTTACGACCAGGATATTGAGAAGGTGTTTGGTCCTGATTGGAAGCAATTGGACTTTATCGTCAATAGCTGCCCCGCAGGGTCGGTCACCTGCGGTGATCTTGATGACCCTGAGAGTGAAATTTCCAAAATCAAGGCGCAAGGGGATTTTGAACTTCTGCCGTCTCAGTATGGCGCGTCTGCGCCCGGTGTGTATTATTCAAATCTGCCCAAACGGCTACTCTGCGGCGAGGTTATTTTCGATAATGATCAGAGTGTTGGGGCCGCAAGTGTAGAAGTTCGGCTGGAAGGTGAAAGTGTTGAGATGAGCACCCGTACCGATGGTTTTGGTGACTTCGAATTGAAAGGCCTTGATCCTGATCGTGGCTATGCGGTGACCATTTCAGCACCTGGATTTGTCACCCAGAAAATTATTGTTGAGCCAGGTCCCCATGTCGATCTTGGCCTGATTGTTTTGGAGGCTGATTAGCTTTCTGAATTTCAGTGGCAAGATGATGGCTCTCACTTTGTTAGTGCGCCTCTGAATTGCCCATCTGCTCGGGTTTTCTGATTTTCAGCGAGCGAGCCGCATATTCGTTGCTCTCCCGCTCTTTTCCCATTCTTTTATAAAGAGCGGAGAGCGTTTCAAAGACGGTCGCCAGATGCATCTGGTTTGCATCCCTGTCCTTCTCGAGGATCTTTCTGGAAGACAGCAGTGCCTGCTCCGCCTGTTCGTATTGCTTCGTTTCTATATAGAGAGTTGCGAGATTGTGATGGCTCTGCGCTGCGGCGGGATGGTCATCACCGCGTGCCTGTTGCCAGATATTCAGAGACTTCTCCAGCAAGGAAACCGCTTTAGCAGTTTTTCCCTGAACCCTGTAAATGGCCGCCATATTGTCCAGAGACTGAGTGACGGCTGGATGATTCTCGCCAAAGACCTGCTCTCTGATCTCCAGCGCCTTTTTATGCTGACGCAGGGCAAGAATGTGATCGCCGCGTCGATCATAGACAATGGCGATATTGTTGAGCGATTGTGCCACCGCCGGATGGGGAGTGTCAAATACTTTTTCCCGGATGGCTAGGGATGATTCAACCAGTCCGAAGCCTTCTTCGTATCGGCCCGCGTTGATGTACATCTCGGCAAGACTGTTCTGCGCCTCGGCCAGAGCCGGGTGTTCATCCCCGAGAGTTGATGAGTAAATTTCTATCACTTCCCTGAAGAGCGGGTCTGCTTTTTCAGTCCGCCCGGTGACCGAGTAGAGAGTTGCCAGTCTGTCTATCGCCGCCCCGGCTTCCGGCTGGGGTTCTGAGTAGAGGTGACGGTAAATATCAATCGCCTGAGTGAGCAGCGGCTCTGCTGTCTGGAGAAGCCCCTGGTTCAGATACACCTCGGCAAGATGGGCGAGTGTCCCGGCGAACTCAGGGTGCTCCGGTCCGAAGCTCTGTTCGAAAATCGACAAGGCTCGGCGCAACTTTGTTTCGGCGTTGTCCAACGCACCCTGGTAGCGGTCGATCACCGCCAGACTTTTCAGAACCACACCGAGTTCGGGTGCATCCTGGCCTCTGTCGTTGAGCACTTTGTGGGCCTTCTCGAGGTGGGCTCTCGCCGGCTCCATCCTCCCTGCTTCCAAGTAAAGGGTCGCACAAGAATTGTAGACGGACACCAGTAGCGAGGTATCGTCTGCTGGTTTCGTTTCATAGATGGCAACAATCTCTTCGATCTGTCGATCGGCCTCCTCGTGACGCTGCTGGAGAGAATAGAGCTCAGCCAGATTCAGCATGGTTTCCCCTGCCTCGAGCGAGCCCGTTCCATGCACTTTTTCGCTTACCCCAATCGACTTAAGCAAGGCCTGCTCAGACTGGTCGTAATCTCCGGCGTGGAGATACAGCTCACCTAAATTGTTCAAGGTGACCGCCACACTCTCATGGTCTTTACCGTGTTCGGTCCGTGCAGCCTCTAGTCCATTCTGAAACAAGATTTCGGCCCGCTCCAGATCACCACGTTGAAGCGAATCAATGGCCTGCTGATTCAGCTCTTGCCAGCGCTCTGTCATCCATTGCTCCTGTTAAGCTCGATCATTAACGATCAAAGAAGTAAAAAATTCCGGCTATCCCTGAAAATAGAAGGATGGGCAAGAAGATAGTACCAGGTCGTTCAAAGTACAACTTCGTGCTGAGCAAAGAGAAGAAATAAGGACCCTACCACCGGTCGGTGGAAAGCCGGCAGATCCCGCGAAGCACAGGGGATCTGCCGGCTCAAAGATTACTAGATACTCATTATGGTGGTGCCGCTGTTGCCCATCAATCCGTAGGTCTGGGCCATGGCCACTTTGGCTCCTTCGACCTGACGTTCACCGCAGCGTCCCCGAAGTTGATTGGCACATTCTATAACCTGCCAGATAGCCTGGGCCGAGAGGGCCTCGCCATGGGATGAAAAGCCGCCGCTCGGGTTGACCGCCAGTTTACCGTCGATCTTGGTCTCGCCGTCACGCAGCATTTTATCCGCCTCTCCCTCGCCGCAGAAGCCGCAGGTTTCGAGATAGACCAGGTAATGCCAGGAGCTGTTGTCGGGCAGCTCCAGTATATCGATGTCTTCAGGGCCGATCCCCGATTTCTCATAGGCCTGCCTCGAGGCAGAGTAGCTTTCACTGAGCATCGGTGCTTCGGCTACCGACGGGCAGGAGAGAGCCGATATGCGAATGGTCGGATCGCCGTAGATGGCGCTCCCCATCGTGGTGGCATTGATCTTAACCGGATTGTCGGCCTTGCTGATCAATTCCTCATCGGCCGTCATGATAAGCGCCGCAGCCCCGGTACTGACCGGGCAGATCTCGTAGAGCCTGAGAGGCTCACAGACGTAGACTGAGTTGAGCACGTCCTCTAGGCTGTAGGCCTTTTTAAAGCGGGCATCAGGGTTCTTCGAGCCATACTCGCTCATCAGCACCTTGACCAGGGCCAGATCCTCTTCGGTGGTGTCGTATTTAGCCATCCGTTTGGTGCACTCCAGAGCCCAGTAGATCGGGTTGGGCATGCCGCCCATCTTCCACCTGATCACGTCCCTGTCCTGGACCGCGTTGTCCGATTTGGCGGTCAGAAACCCCTTGGGGGAAACATCGGCACCAAAGGCCAGGGCGGTGTCGGTTTCGCCGGCGGCGACACTGTTGTAAGCCATCCTTATCGCCGCCGATCCGGTGGCGCAGGCATTGTACACGTTTACCACCGGTACCCCGGTCTCGCCAAAAATTGATTCCAGATACTGGCCGGAAAGATGGCCGGCATTGCCGCCGTAGATAAAAATCCCGGCCATGATCGACTGGATTTTCTGCCACTCGATGGCGGCGTCTTTCAGCGCGCCCTCCACCGCCACTGCCGCAAAGTCGGCAAATACCTGCTCGGAGAAACCCATCCAGGGGTGAATCCCGGTACCAATTATATATACATCTCTCATCGTAATTCCTCTTTTGGGTTAAAAATCAATCTACTAAGCAGCTTTGAACGCCCAGGTCACCACCTGCTGTTTCTCTTCGTTGGTATACATCGTCAGGGTGGTGGTTTCCATCTCCATCCCCAGTTCAAGCGAGTCCAGATCGGTATCGGTTATGATGCCCGTCACCTGGATGTTTGCTTCTTCGAATTCAACCAGGCCGATCCCGTACGGGGTGATCTTTTTCTCGGTCTTAAAAGGCGGCGGGCAGGGGTAGTGTTGAATGGTGTAGCTTGCCAGTTTGCCTTTGCTGGGCAGCAGCACATCTTCAACACCCTCCCGGGAGCAGCCGGGACGGTGCTGGTAATGCTCTTTGGGGAAAAAGTAGGTGCCGCACGAATTGCACTTGGCGCTCATCAATCTGACCTCGCCGGTGGACCAGTCCACCAGGTTTGGTATCCGAGCTACGGTATTGGTCATGTTTGCCATCGTTTGAGTCCTCTCTTCCTGATATCGTCTTAATAGTTACTGTAATACCTTTATATTCCAGTAAAATTTGGTTTTCTTTTCTCCAGAAACGCATTCACACCCTCTTCCTTGTCTTCCAGTGAGAGGGCCAGCGCATACATCTCGTATTCGTAGTCCAGTCCGTCCTGCAGGCTGGTCTGCATGCCTTTGTTGATTGCCTGCTTGGCCAGCTTCAGGGCGGCCGAACTCTTGGCAGCGATCTTGGCCGCCACTTCTTTGGCCGCATCCATCAGTTCATCCATCGGTACCACCCGATTGACCAGACCGATACGATCGGCTTCTTCGGCCCTGATGATGTCGCCGGTGAAGATCAGTTCCTTGGCCCGGCACGGCCCGATGAGCCGCTGCAGACGCTGGGTGCCCCCCCCTCCGGGAATGATTCCGAGGTTTATCTCCGGCTGACCGAATTTGGCCTTTTCAGAGGCGATGATCAGATCACAGGCCATGGCGATTTCACAACCCCCGCCGAGACAAAAGCCGTTGACCGCGGCGATAGCCGGTTTGTTCAGCTTTTCAACAATGGAGCCGAGCCTGACGATATTGTGAGCCATGAACGGGGTGGTCGCATGGAACTCCTTGATGTCGGAACCGGCCACAAAGGATTTTCCGGAACCGGTCAAAATCAGCACCTTGATGTTCTCATCGTCTTCCACATCCCGGGCGGCTTCGGCGAATTCTGCTCTGGTCTTGATGTTCAGAGCATTCATCGCCTCCGGCCGGTTGAAGGTGATGATGGCAATATTCTCTTCTTTTTCGTAAATGATGTTGTCGTAGGCCATTGCTCTCCCCCTAGTCTGATGATTTGTGCTGGCGGATGCCGTACTCACACAATTTACTCAACGCTTTCACCCCTGAAATCAGCGATGGGAATACCGGCAGATCCTTACCCAATTCATCCATAATGACGTTTTTGTAGCGGTTGTAACCAACGATCATGCAGACGACCACTGGCTTGCCGACGTCTTCGACGATTTTCTGAATTATTTTCTTCTGCACCGCTTCCTGGGTGTATTCGAAACCGGCCAGAATGATTACTGCAGCATCGATGTTCGGATCGCTAAAAGCGTCATAAAAAGTGTTCTCCAGTGTTTTGGTAAAGCCTATCTTGGTCACCGAAAAATAAAGATCGACGGGGTTCGACACCGGGGTGTCGAACATGTCCTTCAATTTCTCAGTGGTCTCCGGCGTCATTCTGGGAAGTTCCAAACCGTGGCTGGCGCAGAGATCGGAAACATTAACCCCGACGCTGCCGGCCAGGGTAATCACCGCGATGCGATTACCTTTGGGTAGCGGCTGGGTCGAGAACACTTTGGCGAAATCTTTGAGCTCGGTGAAATCGTCGGCCATGATCATCCCGGTCTGCTTGACCGCGGCTTCAACAATCTTGGCGTTTGAGGCGATACTGCCGGTATGGCTCATGGCCGCTTTGGCACCTGCCTCGGTCCGCCCGCCACTGAGAAAGATCACCGGCTTCTCGGCGGCCACCTTTTTGGCTATCCTGGTGAGGTTCCTGCCGTCGGTAACGGTTTCAAGATACATTGAGATGACGTCGACATCTTCTTCTGCACCGAAGTATTCCAGCAGGTCATTCTCGTTGACATCGCATTTGTTGCCGATCGAACACACCTTATTGACGGCCAGACTTTCATTCTCGACGATGTCCGAGGCCATCCCGGCGGCCAGAAGTCCGGACTGACCGATGAGAACCACGTTGCCGTTGGGAACCTTTTTGGTCATCGGATATATCGAAGTGACGATATTGCGGGAGACAATGCCAGAGCAGTTGGGGCCCATCACCCTGATCCCGTTGTTCTTAGCGATATCGACTATCTGTTTCTGAAAAACAACCCCGTCACCTCCCATCTCGGCGAAGCCGGCGGACTCTATGACCACGGCTTTTACCCCTTTCTCGGCGCACTCTTCCATGGTCGCCACGGTGAGTTTGGGGGTCGGCAGGGCGGTGACCACCAGGTCCACCTCTCCGGGAATTTCCTTTACCGAGCGGAACACCTTGTATCCCAGGATCTCGTCTGATTTCGGGTTTACCGGATAGACATCTCCGCTGAAATCACTGTCAGCAATATTCTTAACTATGACATAGCCCAGTTTTCCCGGAGTTCCACTGGCGCCGATAACCGCCACTGATCTCGGTTTGAAAAATAAGTCCATCATAATTGCACCGTCCTTGTGGTTATCCCTTGGAAATTGTCCGCTACTCGCTGAGAATGATGCGGGCATCGACGACAACAGCGCCGTTGCTGTAGGCGAACACCGGATTCATGTCAATCTCTTCAATTCCGGGAGTGGTATTGACGAAATCTGAGAGTTTCACCAGCATCTCCTGCAGACAGGGAACATCGGCTGGGTCTTGCCCCCGGTACCCCTCGAGCAGCTTCCTGCCCTGTATTTCGCTGGTCATTTCAACCGCATCACCTTGTTCAATGGGTACGATACGAAACGATACGTCCTTGAGTACCTCAACCAACACGCCGCCGAGGCCAAACATGACCACCGGTCCGAAACTGCCATC